>Ga0180218_1001590_pt1 | contig 13317 bp, 8 predicted proteins | sample eDN3rd37CKraftBY_FD_151334 | JGI IMG/M metagenome (GOLD analysis project Ga0180218, IMG submission 151334) | Enriched backyard soil microbial communities from Emeryville, California, USA - eDNA 3rd pass 37_C Kraft BY (version 2) (version 2) | ecosystem: Environmental > Terrestrial > Soil >... | reverse complement strand
GAATGTAGCAGGCTTCACCGGGCGCGACGGCGAGAGAGATGCCGACGATATCGGCGCGGTTTGCGTCGAGGTTATTGGTTTCGGTATCGAACGCGACGTAGCCGGTGGCATACGCCTTGCGGACCCAGTCCTCGAGCTGTACCCGCGTCACCACCGTTTCATACTTGCTGCGGTCGATCGGCTTGCCGCGCGCGATGGCGCTACCGGCTGCAACGGCTGCGGCCGGCGTTGCCTCTTCGAACGATGTTTCTTCGGCCAGCGCTTCTATCTGGTCCGATTTCGACTGCGGCTTAGCTCTGATACTGGCGCCAACGGAAACGGCCAGGGGCGGCGGGACTTCCGCACCCAGTCCCTCAGCAATGCGCTTCGTGAGCGTGCTGAATTCCATTTCGCGGAGGAAACCCAGCAGCGCATCGGCCATGGGGTCGCGCACGCCGAGGTCTGCGATTTCGATATCCAGCGGCACGTCGTCTTTGAGAAGGACGAGCTGACGTGAGATGCGCGCCTGCTCGGCGAACTCGATGAGCTTCTCGCGGCGCTTGGGCTGCTTGATCTCGCCCGCCCGCGCCAGCAGCGTTTCGAGATCGCCGTACGTCGAGATGAGTTCGGCCGCCGTCTTGATGCCGATGCCGGGCACGCCCGGCACGTTGTCGATCGAGTCGCCCGACAGCGCCTGCACATCGATGACTTTCTCCGGCGGCACGCCGAACTTTTCGAATACTTCTTCCTGCCCGATGCGCTTGGCCTTCATGCCGTCGAACATCGTGACGCCGGGGCGCACGAGTTGCATGAGGTCTTTGTCGGACGACACGATCGTGACGTCGCCGCCGGCTTCCACGGCGACTTTGGCGTAGGTCGCGATAAGATCGTCGGCCTCGTAGCCTTCGCGTTCGATACAGGCGACATTGAAGGCCTTCACCGCGTCGCGAATGAGCGGGAACTGCGGCAGCAGCTCCTCGGGCGGCGGCGGCCGGTGCGACTTGTATTGCGGATAGATTTGGTTCCGGAACGTCTCGCGTCCGGCGTCGAAGATGACGGCCATGTGTGTCGGCGCTTCGGAAACCTTCGACTCGCGCAGAAGCTTCCAGAGCATGGCGCAGAAGCCGTGCACGGCCCCGACGGGCAGCCTGTCGGACGGGCGCGTCAGCGGAGGCAGCGCGTGGAACGCACGGAAGATATAGCCCGAGCCGTCGATCAGATAGACGTGGCTGCCCTTGATGACCGGGACTTTTTCCGCCGCGCCTTGGACCGGCGCTTGCTCAACGTTGTTCTGCTGCATCTTTGCTCTTTTGGCATGGCGCGAGGCCATCGAATGGGATCGTGCGCGGCATCGAAAACGTCGCGAGAAAGCCCCAGAAAACACGTTTCCGGGCGAAATCGCGGCCATTATCGCACGCTAACGGATCAATCTGCCCAAGGGGGCGGCCGGTCCGTTGACAGCGGCTTCTGCCCCATGGCTGATGTCCGCCAGCATCTATGTAGGATGCCGGGCGGCGTAGTTGCAAACCATCGCTTTGGGGAGACTATTTGTCATGCGTACGAGCGTCAAATTTGCGGCCCTTGCTGCTGCGATCGCGGCAATCATTCCGCCCTTCGGCGCCGTCGAGGCGAGTGCCCTGCCCCGCTGCCGCGCCCCGGTTGAAGGCGTCGCAACCGCCACGGGCATCCTCGGAAAAGGTACGCAAAAGGCCCGGATCGAAGCCCGCGAAAACTGGAAGCGGACGGCGCGCACCCTTTACGGCCTCCGTTATGCCGACTTCTGGAATGCTCAGGGCAAGCAGTGGGACTGCAAAAAGGGCGCGATCCTGCTCGCAAAGTGTGTCGTCGTCGCCAAGCCCTGCCGTTACTGAGAGTTGTAAGGGCGGGCACAGCTCTCCCGGGTGAGGCGCCACGTCTCACCTCAGTCCGCCGCCAATCCTTCTTAAGCTACCGGGCCGCAGGCGACTGCATTTGCGGCCCAGCGACGAATGGGCTATCAGTCAGCCCGAAGCACCCGTAGCTCAGCTGGATAGAGTGTCGCCCTCCGAAGGCGAAGGTCGCAGGTTCGAATCCTGCCGGGTGCGCCATCCGCGAACAAAAGAGAGAACTGCGGGCGCGGCTTTATCGAGGCCCTGCGACGCCGCTTTGGCCAGAACGGCTTTCTAGCCTGTTATCCGGATTTCCTCGTCCCCGACGCTAACCTCTCGCATGCGGAGCCGAACGTCAGCCTGCTTGAAGTCGGGAGATCCGTTTCTGAGCTTGTCTCTCAGTAGCGCTGCTAAAGCGGAGATCTTGTGAGGCGTAATCGTCGGCTCGCCGTTAGCCATGCGCTTCTGTAGATCGGCAGCCTCGGCCGCCAGCTCGTCTCGCCGTACCTTGAGCCGACAAGTCTCTCGTTGAGACTCGTGTCCTCACCGTTGACGACGCCCTGCTCAACGAGCGTCAGCAAGCGTCTGATGGCCGGGTTCTAGGTTAGAGCGATCTGACGCAAGAACTCTTCACGCGTTAGGATCAACTCTCCTTCATCGTAGGGATGAGATCTCGCGACGATTAGAACTATTTCTGCGGTCGAAGCACGTAGCTGCATCCAAGTCTTGGGCGGGATTTGCTGGACGCTGGAGGTTTCAGATAGCACTACTTCCGTCTGTTCTTTGCCATCATCAAGCTCGATCGAAACCGCACCCTTGGCAACAATGAACATCTGCCCGGACCGCAGTTCCGCGTAACCCGCTTCGGCATGTTTTGGTAGCCTGCGCAGGATCTGCAAATGGTGTGAAGCATACGGCAATCTCACCATCGAACCGGCTGAGCTCGAATCACCATCCGGCCGGATGCTTGCACCTGAACCCAGTGCCGATTGCTTCTCAATCAAAGTTTCCGCCAGGTCAGAATAGATTGGCTTCGCTGGGTTTCCGACGACGGTGGCATTTGGAGGAACATCTTTTGTCACGACCGCACCTGCGCCAACCATTGCGTCTCGGCCGACCCTGACACCTGGTAAGATCGTAGCATTGGCGCCGATAGATGCGCCCTCTTCCACCACCGTCGCAAGGAAGCGCTCTGGGTACTGCTTCGATCGCGGAAAACGGTCATTGGTAAAAGTTACATTGGGTCCGATGAAGGCTCGATTTCCAATCGAGACACCATCCCACACCTGCACACCACACTTTATCGTAACATCATCACCGATGCTGACGTCGTTCTCAATGAAGACGTGATCACATATATTGCAATTACGGCCAACACGCGCGCCAGGTAGCACATGCGCGAACGCCCAAATCCGCGTCCCCTCTCCTATGGAATTACTTTCGCAGAGCGCGAGAGGATGTGTGAAGTAGTTATCGGCCATGATTTCTTATCCTGTGATCAGTGAGCGCCGGCTTGCAGCAGCCAACTCTAGGTGGCTTAGAAGCACTGCTCATTCGATCAAGGCTCGCTCCTCCCCGCCAAGCCTTGGAAGATGGAGCTGATTTTTCTTCGCCAAGGTCTCGTCCGCCGCCAAAAGGTGACCGGCCGCTCTATTTGCGAGGTCCGACTAACCGTATCCGCTGGTGAGCCCCCTTGCAGAAACGGCAAGTCCAATTTTATCAAACCTTCCTCGACTAGGTCTCGTAACTGGAAGTTCTTGGGGGCCGAGACCAAAAGCGGCTGGCCCGCGCACTCAATTATATGCTTGGACGCGACCTTGATGTCATTGTTGCTCAAGAAAAACTGTCGCGCTGACCGCGATTTCTCCAAGAGAGCCTGAGGATCCATTGATCTGATGATCTGGAACAGATCATCAGGCACGTCCCAAGTCCATTGATTGGGATCGACGAAATCGATGGCCTGCGGCAATCCAGGATTCTTTAAATTATGATTTGCGATGGGAATGCCGCATGACATGACCTCCACTGCTATCCTCGCGGAACACACAGGAAAAGGTGCAATAAAAAGGTCGACGCCGTTCACTAATAAAGACTGCCCGAATTTGTCCGCCCACGGCACATGCACGAAATGCCTCGGATTTATCCCGGCGTTTGCCATCTCGGCGTGCACAAAATCCAACGACTGCGGCTGAAGCGGACCATAATGATAATGAGTGCCGCCCGTCAGCTTCAATATCTCCACGACGATGAGGAAATACGAATAGGTGTATTCATTCTCAACCTTATACGATCGCGCGGCAGCGGACGCCGTGGTCAAAGAACCGTTACGGTAGGGTCGAAATGGATTTGCCCGGAAAATGTCATCGACGAACGGCGGGATGAGTAAGAATTTCGTCGGATCGATCACTGGAGACAGCGCATCCGCCTGGCTTTGCGTCTTGATGAAAATTTTGTCTATCGACGAATTGTGGATAGCGAGCGACAGTCCGTGGTCATAAACATAATCCAGCACGATCTTCTTGCCGAGGCCGCGCTGAAGCGCAGCACTCAAGACCACGTCGTGGTGCGTTATGAAGGGGTATATTCTCGCTGGCGCAGCGGCATGAAGCTTGGTGATCAGTTCGTCCAACAAGGCCGAAGGGGTCTGGCCGCAGTTCGCCTGCCAATACGTAATTCGGGGATGATCGAAGTGCTCCATGATGACTGCGGGGTCCGTCGGGATTTTTCCAGACGAGTAGATGTCAACCGAAAAGCCCGCAGCTACATGAATTGATATTAGCTCCTTTATTTCTCGAAAAATTCCTCCACCGTGCGGGACAAATCCCGACACTAAGATGACGATCTTGCTCTCGTCGAATACACGATCGGAAATAGTATAGTTTTTTTTGAACATCAAAATCCGCCCAACCAGCTCGGAGAGCTGGTCTACGACGGGTAGAGAGTACATGCCTTTGAATGCTGTTCCGCTTACCTTCGCATCAAATATTCGGGCCGCGATTTTCTCGCACGAGGTCAACACGTCATCAATTGAGTAGGTAGTTGGCGGGTTTGGCTGCTTTGGCTGGCCCAGTTCGCGACGCGCATACTTGAGATGCTTCTGGAGAACAGCGTGCTCCATGCTCGACTTGTCGTTGACAACGAACTTGTCGATCGCCTCCAAAACTTCGACGTTGAGTTTGCTTCGTTGTACATCATTCAGACGCGACCAGAGCCCACTCCCATGAAAATTATAAACGCTCGAAATGGAGGGGCTATAGCGAACCTTGGATTTCGCTTTGATGGCATGATAAAAGAAGAGTGCTGTATCACCCCGCATTGAATTATTTCGAAAATATTCAGGAAGTTGATCTCCGAACTTCCTGAACACATAAGACGAAGTATGGCAGTAGAAGCCATTACTTATGCAGTCAGCATATTCAAAATCTTTAGCCTGAACCTCCTTTCTAATGAAGGAAATTTCCCGATTTGTATGGAGGATCGCCGTATTATGACCGACCGCAAAGTACCCTGGATTACCTTCTAAAAACTCCACTTGTTGCTGCAGCTTGTTCCAAGAAACGAAGAAGTCGTCTCCATCTAAAACTTGGAAGTATTTCCCGCGGGCAGCAGCATAGCCGCGCATAACAGAACTACCCTTCCCGAGATTGCGCGAATTGCGCAGCAGAGTGAGTTGGGAAAATCGGCGAGCGAGTTCCTCAACGATCTGTGGTGTACGGTCAGTTGAACGGTCGTCGATTACGATGACTTCGAAAGCAAAACTTACGTCTTGGAAAAGCACCGACTCTATGGCGTGAGCAATCGTCCGCTCTTCGTTAAAGACCGGTATGATGATCGAGAGCTTCATCTCATCCGCGGGGGGGGCGCCCCGGACCCCTGTGGAGGGAGACGGGGTGGACACTGTCATTTCTCCACTGGCTCCATTCACTGTTCTAGTACATCAACCTTGAGCCAGGTGGTCAGCCGATAGCCTTTTGCGCACCGATCTCGCAAGCCTGCTCCACAACGGCCGCCGGTTCTTCGGCTTGGCCGAAGGAGGCAAGCTTGGCTGCGCTATGACCACGTGCGTGCCATCCTCTACCTGCTTTTCGGTGACGACCGATCGCGTCCACGCTCCTGCCGGCCAATGGAGATAAACGAGAGGTGCCTTCGTAGGATTGGAAGGCGCTTTGAGATTCAGGTACGCGCAGAATTCAGCAGCTCTCTTCGCGAAAGTGTGGCCTTCGCTTACGATTTCCGCGGCATTGTTCGCGATCTTCTGCCGGAGTGAAGCATCGGTCAGAAGCTGCTTCGCCTTGTAACGGGCATCATCGCAATCACGGAAGTAGACTGCAGCGACATTCTCCGGGAAGATCTCGGCACAGCCCTCATTGTACTGTGAGAGGCAGGGAATGTAATTCGATGCGGCGTCCATTGATCGAAAGTTGGGACCACCGGAAACATTCTGCAAATGGAATATATTCAGGCAAATCCGGTAGCGCGACAGGTACTCCCGCATCGCTTTTTCGCTCGCTATCGAGCCAACCGTAAAATTCTTGAGCAAGAAGGGGTGAATTGCCCATAGCTCAGCTTGCCAGTTCGAGGGCCCCGTTATTTCGAGACCAAGATCCTCGAACCAAGAAAGCGTTCGAATGCGATGATGCGAGGACGCAAAGTTTAGTATCTCTGCCGCTGGAAGGGCCCATTGATCAGACGCTTTCCATGTCTCTTGCGTTGTAAACGACGGCTGCTGAACTCTTTCAAAAAATCTGGCATCGAGCTTGACGTGGCCCGACTTTGAACCAACCAGCCCCTTCTGCATCCTGGTTATGTAATAAACCATGGGCAACAAAGTGCCCAAAAAGCCGATATTCGCTTCGGGATCATTGCTGGGCCTCCTAGGGTCATAGCCTGCGAAAGGCACCCATCTTTCTATAGACGCCTCGGGATGCGTCTCGAATTCCCGAGAAGCGGCAAAGACCTTTGCGTGCTTTAGCTCAGTCAAGTTTGTAAACAGATACGGACTGTCAATGAACCAGACGGCGCGTGCCAGACCACGTGCCTCCGAAAAGCGTCGGAAACAACCAGACAGACCGGCTACATTCATTGAAATGACAGCATCAGGATTAATCCCCTCTTTGTCGAGAAGATTGATCAGGCTTTCGCAAATGTCGTCTTGCTGAGACAAGTGGTGGAATGGGAAATTTGCAACAACGACCCTTATTCCAAGTCGCCTCAATGCTTCAATGAGACCACTTCGGCTAGCATCATAAAAACGGAAGACATCAAGATAAAGTAAGGTCGGCACATGCTTCATGTGTGGCAAGGTCACATTCGGCCTAGCGTGAAAAGATGATGGTTAGGCCAGCACGTACCCTGTGCTGCTAGTCGCTAGCGCTGGATGCAGCTCATTGTCTTCCCTACATAACCAACCTGCGCCGCCCTAGAAACTTATACCCAGAAGCAAAGCACAAGCTCAAGCTGCAAAGGGCGGAAAAATTTCAGATCACCAGGTGGATTGATGTGCGTCGCGCAGGATAGCGAGCCAAAACAGACTTCTCGCGAAGTGTAACCTGTGCTAGTGCCCCCGCCAGAACAGATCTCCTTTGAATGTGAAGACCACTTATTTTTTGGGTAATTGAGTGAACGTCTCGAAATGCAAGTTGCTGGACCTACCGAAGATTGCAGACAATCGTGGCAACCTAACTTTCGTTGAATCGCATCGGCATGTGCCCTTCCCGATCAACCGGGTTTACTATCTCTACGATGTGCCGGGCGGTTCCGAACGCGGCGGCCACGCTCATAAAGAGCTTGAGCAGTTTATCGTCGCGATGTCCGGCAGCTTCGACGTAATCTTAAACGATGGACAGTCGGAGCGGCGGTTCACTTTGAACCGCTCGTATTTCGGTTTGTACGTTTGCCCGATGATATGGAGGTCACTGGAAAATTTTTCCTCCGGAGCTGTGTGCCTTGTTTTGGCCTCTGACTTCTACAAAGAGGCCGATTATTACAGGGATTATGACGAGTACGTCGCAGCGAAGCGAGCGAGAGAAGCATGATCCCGTTTCTGGATCTGCGAGCCGCCTACATCGAGTTGAAGCCTGAGATCGACGACGCGGTTCTGCGCGTAATGAACAGCGGGAGCTATATTCTCGGGACTGAGGTGGAGGCGTTTGAAAACGAATTCAGTTCATACTGCAATAGCAAACACGCCGTGGGAGTCGCCAGCGGCCTGGATGCGCTCCATCTCACTCTTCGTGCAATCGGCGTTGGACCGGGCAGCGAAGTTATCGTTCCGTCCAACACATTCATTGCAACCTGGCTGGCTGTCTCGCACTGCGGCGCGACCCCTGTCGGGATAGAGCCCGATCCCAAAACCCACAATATGGATCCGGAGCTAATCGAGAAGGCGATCACCCCTCGCACTAAAGTCATCATGCCGGCCCACTTATACGGTCAACCAGCTGATCTCGATGCAATACTTGCTATCGCGCGCCGAAATGGCCTTCGCGTAGTTGAGGATGCTGCGCAAGCCCATGGCGCTGCTTACAAGGGACAGCGCCTCGGAACTCACGGAGACGCCGCATGTTGGAGTTTTTATCCTGGAAAAAACCTAGGCGCATTGGGCGACGCAGGTGCGGTCACCACGAATGACGACGATCTTAATGAGAAGATCAGGTCTCTTCGGAACTACGGGTCTAAGACAAAATATGTCAACGATCTGATTGGATACAACAGTCGTCTCGACCCTCTACAAGCCGCAATACTTCGCGTGAAATTGAGGCGTCTCGATGAATGGAATGAGCGACGTAAGGCGATCGCGAAAATCTATTCTACGGAACTCGATGCCTGCGCGCTCGTGCAGCCAGTAGTGCCTGATTGGGCGGATCCTGTTTGGCACCTGTACGTCGTGAGGTCATCTAATCGCGCCTCTTTGCAAAAGACCCTCGCAGACCATGCAATCTCAACCTTAGTTCACTATCCAATTCCGCCCCACCTTCAGGGTGCATACCAAGGTCAGCAACCCGGAAAGTATCCGATCGCGGAGACACTAGCGCGCGAAGTGCTAAGCCTTCCTATTGGACCTCATTTGCGCAACGAAGAGGCTTGGATGGTTGTCGAAATTTTGAAGAAATACGCTCCCCAGTTCTAACGACTAGAAAACGTAGTCGAAATGGCAAATCCTGACGTTGCTGCCGCGAGGCACGCATTCGAGGCGTTGCTCGAAGAGGCTGCAAACTCACTCGCAGAAAGACGTTACGAAGAAGCAGCTCGCAAAGTGCAGGCTGCAGCCAACGCGGCCTTTCTACGTCACCCCGGAATCTTTTATTCGGGGAAAGCGGAGGCCGTGCTGGGCGAAATATCGAAGGCTTGCCTGCCTATAGGCAATAGCCGGCGGATTATAGCTCCGCATCGGACGCCCCACGTATTACATGTTCTAACCCAGGCACATTTACCAGGCGGCCACACCAAGCTCGCCCAGAACTGGATTGCGAGTGATGCCGGATCCCGGCATTCTGTTGTGTTGACCCAGCAGCTGTCACAGCCTGTGCCCGAAAGCCTTTTGAATTCGGTGGCAGCATCGAATGGTCAGATGTGGGTGCTAGATGAAAACCAGGGTTTTATTAAGAGAGCCGGCGCCCTCCGTGAAATTGCTCAAGAGTTCGATTGGATCGTACTTCACGTCCATCCGTTCGATGCAATCCCGCTAATCGCTTGGGGCGGTAGCACAGAACACGCGCCGATCATCCATTTAAACCATGCCGACCACTTGTTTTGGATCGGCGCTGCCGTTCCAGATCTCGTCGCTAATATTCGTCCATCAGGATATCGGACGTCAAATACGAGACGCGGATTAGAACAGGCCGCCAATTTCGTGCTTCCCATTCCACTCGTGGATGGCCAGGATCCACTACCCGCTCGAAATACGGCGAAGGCGCGATTGAATCTTCCCGATGATTGTCAGCTGGCCTTAACCGTTGCATCGTCATACAAATTCAATTCCGTTGGAGAGATGGATTATGTCAAATTGCATCTCCCGCTTCTCGACCGTTGCCCCAGATTGCGAATTCTCGTAGTCGGGCCGTCTCGGAACAATAAATACTGGAAGGATTCCGCGAGGCTCACCGAGGGGCGTATTCAGGCCGTAGGCATACAGAACGATCTTTCCGATTACCTAGCCGCAGCCGACGTCTATTTGGATTCAACTCCGTTCGGATCGCTTACTTCCTTGCTCGAAGCGGGATTGGCCGAAGTGCCCTGCTGCAGCTGGCGACCACATCAATCTTCGATTTTAGCGTGCGACGATGTTTCCTTCGATGGCCTGAGATACGCAGTGACCTATGAAAGCTGTGAAGAGTACTGGGAGCAAGTGCTTGCTTACCTGGACGATCCGGCAATCGCGACATCGGCATCGCAGGAATTGCAGGCAAGCATTATCAAGCACCACATAAACGACGGTTGGCGAGCAACCTTGAATGAAGCCTATTTGTTGGCGCTGAGACGAGCCGAAGCACGACCGCATAATCCGCCCAACGTCCGGGACATTGAGGAGAGGGAGTCTGACCGCATCCTTTTGGCAATGCAGGGAGGCTTCATCGACAATCCACCGCGCCCTTCGGACTACTTCGCAGCCCGCAAGAAGAGAGGTTTGCTAACACGCATCAAAAGAAGTCTGAAAAAGCGAATTGGAGCTGAATGGAGCTGATTACCTAGCCGGCGAACTTAATCACGCTGAAGACTGGCTCATATAACGCCATTTGTCATCGAACTGCAGCTCGTGACGGGGCTCGCTTATAACAAACGTTGCTCTGTCAGCATAAATTTGACCATTTCTTTCTCTGGCTATCTCCTCGACATACGGCCTTATTGGATATGCGCCATCTGCTTGGATACCCCAATTCCAGTCATCTCCCGTGATTATAGCGTTAGGGAATATTTTGTGGGCCTCTACAAAATCTTCGTGCCGCTTCAAGGCGTCGATGTAAATAATGTCCGGAACCAAGCCCGCCGATCTCATTTCGGAATATGCGGCAGGTATTCGTCCGCGGATCAAAACGCAGCGATCCTTAAACGATGCGAGGTTGTTTTGAACCAGCCGCAGAGGTCCGTAACGTGAAAGCAGTTCTGCTATCTCTTCTAAATAGCTAGTCTTGTACGCTCTTGCAGCCCAATCTACGTTGCTTAGGCTCTTTACATAATCTGTGATGTCGTCCCCCCAGGGATCGACGCAGACGTATCGTAACCCGATATTGTTAGAAAGCCATGTTCTAGCGGCACCACCCATGAACGTGCCGAACTCGGCAAAAATCGAGTTAGTACGATTCTGGAGAACAGTCTGAATGAGGTGACGACCACCACCATCAAGAGTGAACGTAAATGGGCTCACATCCGGTAGCGTGCAGTCTTCCGGCCAAGGCCATCTTTGAAGAGCATCGGCGAACAATTTCGGCCCCGCTGGAATTCGCATACAAAAGTACAACCACGTATTCCGCTGTGCACCGAGCGTCAAATAAGTGCAGTGGACTAACCAGAAGGCCTAGCTGCCGCTCGGTTTTGCGCTGGCCACTGAAAATAATTTCAGCATTGCCGCCAAGGACTGAACCGTTTCAATCACAGAAGAAATCCGAAGCCTTTACGAGAACAAAACTTAGCGGAAAGTCCTATAGCGCGGTGTATTCGCTTATCGGGACAACTGCTAAGGGCCTAAAGTGTTGCGGCCATGCGAGGGGATCATCTACCGAAGCGCCAGTTAGTCAGGCAGGCCGAAAACGATGACGGCATCGCCTTGGCGGAAACCCCAAATCTGGCTTCCGCCGGCGGCGACGGCGACGTACTGCCGTCCATCGATGTCGAACGCGATGGGCGGTGCGTTGACGCCAGCCCCGCAATTGAAGCTCCATAGCAGCTCGCCCGATTTGGCGTCGGAAGCTGTGAAGTCATTCCCCTCGCCCGTGAAAACGAGGCCGCCGGCTGTCGCCAGCACGCCGCCGATGAGAGGATCGGCAGTCTTGCGCTGCCAGACGATCTTGCCGGTCTTGGCGACGTCGATGGCTGCGAGCACGCCCCATCGCGGCACGTTTGCAGGCTCGATGGTTGCGAATTCTACGGCCGGTTTGCCGCCGGTGGCCGGGATGGCGCCGGTCTTGTAGATTGAGGGCATGTGCATGGCCGCGATAAACGCGACGCCGGTTTTGGCATCGAAGGACGTTGGCGACCAATTCACGCCGCCACCCACGCCAGGGGCGATGAGAACTCCCTCGGGCGTTGCCCGGGCGAACATATTCTGCTGCGGGACGAACGGCTCTGACTTGAAGAGCAGCTGACCGTTGCGGCGGTCGAGCGTGTAGAACCATCCAAGTTTGCTCGCATGCCCGACGGCCGGTACGGACTTGCCATCAACGATCGCATCGAACAGGACAGGCGGGCTCGCAACGTCGTAGCCCCACACGTCATGCGGCACCAGCTGGTAGTGCCAAACATGCTTGCCCGTCTGAACGTCGAGCGCGACGAGGGATACAGTATAGAGATTATCTCCGGGGCGCGTTTCGCCGCTCGCCTGTGGCGAAGGATTGCCGACGCCGATGTAGATCAACCCGAGCGCCGGATCGTAAGCGGGCGTCGGCCAACTGCTGCCGCCGCCGTAACGCCAAGCGTTAGAGAATTTCGATGCTGACGCCTTCTCAGCTGCAATGTCGCGATTGAGAGGGACGCCATCGGGCGTGGCCGTCACGTATTGCCCTTCCCATCCGGCTTGCGTTGTATCGAACTGCCAAACGCGCTTGCCGGTCTTGACGTTGAATGCTGCGATGAAGCCCGGCCGGCCAAAGCGGCCTGAAAAACCAACGACGGTGCCCAGCGGCGAGCCCGGCCTGTCGCCGTCTAGGTGCAACCCGTAACCCACGCCGTTGACGCCAGCGATGACGAGGTCACCGACGACGAGTGGCGCGGCCGCCGAACCAACGCCGGTCTGTCCCTGGATGTTTGCCTTCAGGCGTTCGTCATCGGAGCCGAGTGAGGAGGATCTATCCTCACTTTTGCCATGGGCATTTTCATCACCGGGTTCGACAAGCGGAATATCCCATAGGACTTTGCCAGACGTTGACTCCAGGGCAACGAGCCGAGCATCCACGGTCGCAACAAAGACGCTGCCATCGCCCAACGCAGCGCCCCGGTTAGCGGGACCGCAGCATAGTTTATAGCCCGGAGTTCGCTTGTGTTCGTAGCGCCAGAGTTCCCGGCCCGATTTCGCGTCCAATGCCACAACATTCGAAAAGGGCGTCGTGATGAACATCACGCCGTCAGCCACAAGCGGCGTCGTCTGAAACGTTGCTGCGATGCCCGTCTGATAGATCCACTTCGGAACCATCCTCTTCACGTTGGCCGGCGTGATTTGATCGAGCGGCGAGAAGCGCTGATTGGCGTAGTCTCGGCCCGGAAGGATCCAGCTCGCTTTCTCTTCTGCTGCTGCGTTCAAGCGCGCGCCATCTATTTC
>Ga0180218_1001588_pt1 | contig 13330 bp, 9 predicted proteins | sample eDN3rd37CKraftBY_FD_151334 | JGI IMG/M metagenome (GOLD analysis project Ga0180218, IMG submission 151334) | Enriched backyard soil microbial communities from Emeryville, California, USA - eDNA 3rd pass 37_C Kraft BY (version 2) (version 2) | ecosystem: Environmental > Terrestrial > Soil >... | reverse complement strand
TTCGCGCGCCAGCTCACCGTCGCCATTCTGGCGCTTTGCGCCATGACGTTCCTGTTCGCCGTTTTCGTGCGCGACTATCCCGTGGATCTGGCCTTTATGGCCGTGGTCAGTCTGGCCGTCGGCGCCGTGCCCGAAGGCCTACCGGCCGTTATGACGATCACACTGGCGATCGGTGTGCAGCGCATGGCCGCACGCAATGCCATCATTCGCCACCTGCCCGCCGTCGAGACGCTCGGCTCGGTATCGACCATCTGCTCGGACAAGACAGGCACGCTCACGCGCAACGAGATGACAGTGACCCGCGTCGTGCTCGCCGACCGTGCCTACGAGGTCGGCGGCATCGGCTACGCTCCCAAGGGCGGCTTCAGCCTCGCCGGCAGCGAAGCCGATGTCTCATCCGATGCCGCGCTCATGAGTGCGGCGCGCACCGCCATCCTGTGCAATGACGCAGCGCTGCGCGAGCGCAATGGCCAATGGTCCGTCGATGGTGATCCCATGGAAGGGGCACTCATGACCTTCGGTCTCAAGGCCGGATTTGATAAGGAGCAACTCGCCAGATCGCTGCCACGCCTCGACGAGATCCCTTTCGACGCCGCGCACCGCTACATGGCAACGCTCCATCACAGCCATGACGGCGCGGTTTTTGCCTGCGTCAAGGGCGCACCCGAGCGCGTACTCGACATGTGTCGCACGCAAGCGGCCGGCGGCGGCGAGGCATCACTCGACAAGGCCTACTGGCTGAAGGCCGTCGACAAGCTTGCAGGCAACGGCCAGCGCGTTCTCGCGCTCGCCTCGCTCACCCTGCCGCGCGACAAGCGCACGTTGGACTTCGGCGATGTCGATGAAGGGCTGAGACTCGACGGACTGGTCGGCCTGATCGATCCGCCGCGCCCCGAGGCGATTGCCGCCGTCGCCGAGTGCCGCAGTGCCGGCATTGCCGTCAAGATGATCACGGGTGACCACGCGGCGACCGCCGGCGCCATCGCTCGCGAGCTCGGCCTCACGGCCAACACAAGGGTAGTCACGGGAAAAGATCTCGATACCGTCGGCGACGAGGCACTACGCCCAATGGCCGCCCGGACGAGCGTCTTCGCGCGCACGAGCCCCGAGCACAAACTTCGCCTTGTCGAGGCGCTGCAGGCCGACGGCGACGTCATTGCCATGACCGGCGACGGCGTGAATGACGCACCGGCGCTCAAGCGCGCAGACGTCGGCGTTGCGATGGGGAGGAGCGGCACCGAAGCGGCCAAGGAAGCCGCCGACATGGTGCTCGCCGACGACAACTTCGCATCGATCGTCGCGGCTGTTCGCGAGGGACGTACGGTCTACGACAACCTGACCAAGGTGATCGGCTGGACTTTGCCGACCAACGGCGGCGAGTTCCTGATCGTGGTCTTCGCCATTTTTGCGGGGCTCACCCTGCCGATGACGCCGGTCCAGATCCTCTGGATCAACATGGTGACGACCGTCGGCCTCGGCCTCGTGCTCGCGTTCGAGCCGGCCGAGCCCGACATCATGCAGCGGCCGCCCCGCGCGCCTGATGCGCCGATCCTGTCGCCCTTCCTGCTCTGGCGCGTCGCCTTCGTCTCGGTCTTGTTCGCAATTGGCGCGCTCGGCATCTTCGCCTGGGCCATGGCTCGCGGGCTCGGCATCGATACGGCGCGGACGATGGTCGTCAATACGGTGGTCGTGCTCGAGCTTTTCTACTTGTTCTCGGTCAGATACCTGTATGGCGCCTCGCTCACCTGGCGCGGCATGCTCGGAACGCCCGCGGTGCTCGCCGGCATTGCCATCATCGTCGGCCTGCAATTGGCCTTCACGTACCTCCCCTGGATGCAGTACCTGTTCCAGACCACAACCATCGGCTTCCTCGAGGGCGCGGCGATCGTGGGCACGGGCGTGGCCCTGTTCGTGATCCTCGAGATCGAGAAACACATCGGCCGGGCGCTTTTTCCTACGCTGAAACCCGGCGCAGCGAGACTTGAAATCGGAGCTGCGTGACGGGCCCCTCGCCCTCATGCCACGGCGGACTGCTGAAGAAAGGGAATACGATCATGGCCTACAAGTCCATCCTGGTGCACCTCAACAACGAGGCCCGCGTCGCACGCCTCATGAGTGCCGCGATGCAGCTCGCGCTGCCGTCGAACTCGCACGTCACCGGCCTCTTCGTCTTTCCCGCCGCGCCGAAGTCGCCTCTGCTGCCGATGATCTCGGGGAGCGCCATCGCGAGCGCGGTCGACGCCTATCGAAGGCTGGGCGATGAGATCAATGCGGCCTTCGACAGCGCGACGGCGGGCCAGCCGGTCGTCGGCGAGTGGCGCCCTTATAAGCCGAAGCGACAGGGATACGTCTCGGCCGTGCTCGATCACGCGCGAACAGCCGACATTGTCGTCGCAGCGCAGAAGGAGAGCGACTGGGACTATGCGGACATGTTCGACGTCCCGGATTGGCTGGCCATGGAAAGCGGACGCCCGGTGCTGGTCGTGCCCAAGTCCGGCAATCTCGATTCGATCGGTCAGCGTGTCGTCGTTGCCTGGAACAACAGCCGCGAAGCGGCGCGCGCCGCTTTCGACGCGCTGCCGCTTCTTCAGAAGGCGCAGGAAGTGACGGTGCTCTCCGTGGAGGAGCCTTCGAAGCCCGAGGTGACGAGCGATATCGCGGGGGCGGAGATCGGCGCGACGCTCGCCCGCCACGGCATCAAGGCCAACGTCCAGCAGGTCAAGCCAAGCGCACGCGGCGATGCCGGCGTCGAACTGCTCGCGCAGGTCGCCGCTCACCGCGCGGATCTCCTGGTCATGGGTTGCTTCGGCCGCTCACGCCTCAGGGAGTTCGTTCTCGGCGGTGCCTCGCGCCATGTTCTGCATAACGCGACCGTGCCGGTCCTGATGGGGCACTGATCACCGGTCTTCGGCCACAATCGACGCATCGAATGAACGGAAAGGACGGGCCAAGCGCTCGTCCTTTTTGCTTTGGTGAGATCGCCGCGCGGAGCGCTTCGGTCTCTTTTTGATGCTGGTACGGAGCACTGCCATTTGCGATGATACACCCAATAACGGCCAGCAACGCATGGATGAATGGAGCAGCATCCAGATGAGCGATCGGCCCCCGGTCACCGACTGGCTGACGGACTGGGATCACCTTGATCCGCGGTGGATTGAAAACCCCTATCCGATCTGGGACGAGATCCGCCGCGCGAGGTGTCCGATCGCCCATACCGAGCGCTTTCGTGGCGCCTACATGCCGACGCGCTACGCCGACATCCGCGATATCGCCTACGACCCGGAGCACTTCTCATCGCGCCAGGTTGTCGTCCGTGACAGCCAGCCCGTCACCGGGGGCGGCGCCCCGCCAATCACGTCGGACCCGCCGCGCCACCGCACAGCGCGCATGGTGCTGCTTCCCCCATTCACGCCGCAAGCCATCGAGAAGCTCAGGCCCAAGACCCGCGCCATCTGCAACGAGCTGATCGATGCCTTCGCCGGCAAGCCCGGCTGCGATGCGGCGGTCGCCTATGCCCAGCACATTCCCGTGCGCGTCATCGCCGCGATGCTCGGCATTCCGGAGAGCGACGGCGACCGCTTCCGGACGTGGATCAGCGAGATCCTCGAACTCGGCACGACCGACGACGCCGTGCTCCAACGTGGCCTCAACGAGATTACCGAGTACCTTGCGGGTCACATGGAGGCGCGCCGCAAAGCCCCCGGCGACGACCTGATCAGCTACCTCCTTCAGGCGAGATACCCCGACGGGGAGCCATTCAAGCCGAATCACGTGCTCGGCAGCCTGCGCCTTCTGCTCGTCGCCGGCATCGACACGACGTGGAGCGGCATTGGCGCCTCGATCTGGCATCTCGCCAGGACGCCGCCCGACCGCGAACGGCTGGGGCGCGAGCCCGGCCTCATCCCGACCGCCATCGAGGAGTTCCTGCGCGCATTCGCCCCCGTCACCATGGCGAGGCTCATCGCCAAGGAAAGAACGGTCAACGGCTGCACGTTTGCCGAGGGCGAAATGGTGATGCTGTCCTTCCCCGCGGCCAACCGCGATCCGGAGGTCTTTCCCGATGCGGACAAGGTCATCATCGATCGCCAGGAGAACCGGCACGCGGCCTTCGGGCTCGGCATTCACCGCTGCATCGGATCGAACCTCGCGCGCATGGAAATGACGGTCGCCATCGAGGAGCTGCTGCGGCGCTGCCCGTCCTTCCACCTTGCCGGCGAGGTCGCCTGGTCGCACGGCACGGTCCGCGGGCCGCGCCGGTTGCCGATCGCCTTTTCCTGATCCCGTATTCGGGTAGCACCGTTGCGCGTCCCGCGAGCGCATCCGGCTTGAAGATCGATGCCCGAAGTGGTTCAAGGAGCACATCAATAAGCGCTACCAGAACCGGGACGGAAACGGGGCATGGATCTTACGCGGAGGGCCTATCTCGGCGGCATGACGACGGCGCTCGGCGCCAGCCTGATACCGGGGTGGGCGAGCGCGCAGGTCAAACCGCTTCCGAGCCTGCCGTCGACCATGATCTGGAGCGTTGGCGACGACGACGGCCCGCGTTACCGGGAAGCCCAGGCGATCGCCGATGCCATCAGCAAGGCACACGGCACGCGCATCCGCCTGCAAGCGTCCGAGCGCGCGTTCGGGCGCGTCGAGCAGCTCAAGGAGCGCCAGGTCACGCACGGCTTTCTCGGCATGGAAGCCTACTTCGCGGCCGAGGGTCTGCTCGCCTACGTGGCCCCGACGTGGGGGCCGCAGGACTTGCGCGGCCTGCTCGGGCGCATGAGCACGATGTCGATCGTGGCGAGCGAGGCGAGCGGTATCACGAAGCTCGCCGACATCAAGGGCAAGCGGATCGCGCGCACGCCGCGCCATACGGCGCTCGGTTATCGGCTCGACGCTCTGCTCGAGGCCGGCGGGATCGCTGCCAAGGATCTCAATATTGTCGAGTTCGAGAACAGCTCCGGCGCTCTCGGCGCCCTGGCCAAGGGCGAGGTCGACTGCGCCGCCGCCGTGACAAACGCGCCTTCGACGGAGGCTCTCGACGCGATCGCCGATGCCATCGTCTGGATCGAGCTTCCCGCGAGCGACAAGGACTTCTGGGCCCGGCTCCAGCGCGCATTGCCGCCTGCCCTGCCCTATGTCACGGACATAGGCCCCGGCATCAGCAAGAGCGCGCCCAAGGCACTTATGGGCTTTCGCGATCCCGTCGTCACGGTCTACGCCGACGCCGGCGAGCTGGAGGTCTATGCCGTGACCAAGGCCATCGCCGACAACTTCGAGCTGTACAAGGACGCCACCCCACTCATGGCGCGGTGGGAGCTGCCGCAGTCGGCCGGCTTTCCGACGGCGCTGCCTTATCATGAGGGCGCCGTCCGTTTTCTGAAGGAGAAGGGCGTCTGGTCGGCCGATCACCAGCGCTGGCAGGACGGCATCATGCGGCGTCACGAGCGCCTGCGTCAGGGGTGGGCGGAGATGATGTCCAAGGACCCGGCCAAGAGCGCGGCCCCCGCCGCGCTCGCAGAGCTGTGGGCACCCCGCCGGGCCGAGATCCTGAAGTCCCTCTAGCCGGCCTATCACGGCTCCGATCGCGCTCCTGCATCCTTGATTTCCGCAGGTGTCCGTACAGGGCCGCATCCGCCCGGCTACAGGCATACCCCGGTTCCCGCCGCGCGAGGCGCATCTATGCGTGTTCTCGAATGGGCCCCCAATGTTTTCAGAATGTTGCTATCTGATGCGTCATTTTGACACTCGCTTAACCATGCAACTCCCTGTTTTTGCCTGATTTCAGCGGCTTACAGCCCCTGGCATCCGCCTTGCTGCGGTTGTCCACAATAGCCCGCGGCCACCTCGGCCCGGGCACACGGGTGCATAGACAACGGGGGTTACTCATGTCTTGCGTATCAGCTGCGCTCCGGCTTGCCGCCGGCGCATTCGCCCTGACGTTCGTTCTCTTCGCCGGCGCGACGGCCTCCTCGGCACAAACGTCGACGTCCTGCCTGCCGTCCTCGGTCAGATCGACGCTCAACCAGATCCGCGCCAAGTTCGGACCGGTCCGTATCGTGTCGACCTTCCGCCGCGGTGCAGTCATTGCCGGCACGGGCCGGCGCAGCCTCCATGCGTCCTGCCGCGCCGTCGACTTCCACGCGCCGGCCGGTAAGCGCGCGGCCGTCATCGCTTGGCTCCGCGCCAACCACAAGGGCGGCCTCGGCATCTATAGCTGCGGCATGAGCCATCTGCACATCGACAATGGCGGCCACTACACGTGGAACAAGTGCGTCAACAGAAGCGGACGCGTAGCCCGCGCCGGTTGAGCCGACGTCGCATAGAACCAAGGGCGCGGTCTCGAGCCGCGCCCTTTGTTTTTTTACTCCGACGCTTTCGGGAACGACTCCCGGATTGCTCAAGTTGCTTGGTTCATACTGGCGCCGTCGTCCTGGCGTAGGGATGATGGTGCAGCAGATGGCCGAGCCGGAGCAATTCGAATGCGCACCCATTTTCTCGCAGCCGCCGGAGCGCTGATCCTGCCGGCGCTCCTAGCCGGGCACGAGCAAAGAGCCTTTGCCGCGCAAACCAAGGCGCCTGCGGCACCACAAACCGCGGTCAAGGTCGAGGTCGTGGCGAAGGGTCTCACGCATCCGTGGGGTCTGCAGTTCCTGCCCGACGGGCGCATGCTCGTCACGGAGCGACCGGGACGTCTGCGCATCGTGGCGCGCGACGGCACACTGTCTCCCGTCATCGCTGGCGTGCCGAAGGTCCATGCCGCCGGCCAGGGCGGCCTGCTCGACGTCGCCCTGACGCCCGACTTCGCGACCTCGCAGGAAATCCTGCTCTCGTTCGCCGAACCGCGTGAAGGCGGCGCCAACGGCACGAGCGTCGCGGCGGCCCGCCTCGAGCTGACGGATCGCGGCGGCAGTCTCACCAACGTGCGGGTGATTTTCCGCCAGCAGCCGTCGTTCGCCACCAATATGCATTTCGGCTCGCGCATCGTCTTCGCCGAGGACGGGTCATTCTTCCTGACCGTCGGCGACCGTTACACGCAGAAGCAGGAAGCACAGCACCCGAACAATCATATCGGCAAGGTCATACGCCTCAATCGCGACGGCACCCCCTTTGCGGGCAACCCGAATCTCAAGGGCTGGGATGCGGCGGTCTGGTCGATCGGCCATCGCAACGTGCAGGGCGCCGCGCGCCATCCCGAGACGGGCGAGTTGTGGACGGCCGAGCACGGCGCACGCGGCGGCGATGAGGTGAACATCCCGCGCAAGGGCCGCAACTATGGCTGGCCCATCATCACCTACGGACGCGACTACTCTGGTGCCAAGATCGGCGAGGGCACCGCGAAAGCCGGCATGGAGCAGCCGGTCTACTATTGGGACCCCTCGATCGCACCCTCGGGCGCCGCCTTCTATACGGGCACGCTGTTTCCCGCTTGGCGCGGCAATCTGCTGGTCGGTGGGCTCGCCGCGCAGCAGCTCTCGCGCCTCGTGCTCGATGGCGAGACCGTCGTTGCCGAGGAAAGGTTGCTGGTCGATCTCGGCGCGCGCATCCGCGATGTCCGGGTCGGACCTGACGGTGCGGTCTGGCTTTTGACGGACCACGCGGACGGCCAGTTGTTGCGTCTCGTGCCGGGCTGATTCCCATTCCCTGCCGTGAAATCGGCCTTATTGGGGATACACTTTCCACTGTATGCGCGGTCGGGGCGGCGTGGAAACCGACGCTCGACCGCTTATAGTCCTCGATGCCACCAACACTTCGCGCCTCGCGTCCAGCGGAGCGCACCTCACGATCCGGCCCAGGAGGAGACGAGCGGAGCCACCCTGCGGCGGCTGCGCGACTTGATCCGAGGCGTTCATAGAATAGAGTGCGGCGAGCGTTTACACCGGCGTTCTCGATGGCCGACGTTGCCACAGCAGCACATTACAAGGACTTGGTTCGATGCTTGGCCCCTTGACCTACCTCGACGCGGCCGTGCTCGCGATCGCCCTGATCTCGGGGCTGCTCGCCATGTACCGCGGCCTGACGCGCGAGTTGCTGTCGATCAGCTCGTGGATCGCCGCACTGGCAGCCGCCGTGTACTTCGTCTTCTATCACAAGAGCACCGCCGAGCAGATCGCACAGCAGTTCCAGGCGCCGGTCGCCGTCGCGCAGATCGTCGTCGGCGGCATCATCTTCCTGATCGTGCTGATCATCGTGCATCTGATCACGTCGCGCCTCTCCGACACGATCCTCGATAGCCGCGTCGGCATGATCGACCGCATACTCGGGCTCGCTTTCGGTGCCGCCCGCGGCTTCATCATCTTCGTGATCCTCTACATGTTCTACGTGAAGTTCTTCGCGCCCGACCCCAACACGCAGGCAGCGTGGATCCGTGACTCCGTGTCTTTGCCGTACCTGGAGTCGGTCGGGCACACTCTTGAGCAGTTCCTGCTGCGCGTCCTGCCGGAGGACGGCACCTTCCCGACCCCGCCGCGCGGCGGACAGCCGGGCTGAGCCGACTTCACGTTCCGGATACGTAGACGCGCTGGAAGCGCGGGCCGAGGCGTGTGAGGACCTCGTAACCGATGGTGCCCGAACTGTCGGCGAGGTCGTCGATCTGGACATGGCGCCCGATGAGCTCTGCCCAGGCGCCGCGCTGCGCGTGCGCCGGAGGAATGTCCGTGACATCGATCGTCACCACATCCATGGAGACCCGACCGACGATCGGCGCGGGATAGCCGGCGACGTAGGCCGGCGGCGGCGGGCGCCCGATCGGTCCGCTGATCGAGCGCAGAAAGCCATCGGCATAGCCCGTCGCGATCGTCGCGAGACGCGATGGCCGCGTCAGCGTGTAGGTCGCACCGTAGCCGACGGTGTCGCCAGCCGCGGCTTGGCGAATCTGCAGGATGCGCGCCTCGACGCGCACGACCTTCGCCGCCGGATTGGGACGGCCCTCGACAGCCCGCCCGCCATAGAGTGCGATCCCCGCCCGCACGAGGTCATAGCGATAGTCGCCGCCGAGCAAAGTCCCGGCCGAATTGGCGAGGCTTGCGGGCGCCGCCGGGAGTTTCGCGCGCAATGCATCGAACGCCGCCTTCTGGCGCCCGTTCATGGGCGAGCCGGGCGTGTCGCCACAGGCGAGGTGGCTAATGACGAGCGCTACCGAAAACGCCTCGAATGGCGCCGGGTTGGCCGCGAGCGCCTCAACCTCGGCCGCTGTCAGGCCGAGCCGGTTCATGCCCGTATCGATGTGCACGGCCGCCGGCAGGCGGGCGCCGGCGGTGCGCGCGAAGGCCGCCCACTCCTCGATCTCCGCGAGGCTGCCAAGCACAGGACGCAGACCGTACGCCGGATAGAGCGGCGCCGTGCCGGGCATGAGACCGTCGAGCACATAGGCCGTGGCCGCCGGCAGTGCGACCTTGACGCGACGGCCCTCGGTCAACGTCGCGACGAAGAAGGTTCGGCAGCCGGCTTCCCAGAGCGCCCGGACGACGGGCTCGATCCCCATGCCATAGGCATCGGCCTTGACGACGCCGGCGCACTCGGCGCCCCGCGCCACTGCCGCAAGCCAGCGCCAGTTCGCCTGGATGCCCGCCAGATCCACCGTCAGCAGTCCGCGCGCCGCAGCGCTGATGGCGCCTGGATCAGTCGCGGGAGAGGCAGCGGGAACAGACAAACCTCAGTTCTTTCTCACTCATGCCGCTCGGGCAGATACTGATCGTGCGCTAGGTTCGAGAAGCGGGTGTACTGGCCCTCGAAGGCGAGCGTCACCGTGCCGACTGGACCATGGCGCTGCTTACCGATGATAGCCTCGGCTTTGCCGCTGACCATCTGCATTTTTTCCATCCAGGTCTGGAACTCGGCCGTACCCTCGCTCGGCTTGGTGCGCTCGACGTAGTATTCCTCACGGTAAACGAACATAACGACGTCCGCATCCTGCTCGATCGAACCCGATTCACGCAGGTCCGAAAGCTGCGGCCGCTTGTCCTCGCGCTGCTCGACCTGACGGGAGAGCTGGGAGAGCGCGATGATCGGAACGTTGAGCTCCTTGGCCAGCGCCTTGAGTCCGGTGGTGATCTCCGTCACCTCCTGCACGCGTCCTTCCGATGTCCGCTTCGAGCCCGTCAAAAGCTGGAGGTAGTCCACGATCAGCAGGCCGAGACCGCGCTGACGCTTGAGCTTGCGCGCCCGCGCCGCGAGCTGGGCAATGGAGATGCCGCCGGTCTGGTCGATGTAGAGCGGCAAGGTCGACATCTGCTGCGAGACCTGCACCAGGCGCTTGAACTCGGCCTCGTTGATCATGCCGCGGCGGATCTTTTCCGAGGAGATCTCGGCCTGCTCGGCGAGAATGCGCGTCGCAAGCTGCTCGGCGGACATTTCGAGCGAGAAGAAGCCGACGATGGCCCCGTCGATCACCTTATCGGTGCCGTCCGTCTGCTTCTCAGCTTTGTAGTTCTTCGCGATATTGAAGGCGATGTTCGTCGCGAGCGCCGTCTTGCCCATGGAGGGGCGGCCGGCGAGGATGATGAGGTCGGACGATTGCAAGCCGCCCATCTTGTTGTCGAGATCGCGCAGGCCCGTCGAGATGCCGGAGAGCCCGCCCTCGCGCTGGTAGGCATTGTTCGCCATCTCGATGGCGTGCGTGAGCGCCGATCCGAAGCCGACAAAGCCCTGGCCGTACTTCCCCGACTCCGCAAGGCCGAAGAGGCGCCCTTCAGCCTCCTCGATCTGCTGCTCGGGCGGAAAGTCGATCGGCGCGTCGTAGGCCGAATTGACCATGTCCTCGCCGATGAGGATGAGCTGGCGGCGGATCGCGAGGTCGTAGATCGTCCGGCCATACTCGTAGGCATTGATGATCGTCGTCGCGTTCGCCGCCAAGCGCCCAAGATATTGCGGTACGGTCAGGCTCGGCTCGATCGGCGGCGCTGTCTCGAAGTACGTGCGCAGCGTTACGGGCGTCGCCGGCCGACCGGCGGCGATGAGCTTGCCCGCCGTCTCGTAGATCTGCTGGTGCAGCGGATCAAAAAAATGGTGCGCATCGAGGAAGCTCGACACGCGCTCGTGGGCGTCGTTGTTGACCAGGATGGCGCCGAGCAGGGCCTGCTCAGCATCGAGATTGTGCGGGGCCGCGCGCAGCGGCAATGTCTCGGCATCGGCGTTTGCGGCGCCGGCGGCGAGGCTCAGGAGATCGGGGGCAGTGCGGGCGTTGTTCATGCGCGCGAAGATCGCCGATTCGGGGTTCAGCCGGGGCCGGGCAAGGGCCTTCGACCAGAGAGACTCCACGCTTTGCACAGACGTGCATAGGCCAGGCGAAGCGGCGCTTGCCGTGCGACCGAATCGCCGACACACGGATTGTACTAGTGTGATGATCGAGAAATTCGCCTATCTGGCGGCAAGGAACCGAGCGAATTTCTCGATCTGAATCACACTAGCAAGGCCCATGCCCTCGTGCCCCTACTGATGCCGAAGTTCGCTCGGACACCAGCACCGAGGTATGGCGAACTTCGGCATCGAGGCACGAGCGTGCTATGGCAAGGGCGAGACTGCCGCCGGTTGTAGCTGCCGCACCTGCCCCATCCTTCGAGGAACGACTCATGACTGCCGCCAATCCCCGTATTGCCCGCGCGCTGATTTCGGTGAGCGACAAGCGCGGCGTAGTGGAGCTTGCCGAGAAACTTGCGGCGGCAGGCATCGAGATACTTTCGACCGGCGGCACGGCGAGCGCACTCAAGGCCGCCGGCATCCGCGTCAAGGACGTCGCCGATCACACCGGCTTTCCCGAGATGATGGACGGCCGCCTCAAGACACTGCATCCGAAAGTCCATGGCGGACTTCTCGCCATCCGCGGCGATGCCGCGCACGAGACAGCGGCCAAGGCCCATGGCATCGCGCCGATCGACCTGCTGGTGGTCAATCTCTATCCCTTCGAGGCGACGGTCGCGAAGGGCGCCGCGCTCGATGACTGCATCGAGAATATCGATATCGGCGGCCCGGCCATGATTCGCGCCGCCGCCAAGAACCACGCCGGCGTCACCGTCGTCGTCGATCCCGATGACTACGAGCGGCTTCTCGGTGAGATGAGCGCCAATGGCGGTGCGACGACGCTCGCGTTCCGCCGCCAGCTCGCCGCCAAAGCCTTCGCACGTACGGCCGCCTACGACGGCGCCATCTCCAACCACCTCGGCGCGCTGTTCGAGGGTGGTGACAGCGCCGCGACGGGCTTTGGTCCGACATTCACGATCCAGGGCCGCAAGACGCAGAACCTGCGCTACGGCGAGAACGCGCATCAGCGAGCAGCATTCTATGTCGTCCCGCCCGTCGAGGCAGGGACGATCTCCGCCGCCCGTCAGCTCCAGGGCAAGGAGCTTTCCTATAACAATATCGCCGATACCGATGCCGCGCTCGAATGCGTGAAGCAGTTCGCCGATCCCGCCTGCGTCATCGTCAAGCACGCCAACCCCTGCGGCGTCGCGGAAGCGGCCAGCATCACCGAGGCCTATGACCGCGCCTTCGAGACGGACACCGAATCGGCCTTCGGCGGCATCATCGCCTTCAATCGCGAACTCGACGCAACCACGGCCTCGCACATCGTCGAACGCCAGTTCGTCGAGGTCATCATCGCGCCGAGCGTGGCACCTGACGTCGAGGCGATCGTCGCCGCCAAGAAGAATGTCCGGCTGCTTGTCAGCGGCACGTGGCCGGCCACAACGCCGCCACGCCTCGATCTCAAGAAAGTCGCGGGCGGGCTCCTCGTGCAGGACGCCGACCTTGCATTGCTCGATGGATCACACGTCGTAACGAAGCGCCAGCCAACCGAGCAGGAAATGGCCGATCTGCTCTTCACGTGGAAGGTCGCCAAATTCGTGAAGTCGAACGCCATCGTCTATGGCCGCAATCGGCGTACGATCGGCGTCGGCGCCGGCCAGATGAGCCGCGTGAATTCCGCGCGCATTGCCGTCATCAAGGCCGAACAGGCGGGGCTCGACGTCAAAGGCTCGGTCGTCGCCTCCGATGCCTTCTTTCCCTTCGCCGATGGCCTCATTGCCGCGGCAGAAGCGGGTGTGACCGCCGTCATCCAGCCCGGCGGATCGATGCGCGACCGCGATGTCATTGCCGCCGCCGACGAGCGCGGGCTCGCCATGGTCTTCACGGGCCTGCGTCACTTCCGCCATTGAGGCGCCCGTGGCCGAAATCACGCTCGGACCGCTGCACGTGCCTGACTGGGACAAGGTGCGCGCATGGCTGCAGCAGCCCGAGATTCAAGCGTGGTGGGGCGGGCTTGCCGCGGCAGAGGCTGAGATCGCGATCGCGAGCGAAAGCCCATCGGCGATCTGCCGCATAATCCTCGCGGACGACATCCCCA
>Ga0180218_1001584_pt1 | contig 13347 bp, 6 predicted proteins | sample eDN3rd37CKraftBY_FD_151334 | JGI IMG/M metagenome (GOLD analysis project Ga0180218, IMG submission 151334) | Enriched backyard soil microbial communities from Emeryville, California, USA - eDNA 3rd pass 37_C Kraft BY (version 2) (version 2) | ecosystem: Environmental > Terrestrial > Soil >... | reverse complement strand
AACGACGATTGCCAGCAGGATGAAGACCTGAGGCCGGATGCGGCTTGGCTCGACGGCCGGCCCCTCGATCGCCAGAGCGCGGAGGGTGACAAAGGCGCCGATGCCGACGACGCCCCAGGACAGATACAGGGGCAGGTAGCCGGGGCCCATCTTCATGGCGGTGCCCACCGGAAAGTCCCGGCCGAACCAGAGCGCCGCCGCGCCGAAGGCGATGAATAGAAGTCCCGCCCAGAAGTCCTGGGGGTTCTTGACACGGATCATGGGTAGTCCTCGTTCTCGGTCCAGATGCGCCTGTCGCGCAGCTTCCGACGCAATGCCGACAGAGCCGGCCATGCTGGTTGGGCAGGCGGCGCGGCCACGCTGGAATGCGAGGGCCGCGCCGCCAGACGTGTGTTACTGGGCTTCGATATTGGCCAGCTTCACGGCTTCGGCCCAGGCCTTCAGCGCAACTTCGAAGCGGGCCCGGTAGTCATCCTGGCTGAGCAGGCGCGGCGTGCCGCCCTGCGAGATCAGGAACTTCTGGGTTTCGTCGGATTTGGTGATGTCCGCGATCAGCTTGCCGAGCTTGTCCTGGATGTCCTTCGGCGTGCCGGCCGGCACCCAGAGGCCCCACAGCGCGGTGATGTCGCCGGTGGCGGCGCCGGAGTCCTTCAGCGGCGGGACCTTGGGCAGGCCCGGCGAACGATCGTCGGACGTGACGGCGAGCATCTTGACCCGGCCCTGATTGGCCTGGCCGACTGCAAAGATAACGTCGGCAAAGGCAAAGTCGATCTGCTTGCCGGTGACATCCTGAATGGCCACAGCGGTGGACTTGTAACCCACATGGGTCGCTTCCACGCCGGCGGCTTTCAGATAGATCGCGGTGGAGGCGAGTGCGCTGGTCGTGGCGCTGCCGTAGGTGGCCTTGCCGTTCTTGGATTTGATGAATGCGGTGAGTTCGGCCACCGAGTTGATCGGAGAATCCGGCGCGACGCACAGAACGAACGGTGTTTCGACGAAAGACGCGATCGGAACGATGTCCTTGCGCACGTCCATCGGCATGTTCTTGAAGACGGAGGCATTGCCGGCCGTGGTCACGGTGGAGGCAAGGAGAATGGTGAGCCCGTCGGGCCGGGCCTTGGCGGTGGCGTCGAGGGCGATGTTGCCGGATGCGCCGACCTTGTTCTCAACGATGAAGTTGGAGTTGGTGGCCTTGCTGAGCTTGTCGGCATACCAGCGAGCGAGAATGTCGGCGCCGCCGCCGGCGGGAAAGCCAAGCTGGATACGGACCGTCTTGCCGTCGGGATAGGCCTGCGCCTGGGCTGCGGGTCCCGTCAGGACCGTGGCGGCGAGCATGGCAACGCTCGCGGCCGCGATCATGGATAATTGTTTCCTCATGGAGTTCCCCTTCCCGTTTTTGTGCAATGCACAACGATCAAATCGGATTTTTATTCTTCGTAGGTTTGCCTTAGTACTACTGCGGCTGGATTTTGGCCAGCGTGGTGACCTGCCGCCAGGAATCGACCGCCTCCTGGAGCTTCACCTTCATCTGCTCAGATGTGCCGGGCAGCGGATCAGCACCCTGGGTGACGAGGAATTCCTTGGTCGACGGCAGCAGCACGGCCTTGTTGAACCACTCTTCGAGCTGGGCGACGATTTCCGGAGGCGTGCCCACTGGCGCATAGGCGCCCCACCATGGCGCGGTGGTCGCTGCCGGCACGCCGGCTTCCGCCATCGTGGGGATGTCGGGCGCGCCCGCGGAACGTTTGTCGGAGGTGACGGCGAGGATCTTGATGCGGCCCGCCCTTTGCTGGCCCAGCGTGAAGGGCAGATCGGCGAAGGCGAAGTCCACTTCGCCGGCACCGACGTCGGAAACGGCTGCGCCCGTGGCCTTGTAGTTCACCGGCGTGATTTCAAGTTTCTCGGCATTCACGTAAAGCACGGAGGACGCCAGCGCGCTGGTGACGGACCAGCCATAGGTCGCCTTCGGCGCCTTCGCCCGCAGATAGGCGGTCAATTCCGCCACCGTGTTGATCGGTGATTTCGCGGCGACGGTCAGCGAAAACGGCAACTGGGCCAGCGTCGTGATCGGGATGAAATCCTTTTGGGAATCATACGGCAGATTCTTGTAGAGGAACCGCGAGGCGCCCATGCTCGCGCTGGCTGCGAACATCAGCGTGTAGCCGTCCGGCTTGGACTTGGCGACCATATCGGCGGCGAGGTTGCCGGAGTTGCCCGGCTTGTTCTCCAGAATGACGGTGGCGCCCGACACCTCCTTCAGCTTCTCGACCCACCAGCGCGCCAGAATGTCGGCGCCGCCGCCGGCCGGGAAGCCGAGCACCACGCGGATCGGGCGGTCGTTCGGGTAGTCTGCGCGAGCTGACGGTCCCGTCGATATCAGCAGCGCGCCCGCAAGCGCGGCCACAGCGACGCGCGAATAAAAACCTCTCATCTGGCTTCCTCTCCCAGCAATGCTTCACATGGCCGAAGCATCTTCCGTTGTTGTCGAATGCCGTTCTTGGAGACGGCTTGGAATTCCGGTCATGGCACGGCGTCTGACACAACCCATGTCATGAGCTTCCCGACGAGGCCGGACGCTAGCAGCCCTCACTGTGGATTTACAGTGAATTGTTGGGCAGGCAGCCATGGCTGGGGATGGCCCCGGCCCTGCGACAAATGGCATCGACCTGCCGGGAGCTTCTGCGCAACTGACCGTTGTGGCGGGCGGTGATTGCTCCGGGGCGGGTATCAGCGCCGGCGCGCTGTGAATACCGCGATGGGAATGGCGCCGAACAGATCGTGAATAGGCGTGTGCGTGGAGGTTGTGGGAATGTCGTTCTCCAGCGCATTCGCGGTGATGCGATAGCCGCCGAGATCGAGGGTGGCGTCCCAGGCGTCCGGCCGCGGCCAGACCCGTCCGCCGCGGGTCTGCTTTCCGGTGCGCCGGGCCATGGCCACGATGATGGCGTCGCTGCGATGGGTCCGCGCGAAGGCGATGACGCGGTCCGCATCCGCTCCATTGACCGTCAGCGGTTCGTAGCGTCCCTCCGTGAACAGCCTTGGCGTATCGTTGCGCAAGCCGAGCAGGCGCAGCATGAGGGCATGTTTGATGCGCCCGTCGCGCCAGTTGCCGGCAAGGTCCCGCAGCGGCGCGGTTGCAAGGGATGTGCCCTCCCGGATACGGCGCAGGAAATCGACGTCGCGGCGGTTGTCCGGGTCGACGAGGGATAGGTCCCAGCTCTCCGTGCCCTGATAGATGTCCGGCACGCCCGGAAGCATCAGCTTGAGGGTGAGCTGAGACAGGCTGTTCAGCGCTCCCATCAGGGAAGCCCGTTCCGCCAGCGCGGCGAATTCGTCGAGGAATTCGGCTGATCTTGCGGGATCGAGCAGCGCCGCCACGAAGCCGGTGAGCGCGGCTTCATATGAGGCGTTCGGGTTGATCCAGCTCGTGTTCTGCTTGCCTTCCCGCGCGGCCTTCACCGCATAGCCCTGCATGCGTGCGATGAAATCCTCGTCCGGTCCGTCCTGCGGCCACGCGCCGAGCAGCGCCTGATAGAGCATGTATTCATGGGTGGAAGACGGCGCGGCGGGATCGTCCCGCAAGGCGGCATTGCGCGTGGCCCAGCCCTCCGAAGCCAGCGCCCAGTCATAGACCATTTCCGACAGCGCCAGAATCCGCATGCGGGCATCCTCGCCGCGCTTGGTGTCATGGGTTGCGGTCGTCGTCAGCGCGTGGGGCGCATGGATCGCACGCTCGATCATGCGGCGATGGAAGTCATCGACCCGCAGGCCGGGCAGGGAGGGCTCGCCGCCGACCTCGTTGAGCGCCAGCAGGCGATGGTAGCGATAGAAGCTGGTGTCTTCGAGCGCCTTGGCCATGACCGGCCCGGTGAACTGCTGCACCTTCATGGCGAATTGCTGCACGCGCGGCGCACCATAGCCGACGCGGCCGGGCGCGACGAGGTCCATCGTCAGCGCATCCTGAATGAAGTCGAAGATGCTGTGGTCGGGACCTTCCCAGTCCGTACGCGCTCTTTGGATAGTGGCGGTGATGGTGGCGCGGTCCTCAGGGGAAACGGTCTTGGCGTTGAGATAGGTGCGATAGACAGGGAAGTGGATCACATAAAGCCGCAGCGCGGCGCGCATGCGCGTCAGCGTGTAGTCCCGGCTCGGCCAGTGGCCGGCGGCGACGCGCGACAGCAGCCGCGCCAGCACGCTGAATTCGCTGGCCATGACGCCGTCGATGATCAGGGCCTTGGCATCGCGGACGACTTTCTCGAAATCCCCTTCCGCGCCGGGAATGCCGCGCCATGTCGCGTCGAGGCCGGGCATGCCCCGCGCATCCAGCAACACGCGGCTGATGTCGTTGAGGATCTCATAGCCCGTGGTGCCGGCGACGCCAGGCAGAGCCGGCATCCGCTCGCCATCGGCGAGAATCTTTTCGACGAGAATGTAAAATGGCTGCTGCGCGGCCCGGACACCGGTGGCCGCTCGCCGGCTGCGGCGGATGAACTGGGTCAGGCGCTGGCAATATCGAACCGGATCAAAAAGCCCGTCGATATGATCGAGGCGCAGCCCGTGAAGCCGGCCCTCGGCAATAAGCTGCGCCACAAGGCGATGCGTGGCAAGGAAGGTCTTCCAGTCCTCCACCCTGATGCCGGCAAGGTCGCTGACATCGAAGAAGCGGCGGTAGTTGATGTCGCTGACGGCCACGCGCCAATGGGCAAGGCGATAATACTGGCGTTCGAGCAGACGATGCAGCGTTGCCGCGCGGGCAAGGTCGCCGTCGCCGCCGCTGCCGTCGGGACGATACACATGCAGTCCGGCGGCAAGAACCTCCGGCGCGCCATCGATGGCGGCCAGCGCGCGCTTGAGGGCGGGCGCGTCGCCATAGCCGGGCTTGTCCGGTGTGCTGTAGCGCGCGGCCAGCGCGGTCAGGCTGCGGCCGGTGGCGGTATCTTCCGCGCCGGATGCCGCGACGAGAGTTCGGATGACTTCGGAATAGCGGCTGGGCCGGATCGGCAGCTTGTGGTCGAAATACCAGGCCGAGAAGGTGCCGGCGCCCGCGTCGTATTTCAGTTCGATCTCGCCGCTTTCCAGCGCCTCCGCATAGGGCCGGCCGAGGATTGGCAGAAGAATGCCCGGTTCGCGTCTGTTCGGCAGACCCTCCCAGTCGATATCGAAACTGGCGGCATGGGGCGAACGGGGGCCCCATTCCAGCACGTCCAGCCACCAGAGATTGTCGTCATGACCGACGCCCATGTGGTTCGGCACGAAGTCGAGAATGAGGCCCATGCCGGCGGAGGCGAGGGCGGAAGACAGCTCCGAAAATCCATCCTCGCCGCCGAATTCCGGGTTCAGTTGGGCATGGTCGATGATGTCATAGCCATGGGTGCTGCCCTTGCGCGCTTTCAGGAAAGGCGACGCATAAAGATGCGTCACGCCGAGAGCATGAAGATATGGCACCAGCCGCGCCGCGTCGGAGAAGCCGAGGGTTGCCGAAAGCTGAAGCCGATAGGTGGCGAGCGGGATCGTAGGGACGCTCATTCCTCCCTCCAGCCCCAATGCACCGCCCATGGTGTCAGAATGTCATCCGCCGCGCCGCCCCAGATGGCGGTGGCGGCGGGCGCGAGCGGCGCGCGGGCCGGCTCCGGACCGAGGTTGGTCACGAGCACGAGCCGTCCGCCCGCAAGCTGCCATTGCGCGACGACGGCTGTGCCCACATGGGTGGCGCGGTTGTGGCCATGCTCGGTGTCGTCGAGCCGGGGCGTGATGAAGCGGGCGCGCAGTTCGAGGAGTTCGCGCACGAGGTCCAACCGGCGGCGGTGCCCCGGCTGGTCGCGGGCGTCCCAGTCGAGCTTGGCCATGCGGAACGTGGCTTCGGACAACGGGTCGGGCACCGCGCCGTCTTCCTCATGCGCATAGGCGTCCGCGAATTCCCGCCGTCTTCCCTGCCGCACCGCCTCGGCAAGGTCTCCGCTGAAGTCGCAGAAGAACGGGAACGGACGGCGGGAGCCCCATTCCTCGCCCATGAACATCATCGGCGGCATCGGCGCGAGCAGGGTGATCGCGAGCGCGGCTTCCACGGCTTCGGGCGCGGCCAGAACGTCCAGCCGCTCGCCGCGGGCGCGGTTGCCGATCTGGTCGTGGTTCTGAAGGAAGGACACGAAAGCTGTCGCCGGCAGATGGCCGCTCGGCTCGCCCCGGAGAGCGCCGTCACGATGGGGTGAGGCTTCGCCCTGATAGGCAAATCCCGTCGAGAGGATTCGCGCCAGCGCCGCATGGGGCCTGTCGGCATAGTCACCGTAATAGCCTTGTCGTTCGCCGGTCAGGATGACGTGAAAGGCATGGTGATAGTCGTCGTTCCACTGCGCGCGATAGCGGCCGCTCGGCGGATCGGTCCGGGGATCGAGAAGGGCGGCGGCGTTGTCGTCGTTTTCCAGCACGAGATGGATGAAGCGGTTCTCGCGCTCCGACAATGCGCCGACGGCGCGGCTCAATGTCTCAAGAACCGAAGGCTCTCCCCGTCGCGCGATAGCGTGTACGGCGTCGAGCCTGAGGCCGTCGAAGCGGTAGTGCTCAAGCCAGTGCAGCGCATTCTCGATGGCGAAGCTGCGCATCTGCGGCAGGGTGTAGTCGATCGCAGCGCCCCAGGGGGTCTGGACATCGGCGGTGAAGACCGTCGGGGCGTAGACGCCAAGATAATTCCCCTCCGGCCCGAAGTGATTGTAGACCACATCGAGAAACACCATCAGACCGCGGGCATGGGCGGCGTCGATCAGCGCACGCAGGTCGTCCGGCGTGCCATAGGCGCTGTCCGGCGCATACAGCAGCACGCCGTCATAGCCCCAGTTCCAGCGGCCCGGAAATTCGGCCACGGGCATCAGTTCGATGGCCGTGAAGCCCATGGCCACGACGTGGTTCAGGCGTTCGATGACAGCGCGGAAAGTGCCGGCCTCCGTGAAGGTGCCGACATGCAGTTCGAGGCATACGGTTTCGTGCCAGCGCCTGCCGCGCCAGGGGACGCTCTGCCAGGGAAAGATATCGTGATCCACCACCTCGCTCGGCCCGGCGACGTCCTCCGGCTGGTATGACGAGGCCGGGTCGGGGATCAGCAGCTCTCCGTCGATGCGGAAACGATAGCGGGTGCCGGCGCGCGCTTCCGGCACGAAAGCCCGAAACCATCCCTCGGGCCGGCCTTCGAGGGGAATGACGCGTTCGTCAATGACGACATCGACCGTTTGCGCTTGCGGAGCCCAGAGCCTGAACGTCACGCCGCCGCCGGGTTCGATGCGCGGGCCGAACTGGACGGTATCGCTCATACGCGTTTCTCCGGGTGCCGGACGTCCCCTTCCTTGCGGCTCATTCCGCACCGGCGAAAACGGAAACCGAGCGAGCATCGGCCGAGTTGCTCTCGCCCGGAGCCAGCCGTTCCTTGCCGGAGCCGTTATCATCCGCCGTCGTGAACCGCCGGACCCACCCGGCCACACCATTCCACTGTGGCAGAGTGAAGTCGATCGGCATATCGGCGGCGTTCACGACAATGAAAACCGGCGCGCTGTCCGCGCTCAGCGGTGCGATGACATAGGCGAGAAACCGGGCCTCCGCGAAGCTCCAGTCGTCTTCCTCCATCTCGCGTCCCTCAGGCGTGAACCAGACGCTGTCCCGATCCTGATCGGGCGCGCCGCCGTTCAACCAGTGGTGCGGCTGAAGCTGCGGATAGGTGCGCCGCAGCGCCGTCAGTTGCGCCACGAGGCCGGTGAGGTCCTCATCCGTACCGAGCGCCTCCCAGGACACCCAGCCGGTCTCGTTGTCCTGGCAATAGGTGTTGTTGTTGCCACCCTGGCTGTTGTTGACCTCGTCGCCGGCGAGCAGGAGCGGCACGCCCTGCGCGAGAAAAAGCGTCGCCAGCAGATTTTTCCGGATGCGCCGCCGCAGGGTCAGGATGTCGGCATCGTCGGTCGGCCCTTCCACGCCCCAGTTGTTGCTCTGGTTCTCGTCGGACCCGTCGCGATTGTCCTCGCCGTTGGCTTCGTTGTGCTTGCCGTTGTAGCTGACGAGATCGGCCAGCGTGAAGCCGTCATGCACCGTGACATGGTTGATGCCGGTGCGGGGTGGCCGCCCGTTGTGCCGGAACTTGTCCGCCGAGCCGGTCATCCGCGCGGCGAGGTCGCGGATCTGGCCGCCGTCCCCCCGCCAGAACAGCCGGGCCGTGTGGCGGAAGGCGTCGTTCCATTCGGACCACCCGGCGGGAAATCCGCCGACCTGATACCCGCCAAGGCCGATATCCCACGGTTCCGCGATCATCTTCACCCGGCTCAGCACGGGGTCCTGCGCGACCGCCGTGAAGAAGCCGGCCTGCGGGTCGAAGCCGTCGGGGCGCCGGCCCAGCGTGGTCGCCAGATCGAACCGGAAGCCGTCCACATGGCAGTGTTCGACCCAGTAGCGCAGCGAATCCATGACCATCTGCAACACGCGCGGATGGGTGAGATTCAGCGCGTTGCCCGTGCCGGTGAAATTTTCGTAGTAGCGGGGATTGTCCGGCGTCAGCCAGTAGTAGGACCGGTTATCGATCCCCTTGAACGACAGCGTCGGGCCGAGGTGGTTTCCTTCCGCCGTATGGTTGTAGACGACGTCCAGGATGACCTCGATGCCGGCGTTGTGAAGCTGCGACACCGTGGACTTGAAGGCGCTCAGAGCATCCTCGTGATCATAGCGCGGCTCGGGGCAGAAGAAGCCGAGCGTGTTGTAACCCCAGTAATTGCGCAGGCTTTTCTCGACGAGATAGCGGTCGTCCGGAAAATATTGGACCGGCAGAAGCTCGAGCGAGGTCACGCCCAGACGCTTCAGATGATGGATGACGCCCGGAGCCGTGAGGCCGCGGAACGCGCCGCGCCATGCGGGCGGCACATCGTCCCGCCCGATCGTGAGCCCCTTGACGTGAGCTTCGTAGAAGACCGTGTCGCTCCACGAAACCGACGGAGGGCGGTCATCGCCCCATGTGAAGGCATCGTCGATCACCACGCCCTTGACCATGCCGCGGGCATTGTCCCGGCGGTCGTATGACAGGTCCTCGCGGGCGCTGTTGGTGCGATAGCCGAAATGAGCATCGCTCCAGACAATGGACCCTGCAACTTTGCGCGCATACGGATCCAGCAGCAGTTTGTGGGGATTGAAGCGGTGACCTTCCTCCGGCGCATAGGGGCCGTGAACCCGATAGCCATAGACCTGGCCGGGAATGACGTCGGACATATATCCGTGCCAGATGTCGTCGGTATGCTCCGGCAGTGCGATCCGCTCCAGCTCCCGCCGCCCCTGCCGGTCGAACAGACAGAGTTCGACCTTCTCCGCATGAGCCGAGAACAACGCGAAATTCGTGCCGCGCCCATCCCAGGTCGCCCCGAGGGGATGAGGGGTGCCTTGCTGGATACGCATTCAGATCTCCGGTGTCAGAATGAGCCCCGCAAGCGGCGGCAGCGTCAGCATCAGCTCGCCGCCGGTGGCCGTGGACTTTGCCTGAACACGTCCCGCATGGCCGACATCGGTGCCGCCATAGCGGGTCGAATCGCTGTTGAATGCCTCGCGCCATGGACCGGAGATGGGCACGGGAATGGCATAGTCCTGATACACGACTGGCGTGAAGTTCACGACCACGAGGCACATCTCGCCGGCGTTGCGGCCACGCCGCAGCCACGCGAAGACGCTTCGCTCGGTATCGTCCATCACCACCCATTCGAAGCCGTCCGGCTCGCAATCCCGCGCATGAAGCGCCGGCAATGCGCGATAGAGGTGGTTCAGGTCGCGGATCAGCAGGCGGACGCCCTCATGGGCGGGATCATCGAGCAGGTGCCAGTCCAGCGCGCGATCGTGGTTCCATTCGCGCTCCTGCGCGAATTCGGCGCCCATGAACAGAAGCTTCTTGCCGGGATGGCCGAACATGAAAGTGTAATAGGCGCGCAGATTGGCGAAACGCTGCCAGGCGTCCCCCGGCATGCGGCCGAGGATCGAGCCTTTGCCGTGAACCACTTCATCGTGAGAAAGCGGCAGGACAAAATTTTCGGAAAAGGCATAGTGCAGCCCGAACACCACGTCGCCGTGATGATGCTTGCGGTAAATCGGCTCCTTGGCGATGTATCTCAGGGTGTCGTGCATCCACCCCATGTTCCATTTGTAGCCGAACCCCAGGCCGCCAGCTTCGACGGGACGGGAAACCGCCGGCCATGCCGTCGATTCCTCCGCCATCGTCGTCGCTTGCGGATAGTGGCCGAACACTTCGATGTTCACGCGGCGCAGGAAGTCCACGGCCTCCAGGTTCTCGCGCCCGCCGAAGCGGTTCGGCACCCAGCCGCCAGCCGGGCGGCTGTAGTCGAGATAGAGCATGGACGCGACCGCATCGACCCGCAGGCCGTTGATGCCGTAGCGGTCCAGCCAGAACAGCGCATTGGACAAAAGGAAGTTGGCGACTTCCCGCCGCCCGTAGTTGAAGATCAGCGTGTCCCAGTCCAGATGCCGGCCCTGCATGGGGTTAGCATGTTCATAGACGGCGGTGCCGTCGAAATGTCCAAGGCCATGGGGGTCGTCCGGAAAGTGGCCGGGGACCCAGTCGAGGATCACCGCAAGACCATGGCGGTGGCAGGCATCCACGAAAACAGCGAAGTCCGCGGGCGAACCGAAGCGGCTGGTCGGGGCGAAATAGCCGGTGGGCTGATAGCCCCACGATCCGTCGAAAGGATGTTCGGAAACCGGCAGCAGCTCAATATGCGTGAAGCCCATGGATGCGGCATAGGCGGGAAGTTGCTCGGCAAGCTCGCGATAGGTCAGCCATCTGTTGTCGCCGTCGTGGCGCCGCCATGATCCGAGATGCACCTCGTAGATGGAGATGGGAGCATCCAGCCGGTTCGCATCGGCAGGAGGTGCGGCGGGACGCGGAATTTGTCCGGGATCGACGATGATCGAAGCTGTTGCCGGGCGCACCTCGGCAGAAAAGGCATAAGGATCGGCTTTCAGCGGCAACAGCTTGCCGTGGTGGTCCACGAGTTCGTATTTGTAGGTCTGCCCAACGGCAGCGTCTGGAATGAAGATCTCCCAGAAGCCGCTGGCGCGCATGCGCATCGCGTGGCGGCGTCCGTCCCAGAAGTTGAAGTCGCCGACGACGCTGACCCGTTTGGCGTTCGGCGCAAAGACGGCGAAGCCGATGCCCCTGACCCCGTCCATCATCAGCGGATGGGCGCCCAGCTTGTCGTAGGCGCGCAGATGGGTGCCTTCGCCCAGGAGATAGAGATCGTAGTCGCTCAGGATCGGCTGGAAGCGATAGGGGTCGTCCAGTTCCACGATACTTCCGCTCCAGTCGGCGCGCAGACGATAGGGCGTGGAGGTGGAGGTGAGGGGGCCTTCGAACAGGCCGGCGGGATGGAGCCGCCGCAACGGTGTCTCCTTGCAGGATTCGATTATGCTGACCGCGCCGGCATCCGGCAGGAACACCCGCACGAAGGCTTTGCCCTCGCGCTCATGGGGACCGAGATAATGAAACGGATCGGCGTGAAGCCCCCGCAGCACCGCCCAGCCTTCTGAATCGATATCAGGTGCTCCGGCGGCGGGCGGTTGTGCGGAAGAGGCCGTCATCATCCATTCCCGTCCAGATCAATTGCCGGAATCACAAGGCGTGCGAGGCCTGACAGCGGAACATGAGACCAGTCCGGGCGGTGATCGAGTTCGTATTCGATCTCGTAGACAGCCTTCTCGATCATGAAGAAGGTGAGCAGGCGGTGCGTCACGTCCGGGTCGGTTGGCCACAATCGCGGCGAATCCTCTGAATTGACGATCGCGTCGTGAAGCGAGGCCAGAAACACATCGGTGGCCGTGACGCGCAATTGTTCGAGAACGCCGGATAGCCGCGCGAGTTCCTCCGGAGTGGCTCCCACGATCCGGTCGATGGCGGCGGCCGTGGCGTAATCCAGCGAGCGAACGAAGCCGGCGACATCGCGGGCCGCCGGCAGCTTGCGCTGGCGCTCCTTCCCGCTTCTGCTCGGCTCGCCTTCGAAGTCGATGATGTGGACATCGTCGCCGGTGATCAGGATCTGCCCGAGATGCAGGTCGCCGTGATGGCGGATGTTGCAGATGTCGACCCCGGGCGGCAGCAGGTGCTGAATGCCGTGCAGCGTCTCGCTGCGGCGGGCCAAAAGACTTTCGGCAAGCGTTGCCGCCGCGGGCTTCAACTGGGAAAGGCGGACGGACAGATTGTCGAAGGTCGTGTCGATCGCGTGTGTCAGCGCCGCGGTCCAGTTCGCGATATCTTCGGGCGTGACCTGCTCCGGTGCAAAGTCCGGAATGTCGCTGCGGCTGGCGAGCGCCAGATGCATCTCGGCGATGCGGCGGCCGACGCTCTGCGTTCGCGCGATCAACGCGCCGCGGTCATCGCTGTCGCGCGGCGATTCCGGATCGCGCAGCCGCTCCTCTTCGACCAGACGGTCGAGATAGGATGCGGTGATCGTCCAGGCGTCGCCCTGGTTCTGGATGTAGCCGTGAAGGACGGCGAGCGTCGCTGATGTGTCGCCTTCCTGGAGTTCGATGGTGCCGAGCAGCGGCGGGGTATTCGCGAAGCCGGCCACATCCGTGAGGAAACGTCCCATTTCGACTTCTAGATTCGGCCCGGGAATCAGTCGCCGATAAACCTTGAGGACATAGGCTTCATCGATGATGGTCGTCGCGTTGGTCTGTTCGACCCCGGCCGCGCGCACATCCGACACCGCCGGCCTGGGGTCCATCGCCGCGAGATGGTTCGTGGATCGGAAGATCAGGCGTGCGCCCGCATGCTCGATTTCTCCGTTGTGGGCGATATGGTCGATGATACTGCCGACGAAGCCCGCATCCGAGCTTGCATCGACCAGTGCGCCTTCCTTCGAGCCCCGACGCACCGGCGCGACCAGCGTGGCGGGGCCTGAATCCGGCCGCCGTTCGACACGCTGCCAGTGAACCGCGAGCGGCATCACATAACGGTCGGACGCGCCGGAGACGGTCACATCCACGATGTTCAGGAAAGGAGGCGGCCCCCCGCCGCTGCCGGGTGTGGCCAGGGGCAGCGAGTGCGAAACCCGGACATGTGGCATGCGTCCGGAATGATCCGCAAACCAGCGCCGCGAGACCAGATAGGGCGGCAACACCTCCCGCTCGAACAGCCGCAGGGAATGATGGTCAAGCAGGGACCGGCCGCCATCGCCGCCGACCAGCGTGATCCATTCCGGCACGGCCGGCGCGTCGGAGACGGCGTCCACGGTTTCGGTGAGTTGGAACCAGAAGAAGCCATAGGGCGCGAGCGTGACGACGAAGGGATGCTCGCCGATCCTCTGGAACGGCGCGCGGCCCAGCATC
>Ga0180218_1001583_pt1 | contig 13351 bp, 14 predicted proteins | sample eDN3rd37CKraftBY_FD_151334 | JGI IMG/M metagenome (GOLD analysis project Ga0180218, IMG submission 151334) | Enriched backyard soil microbial communities from Emeryville, California, USA - eDNA 3rd pass 37_C Kraft BY (version 2) (version 2) | ecosystem: Environmental > Terrestrial > Soil >... | reverse complement strand
CCCTCGGCCTGCTTACCCAGGCGAGCGCGCTTGGCCAATTGCTGGGGCCGGTGGCGCTGGGCGGCTTCGTGGAGCATTTCGGCTGGGCCTTCGCGCCGCTGCTGTTCGTGATCCTGACCCTGGCGGGGCTCGCCATCGCCTTCGTGCTGAAACGGCTGCTGACCGCACAGCCGGGCGCATGATCCCGAAAACGCCTGCCTCACGGACTCGATCCGGGCGGGAACCGGACTTCGTCGCCATGGCCCGCAACGGACCGCAACGGTCCACCCGCGGGAACTCCACCTCCGGCCTTGCGTTGGGAACGGGAGGAGACCGCGCGCATGCAGCAGAAGCTCGACCAGAACCCTGAACGTCCCATCGTGAAAACGGCCACCCGCGCCCGTGCCGGCCGGCTCGGGCGCCCCGTGCTCGTGGTCCTGGTCACGGCGCTGGCGCTGGTGATCCTCGGATATATCCTGATTTACATGGGCTTCTTCACCCTCTGATGAGGCTGAAGCGAGGTCCTGCGGCCCGCGATGATGGATGGGATCACCGGCCCGGCAGTACCATCAGCGTCGGCACGTCCGGCAGCGCCGCGCGCGCAAGGACGACGGCCGGAAGCGGCTCCCGCTGCACGCGCCAGCCATGGGCCGCAGCGGCATTTTCAGCAAACCGATCCAGCGAATGCGTGCTGAAAGCATGCATCGGGATCATGACCGGCGCTTTCAGCGCGGCGAGCACCTCCAGCATCCCAGGCTGATCCAGGGTCACGCCGCCATCGACCGGAAACAGCACCACGTCCACGGGGCCGATGTCAGCGAGTTGCTGCGCCGTGAGCGTGTGATGCAGGTGTCCCAGATGGGCGATACACAGCGAGCCGACTTCGAAGATGAAGATGGAATTGCCGTGGCGCTGGGTACCGCCGGCATAGTTGCGGATGTTGGTCGGCACGTTGCGGATCTGCACATCCTCGACGGTGACGTCGTGGTGGGCGGGGGCCTCGCCCTCGCCCCAGCCGCGCAGCACATGGCGGATGCGGGGATCGGGATTCAGTGTGTAGTGCGTGGAATGGGCCCGGTTCATGGTGGCGACATCCGGCACCACGGACGGCCGGACGTAATCGTTATAGTCCGTGGCGATGCGCACGCCCCTGGGGCTTTCGATCAGGAAGGTCGCGTGGCCGACATAGGTGAGCCGTACCTGATCGGCCGCGATGGATGCCTGATGCAGGGATACCGGCACCGGTCGCAGCGCGCGGGAAGCGACCAGTCCGGCGCAGCTTTCCCGCGCCGGCGCTTCGCCCTGCGTCTGCGTTTGTGCGGGTCGTTGTCCTTGCACGATGCGCTGCGCGGCGGCCGGCAGAGTGGCCGCCATCACAGCGGCAACCGCTATTGCCGCGAGAGCGCCCCGCAGCAAGGTCGCTAACGCCACCATCCGCCGCGACGGTACCGCCATCGGCTGACCTCCATTGCTGGAACCCGGCAGCGGCAGCCTAGCGTGTTTTTGAACGAAAGCGATATGGCCCGTGCAGCAAGCGGTTCATCGCCCACCTGTCCGCTACCCGACCATGGCCCGAGGGACCGGCTGGCGCGCGGCCCCGCGCAGGCAGATCGCGGGCCTGGCCATCCAGCGAGATCGTCCGCGATCAATTCAGCGAAAGAATCGTGCCGCGCGACGTGACGACGACCCAGCGGCCATCCACCCTGCGGATGGTCTGCACCCGTCCGGCGCCCGGGACGTTGTCGCCGGGCAGGACCTCGATCACGCCGTTGCGGCCTTGCAGCAGCGCCGCGCCATCATAGACGCTGCGCACCCGCCAGCCATCGACGATGGCCGGGATCTGCCTCGCCATCTGTCCCGCCTCGCTCCTTCCCGCCGCCGGCTTCGGCAGCGGCACCGCCGCGACAGGCGCGCCGGCCTGCGGCGCGGTGGATGCCACGGCCGCCGTTGGCGGAAGCGAACCTGTCACATCCGGGGCGGCGTTCATCCGTTGCAGACGCTGATCGAGCTTGTCCGCGGCATCGTTGAGTTTGGCGAGCCGCCCGGCAGGATCGGCCTGTCCCTTCTCGACGCGCTCCACCCTCTCGCCCAGCTTGGCGAAGTGGCCGGCGGCGCTGCGGCTGTTCTGCTCGCTCGCTGTCTTGAGCGCGGCGACCTCCGCACGCAACTGGGCGATGGCAGCATTCAGCGCCTTGATATCCGGGGATGGCGCGGCCGCCGCGGCCGCTTTCGCCGCTACGGGCGGAGGCGCGGGAGGCGCGGCGAAGCGGCTGGCCGAAACGGCGCCAAGGGCGAGCCCCAGCGCACCGGTGGCGAGGGCGGTGCCGGCGACGGCTGCGACGGCGGGACGCTGAACTCCGGCAACGGCGGCGGCCATGCGCGCCGCCAGAACCGCCTTCAGCGCCGCGAGCCGGGACGGCGCGGCCTCCACGGCCGCGGTATCGGCTTCTGCGCGGAGATCGGCACGAAAATCAGCATGAAAATCAGGACCGCCATCGGCTTTGGGCTCGGCGGCGATATCGCCCGCACGGGCGACGGCCTCCGGCGTGGCCACGCTTTCGGCGGCGGCCTCCGGCGGCGGGTTCACAGGCGAAGCCGCAGCGGCGGCGGGTTCCGGTGTGGAGGCAGGGGCTGGCGTGTCCATGACGGTCTCCCGAAAGGCTTCACCAATCGGTAACCATCGATGGTTACGGAACGGTTACCCTGATTGCGGCGCAGCGCCGGAAACTCCCGGGAGTGTCCGCGGCGCGGCCTCGCCGGCCCTTCGCCCGTCACCGAGGCCATCGGCGCGCCCGCGACGGCGGCGCCGCACGGCCGTCATCCCACGCGGCTGTTTCCGCACTTGCATCCTCCGGCGCATGGACACAGATCACCGGGGGCCGGACCGACGGCCTGTCCGGTCCGGTATGCGTCATTTCCACCTCACGCTCCGGGGCCGATACTGGTTCACCGATTCGCCTCCCATCTGCGGACTTGCGCAGACGATACGCCGTCCTGATGCGTTAGCGCGCCGGACACCCAGACCCGCCAGGAGACCCTGCTTTCATGATCGTAACCGTGACGATGAATCCCGCCATCGACATCTCGGCGACGGTGGACGAGGTCGCCCCCTTCCGCAAACTGCGCTGCACCGACATTCTCCGCGATCCCGGCGGCGGCGGCATCAACGTCGCGCGGGTGATGCGCCGCTTCGGCGCGGATGTCACCGCGCTCTATCCGGCCGGCGGCACCATCGGCAAGCTGCTCCAGCAACTCGTGGCCGACGAAGGCATCGCCAGCCTCGCGATTCCGATCGCGGAGGAGAATCGCGAGGATTTCACCGCCTTCGAGCGCAAGTCCGGCCATGAATTCCGCTTCGTCCTGCCCGGACCGGAAATCAGCGAGCGCGAATGGAACGCCTGCCTCGATGCGCTGCGCGAGATCAAGGGCGAGATCCGCTATGTGGTCCTCAGCGGCAGTCTGCCGCCGGGCGTGCCCGACGATTTCTACGTGCGCGCCGCCAAAATCGCGCAGATCCGCAACGCCCGCGTCGCGGTCGATACCTCGGGCAAGCCGCTACAGGCGGTGCTGGAAGCGGGCGTGCATCTGGTCAAGCCGAACCGTCGCGAATTGCAGGAATGGCTTGGCAAGCCGCTGGACGATCTCGCCGCGCAGGTGGACGCCAGCCGCCAGCTCGTGGAAGACGGTCATGCCGACATCGTCGCGCTGACGCTGGGCGACGCCGGCGGCGTGCTGACGACGCGCGAGGGGGCGTGGCGGGCGGTGGCGCCGCCGGTGAAACCGGTCAGCACCGTGGGCGCCGGTGACAGCTTCCTCAGCGCGATGATCCTGCGCCTGAATGCCGGCGACGATCTGCCGGCCGCGCTGCGCTACGGGATTGCGGCGGGTTCCGCCGCCCTGCTCTCCCCCGGCACGGAACTGTGCCGGCCGGAGGATGTCGAGCGGCTGGTCGGAGAGGTGAAAGTCACCAGGCTGTAGACGCGCCGCGCCTCACCGCGAGCGCTGGAAATCCGGGGTCGGCGGCGGACCCCAGATGGTGCCGGAGCCGCGCCCCTTCCACACTTTCGGGCGCTGCGGATTGTCGCGATGCCACGGGCGCGGCTCATAGTAGCCGAGCGCCTCGTCCTTCATCATGTCGAGTTCGGTGAAGGTCTCGATGATGTGGTCGTCGCTGTCGCGGAAATACAGCGCGATGTTATGGCCCGGCCCGTGGCGCAGCGGCCCCCAGATAATGGGGATGCCATTGCTGCCGAGGAAATCGCAGGTGCCGTGGACCTGCGCCCAGTCCTTCAACTCATAGGCGCTGTGATGCAGCCGGTTCTTCGTGCCGCGCACGAAATTGACCGTGTGATGGTCCGGATTGCAGCGCAGGAAGGCGAACCAGTCGTCGATCCAGTCCGAAATCCGGAAGCCGAGAATATTCTGATAGAAGGCGACCGTCTTATCGAGATCCTCGACCTCGAAGGCGACATGGCCGAGCTTGATGGGGCTGACGCCGGCCGTCTGCATCTGCGTCTTCGCCACCGGCTGCCAGTCCGCGAACAGTTCGATGCGCGTGCCCTTGGGATCGTTGAACACCAGCGTCCTGGAGAGACCGGGAATGTCGTCGCTGCGCAGTTCGCTGGCAATGCCCTCGGCTGTCAGGTCCCGCGCCACGGCGGCCAGGTCGGTCTCCGGCGCGACCTCGAAGGACAATTTCGGGCATTGCGGCTGGTCGGCCCGGTCGAGCTGCACCGCGAGGTGCCCGACCTTGCTGCCGAGAAAGGCGCGGTCCTTGTCCTGCGCCACCAGAACGAGCCCCAGCACCTGCGTGAAATAATCCACCTGGCGCTGGATGTCCGGCGTCTCCAGCGTCATGTGTCCGATGCGTCTGGCCTGAATCATCGTTTCCCCCTGTCGCAGCCGCGCTGCCTGCGGGCTTCATATACGGCGGCGCGCACGCCACAAAGCTGTTGATCGCCCCGGCGGCGAACTCTATCAGACGCCCATCACAAGGAGGACTCCCATGGCGAGCCCGAATGGCACCCAGCAGCCGCTCTATATGCTGGCAACCTACGATACGCCCCAGGGCCCGCGCGCCGGCATGGTGGTCGGCGAAGCGCTCCATGACGCCGCCGAAGCGACCGGCCGGGCCGATTACGCCACCGTCCTCGGCATTCTCCAGGACTGGGATCGCGCCGACGAGGCGCTGCGCGCCGCCGCCGCCAAGGCAGACCCCAATCATGACATGCGGCTCGCCCACGCCAGCCTGCGCGCGCCGGTGCTGTATCCGCCGACGATCTATTGCGCCGGCGCCAACTACAGCGACCATGTCGCGGAAATGTCCAAGGGCCAGCCGCCGGAGCCGGACCCGCACACCCTCGGCCTCAAGCCGTGGCATTTCATCAAGGGTTCGCGCTGCGTCGCCGACCCGGACGGGACGGTGCAGATTCCGGAAGGCTGCCAGAAGCTGGATTACGAGATCGAGCTGGTCGCCGTGATCGGCCGCAAGACCCGCAACATCTCCATCGCAGACGCACTGTCCTGTGTCGCCGGCTATACCGCCGGCAACGACCTCTCCGCCCGCGATCTCAGCCGCAGGCCGCATACGGCGGACACCTCGCCGTTCAAATACGACTGGGTGGCGCACAAGAGCTTCGAGGGGTCCGGTCCCATCGGCCCATGGATCGTCCCCGCGCGGGACATTCCGGACCCGGGCAATCTCGGCCTCAAGCTCTGGATCAACGACGAGATCAAGCAGGATTCCAACTCCAGCTTCATGATCTACAATCTGGCGGAACAGATCTCGCACCTGTCCAGCCGCATGACGCTGCATCCCGGCGACCTCATCATGACCGGCACGCCGGCCGGCGTCGGCGCGGGGCGCGGCGAATTTCTCAAATCCGGCGATGTCGTGAAAATCTGGATCGAGCGGATCGGCGAGCTTCACACCCGCATCGCCTGACCCGTCATTCCGGCGGGGCGCGGGATGCGCCCGCCCCCGCCCCCCGCGCCGGATTTCCCGGAGATAAAAAGCACTTTCCGCTGTTGCCCCGGCGCGCTCAAATCCCTAGTCTCCAATCATTCTAATGATGGGAGGTTTCGCGGATGAAGGAGCAATTCGTCGGCCGCGCGGACGAGTTCAAGGACGGCGATCGCCGTATTGTCCTGGCCGGAGAGGTCGAGGTCGGCCTGTTCAAAGACAAGGGCGAATTCTACGCCTACAGCAACACCTGTCTGCATCAGTTCGGCCCGGCCTGCGAGGGGCTCATCATCGCCAAGGTCGAAGAGCGCATCCAGCCCGACAAGACCTCGCGCGGGATGTATTTCTCCGACACTGAGACTCACTTCGTATGCCCGTGGCACGGCTATGAGTATGATCTCAAAACCGGCGAGTGCGTCGGCGACCGGCGGCTCAAGCTGCGCCGCTACGACGTGGTCCAGCGCAACGGTGATCTCTATGTCGTCGGCTGAGTCGAGCGCCGAAACCGTATCGCGCGACGCTACGCAGCTTGCGGCCGCGCTAGAACGGGCGCTTGCCGATGGCCGTACTGACGCGATCTCGCACGAGGCGTTGCAGAATCTTCTTGCGGCCCTGTGCAAGACTTATTCGGCGCAAGTCGAGGCGGGTGCCGACTATCTGCCATTGAAGCATCGCGAAAGCGCGACCAGCACCGACGTCATGTCGATGGCCTCCGCCCTGCTGAAGTCCGCCAATCTGGCGGTGTTCGAACTCGGCATGTGGCAGAGCTGGACGGGCCGGTGACATCACCGAACTGAAGGGAAGACGAACATGGACCTGGTCTCGGATCGCGGCCGCCGCATCACCGTCGACGAACTCAACACGTCGCAACTCCTGTCGCATGCGCGCAGGGAAGCGACCAGGCGCAACTTCGACGACATGCTGATCGTCGACGTCGACGCGCATCATTACGAGAATGAGCACATGAAGGATATCCTGCCCTTCATGGACAACGACGTGCAGCGCCAGTTGGCGCTGGCCGGCGCCGCGCGCCAGCAGGGCTCCGGCTCGTTGATACCCGGACAGGTCGGCTACCAGGATGTCGGCGGCCGCGTCACGCGCTATCCGCTGCGGCATTCGGAGAAAACCGACGAGCGTGGCCATCAGCGCGACATCAAGCTCGGCCATCGCTGGATGGACGCGATGAGCGTCGACTATGCCTGCCTGTTCCCGACCAGCATGCTGACGATCGGCCTGCATCCGCAGAAGGAAATGGAGTTCGAACTGACCTGGGCCTACAATCGCTGGCTCACGGAAAAGGTGCTGCCGGAGGGTGGCGCGCGCTTCTATTCGATGCTGAACTTGCCGCTGTCGGATGCCGAAGGGGCTCTGCGCACGGTAGAGCAATTCGGCGACTGCAAGCACGTCACCGGCTTCATGGTCACGACGACGCGCCACACGGCTGTGCATGACAATTCGCTCATGAAGGTCTATCGGGCGATCGAGGAGCGCGGCCTGTCACTCGCCTTCCATTCCGGCTTCAACTGGCACGACGGCGTATTCAAGAGCTGCAACCGCTTCATCTCGGTGCATGCGTTGGGCTTCAGCTTCTACAACATCCTCCACTGCACCAACTGGGTGATCAACGGCATGGGTGAGCGTTTCCCCAAGCTGCCGGTGATCTGGATCGAGTCGGGCCTTGCCTGGATCCCGTTCCTGATGCAGCGGCTCGACCACGAATACATGCTGCGCACATCGGAAGCGCCGCTGCTGAAGAAGAAGCCGTCCGACTATATGCGCGACATGTATTATTCGAGCCAGCCCATGGAGGTGCAGGACATGGGGGCGCTGGAATGCACTATGCGGATGATCAATGCCGAGACGCAGCTTCTGTGGTCGTCGGATTATCCGCACTGGGATTTCGACCTGCCGACCGTGATCTGGGATCTGCCATTCCTGTCCGAAAAGGCCAAGCACAACATTCTCGGCGGCACCGCGGCGCGGCTGTTCAAGCTGCCCCCGCGCACCGAGGTGCAGAAGGCCAACCTCAAGAAGTTCGGCAATCTGGCGGCTTAAAAGCCCGGCCACCCGTCAACCGGCCGCTCATCAAACGGCCGCTCATCAAACAGGAAAGGGCCGGGATCGCTCCCGGCCCTTCTCTTTAGCTCAAAGCTGCCAGCGCGCCGCGTCCGGCGCGGAGCGCCGGTCAGGCTTTCCAGTAGACGAAGCCCATGGCGTTGCCGGTGCCGGCCTCGGAGCGGTAGCACGGCACATAGTCCACGATGTTCGGCTCAAAGCCGAGATCGGCCATGGCGCCGGCCACGGGGACCCAGTTCTTCACCTCGGACGTACCGGCCTGGAAGATATTCTCGCCGAGCTTGGCGACCTCCTTGATGTCGCGCTTGCGCATGGCGTCGAGCACGATCTGGTCCACCTTCTCGTCGATGACGAAATGGGTCAGGCCGCCGGAGGCGAACAGCGCGACGCGGGCGTCGCTGTCCCAGGACTCGATCGCCTTCACCAGCGACTTGCCGAAGTCGTAGCAGCGCTCCACCGTCGGCTGGTTCGGCGGATAGAAGGTGTTCAGAATCACCGGCACGTTCGGCACGACCTTGTCGCGCATGATCTGCCGATAGATGAAGCCGAAGGCGTGAGGCGTGTGATCCTCGGTCATCTTGGTGATGGCGGTGATGTCGAAATTGTCCACCATCGTCTTTTCGATGATGTGCTGGCCGAGCTCCGGCAGGCCCTTGTAGCTCGCGCCGCCGGGCGGGATGTGGCCCGGCACGGAGATCGCGACGCCGGGCGGCAGCGCGGCGAGATGGTCCTCGTCGAAATCGGCGTTGACGATGGTGTCGCCCCAGAACACCGCCATGGCCGGGGTATTCTCGGCTGAGAAAATCTCGCGCTGGTCGTTGCCGACGATCACGGCGACGTCGATCTTGGCGTCCTCATAGACATCCGCGAGGGTCTTGAGCGCGGCCTGGCAGCGGGCGTGGCGCTCCTTCCAGACATCGAGGGTGATCTGGGCGGCGAGATTCTCGCCTTTCCGCTCCTCGACCAGTTCGTCGAAGGTCCAGGCCCGCCCTTTATAGAAATGCTGCGGATTCTTCTTGTCGGCCGGCACGCGGGCGTCCCACTTCTCGGGCGGCGCGGTCAGCATGGGACCATGCGAGGTGCCCATCCCCAAAACGATCTTAGCCATCTCGTTTCTCCGTCATCTCTGTCCAGCGGGTTCGTGCCTGTAATCTAGCTCCCGCGTCGCGGGCGCGCCACCGCGCCCGCTTGCATCGCCGTCATGCGTCCGCACATCCGGAACTGGAATGGTTCAAACTCCGCTTACAGCTTGAAAAGCTGGCGTGCGTTGTCTTCGAAGATCTTCTTCTTGTCGGCGTCCGACAGCCAGTCGAAAGCGTTGATATAGGACGCGACGTCGTCCATGGAGCGGCCGGTGTCGGGGTTGATCGCCGAACCCGTGCCGGGACATTCGGTGCCGAACAGCAGCCGGTCCGGCCCCATCACCTCGATCAGCAGACGCAGCGCCTCGGGCGTGTAAAGCACGGTGTCGAACCAGAGATTCTTGCGCAGCCGCTGGGAGAATCGCTCGGCATTCTTGCCGCTCTCGCCGCGGATGGTCGGCGCCTCGTAGCGGCCGAGCTGATAGGGGATCGCGCCGCCGCCATGGGGGATGATGATCTTCAGCGTGGGGAAATCCTCGAACACGCTGGACTGGAGCAGGTTGACGACGCCGATGGTCTCCTCGTTGAGGAAATGGGTCGAGTAGCTGCATTTCTCCGAATGCGAGCCGCTGCCATGGAGCATCGCCGGCACGTCCAGCTCGCAGAGCTTCTCATAGAGCGGATACCAGTAGCGGTCGCCGAGGCCCGGGGCTTCCGTTCCGGAATTCTCATATGGGTCCGAATTGAACAGGCAGCCGACGAAGCCGAGTTCGCGCACGCAGCGCTCCAGCTCCGGCAGCGCCTCCTCGACCGGACGGCCCGCCACCTGCGGCAGGGCGCAGACCCCCTTGATCAGGTCCGGATACATCTGGGCCTGGCGATAGATGAGGTTGTTGCACTCCTCAGTGAACCAGTGGACGATCTTGCCCGGCTTCTCGCTGTGCATGAGCTGGAACGGCCGCGGCGAGACGAGCTGCATGTCGGTCTTGTGCTTCTCCATGAGCTGGAGATGTCCGTCCACGAAGGGGCCCTTGTCCCGCATCGACTCGCGGATCTGGTCATCGCTGACCCGCACCCCCCCACGGCCGTGGGAGCCGCGCGCAGCCAGCAGCCCGGCCCGGTAGGCCCACAGCTTGTCGGGCGCGCTCATATGGCCATGAACGTCGATGATCATTTCCGGCATTTCCTCGCTTGGCGGCTGCCGTCGCCGCGGCAGCGTCTGGTTATCGAGCCTGCGTCAAGGGTTTGAGGCAGGTGGCGCGCCATTTAAGGGTGTCGCAGGGCACCGGGCAAGGGGGCCGGATTTCGCGGATTGCCACATCCGCCGGGTTGCGGAGCGGCGGGCAAGCCGACTATGTAAGGGTTCGAAAGTGCCTGTTTCCGGGGTCAGAACAGGCGGCATCGCTGTCCGGCGCGAGGATCGAGAGTGAACATCAATACGGCAACCCAGGCGCCCGGCACGGTCGGCGACGGCAACCCGCTGATCGAAGTGCGGCTTACCGCCATCCGCTACGCGGCCCGCGACACCCATCTGTTCGAATTCCAGCGGCCGGATGGCGGCAAGCTGCCCACCGCGGAGCCCGGCGCCCATGTGGACATCCACCTGCCCAACGGCCTGATGCGGCAATATTCGCTGGTCGTCCCCGCCGTGGACGCGGACCGCTACGTTCTCGGCATCAAAAAGGACCCGGCCAGCCGCGGCGGCTCCAAATACATATTCGAGCAGTTACAGGTGGGCCGGCTGCTCAAGATCAGCCCGCCGCGCAACAATTTCCCGCTCGACACCAATGCGGAACACACCGTGCTGGTCGCCGGCGGCATCGGCATCACGCCGATCTGGGCCATGACCCAGCGCCTCCAGGAACTCGGCAAATCCTGGGAGCTGCATTATTCCTGCCGCTCACGCGCGGACACGGCCTTCCTCGAAACGCTGGAGAAGATGTCCGGCGCGAAATTCCATTTCGACGACGAGAATCCGGGCAAGTTCCTGGACCTTGCCGGCATCGTCGCCAATGCGCCGAAAAACGCCCATTTCTACTGCTGCGGCCCGGTGCCGATGCTGGGCGCCTTCGAGGAGGCGACCAAGCCGCTGCCGTCCGGGCAGGTGCATCTGGAATATTTCACCGCCAAGGAGGAGGCCAACCTCGAAGGCGGCTATACGGTGGAACTGGCGCGCTCCGGACAGTCCTTCTCCATTCCCGAAGGCAAGTCGATCCTCGAAGTGCTGCGCGATGCCGGCCTGAACGTGCCCTATTCGTGCGAGGAGGGGATTTGCGGCGCCTGCGAGACCACGGTCATTTCCGGTATACCGGATCATCGCGACTCGGTTCTGACCGACAACGAGCGCGCGGCCAACAAGACCATGATGATCTGCTGTTCCGGCTCCAAGAGCGACAAGCTGGTGCTGGATATCTGAGCGCCGCGCGCCGGCCCACCCGGGCCGACACCCCGTGTCACCGGTCCCCGGCGTCACAGGCGCCGGGGATTTTTTGATGCCCGCCGGGCTCGAAACGGCGCGTTATTTCTTCGTCAGCATGTGCTCGTAGGCGCCGCCCATGACCTGCGACACCGGCATGCCGGCCTCAACGGCGGCGGCCATGTCGTCGCTCTTGGCGAGAATATCCTCGGCCTTGGCCAGCACATCGGCAATGCGCGCCGCCGGAATCACCACGCAGCCGCTGCGGTCCGCCGCGACGTAATCGCCCGGCGTCACCGTCGCATCGCCGAGCCGGACCGGGACCTGACATGCGACCTCGTGGATGCGGCTGCGCGCCGTGCGCGCCGTGGTGTTGCGGGCATAGACCGGATAGCCGAGCCGGTTGGCTTCCTCGACATCGCGGGCCGGCCCGTCGATCAGCGTCGCCGCGATGCCCTGCTTCAGGGCGGCGCGGGACAGGATGCCACCCCAGGCGGCGGCGTCGAGGCCGGTGCGCTGCTCCACCACGATCACGTCGTTCGGCCCGCCGGCCTCCACGGCCGCAGTGCAGAGGTGGCGATTGACGCCGGCCGGCGCCGGCCCGGCGGCAAGCTGGACGGTGATGGCGCGGCCCGCGACCGGCCGCGCGGCGCTGGTGGCGACGAGGCCGGTCACGGCCGGATCGAGGCCGAGGGCGTCCATGGCGTCGGACAGATCGCAGATATCGAGCGCGCGCAGCCGCGCAATGATGGCATCGTCAGAGACAGCATCAGACTTGACAGCATCCGACATGGGTGTCCGGCCCCGCGTTTCCATTCCCGTTGATGGTATGAGGCGATACCCATTTTTGCCGGCGCGATCAATGTCGCCGGCAACCGTTCACGCGGCGCGCAGGCCGCCCTTCTCCTCGATGAAGCGCACCACGGTGTCCAGCCCCTGCCCGGTCTTGAGGTTGCTGAAGACGAACGGTCGCGCGCCACGCATCTGCTTCGCGTCCCGGTCCATCACCTCCAGCGACGCGCCGACATGGGGCGCGAGATCGACTTTGTTGATGACCAGCAGATCGGATCGCGTGATGCCCGGCCCGCCCTTGGACGGGATCTTGTCCCCGGCCGCGACGTCGATGACATAGATGGTGATGTCCGCCAGTTCCGGCGAGAAGGTCGCGGCAAGGTTGTCGCCGCCGGACTCGATCAGCACGAGATCGAGCGCGGGAAATTTCGCGCGCATATCCGCCACCGCCGCGAGGTTGATCGAGGCGTCCTCGCGGATCGCGGTATGGGGGCAGCCGCCGGTCTCGACACCCGCGATGCGCTCGGGCGCGAGCGCGCCGGAGCGCACCAGATAATCCGCATCCCAGCGCGTATAGATATCGTTGGTGATGGCGGCGATGTCGAAGCGCTGCCGCAGGTCCTTGCACAGCGCGTCCATCAGCGAGGTCTTGCCGGAGCCAACCGGCCCGCCGATGCCGACACGGAGCGGGCCGTGGGCGGGACCATCATGCGCGGGACCACCGGGATTACCGTTCATTCCTGAATTCTCCTGCCGGATTATGACCGGAACAGCCGCGTATATTGAGTCTCATGGCGCATCGAGGCGATATCGGCCCGGAAGGCCGCACCGCCGGCCTCATCCAGCTTCGCCGCGAGCGCGCGCTGCACCGTCGCTGCCAGCACGCCTTCCAGCGCCCCCAGCACGCGCTGGCCATCGGTCTGGCCGAGCGGCACCAGCCGCACGCCGGCGGAAATGAGATTCGCGGCGTAGCCGTGCAGATACGCCGCCAGCGCCACATCCAACGGAACGTCATGGCCAGCGCAGGCCGTGCCGACCGCGACC
>Ga0180218_1001582_pt1 | contig 13356 bp, 11 predicted proteins | sample eDN3rd37CKraftBY_FD_151334 | JGI IMG/M metagenome (GOLD analysis project Ga0180218, IMG submission 151334) | Enriched backyard soil microbial communities from Emeryville, California, USA - eDNA 3rd pass 37_C Kraft BY (version 2) (version 2) | ecosystem: Environmental > Terrestrial > Soil >... | reverse complement strand
AAATGCACTCCGCAACCGATCGGCACATATGGCGATCCGGTGAAGCTGACCGGCGCGCGCGAGAGGGTCGCGAAGAAGGTCTATATCCGCGCCAAGGACTTCAACTCGGCCGGCTTCGACGCGATTGCTGCGCGCCTGCGATCCGATCCTGCCTGGACCGTCCATGACATGCCGTGCGGCCACGATGCGATGATCGACATGCCCGATCGGCTTGCAGAGCTGCTGATCGCATCAGCCTGACCACCGCGCAATTGCGCTGTGATCGCGCGGATGCAACTTCGTTCAAATTCTACCGATTGATTTAATCTCGCATTCGCAATGCTGCGGCAGATGCACGGCAGTGTCATGTTGTCTGTTCGATCGCGTTAAGACAAGCGCAACGCGAGTCGATACACAAATACGAATATCACGCGAAAGTTTGATTGAAGTTCATTTCTGGAGCCGTCATGAATTTGATCGCACGCGGTCTGTTCGTTGTTGGCGGCGTTGCCGTCGGCTCCTTTGCCATCAACCACTTCGTCTTCGGCAACACCGGTGATGCGTCGATCCGATCGTCGCGCATCGGCGAGTGGCGTAAAGCCGAAGTGCGGGAAGCCTGCTTCCCGACAACGGAGCGCCCAGCGGCGCACGTCAAGGCCGGGCGTCTGAAGCGTTCCGATTTCGGCTTCTTCGTAGCGGAACAGATGCAATCTCTTCTCGATCAATATGCGGGCGCTGCCGACAGTTGCCCGCCTGCGAGCACGGCGTGAGATCATGTCCAAGATGATCCATGAAATCCGACAGCAGCAGGCCTGGCAGGCGCAGAAGGGATCGAGCCCGCTGCCGATCATCCTTGGTGCAGTGATTGCGTTCGGCATCGGCCTGTTGGGCGTGAGCGGGATCGTGCGTGCGCCGAGCCTGCTGCAAGCGAAGACACAGACAATTCCCGTCGCGCCACGCGAAGCGGCCAAGCCCGCGGAGGTCGCCATCGACACCAGCGCACGCCGCACTGGCCGCGCAGAGACGGCACCGCTCCTCAAGACGTGCGTACCGTTTTCGAAGATCGAATTCGACCATGTCGACAAGGCGCTGCCCGGCGACCTGTATCGGATCCTGCAAACCGCGAGCGGTTTCTCCCGTATCGCCTCCGCGGCCGGCATCAAGCAGAATGCGGTGGACGAAGCGCAATTCGCATCGGTCTGGGCCGAGGTCGCCGATTGCATCTACCGCCAGAATGGCTGGGTGATGTGCGATGCCGACAACCGCGCGCTCGCGGTCGAAGCCGCAGTGACTCTGATCCGGCAATTGTCGACAGCAGCCAAGGCCGACAAGCAGTCCGATCCGCGCGAGAAGAGGCCGTTCGCAATGGACAGTCGCGACCGCGCCTATGCGCTGCGCAACGCCGATGCGATCAAGGGCCGCGTTCTGTCCAGCCTGAGGACACATGCCAGCGAGGGCCGGCTGACTGCCGGAGATTTCGGGATATTCGCACCGTCCGAGATCACGCAGGCCATTCGCGAGACCAAAGTCACGCGCGACGCCTGCGCGAGCGGGAGGTGAAGCGGCGTGCCGCTGCGGTCACCGTAAATCCACGCCGGTCGCAACGAATTGCCCAATCAGTCCGCCGGCGCCAAGAACAGGAATGCCGGGCATCGGATCACCACAGCGTCTCTTTGGCCTTCTGGGGCCAGGCCTTGTCATAGGCCTCGCCGCCGATTCGCGCGGACGTGATGGCCGAGAGGATCTGTCCGGGGCTGGGCAGCGTCTTCGGATCGACATGCCGCTCCGGATTCCACAATTCGGAGCGCAGAATGGCGCGCGCGCATTGGAAATAGACCGTCTGCACATCAACAATCAGCACGCTGCGCGGCGCCTTGCCGTCGATCGCAAAACTCCGGAGCAGCGCAGCGTCGGTCGAAATCCGCGCCGTGCCGTTGACGCGCAGCGTGCCGCCAAAACCCGGAATGAGAAACAGCAGCGCAACCCGCGGATCGGCGATCACATTTCGCAGAGAATCGATGCGGTTGTTGCCATGCCGGTCCGGCAGCATCAGGGTCCGCTCGTCGGCGATCCGCATGAAACCGGGCTTGTCGCCACGCGGCGAGCAATCGAGACCGCCCGGTCCCGCAGTCGCCAGCACCGCAAACGGCGCCGCCTCGATGTAGCGCGCATATTCGGGGGTGATGTGTGCGGTTTCCTTCACCAGCGAAGGCTCCGCGGGAGCGCCGTAGATCGCTTCGAGCTGCTCGACCGTGGTGACCAACGTCATCAGCGCCTCCGGATCGACCCTGTGCGGATCGGGTTATCACGCCCGGGTCCGGCGCGAAATAGTGCGGCGGTCATGCACTCACCGCAACACCACGCTATCCGGGGCAAAAGGAGCATGGCCGCTCATTCGAAATCGGACTAGCTTTCGCGTCCGACCTCAGGGATCCGCGACTGAACATGACCACCAGCGTTGTGATCACGCCCGAGACTTATGCCCGCTATGCGCAGGCCTTTCCGACGTTGACTCCGCAGGAAATCGAGCGCCTTCGCCGCTTCGGCGCGGTGCATCGGTTTGCCGACGGAGCCGCGCTGTTTCTCACAGGCCAGCCGCGTGGAATGCACATCGTTCTGTCGGGACATGTCATCGCCAGCCAGCACGATGGGCTGGGTCACGTCACCACGATTCTCGACTCGGCGCCGGGCCAGTTCCTTGCCGAAGTCGGCTCCCTGTCGGGTGAGCCTTCGCTGGTCGATGCCCATGCCGAAGGCGAGGTCGAAGCGCTTGTCATTCCGCCCGAAGGACTGCGCCGCCTTGTGATTGCTGAGGCGGAGCTCGGCGAGCGCATCATGCGCGCCCTGATCCTGCGGCGCGTGGCGCTGATCGAGAGCGGCATCGGCGGCATCGTGATCATCGGTGCGCCGAACTCGGTCGACACGGCAAGGATCGAGAATTTCCTGACCCGCAACGCCTATCCGAACCACGTGCTCGATCCTGCGACCGATCCGGACGCACAGGATCTGATCACCCGCTATGCGCCTCAACCCGAAGACCTGCCGCTTGTGGTGACGCCCGACGGCAAGGTGCTGCGCAATCCGGACGACAATGCCCTTGCGCATGGCATCGGCATGCTCGAGGCCATCGACAGCAACAAGATCTATGACGTCGTGGTGGTCGGTTGCGGTCCGGCAGGTCTGTCCACGGCGGTTTATGCAGGCTCGGAGGGCCTGTCGGTGATCGTGCTGGAGCAGCGCGCGCATGGCGGTCAGGCGGGTGCGAGCGCACGCATCGAGAATTATTTCGGCTTTCCCACCGGCATATCCGGAATAGCGCTGGTCGGCCGCGCCTTCGTGCAGGCCCAGAAATTCGGCAGCGAGATCATGATCCCGGTCAGGGCAGCACGGCTCGACTGCTCGCGCGCGGACGGCACATTCGTGATCGAGACCGGCGACAACGGCAACGTGCGTTCGCGATGTGTCGTGATCGCGAGCGGCGCGCGCTATCGCCAGCTTGCGGTCGACAATCTCGCCGAATTCGAAGGCCGCGGTGTCTGGTACTGGGCGTCACCGATCGAGGCGCGGCTATGTGCCAATGAAGAGGTGATCATCGTCGGCGGCGGCAACTCGGCCGGCCAGGCCGCCGTATTCCTTGCCGCACATGCCAGGAAGGTGCGCATCATGGTGCGAGGCGACGGGCTTGCGGCCACCATGTCGCGCTATCTGATCGACCGGATCGAGGCGGCGCCCAATATCGAAGTGATGTCGCAGACCGAAGTTGTCGGACTCGCGGGTGACGGCCGCCTGCAAAAGGTACGCTGGCGCAATCGCAAGACCGGCGCCGAGCAGGAAGGCGACATCGGCAACCTGTTCCTGTTCATTGGCGCCTCCCCCGCCACGGCATGGCTCGCCGATTGCGGCGTCGAACTCGACCGCGCCGGCTTCGTCGTGACCGGCAAGGAATGCTCGGCCGGCCACGGCGAAAATCCGTTGCAATCGAGCGTGCGCGGCGTGTTCGCGATCGGCGACGTCCGCTCCGGCTCCGTGAAACGGGTTGGCGGTGCGATCGGCGAAGGCGCCCAGGTGGTCGCGGCGATCCACCGTTACCTTGCGGAGCAGGCATGACGAAGCAGTGCACGCATGGCGGCTTTATTCGCAAGGTCACGCCGAGCGCGCTCGGCTGTGAGGAATGCCTGAAGATCCCGGGAAGCTGGTGGGTGCATCTACGGCTGTGCCGAACCTGCGGTCACGTCGGCTGCTGCGACGACTCGCCGAACAGGCACGCCACCGCGCATTTCCACGCGACGCAGCATCCGGTCATCGAAGGCTACGATCCGCCCGAAGGCTGGGGCTGGTGTTACGTCGACGAGGTGTTCCTCGATCTCGGCGATGACACGACGCCGCAGCGCGGGCCCATCCCGAACTTCATCCGCTCGCGCTGATCCGTCAGCAGAAGCTGCCGCTAGGACGCAGCGATCGACGGTACGCCGCCGACCGGCCGTCGCCGATCGTGGTCGCTCTCGAAATAGTGCTGCCGCTTCGCATCGAGCATGGCGAGGTCGGCGCGCTTGACCACGCTTTCCAGCCGCTCGCCGCTACGCCCCGTCGCCGCGCCCATCGAAAGGCTGAGCGAGTGGTCGGGATAGAACGTGTTGTTGATTGCGACCAGATCCTGGATGGTCTGGATCATGGCCTGGCCCGCCACCTCGTCGGTCTCCGGAAGCAGAATGGCGAATTCGTCGCCACCGATCCGGCAGGCATAGGCCGGCTTTTCGATCGCCGACGTCAGCACCTCGCCCGCGCGCCGCAGCAGCGCGTCGCCGGCGGCATGTCCGAGTTCGTCATTCGCGGCCTTCAACCCGTTCAGGTCGGCCATGATGATGGTTACGGGATGCGGCCCCTTGCGGTCGAGCCTGTTCAGCTCGTCAACAAAGAATGAGCGGTTGAACAATTTGGTCAGCACATCATGCGTGCCGAGATATTCGAGATAGGCCTCCGCCTTCTTGCGCGCCGTGATGTCGGTCAGCGCCACCTGGACCAGCGACCAGTCGCGCTCGCGGCCCGGCAGCACCGAGAATTGCAGCAACAGGTTCAGCTTGGTGCCGTCGAGCGCGTAGTTCACGACTTCGCGCAGCTGAAACAGTTTGTTGTCCCACAGATCGATCAGTTGCTCGCGGAAATGCGTCTCCACGTCGTCGCGGAACACGTCCCGCAGCGCTCGCAGCAGCGCTCCCTTGTCGGCCGCGCCAAACAATTCCAACGTGCGGCGGTTGACTTCTAGCACGCGGATTTCGCTCATGCAGCGCGCGACAAATTCCGGATGCACATCGGTGAAGACCCGGAAATCGGTGATGCCGCGCTCGCGCACCTCGTCGAGCAGCTTCTTGACGCCCGAGAAGTCCTCCACCCACAGCGACACCGGGGAATGCGCAAACAGGCCGGACGCATAGGTTTCGCTTTCCGTGAGTTTGCGCCGCGCAGTCTCGCGCTCGGTGACATCCTCGATCGCGATCAGCACACGATCCCACGTTTCCTCGTGACCGGGCAGGATGCGACCGTGAAGCTGGATGTCCAGGCGCCGCCCGGTCAGTGTGTAGTTGACTGTATGACTTTCGAATGCAGAGCCGCCGTCCCAGAGCTGGACCAGTTCGTCGACATGGGTATTCAGCATGTCGTCCCGGAAAACCTTGTCGAGATTGGCCACAAGGTGATCGGTATCGTTGGCGTCGAACAGGGTCAGCGTTTTCCTGTTGACCTTGATCACACGGATGCAGGCGGAGCATTGCTTGACGCGTGAGGGGTCGGCCGCGAAATGCGCACGCAGATCGGTAACGCCGAGCTCGCGCCACTGCGCGAACAATGCTTTCAGCGCACTGTAATCCTCGAGCCAGAGCGACACCGGCGCAAGCTCGAACATTTCCGCGTCGTCGCTGGGATTTCGCCCCGGCGAAACGGCGCCGGGATTGAGGATGGTCATGCGACCCTGCTGTCAAAACTGAATGGTTCGGAACCAGCCCAGTATAGGTGATTCCCTCTTTCCAAAGGGTGATCGTCAGATGGGCCGGAGGCCGGTGGCGCCTTTCGAAGCAACGAATCCAGGCCGGTTCGGGGTTCCACCTGTGAATGTCGTCATTGCGGTAAATCAATTCCAAAGCTGTCCAATCTCACCGCCGCGGCACACTCTTGGCAGTGGCGCCGGGGTTGAACGATTTCGCTTCGGTCGTCGTCCTGGCTGCCTTACATCCGGCTTCCGGAAAGCGGCAAGCTTCGAGATAGACCCTGCTGCGCTGCTCCGGTCAGACCAGCCCGCTCATCGGCTTCACGTCATCGCTGCCCGGAAAAACCGTGGTCGCGAGTGCGCGCTCGTCAACGCGCAGGTGATCGCGCAGGAGGCCCTTGAGTACGGCACGCAGATCGGTCGTGGGCTTGAGATCCCGGCCGTCATGCAGGTTCTTGTCCGCAACGCCCGGCCAGTCCGCGATCACACGGCCGCCCTTGAGCGCGCCACCGGCGAGCAGGGCGACCGTCGCCGTGCCATGATCGGTCCCGGCGGTGCCGTTGATGCGCGCCGTCCGCCCGAACTCCGTGATGATGGCGACGGCGGTCTGCTTCCAGGCATCGCCCATGTTCGTTTCGATGGCGCCGATCGCGCCGTCCAGCGCCGACAACAGAAGCGCCAGCCGTCCATCCGCCGCGCCCTCGTTGACGTGCGTATCCCAGCCGTCAAAGGCGAGCGCGCCGACGCGGGGGCCGTCGGGACGCGCCATGAATTTTGCAGCGCCGCCGGCGGCTTCGGCGAAATAGATGCGGTTGCCCGCACCGGGACCGGTCGGCTTCTCGCCGGCCTTCTGTGGCGACAGGCTCATGCCCCCGCCCATCGCGATTGCCGCGAGGTCCCTGCGCTCCTGAAGTGCGGCGGCAAGAGCAGGATCGGTGTGACGGTAGAGGTCGAGGAGACGCGCCGCGGTGTCTGCCGCCGCGGGCTGCAGGCGCGGCGGCACCCATGACAGGATCGGTGCAGGACCGCGCGCGACCAGCGGCGTGATCGGCCCGACCGCGAAGGCGCGCCTGTTTTCGACGCGCCCCTCGGGCTGCAGTCCTTGCAGCGCGCGATTGAGCCAGCCGCTCTCGGCGGAACCCACCCGCGGCATTCCGCTCTCGAGGATGTCCTGTCCGTCGAAATGCGACCGCTCGCGATACGGCGTTGCGGCGGCGTGCACGATCGTTGCCTGCCCGGCGCGATACAGTCGATGCAGATTGGGCATTGCCGGATTGAGCGCAAAGAAATTGTCCAGCGGCAAGGCGCGGTCGCTCGTCAATGCGTTGTCGCCGCGCAGCCGCTGCCAGTTCGGATCGCCGACCGGAGCTACGGCGGAAAGTCCGTCGAGCGCACCGCGCAGAACAACAACCAGAAGGCGCGGATCGCGACCCTCGGCGAGCGCCACTTTCGGCATATGCGCCCACGCGAACAGCACGCCCGAGGCCAGCAACAATTCACGTCGTGTCGGATGATGCGGCATGGCTGTTACCTGCGCTGGAATTCGGGCGACATCAGCAGAAGTGCGATGGCCTGCTGCTGACTTTCGGCACGCTCGATCGTCTGGCGCGTATCGTTGCTCAACAGCGGCCCGAACGTCTCGGACGCAATCTCGCGTACATCGCGCTGCGTGGGATTGCGGCGCGCAAACTGCGTCGCAACATCGAGCCGCTGTGCAACGCCATCGATCCACGCACTCGAATCGTCGGAGAAACCTTTCGGCGCAGGCGGACGCCAGAGCGGCTGTCCGAGAAGGTTGTGGCCCTGGAGCAGCGGATTGATGTCTCCCGGCATCGCACCCATAGCGCGCGGAATCCCAAGGACCCACTCGGCGGGCGGCCGCAACTTGCCACGTGACGGATCGGCAGCTTCGGGCGAAATCACCAACGTCTTCGCGACCTCTTTCAGGTCGCCGCCGGTGTCGCGAAAACGCTTGGCCAGCCTTTCGACGAGCAAGGGCGACGGGTCGTCCGCGATGAAATGACGAACCAGCTTGCGGGCGACATGCGTCGCGGTGGCCGGATGCTGCGCCAGCATTGTCAGCACTGCGCGCCCCTGCTCGATCCCACCGGACTTGAATTCGCGGCCCATCACGCGCTGCGGCCCGGGTTCGTGAAAGCGCGGATCGAACGTGAAGTCGCCGCCGCGTTCGGGATCCTGTTTCGGACGCACGATCGTCCAGCCGGTGATCACCTTGGCGAAATTCGTGACATCGGCCTGCGTGTAACCCGCGCCGACGCCGACGGTGTGCAGTTCGAGGATTTCGCGAGCCAGATTTTCGTTCAGCCCCTTGCCGCGGCGCCTGCCGGCCTGCGAGTTCGGCCCGATCGAATCGGCATTGTCCAGATAGAGCAGCATGGCCGGATGGGTCTCGACGGCCATCAGCATGTCGACGAACTTGCCGGTGACATGCGGACGGATGGCTTCGCGCTCGAACGCCCCGCAGATCGTACGCACCTGTCCCTTGGCCGCAGACACGCAAAAGTGGTTCGACCAGAACCAGACCAGCCGCTCGACGAACCCGACCGGCGCACGAAAAGCGGCGTCAAATCGCGCCCTGGCTTCCTCGCGGTAGATCCGCTGCGGCAGGTTCCGCTTTTCATTCTGCTTTTGCGCACCCGGCGGCATCGCATTGTCGCCGGTCTGCATCTGCGGCTTTGCGGCGGCTTCGTTGCGCGCATTGAGGCGCTCGGCGCGGACGCTCAACCGCTCAGCGTAGGCGGCACGGAAAGCTTCGCCCGAGTCCATCAGATCGTCGTCGGCAATATGGGCCGCATTCGGATCCTCGAGCTCGGCGAGGAGTGCGGCCCGGCCGTCCTTGCCGGCGGCTGCAAGCCCGCCCGGCTTCGGCACGAATCCGAAGCGATGAACAAGCAGAGCCGCCTGCAGACTGGGATCGAGGGCCATGAGCACGTCGCACGAGATTCGTTGCGGGGGCATTCTGTCAGGCAAAACTCTGTCGGCAAGACGGCATGACCGTGAACGGCAGATAAACGAACGCGGACGCGCCCTTTCGCCGCGGGGCGACTCCGCCCATATTGCGGGGGTATGCCGAAATCGCCCGACAAGCCGAAGAATTCGCCGAAGAAGCCAAGGGATTACGCACGTCCGACGCGCGCAAAGGCGCACCGGCCGGAAGCGCCTGCGCACGACCCGGCGCTGGACGACCTGCTGAATCCCGGCATCGGCAAGGGCCGTGCCGGCATGGGGTCCGGCACCGGACTGCAGCCGCCGCCGGACAACTCGTTCGACCGGCGCGCCGGCAATGCCGCCGAGCACACCGCGCGCCTCTCCACCAGCGAGGGTTTCCGCGAAAAGCCGCAATCGGGCTATGTCGCGCGCGCGCCGTTTGAAGCGCCGCCGATCTCGGGGCTCGATCCCGCGCTTGCCAAGGAACTCGGGCTCGAGCCGGATGAAAATGCCGAACTGCCCGGCGCGCAGGTCGGCAAAAGGCGCGAGAAAAATCCGGACGAGATCGATCTCGGCCGCGGCGTCACTGGCGCCGCCGCATCGAATGCCGCGCTCGAGGATCTCCTTCGCAGCGGCCGCCCCGAATTCAACTCCCAGGCCTGGACGCCGCATCGCCCGCCTCGCCCGGAGAAATCAGAAGGCGGCGTGCAACTCGTCATCAAGAGCGAGATGGAGCCGAAGGGCGACCAGCCGACTGCGATCAAGGAACTGGTCGAAGGCGTGCAGCGGCACGACCGCACCCAGGTGCTGCTCGGCGTCACCGGCTCGGGCAAGACCTACACCATGGCGAAGGTGATCGAGGCGACGCAGCGCCCTGCCCTCGTGCTCGCACCGAACAAGACGCTGGCCGCGCAGCTCTATGGCGAGTTCAAGAGCTTCTTCCCCGACAACGCGGTGGAATATTTCGTCTCGTATTACGATTACTACCAGCCGGAAGCCTATATCCCGCGCACCGACACCTACATCGAGAAGGACTCCTCCATCAACGAGCAGATCGACCGCATGCGCCACTCCGCGACGCGTGCGCTGCTCGAACGCGACGACGTTATCATCGTCGCTTCGGTGTCCTGCATCTACGGTATCGGGTCGGTCGAGACCTATTCGGCGATGACCTTCTCGCTGAAGAAGGGCGGACGCATCGAACAGCGCCAGCTGATCGCCGACCTCGTCGCGCTGCAATACAAGCGCACGCTCGACTTTTCGCGCGGCACATTCCGCGTGCGCGGCGACACCATCGAGATTTTTCCGGCGCACTATGAGGATCGCGCCTGGCGCGTGTCGCTGTTCGGTGACGAGATCGAGAAGATCGCCGAATTCGATCCGCTCACCGGCCGCGAAACCGACGAGCTGAAATTCGTCAAGATCTACGCCAATTCGCACTATGTCACGCCGCGCCCGACGCTGATCCAGGCGATGGCCTCGATCAAGGCCGAGCTGAAGATGCGGCTCGACCAGCTGGTGAAAGCCGGACGCCTCCTCGAAGCGCAGCGGCTGGAGCAGCGCACGCTGTTCGACCTCGAGATGATGGAAGCGACCGGCTCCTGCGCCGGCATCGAAAACTATTCGCGCTATCTTACGGGACGAAAACCCGGCGAGCCGCCGCCGACCCTGTTCGAATATGTCCCCGACAATGCGCTGGTGTTTCTCGACGAGAGCCACGTCACCGTGCCGCAGATCGGCGCCATGTTCCGCGGCGACTTCCGGCGCAAGGCGACGCTGGCCGAATACGGCTTCCGCCTGCCCTCGTGCATGGACAACCGGCCGCTGCGCTTCGAGGAATGGGACGCGATGCGTCCGCAAACCATCGCGGTGTCGGCAACGCCCGCAGGCTGGGAGATCGACCAGGCTGGCGGCGTGTTCGCCGAGCAGGTGATCCGCCCGACCGGACTGATCGATCCGCCGGTCGATGTCCGCCCCGCCCGCACGCAGGTGGACGATCTCGTCGGCGAGGTGCGCGAGGTGGCGCGCAAGGGCTATCGCTCGCTGATCACCGTGCTGACCAAGCGCATGGCCGAGGACCTGACCGAATATCTGCACGAGCAGGGCATCCGCGTGCGCTACATGCATTCGGACATCGACACCATCGAGCGCATCGAGATCATCCGCGACCTGCGGCTCGGTGCGTTCGATGCACTGGTCGGCATCAACCTTCTGCGCGAGGGCCTCGACATTCCCGAATGCGCGCTGGTCGCGATCCTCGACGCCGACAAGGAAGGCTTTCTGCGCAGCGAAACCTCGCTGATCCAGACCATCGGCAGAGCGGCGCGTAATGTCGACGGCCGCGTCATTCTCTATGCCGATCACGTCACCGGCTCGATGGAGCGGGCGATGGCGGAAACCAATCGCCGCCGCGAAAAGCAGGAAGCCTACAACAAGGAACACGGCATCACGCCGGCGTCGGTGAAGAAGAACATCGCCGACATTCTCGACAGCGTCTACGAACGCGACCACGTGCTGATCGACACGGGCGACGGCAAGGGCGAATTCGCCGAGGTCGCCACCATCGGGCACAATTTCGAAGCGGTGATTTCCGATCTCGAAACCCGCATGCGCGAAGCGGCGAGCGATCTCGATTTCGAGGAAGCCGCGCGTCTGCGCGACGAGATCAAGCGCCTGCGCGCCACCGAGCTTGCGGTGAACGACAATCCGACGACGAAGCGCGTGGATGCATCTGGCCGCGGCGGCAAGTCGGGCAGCAAGGCCGGCAAGGTCGATGTCAGCCGGCCGCACAAGCCGACGCTCGACGAGATGGGCGTCGCCTCCTATCACGAGGTGCTGCCGGATCGCCCGGGAAAGAAGGGCAAGGGCAGCACAGCGCGCGCGACCCGCGACGCGCCCCATTTCCCCGATCTCGATTCCATGGGGCCGGGCACCGAAGCGGTGCCGTATCGCGAAGGCGGCGAACGAACCGGCCCGCGCTCATCGCTCGGCAAGCCGGGCCAGCGCGGCGGCTGGACCAGCCGCAAGTTCAAGAAATAACCGCTCCCAACATCGACGGCATACGCAAAACGGCCCCGCTCGCGCGGGGCCGTTTCACGTCAGACATTATAGCTGGATTAATCGCACACGCGCTGCGAGCGATAGATCACGCGACCGTTCGGGGTCACGGCGCGCTCGCGGATGATGCGGCAATCCGGGCCACGATAGGCGTCACGATAACCATAGCCTCCGACGCCCGCGCCGAACGGGCCGACCTGAACGCCCGCGCCATACGGATCAGCACCGAAATAAACCTGCGCACTCGCGGGCGCCGCGATGAACAGGGCGGCGGCAGCCGCCGAGCCGAGAATGAGTTTCTTCATGTCCTGCTCCTCTGTATTGGTGTCGATTGTTCGGACGAAGGGCAAACGCGCGGGCCACGACGAGGTTCGCAGTTGCAGCAGGATTGCCCCGAGGTTTGAACCACGACACACAATGTGAAGCCATGTTCGGAACTATCATGAAGCGTTATTCGGCCCACCCTTCTCTCGCATTCGCCTCTCTCGCACTCGCCTCTCTCGCCTTGGCCTTCTTTGGTCTCGCGGCGTCCGCGCAGGCCGCACAGCAAGGCACCGCGCTCGCCTGCACCGGTCCGTTCGCGCGCAACGCGACGCCCGAGAGCATCGCCAGGGCGTTCGGCGCGGCCAATGTGACAAGCGAGGAGATCAACGCCGGCGAGGGCGAGAAGGAGAAGATCACCGTACTGTTCGCCGGCGACCCGGCGCAGCGGCTGGAGATCTTCTGGCAGGACAACGAAGGCAAGCGCAGCATCGCACAGATCCGCGTCGGCGCCGGCTCGGCCTGGCGCACGCCGCAGGGCCTCAGCGTCGGCATGGCGCTGGCGGATGTCGAGAAGATCAACGGCAAGCCGTTCCTGCTGTCCGGCTTCGGCTGGGAGATGGGCGGCACCACGCGCGGCTGGCAGGACGGCAAGCTGCAGACCCAGCCCGGCGGCTGTTTCCTGATGCTGCGTTTCAAGCCGACGAAAGCGACCAAAGCCAATATCGAGGGCGATCGCGACATTCCCTCCGGCAATGCCGGCATGCGTTCGGCCGCGCCGGTCGTGGAGCTGATCGCGCTGCATTATCCGGATTGAGGGCGGCCCGTTTCGATCGGGCTTGACCCCGGCATCCCCGTCTTAGCAGCATCGCGGCGCGTGGGATGTTGACGGCCGCGACAGGCGCGGTCGCAACCCGCGCGGATGGATGCCGCCATGCCTGTGAAGCTGCCCGCCCTCTGCCTCGCACTGATGCTGGCCGCGTCAGCGGCGCAGGCCGCGCAGGGCAATCAGGCCGCGCCGCGCAAGGCGCCCGGCGTGCTGACCTGCACCGGCCCGTTCGCGCGCAGCATGAGCCATGCGAGCCTCGTCAAGGCGTTCGGCGCGAACAACGTCGCCGTGCAGACCGTCG
>Ga0180218_1001581_pt1 | contig 13360 bp, 11 predicted proteins | sample eDN3rd37CKraftBY_FD_151334 | JGI IMG/M metagenome (GOLD analysis project Ga0180218, IMG submission 151334) | Enriched backyard soil microbial communities from Emeryville, California, USA - eDNA 3rd pass 37_C Kraft BY (version 2) (version 2) | ecosystem: Environmental > Terrestrial > Soil >... | reverse complement strand
GAATCGAGGGTCTCGGTGAGCAGCGCCAGCGCGTCGTGTCAGCGAGATAAAAGCGGCGGCTGACACCATCGGGGGCTCGGGGAATTGCTGTTAGAGCGGGGTTCTGCGCGTTGGTTCGTCGCCACGATTGATCGCTACCGAACCGTGCGCGAGTGATGCAGTTTCGTTCCTGCACATCGTCGGCCACGCGCCCTGGCCAGGGCCGCGACCGCGATCGAGCGCGTCGGATCGCTCGCGGAGTTCGGCGCGATAGCGGCGCTGTCCTGCCGGGTCGGCGAAGCGCGTTGTCCGGCTGCCCGGCGATGTCATTTAACTGCCCGCGGCCGGCGGGGCGGCATGCCCATGGGCGGCGCTCTCGAAGGCCCATGGGCAGCATCCTCCAGATGGAATGTGGTTGGCATTTCCGCGTCGCGGGAGTATAGCGCGGGCACCGGGCGGGCGGGCCTTCGCTCGAGCCGTAGAGGCCATCGATCAGGTTTCAGGTTGAGAGTGTGAAACAATCAGCATGTCCGGCCCGTTAGCGAAACTCATCGACGGCAAGGCAGTCGCCTCGAAAATCAGGGGCGGCTGCAAGCAGCGCGTCGCGGCGCTGCGCGCGCGGGGGATCGAGCCGGGACTGGCGGTGGTTCTGGTCGGGTCGGATCCGGCGTCGGCGGTTTACGTCCGCAACAAGATCCGCGCCTGCGCCGAGGTCGGCATCAAGTCGTTCCGCTACGATCTCGCGGAGACCGTAGATACGCAGGCCGTTGTATCGCTCATCGGCCGCTTGAGCGCCGATCCGGCGGTGCACGGCATTCTGGTGCAGCTGCCGCTGCCGAAGCACCTGAACACGGCCGAGATCGTCCGCGCCATTCCGGCGGACAAGGATGTCGACGGCTTCCACCTTTACAATGTCGGCGGGCTCGTGGTCGGCGGCTCGGTTTTTCCGCCGTGCACGCCCTACGGCGTCGTCGAGCTGCTCAACCACGAAGGCGTTGCCATCGAAGGCAAGAACGTCGTCGTCGTCGGTGCAAGCAACATCGTCGGCAAGCCGATGGCGCTGATGCTGATGCAGCGCGATGCGACGGTCTGTATCTGCCATGCGAAGACCCGCGATCTCGCCCAGTTCACCATCCTGGCCGACATCCTGGTGGTCGCAGCCGGCCGTCCCAATCTGATCCTGCCGCAAATGGTGAAGACCGGCGCCGTCGTGATCGATGTCGGCATCAATCGGCTGCCCGACGGCCGGCTGGTCGGCGACGTCGATTTCGAAGGCGTGCGGCAGAAGGCCTCGCATATCACGCCGGTGCCGGGCGGCGTCGGGCCGATGACGGTGACGATGCTGCTCGTCAACACGATCGCGTCGGCCGAGCGGCTTGCTCAAAGCAACGGCGCCTGACCGGCGCCGACGCGGGACGGTGCCGGCATGCCGCCCGCTTTTCTCAAACGCTCCAGCCAGTAGTCCCAGGCGCGCGCCTGTCCCGCGCGTGAGAGGTTGGCGGCGGCGAGTTCGGTCTCGGCGGGACGCAAGGGATCGAGCCGGCCGAGCAGGGCGCCGCGGGTCTGATAGTCGGCATTGTGCGCCGAATAGATGCAGCGGAACACGACGTCCTGAAGAGTGACGCCGCCGGCCCGAGGCTGGCCGCAGATGCAAAAATCTCTATAGATTTCCCCTGACATCGATGCCGGTGGCCGGCCGCGGCTGACCGCATATGTCGCTGCGGACGGGATGTTTTTCCCCGTCTTCGGCGCGTTTTGCGCCCGAACCGGCCTTTTTCCAGCGTGGCGCTTGCCGCCGCGCGAGAGAGGGTGATCTGGAGGCGCGAATCTGGTCTTGAAGTCTCTGACCGGCGGTTTTCCCGAATTTTACGGCCGTCGGCGAGATACCCCGTGTTTGAGTCGTCGGGTCCCCCGCTGGGTCTTGTCGTCTTGAGCTCCCTTCACGAATCAAAATGGGGACTGCTTGCATCATGATGGAGCTTCGCTTTCGTTCGGTGTCCGCGGCAATCGCGGGCGGCCTCGTCGCAGCCGCCATGCTCAATGGCTCCGCGCCTGCTGCGGACTCGCGCTTCGTCGCGTCGTTGCGGCATCTCGACCCGGACACCCGCCTGGAGCAGGTGTGCGACATGGAGGCGATGGCGCGCATCGCGCGCGACAGTCGAAAATTCAAGCCCGATCGCGCCAAGAGCTTTGTCACCAAGCAGCCCCGCCACATCAAAAACGTGCTGCGTGCGCCGGGCGCCGCGTTCCGCAGCAAAGGCAAATGGTATAGGCTGTCCTTCGTCTGTACGGGATCGGCCGATCGCACCGCGGTTGTTTCGTTCGACTATGAGATCGGGCAGCAGATCCCCGAAAAGCAGTGGGCGGATTACGATCTCTGGTGACGGTTCAAGCCGGCCATCGGCTTTTTTAAGCGTGCGTGTCGTCGTCGCGAATTGACTCTCTTTCAGACCATGGGGGCATGTCATGATCGGCGTCAGGGTTTTTTCGTTCTCGGCAGGGTTGCTCGCGTCCGGCTTGTTGTCGGTCCTCATCATGCCGGCCGGCGTTGCGCCGGCTTTCGCCGACGGCTCGTCGCGGCCTTACGGCGGCGGCGGCCGCATCAATCCCGCCGCGATCATCGCGCAATACAACAAGAGCGGCGAGCGCTTCCGCATCGAGGGGAGCTGCCAGTCGTCCTGCACCATGCTGCTGGCGATCCGCAATGTCTGCGTCGATCCGAACGCGACGCTGCTGTTTCACGCCGCGCTGTTTCCCAATGAGCGCGGCCAGAAGCCGCCGCCGCAGCGCCAGGCCGCGATGCTGGCGTCGTACAAGCCGAAGCTGCGCAATTACCTGGTCAAGAACGGCTATGTCGAGACGTTCGACTTCCACGCCATCTCCGGCCGCGACATCATCGGCAAGTTCGGCTACCGGGCCTGCCCTTAACGCGAGCCTCGCACGATTTTCTGCGGGCCGTCGCCGGCGTGACCAGAGCCTTTCCGGCTTTGATGGAATCAAAGCCGGGGCTCTCGTTTCTTGTTTTGTCGCGTTTTCTTCACGCGAACCGGACGAAGCCGGCTATGGCCGGCGAAGGCCGGTATCCACCCTCGGATCAAGTCCGAGGGCAGGCTTCGCTCGAAAACGCTCTGGCGTGCGCGCATCGCCGCAAGCAAAAACCCCGCCGGTGCGGCGGGGTTTCTCTGATCGGGAGTTCGGCAGGATCAGCGCCGGCGGAAATTCGGCTTGCGCTGCTGGCCGCCGGGAGGCGGCGGCGCGTCGCCCTTGTGACGGAAGCTGATGCGGCCGCGCTGGAGGTCGTAAGGGGACATTTCCACGATCACGCGGTCACCGACGCCGGTGCGGATGCGGAACTTGCGCATCTTGCCGGCGGTGTAGGCCAGCACCTCGTGCTCGTTGTCGAGCTTCACCCGGAAATTACCGTCCGGCAAAACCTCGGTGACCGTCCCGTCGAACTCCAGCATTTCTTCTTTCGCCATCCAGGCTCCTCCGTCAGAGCAATTCCAGGAAAAGTGGCAGCCGGTTTTCCGTCCGGAATTGCGATAGCAAAAAATGTCTTCAGATCGGCGCGCGACGGCCGGCGCCGCGGCGCGGACCCGTCTGCCGTTGCATGAATGTAACATTTTCGATGCCGTTTGGCTGCGCCTCGTTGTGCGGGGCAGCCGTGTCCCGGCCCCGGTGACCGCGGTCGCCGTTCTGCGGCGCGGCAAATTTCACCGGATGCTGGCCGTTCCGCCCGCCGTGGCCGGACTTGCTATTGGCACCGTGGGCGTTCTGCTGGCCGTTGTGCCGGCCATGGCGCTCACCGTTCTGACGCTCGTGGTTCTGGCGCTCGCCGTTCGGGCGGCCGTCCCGGTCATGACGGTCGTTGCGGCGCTGCTGGCCGCCGCGGTGTCCGTCGCCATTGCCGTGTCCCTGGCTCTGACCATGGCCGCGGCGCCCTTCGCCGTTGCGGCCGTGACCATGAGCGCGGTGTCCGTTGCCGCCCCCGTTGCGATGGCCATGCGCCGGCTCGCCCTGCGAGGCGGGCCGTTCGCCGGCCTGCTGCGGCGCGGCCGCCGGCCGCTGACCGCCCGCCGGGCGGCGGTCGGTCGCCGGGATCTTCATGCGGATGATCCGCTCGATGTCGCGCAGGAAGGCTGCTTCCTCGCGGTCGCAGAACGAGATCGCGGCGCCCTCGGCGCCGGCCCGCGCGGTGCGGCCGATGCGGTGGACGTAGGATTCCGGCACGTTCGGCAGGTCGTAATTGATGACGTGGCTGACGCCGTCGACGTCGATGCCGCGCGCGGCGATGTCGGTCGCGACCAGCACGCGCACGCTGCCGTCGCGGAACGCGGCGAGCGTGCGCTCGCGGTTGTTCTGCGACTTGTTGCCGTGGATGGCGTGGGCGTCGATGCCGGACTTGGCGAGCCCGCGCACCACCTTGTCGGCGCCGTGCTTGGTGCGGGTGAAGACGATGGCGCGGTCGACCGGCTCGGCGTTCAGCACCTCGGCGAGCAGCGCCTGCTTGCCGGCCTTGTCGGTGTGGATGACGCGCTGGTTGACGCGCTCGGCGGTGGTCGCCTGCGGCGTCACCGCGACGCGCGAAGGATCGCGCAGCATCTCGCCGGCGAGCTTCTCGATCTCCTGCGGCATGGTGGCCGAGAAGAACAGCGTCTGCCGGTCCTTCGGCAGCATCGCGACGATCTTGCGGATGTCGCGGATGAAGCCCATGTCGAGCATGCGGTCGGCTTCGTCGAGCACCAGCACCTCGATCTTGTCGAGGCGCACGGCGCGCTGCTGGGCGAGGTCGAGCAGGCGGCCCGGCGTCGCCACCAGCACCTCGACGCCGTTCTGCACGGCGCGGATGTGGCGCTTGATCGGCACGCCGCCGATCGCCAGCGCGATGTCGAGCGGGCGGATGTTCTTGCCGTAGGTCGAAAAGCTGTCGGCGATCTGGCCGGACAGTTCGCGGGTCGGCGACAGCACCAGCACGCGGCAGCTCTTGCGCTCGGGGCGGAAGCGTTTCGCGTTCAGGTGATTGAGGATCGGCAGCGCGAAGGCAGCGGTCTTGCCGGTGCCGGTCTGGGCGATGCCGACCACGTCGCGTCCTTCGAGGACGAGCGGAATGGTCTGCGACTGGATCGGAGTGGGGGTGATGTAGTTCTCATCCGCGAGGGCGCGGGCGATCGGCTCTGCGAGGCCGAAATCGTGAAACGAAGTCAAACAGTCTCTTTCTTCATAAGGCGAAGCGGCCGGGGCGCATCTGCGCCCGGCGGAATCGCGGGGTTGTCGGACATCCCGCGTTGCCAGGGTTGTCGGCGTATTCTTGGAAAACGGAGGCGGGGCGAAAATCGATTGAATGAGTTTCGTGCACGCTGCCCGCGGAAGCCCGAATCCGGGCCGTTCCGTTGGCGCTGATATGACAGGAACGGGTGTCGTTTTCAAGGCTTGGACGGCGAAAAAGCCTCCGGATGATAAACAAATCCGAAGTCCGGACCCACGGCGGCTGCCATGGACAAGCCCCGGCTAATCGGGGAATGTCTCGCAGAAATTGCGAGAAAAGCCGCCCCCGGGCCGTTTTCGGGCCGGTTTGGAGCCGTCGGTCATGCCGTTCCCCGGAGCATCCACCGCGCTGTCGCGCTTCACCGTCCTCGACCTGACGCGGGTGCGCTCGGGTCCGACCGCGGTGCGCCAGTTCGCCGACTGGGGCGCCAACGTCATCAAGATCGAGACGCCGGCGCATCTGGAAAAGGGCGAGGGGCCGGGCGGACCGCGCCAGGGGCCGGACTTCCAGAATCTCCACCGCAACAAGCGCAGCGTCACGCTCGACCTGAAGTCGCCGCAGGGCAAGGCGGCGTTCCTGCGCATGGTCGCCAAGGCCGACGTCGTGGTCGAGAACTTCCGGCCCGACGTCAAGGACCGTCTCGGCATCGATTACGAGTCGCTCAAGAGCGTGAACAAGCGCATCGTGCTCGCCAGCATCTCCGGCTTCGGCCAGGACGGGCCTTACCGCGACCGGCCGGGCTTCGACCAGATCGCGCAAGGGATGGGCGGGCTGATGTCGATCACCGGTTTGCCGGGCCAGGGCCCGGTGCGCGCCGGCATCCCGGTCGCGGACCTGTCCGCCGGCCTGTTCTGCGCGCTCGGCGTCATGACCGCGCTCTTGGAGCGCGAGGTGTCGGGCGAGGGCCAGTGGGTGTCGACCTCGCTGCTGCAGGCGCAGATCTTCATGCTCGACTTCCAGGCCGCGCGCTGGCTGCAGGCGCAGGAGGTGCCCAAGCAGGCCGGCAACAACCATCCGACCGCGATCCCGACCGGCGTGTTCAGGACCAAAGACGGCCACATCAACATCGCCTCGACCGGCCAGGTGATGTGGGAACGCTGCTGCAACGCCATCGGCGCGCCGGAACTTTTGGACAATCCCGATTACAAGACGAGCGCGCTTCGTTCCAAGAACCGCGACCCGCTCAACGCCGCGATCGAGGCGCGCACCAAAACCAAGACCAGCGCCGAGTGGATCGACCTGTTCAACGAGGTCGGCGTGCCCTGCGGGCCGATCTATGCGATCGATCAGGTGTTCGCCGACCAGCAGGTGAAGCATCTCGGCATCGCCCAGGCGGGCCGGCGGCCCGACGGCAGTGAGGAACTGTTCGTCGGCCAGCCGTTCTCGCTGTCCCGCACCGGGACCGCCATCGCCGCGACGCCGCCGGAGCTGGGCCAGCACACCGACGAGGTGCTGAGGGAATTCGGCTTCAGCAGCGACGAGATCGCCGCGCTGCACGAGGCGAAGGTGGTGTGACGTTAGTGCCGTCACCCTGAGGTGCGAGGGCGCAACGCGCCCGAGCCTCGAAGGGTGGGGGCTGTCATCCTTCGAGGCGCGTTCGGCGCGCACCTCAGGATGACGATGACAAGCAGAGAAGGAAACTGCAAATGACCAAAACCGACAAGATGCTGTCCCGCAAGGAGGGCGCGGTCGGCTATCTGACCTTCAACAATCCCGAGCGCCACAACGCGGTCTCGCTCGAGATGTGGGAAGCGGCGGCGGGCTATCTTGAGGAGTTCAGGAACGACAAGGCGATCCGTGTCGTCGTCGTCACCGGGGCGGGCGGCAAGGCCTTCGTGTCGGGCGCCGACATCTCGAAATTCGAAGAGGAGCGGTCGAGCCAGGAGGGCATCGACCGCTACAACGCCGCGGTCGATCATGCCAATAGCGCGTTCTACAACTTCCCGAAGCCGCTGATCGCGATGATCCGCGGCTACTGCATCGGCGGCGGATTCGGCCTCGCGCTGTGCTGCGACATGCGCATCTGCACCGAGGGCTCGAAGTTCGGCGTGCCGGCAGCCAAGCTCGGCCTCGGCTATCGCTACGACGGGCTGAAGAAGCTGGTCGACCTGATCGGGCCGTCCTATGCCAAGGAAGTGTTCTTCACGGCGCGGCAGTTCACCGCGCAGGAGGCGCAGACGATGGGCTTCGTCAACCGCGTGGTGGGCGACGGCGAGCTCGAGGCCTATGTGAAGGATTATGCCGAGACCATCGCGGCCAATGCGCCGCTGACGGTCGACTCGGTCAAGTTCATCGTCGCGCAGGCGCTGAAGGACCCCGCCGAGCGCGACCTCGCCCAATGCGAGGCGATGGTGCAGGCCTGTTTCGCCAGCAGCGACTACACCGAGGGCCGCAGGGCCTTCATGGAGAAGCGCAAGCCGAAATTCACCGGCTCCTGATCAGCGTTTCTTCTGGCAGGCCGGACAGTAATAGGCGGTGCGGCCCGCCGCCTTCATCGTGCGTACCTTGCCCTTGCAGCGCGGGCACCGCGCGCCCGCCTCGCGGTGACGCAGCAGATAGCTTCGCGGCGCGCGCTCGAACAGCGCGTCCGAGCCGGCCCCTTTCCTGATCGCCATTTTGAGAACGCGCCGCATGGTCCGGTGCAGCGTGCCGATCGCTTTCCCGTCCAGGTGCTCGACGCGCGTTCTCGGATGCACGCCGGCCTGGAACAGGATTTCGTCGGAATAGACGTTGCCGATGCCGGCGATCAGCCGCTGATCCATCAGCGCGGATTTGATCTCGCCGCGCCGGTCGCCCAGCAGAGCGCGAAATGTCTTCAATGTCAGTTGCCGGCTGAGCGCGTCCGGTCCGAGTCCTTGGTCGGCGATGAAGTCGTCGGGCCGATCGATCAGCCGCAGCCGGCCGAATTTGCGCGGATCGACATAGGCGAAGTGCGAGCCGTCGGAAAAGTCGAGCTGCAGTTGTTCGTGTCTCGGCGCGTCACCGTTCCTGCCGAAGGATGCAAAATATCCCGTCATGCCGAAGTGCATGGCGAGCCACGGCCCCCGCCCGAGCCTCGCGAACAGGTGTTTGCCGTGACGGCGGGACCGGCTGATCTTGTGTCGCGTCAGCGCTCGCTTCACCGCGCGCGCGGAGGTGCCGCGCAGCACGCGGCCGGCATGGACCTCGGCGCGCTTGATGATGCGGTTGCGCGCGTGCCGGTCCATGTAGCGCTTGAAGTTTTCGACGTCGGGCAGCTCAGGCATCGCCGATCCTGAAATTTCACCATGCGCAGAGAACCGTGGTCCGGGATCGCGGCTTCTTGATGGAGACGGCTCGCCATCCCGGCCTCTGGCCGCGCTGCGGCGGAAATGCTAATGCAGCAAGGACTTTAGTTTCCCAGCGAGGCGTTTCATGTACACCGATCTCAAGCTCTATATCGACGGCCAGTGGCTCGGCGCGGACGGCCGCAAGACCGAGGACGTGATCAATCCGGCGACCGGCAAGGTGCTCAGCGCTTTGCCGCACGCGACCAAGGCCGATCTCGACGCCGCGCTCGCCGCCGCCGACAAGGGCTTCAAGGCGTGGCGCGCGACCTCGGCCTACGACCGCGGCAACATCATGCGCAAGGCCGCCGCGCTGCTGCGCGAGCGCCACGACCATGTCGCCAGGGTGCAGACGCAGGAGCAGGGCAAGATCTACGCGGAATCGCGCGCCGAGGTGCTCACTTCGGCCGACATCATCGACTGGTACGCCGAGGAAGGCCGCCGCGCCTACGGGCGTATCGTGCCGGGCCGGCAGAAGGGCGTGCGGCAGATCGTGGTGCAGGAGCCGGTCGGCGTCGTCGCCGCCTTCACGCCGTGGAACTTCCCGACGCTGACGCCGGTCCGCAAGATCGCCGGCGCGCTCGCCGCCGGCTGCGCGATCATCATCAAGGCATCCGAGGAGACGCCCGGCGGCTGCGTCGAGCTGGTGAAGTGCTTCGCCGATGCCGGCCTGCCGGCGGGCGTCTTGAACCTCGTGTTCGGCGTGCCGGCGGAAGTCTCCGAGCACCTCATCGCCTCCGACATCGTCAAGAAAGTGTCGTTCACCGGCTCGATCCCGGTCGGCAAGCATCTCGCCGTGCTCGCCGCCAGGGGCATGAAGAAAGCCACCATGGAGCTTGGCGGTCATTCGCCGGTCGTGGTGTTCGACGACGCCGATCCGGAGAAGGCGGCAGACATCATCTCGGCGTTCAAGTATCGCAACGCCGGGCAGGTCTGCATCTCGCCGAACCGCTTCTATGTGCAGGAGAAGTCCTACAACAAGTTCGTCGCCCGCTTCACCGAATACGCCAAGGGCATCAAGCTCGGCGACGGCCTGGAGAAGGGCATCGTGATGGGTCCGCTCGCCAATGCGCGCCGGCTCGACGCGATGGAAGGCTTCGTGCAGGACGCCAAGGACCGCGGCGGCAAGGTCGCGACCGGCGGCTTGCGCCACGGCAATCAGGGCTTCTTCTTCCAGCCGACGGTGATCACCGACCTGCCGGACGACTCGAAGCTGATGACGCAGGAGCCGTTCGGGCCGGTGGCGCCGATCGTGCCGTTCAAGACCTTCGACGAGGTGGTCGAGCGCGCCAATTCGCTCGAATACGGTCTGGCCGCTTACGCCTTCACCAATTCGAGCGCGCAGGCGCAGGCGATCGGCGACGCCATCCAGTCCGGCATGGTCGGCGTCAACAGCGTCGCGGTCTCGACGCCGGAGACGCCGTTCGGCGGCATCAAGGAGTCCGGCTACGGCTCCGAGGGCGGCATCGAGGGCCTGCAGGCCTACATGAACGTGAAGTTCATCTCGCAGGCGTAGGCGTCAGACTTCACCTCCCCCTGAAAGGGGGAGGTCGACGCGCGTCAGCGCGGCGGGTGGGGGTCATGGGCTTTGGAGATCGACCCCCTCCCTGACCCTCCCCCTTGCAGGGGGAGGGAAGCGACCGCTCGTCTCGCAGGCGTAAGCAATCATCGCGAGCAAAGAAAATGGCCGGGCGCCGCCCGGCCTTTTTTGTTCGTCGAGGCGTCCACTCACTCCGCTCATTCCCGCGCACTGACATCGGGTATACCCGATGTCAGTCTTTACGATGCGCAAGTCGGGTACACCCGACTTGCGACCGGGAATCCAGCAATTTTCATTTGCTGGGTCCCCGCTTTCGCGGGGACGAGCGGAGCTGACTCAGGCTTGCTTGCTTCCAGCCATCGCCTTCCGGCACGCGTCCCAGATCTTCGCCGGCGTTGCCGGCATGTCCATGTCGTTTGCCGCGCCGTTCGGGATCGCGTCCGACACCGCGTTCATCAGCGCGGCGATCGCGGCGGTGGTGCCGGCCTCGCCGGTGCCCTTGACGCCGAGCGGGTTCGAGGTCGCCGGCACGGGATGCACCGCCTCGCGGAAGTCGAGCGGCAGGTCGTGCGCCTTCGGCATCGCGTAGTCCATGAACGAGGCGGTGAGCATCTGCCCGCCCTCGGCGTCATAGACCGCGTTCTCCATCAGCGCCTGGCCGAAGCCCTGCAGCAGGCTGCCATGCACCTGGCCCTCGACCACGATGGGGTCGAGCATGTTGCCGCAGTCGTCGACCGCGGTGTAGCGCGCGATCGCGAGCCGGCCGGTCTGCGGGTCGATCTCGACCTCGGCGAGATGCACGCCGTTCGGGAAGGTCAGCGGCGTGTCGCGTTTCTCCAGCGTGTCGAGCGTCTCCTTCAATTCGCCGCGCGCAACCAGCTCCCTGGCGCGCTTCGCCGTCTCGAACAGCGAGATCTTGCGGTCGGTGCCGACCACCTGGAACGCGCCGTCGCGATACTGGATGTCGGACTCGGCGGCCTCGAGTAGCGCGGCGGCGGCCACCTTGCCCTTGGCGATCACGGTATCGGCGGCCTGAAGGATCGCGCTGCCGGCGGTCATCGCCGAGCGCGAGCCGACCGAGGCGAAGCCCGGCACGTTCATCGCCGAGTCGCCGTGGCGGTGGGCGATCTGCCGCGCGTCGATGCCGAGCTTCTGCGCCAGCAGGCGGCCGAACACGGTGGCGTGGCTCTGTCCGGTCGACTGCACGTTGAGGTTCATCACCAGCCGGTCGTCGTCGAACACCAGCTTTGCGCTTTCGGTCGGGATCGCGCCGGCATGCTCCAGCATGCAGGAGACGCCGAAGCCGAGCCACTTGTTGCGCCGCGCCGCCTCGCGCCGCCGCCTGGAAAAGCCGGCATGGTCGTGCATCTCCAGCGCCTGCTTGAAGAGCGCGGGGAAGTCGCCGCTGTCATAGGTGGTGGCGACCGCGGTCTTGTAGGGCATCGCCGACGGCGGGATGAGGTTCTGCCGGCGCAGCCGCACTTTATCGATGCCGGTGACGCGGGCGGCTTCCTCGACCGCGCGCTCCAGCGCGTAGTTCGCCTCGGGGCGCCCGGCGCCGCGATAGGGCCCGATCGGCGCGGTGTTGGTGAACATGCAGCGCGCGGTGAAGACGATTCCGGGGATGCGGTACATCCCCGGCAGGCAGCGCGCCACGTTGTTGGTGTTGATGCCGACGCCGGCCGGCGTGACATAGGCGCCCTGCGCGGCGAGGTGGCGCATGCGCAGCGCGATGAACTTGCCCTTGTCGTCGAGCGCGAGCTCGACGTCGGTCACGGTGTCGCGCGCCTGGGTGTCGGTGAGGAAGGCCTCGGTGCGGGTCGACATCCAGTGCACCGGCCGGCCGGTCTTCTTCGCCGCCACCAGCACGGCGACATATTCCGGGTAGACCGGCGTCTTCATGCCGAAGGCGCCGCCGACGTCCTGCGTCGTCACCCGCAGCTTGTCCGGCGGCACGTTGAGGATCGGCGCGGTCTGGTTGCGGATGGTGCCGGCGCTTTGCGAGCAGCAGTGCAGCGCGTAGCTCCCGGTCCTGGCGTCGTATTCGCCGGTCGCGCCGCGCGGCTCCATCGAGGCGACCACCATGCGCTGGTTGACCACCGTCACCCTGGCGACATGCGCCGCGCTCTTGATGAGGGCGTCGACCTCGCGCTCGTTGTCGTCGGTCGGCACCATGCCGGCCCAGTCGAAGGCGACGTTGCCGGGCGCATCCTTGTGGACCTGCGGCGCGCCGGACTTTTCCGCCGCGCGGATGTCGACCACGGCCGGCGTTTCCTCGTAGTCGACGCTCACCATGTCGGCGGCGTCCTGCGCCTGCGCCGCCGTCTCCGCCACCACCATCGCCACCGCCTCGCCGACATAGGCGACGCGCTCGCCCGCGAGCACCGGGCGGAACGGCTGGATCAGCGCCATGCCGTTCTTGCCGCCGGGCAGCGGCGGATGGGTGCCGCAGCTGCCGAGGCCCGTCATGTCGTCGGCGGTCAGCACCGCGATGACGCCCGGCGCGGCCTGCGCCGCCGCGGTGTCGACCGACGCGACGCGGGCGCTGGCATGCGGCGAGCGCACGAAGGCCGCATAGGCCTGGTTCGGCAGTTTCGGATCGTTGACGAACTGGCCCGCGCCGCGCACCAGCGCGTCGTCCTCGAGGCGGGGATCGGTCTTCGGGCGGGGCGTCACGGTGAAGGTCATGCGGCGGTCCGGTCTTTGCGTCAGAGACGTTGCGAAACGGCGGTGAGTTTATCGCGCGCGGCGCTCTCGCCAACAGGGCCGCCGCGCGGCACACTGCGTCGCGCTCGCGCCGCGCGGGCGCGAAAACATCCTTTTCTCAGGGCGAAATGGGATGGGCCGCCGCGGCGTGCCTCGAAGCGGGACATGACGATGGACGCAAAGACGCCGGCAAAAATTTCGGTCGATGCCGTCACCGGCCTGATCGCGGACGCGATGACGACATGCGGCCTGCCGCCGGCCGACGCCGTCAAGGTCGCGCGGCTGATGGTCGAGGCCGATCTCACCGGCGCCGACGCGCATGGCGTGTTCCGCCTGCCGCAATATGTCGGCCGGCTCAAGCTCGGCGCGATCAACCGGACGCCGGACATCAAGGTCAACCGCACCGCGGCGGCGACCGCGCTGGTCGACGGCGACAACGGCATGGGCCATCTCGTCGTGTCGCGCGCGATGGAAACCGCGATCGAGATGGCGCGCGAGGCCGGCGTCGCCTGGGTCGGCATCCGGATGTCGAACCATGCCGGCGCGGCCGGCGTCTACGCCGCG
>Ga0180218_1001580_pt1 | contig 13369 bp, 14 predicted proteins | sample eDN3rd37CKraftBY_FD_151334 | JGI IMG/M metagenome (GOLD analysis project Ga0180218, IMG submission 151334) | Enriched backyard soil microbial communities from Emeryville, California, USA - eDNA 3rd pass 37_C Kraft BY (version 2) (version 2) | ecosystem: Environmental > Terrestrial > Soil >... | reverse complement strand
GCGCGCCGACAAGACGGAACGAGACTTTGGCGGTGGCCTTGCCGGGGATCACGGTCTTGGCGCCCTCGCCGGTATAGCCGCCGACGATGCCGTTGATCTCCGCCGTCGGCCGCGTCGCGATCTGCTCGATCAGCATGCGATCCTGTTCGCCAGCCGGCACCTTGAGGCCGACGCCGCCGAGGAATTCCTCCGCCGTGAGATTGAGCGCCTTGAGATCGGCCATGATATCCGCCGGCAGATCCGCAACGCCGTCGTAGAAGCCGGGAATGGTGACGCGGCCGGTGTCGTCATGCAGCGCGCCGAGGATGCGCGAGAGCACACGCAGCGGGTTCTGCGCCGCGCCGCCGAACAGGCCGGAATGCAGGTCGCGGTCGGCGCAGGTGAGCCGCACTTCCTCATAGACGAGGCCGCGCAGCGAGGTCGTCACCATCGGCGTCTGCGGGTCCCACATGCTGGTGTCGCAGATCAGCGCGAGGTCCTGCTTCAGCTCGGCGACGTTCTGCTTCACGAAGTCGAACAGATGGGCGGAGCCGCATTCCTCCTCGCCTTCCAGCATCACGGTGATCGGCAGCGGCAGCGAGCCGGTCACGGCCTTGAAGGCGCGGCACGCCTCCACGAAAGTCATCACCTGGCCCTTGTCGTCGCAAGCGCCGCGCGCGACGATGATCTTCCGCCCGTCCGGCAGCGTCGCGAGGCGCGGCTCGAAAGGCGGCGCCTCCCACAGCTCCAGCGGGTCCACCGGCTGCACGTCATAATGCCCGTAATAAAGCACGCGCGGCGCGTCCTTGGCCTGACCGTTCGGCCCCTTCGCGACAACGATGGGATGGCCGGCGGTCGGGCGGATATCGGCATCGAAGCCGATGCTCTTGAGGTCGTCCGCGATGAACTGCGCGCCCTTGCGGCATTCCTCGGCATAGGCCGGATCGGTCGAGATCGACTGGATGCGCAGGAAGGCGAACAGCCGTTCAAGGCTCTCGTCGAGATCGGCGTCGATCCGGTCGAGCACGGCGGGGAGAGCTTCTTTCGGGGTCATGCGGCAAATCCTGCGGACTCATCTGGCGTGAGTCGCAGTATCCGCCGCGCGGCGCGCCGCCGCAATGCGTTGCCGCGCTTTCCTAACGGCGCAGGATGCCGCCCAGGGTGCTACGGACGATGGCCCGGCCGATGGTGGAACCTGTGCGCCCGCCGATGGATTTGCCGATATCGGCCGCCACCTGCCCCGCCACGCGGTTGGTGACGCTGCGCGTCACCTCGCGGGCGATCACCTGCGTGGTGGACAGGCGCGTTCCGCGCGGACGGCTGGTGCCGAACAGCCCGCCGAGAAAGCCACCGACCGAACCCAGCAGGCCACCGCCGCCATTGGCCGCGGCTTCCGCCTCGGCCGCGGTCTTTGCGACCCGGGATTGCAGCACCTCATAGGCGGATTCGGAATCCACCGCGGTGTCGTATTTGCCCTTGAGCGGCGAGCGGGCGATCAGCGCCTTGCGCTCCGCCTCCGTCACCGGGCCGAGCCGCGCGGACGGCGGGCGGATCAGGCAGCGCTCGACGATGGAGGGCGTGCCCTTGCCTTCGAGGAAAGAGACCAGCGCCTCGCCGGTGGCAAGTTCGGTGATGGCCTTGGCGGTGTCCACCTTGGGGTTGGCGCGGAAGGTCTCCGCCGCCGCGCGCACGGCGCGCTGGTCGCGCGGCGTAAAGGCGCGCAGCGCGTGCTGCACGCGGTTGCCGAGCTGCGCCAGCACGGCGTCCGGCACGTCCAGCGGATTCTGCGTGACGAAATAGACGCCGACGCCCTTGGAGCGGATCAGCCTCACCACCTGCTCGATCTTGTCCAGCAGCGCCTTGGGCGCGTCGTCGAACAGCAGATGCGCCTCGTCGAAGAAGAATACCAGCTTGGGCTTCTCCGGATCGCCGACCTCGGGCAGCACTTCGAACAGCTCGGACAGCAGCCACAGCAGGAAGGTGGCATACAGCCGCGGGTTGGACATCAGCTTGTCGGCGGCGATGATGTTGACGACACCGCGGCCGTCGCGGTCGGTCTTCATGAAATCGGCGATCGACAGCGCCGGCTCGCCGAAGAATTTCTCCGCGCCCTGATTCTCCAGAACCAGAAGCTGGCGCTGGATCGCGCCGACGCTCTGCTTGGTGACATTGCCATACTGCCGCGCGAGTTTCACGGCCTCGGGGTCATCCACGATGTGAGACAGGATAGCGCGGAGGTCCTTCAGATCCATCAGCAGCAGGCCGGAATCGTCAGCGATGCGGAAGGCGATGTTGAGCACGCCTTCCTGCGTGTCGTTGAGATCGAGCAGGCGCGACAGCAGCAGCGGCCCGACCTCCGATATCGTGGCGCGGATCGGGTGGCCCTGTTCGCCGAACAGATCCCAGAACACGACCGGGAATTCATCGGGCTGATAGGCGAGGCCCATGCCTTCGGCGCGCTTGACGAAAGCTTCCCTGGCCTCGCCGACCATGGCGATGCCGGAAAGATCGCCCTTGATGTCCGCCGCGAACACCGGCACGCCGGCGCGCGAGAAACCTTCCGCGAGAATCTGCAACGTCACCGTCTTGCCGGTGCCGGTCGCGCCGGTAACGAGGCCATGCCGGTTCGCGAGCGGCAGCGCCAGCACCTCGGCCTTGGCGTCGGAACCTTCGGCCCGGCCGACGAAAATCGTCCCGGCCTGATCGACATCGCTCATTCACGTCCCCCGATCATAAACCTGCCCATGCGGCCTGCCGTCATACCGCCCGCGCAGGATATCAAAGGCCGCTGCGAACGTCACCGCCGTTCGCCGGCGTGCCACATCACGTCATCGTCGCAAGCGCGCGGCGCTATATATGACGCGACACATGACACCATGGCGATGCGTCCCGCGGCAACCTCCGTTTGCAATCATTCTGATCATGCACGAAGACTTGTGTTCCGGCGAGCGGCCCGTCATGATGGCTGCAACAAAGATCGACGGGGCGAGGCCACAGATGGACGAACTCATTCAGCGCATTGTCGCTGCGGTCGGCGTTGAGCCGGCAGTTGCCGAAAAAGCGATCGGCATCATCTTCGATTTCCTGATGAAAGACGGCCCGAGCGACAAGGTTCAGGGGCTGGTCGATGCCATTCCCGGCGCGGCGGCCGCGCTTGAGAAAGCCCGTGCGGACGCCGGCGGCGGCGGCATGTTCAACCTCGGCGGCGTGATGGGGGCGGGCTCACGGCTGATGGGCCTCGGCCTCGGCATGGGCGACGTGCAGGGTGTCACGCGCGAAGTGATTGGCTTCGCACGGGAGAAGGCGGGCGAGGACAAGGTCGCCGAGATCGTGGCCGCGGTGCCCGGCCTCAGCCAGTTCGTCTGACCCGGCCAGCACGATGTCCTATCCGATCAGCCACCTCGACGGTTGCGACGACGAGGCGATCGTCCGTCTCAAGAAAGCCGGTGTCCGTACCACGGAGCGGCTTCTGGCACTCGCCGGCACGGCGAACGGCCGCAGGGCGCTGGCGGAACGCACGGGGCTCGACCCTGCCCAGCTTCTCGCCTTCGCCAATATGGCGGATCGAATGCGCCTGCCCGGCATGGGGAAGGAATATGCCAGCCTCATGCAGGCGGCCGGCGTGAAAACCGTCCGCGAACTGAAATACCGCAACCCCGCGCGCCTCGCCAAGGCGATGGCGGAAGCGAACGCCAAGCGCAAGCTCGTGCGCGTGCTGCCGTCCGAACAGGCCATCGAGCGCTGGGTCGACGCCGCCAAAACCCTGAACATCAAGATCAGCTACTGACGGGCCGGCCTCGCTGCGTCGAGGTTCCCGCACTTTCGGGAGTGGGCAGAAGCGGGCGAACGACCGCTTGACTCCATTCCGCGCGCCGCGCAAAGCCACGCCATGGCGCAGGCGCTTTCCCGATCATCCACCCCCTCCTCCGGTTCCCCGCCGGCGGCCGCGACGCTGCCCGCGCTGCTGCGCGCGGGACGCCCCCTCGTCATGGGCATCCTCAACATCACGCCGGATTCCTTTTCGGACGGTGGCCGCTTCATCGCGCCCGAGGCGGCGCTGGACCAGGCCCGGCGCATGATCGCGGCGGGCGCCGACATCATCGACATCGGCGCGGAATCCACCCGGCCCTATGGCGGCATGAAGCCCGTCACCGCCGAGGAGGAGATCGCGCGGCTGGAGCCGGTGCTCGGCCGCGTCGCCGCGCTGGGCGCGCCGGTCTCCATCGACACCATGAAAGCCGCGGTGGCGGACTGGGCCTTCGCGCAGGGCGCGGCGATCGGCAACGACGTCTGGGGCCTGCAACGCGACCCCGCCATGGCGCAGACCATCGCGCGCTGGAAGCTGCCGGTGGTCGTCATGCACAACCGCGACGAGGCCGATGCGTCAATCGACATCATGGCGGATATCGAGGCGTTCTTCGCGCGCACCATCGCCATCGCCGACGCAGCCGGCATCGCCCGCGATCAACTGGTGCTCGACCCCGGCATCGGCTTCGGCAAGACGCCGGAGCAGAGCCTTACGGTACTCGGCCAACTGGACCGCCTGAGCCGCTTCGGCCTGCCGCTGCTGGTGGGCGCCTCGCGCAAGCGTTTCATCGCCTCGGTCACGCCGTCGGAGCCGACGGAACGCATCGGCGGCTCCATCGCCAGCCATCTCATCGCGGCCGAGAGCGGCGCGGCCATCGTCCGCGTCCATGACGTCGCCGAGACGGTTCAAGCCCTGCGCGTCGCAGCAGCCATCAGGAAGATGCGTTCATGAGCGCCCTGCCGGACAGCGACCGCATCTTCGTGCGCGGCGTCACCGTTCACGCCTTCCATGGCGTGATGCCGCACGAGGCCGAAGTCGGCCAGGTGTTCAGGATCGATCTCGATCTCGACGTCGATCTCGGCGAGGCGGCCCAGTCGGACCGGCTGGTGGACACGGTCGGTTACGATCAGGTCGTCGCCGTCGCCTGCGAGGCTTTCGTCGCGCAGCGCCATCGTCTCATCGAGGCGGCGGCCGGCGCGGTGGCGCAGGCGCTGCTGGCCCGCTTCACGCGCATCGCGGCGGTGCGCGTGACCATCCACAAGCCTCATGCGCCGATCCCGGCCGCGTTCGACGATGTCGGCGTCTCCATCCTGCGGCGGCGCGCCGGGTCGCCATCGTGACCGAGGCCCTGCTCGCGCTGGGCGGCAATCTCGGCGATGTCCGCGCCACCTTCGACGATGCCATCGCGCTGTTGTGCGAGGACGGCGATATCAAACTCACCGCCCGCTCGTCGGACTACCGCACGCCGCCCTGGGGTATCACCGACCAGCCGCCTTTCATCAACGCGATGATCGCCGTGGAGACAATCCTTGCGCCGCTGGCGCTGCTGACACGCATCCATGCGGTGGAGCGCGCCTTCGGCCGCGACCGCAGCCTTGAGACTCGCTGGGGACCGCGCACGCTGGACATCGACATCATCGCCTTCGGTTCCGCCGTGCTGGAGACCGAGGAACTGACCCTGCCACATCCGCGGCTCGGCGAACGGGCCTTCGTGCTGATGCCGCTTGCCGAAATCCGGCCGGACCTGACCATTGCGGGGCGCAGCGTGACGGCTATGCTTGGGGCGGCGGATACCGCCGGCATCGAGAAGCTGCCGCCGCGCGGCTGACCGCACGAGAGGTCCCATGAAGGCGATGACATTGCTTGCGGCGGCCCTTCTGACCGCGATGCCGGGCCTTGCAGCCCATGCCGCCGATGTGGCGGTCAAGACGCGCGATGCGGAAATCACCGTCGAGATCGACGCGAAGCTGAAGGCCGATGCCGCCCTCGCCGCTAACCTCATCGCGGAGGGCAAGGCATGGGCGGCACGCCAGCAGAAGGACGCGACGGCGATGCGCCGCGACGACACCGCCGAGATGCGCAAGCTGTTCCCGCGCTACACCTACGAGCGCAGCTATGCGCCGGGCGGCGCGACACCGCGCTATTTCAGCATCGTGCGGACGGATTTCGTGTTCACCGGCGGCGCCCATCCCAACACCGCGATGGACACCCTCCTGTGGGATACGTCCACGCAGAAGCGCATCAGCATCCGGCCTTTCTTCACGGAGACCCGCGACGACGGCCCGACCATGAAAGCGCTGCTCAGGCTGGTGCAGGCCGCGCTCGTCAGGGAAAAGAAGGAGCGCGGCACGGACGATGGCGACAATGCCGAAGTGAAGGCCCTGCGGGCAAAGCTGATCGGCATCGGTCCGGTCTCGCTTGCACCCTCGACCGAGAAAGACAAGAGCGGCGGCCTCACCTTCCATTATGAGCCCTATGCGGTGGGGGCCTATGCGGAAGGCGCGTATATCGTCACGGTGCCGTGGCGCGGCTTTGCCGATCATCTCTCCGACGAGGGCCGCGCGCTGTTCGGCGGCGACGTGCCGCCGGAGCCGACCGGCGATAAAAAGTAGCTCGAACAGGAACAGGCAGGGTGCAGCCGGTGCAAGGGGGGCGGATGTCGTGAGGCAGACCATCCTCGTCACCGGTTTCGGGCCGTTTCCCCGGATGCCGTTCAACCCCACCGCCGCGCTGGTGCGCGGCGAAAGCCGCCGCCGCCCCCGGCGGGCCGCGCATCGCGGCTTTCGTCCATGTACCGAAGCTGGATCACGTTCCGCGCCGGCCCCGCGCGCGCAATCGTCATCGCTTCACGCTGGACGATCTGGTGCGCGCAGGCGCGGTCCTCCTGCGCGAGACGCAGATCGCGGCAAGCCGCCGTTAACCGCTTGCGCAGAAGCCGCGCGGCCGCGCCTGCCAAAGACACGGTTTCGGCATCGCTGTCGTGTTGGATGCTCGTCATCTCACGGAGGCATCCATGGCTTTCGCTCATCTCGACCGACGCAGGCTGATCGGAGCCGGTTTTATCACCGCCACGGCGGCCGGTGTCTCCACTTCCGCAGTGGCGCAGGCCCGGCCGGCCTCCGGCTTCGATCTCGCCCTTCAGGCCGGCGTGCGGCCCGGCAGCCCGGACGACCAGAGCGCGGCGTTGCAGAAAGCCATCGATCAGGCGGCCGCCGCCCGTGTGCCGCTGGCGCTGCCGCCCGGCGACTATCGCGCCGCAGACCTCAAGCTGCCGTCCGGCGCGCAGCTCGTCGGCATCCGCGGCGCGAGCCGGCTTGTTCTCGCGCGCGCCAACCGCTCGCTGCTCTCGGCCAGCCTTGCCGACAACGTGACCCTCACGGGTCTGACCCTCGACGGCGGTCGCCAGCCGTTGCCGGCCCGGCGCGGCCTCGTCCATGGCGAGACGGCGCGCGGCCTGCGCATCGCCGATTGCACGATCCGCAACGCCGGCGGCACCGCCGTGATGCTGATCGGCTGCGACGGCGACATCGCCGGCAACGAGATCCTCGATTCCCACGACGTCGCGCTGATGTCGAACGACGCGCAGGGCCTCACCATCGCGCGCAACGTCATACGCAACGCCGGCGACAACGGCATCCTGGTCTGGCGCGGCAAGGCCGGCGACGACGGCACGCTGGTGATCGACAACCGCATCGAGGGCATTTCCAACCGCTCCGGCGGCAGCGGGCAATACGGCAACGCCGTGAACGTGTTCCGCGCGGCCAATGTCATCGTGCGGGGCAACCGCATCCGCAACTGCGCCTTCACCGCCGTGCGCGGCAACGCCGCCGACAACATGCAGGCGAGCGGCAACACCATCACCGGCATGGGCGAGGTCGCGATCTATGCCGAATTCGGCTTCTCCGGCGCGCTGATGTCCGGCAACGTCATCGACGATGCGGCGCTCGGCATCGTCGCCACCAACTTCAACGAAGGCGGCCGCCTCGCCGTCATTTCCGGCAACATCATCCGCAACCTGCGCCCCAGGCGTCCGGCCGGCACCGATCCCACTGACGGCGCCGGCATCGGCATCGCCGTGGAGGCGGACGCCGCCGTGAGCGGCAATGTCGTCGAGAATGCGCCCAGCGTCGGGATTCATCTCGGCTTCGGCCGGTATCTGCGCGATATCTCCGCGACCGGCAACGTCGTCCGCAACGCGCGGATCGGCATCAGCGTCTCGGTGGCGGCCGGCGCCGGGGCCGCGGTGATCGCGGACAATCTCATCAGCGGCGCGAAAGCCGGCGCGCTGGTCGGCTTCGATCACAGCCGCGCCGTCACCGGCGACCTGTTGAAGGACGGCGTCGCGGCCTATCCGCACCTCACCGTGAACGGCAATCGCTCGCAGTGAGACTGCCTCGCGCGAAGGCACGCCCCATGGTCAAAACGCACGCGTATGGCCGACACCAAAAGCGCCCGCCACGCTGATTCTCGATCTGCTGCTTGAGTGCTCGGAGTGACAGTCGCATGGGCGGAAGGCATCGAATTCAACATCCTCGGCCTCGCCGCGGGGCTGGACCTGCGTTACCCGGCGCTGAAGCTGCCCGGTTTCGGCCGCATCGGCTTCGCCCTGCCCGCCACGACCGCAACGGCCGCTGCGCTGCCGCCGCCGGCCGCGGACTGAAACTCCGTTACGCCCGCCGGAAGATCGCCAGCCCCGCCGTCGCCGCGGCCAGAGCGCCCGCCAGTGTCAGGATGAACGGGACGGACCAGGCCCGCACGTCGCCGGCGGAGGTTCCCGATGCGGCCATAGCCTGATCCGGCGCGGGGGCAACGGCCCGGGGCGCGGATGCACCATCAGCCGTACCGGCCATTGACGCCTGAGCCACCGTCACCGGAGCGGCGGCACGGTCGATCTCATTGAACTCCTGCGCATCGACAATGGGAGGCGAAGCGGGGCCAGCATTGCCCGATGTCTGTCCGGCGGCCGGCGCAGCCAGACCGGGAATGGCGACACGGGGAATGGCCACGGCGCCCGGCGGCGCCACTTTCACGCCGAGGGTTTCAACGCGGGTCGGGGGCAGGCCTTCCGCCGACAACGGCGCAAACGCCCGGACGGACGGCCCGACCGGGCCATCATCGAATTCATCAAACACACCACTCGTCCCCGTTGCCGCCGCGATAGCCGCCGCAGCCGGCGCGCGGGCGAGCGAGGACGGCCGCGGGGCGGGCTTCGCGGCGACGGGTGCTACCGGTGCGGTTGCCTTTCGCGAAGCGCGAGCCTTGCGCGCCTTCGCGGGCCGCGAGGGCGTCATGAAACGGTCGAGCCGCAGCGGCGCGGCGCTCGTGCCCGTCTGGGCGGCAGCGCGATCCACCCCCGCAAGGCCGAGACCGCCGCCCGCGAGCACGAGAGCGCCCAGGGCCGCCCATGCGGAACGGCGAACATTTTGAACGCTGGCCGCCCGCGCCACCATGCCGATCTTCATGCGAACCCTCCTGATGCCGAACGGCGCGGATTCAGACTCCCCGAGCATGGTCGCAGATTGGCGCAAATATGGAATCTTCAGGTCCGGCATGCAGCGGATGGCCGCACCCCTGATCCTGCCGGAACATCCCTGCCCGCGTATTGAACGTCAGGCGTGGCCGATCCAGCCGCGCCAGGTGAAAGCCGCATAGAACAGCGCGGCGTCCGCAAAGCCGGCCTCGCGGAGGATCGCCTCATCCAGATCCGGATCGAACATGTTGAGGCTCGTCGACACCGCCTCGCGGGCATTGGCGGCATCCGACGGCTCCACCCCCGACGACACCGCAAAGGCCGCATAACGCGAGAGCCATTGCGGCCGCGCCGCTTCGTCCTGCGGGAAGCTGCTGTGCGCGGCGACGAAGGGCGCGCCGGGCCGCAGGCGGCGGTGGATCGCCTCCAGCGTGCGCCGGCGCTCCGCCGCATTGAGGAAATGAAGCGTGAGCAGACAGGTCGCCGCGTCGAAGGGGCCGTCCGGCGCATCGTCAATATAGCCGCACACCAGCTCCACACGATTCATGAGCGGCCCCAGAAGGCCCGCCGCCAGATCCAGCATCGGCTGGGCCGGATCGACCCCGACGAAACTCCAGCCCGGATGGGCCAGCGCCATGGCCTTGAGTTCGAGCCCCCCGCCCGCGCCCAGCACCAGCACACGGGCGTCCGGCGGGGCCTGCTCCGCCAGCAGTAGCCCGGTCATGCGGTGCAGGGCATCAAGGCCGGGCACGAAACGCTTCGGCCCGTCCTCGTAACGCGCGATGGCGGCAGGATCGGAGAACTTCTTCAGGAAATGATCGGCACCGTCGGTTGCGACTTCAGCCATGAACACTGTCCTTTCGGCCGCTTCGGGGAATGCGCAGCATCCGCTGATGGAAGTTCGCGCTCAGCGCGGCCAGCGTGACCTCGCCGAGACGGGCCAGCAGGATGGCTTCCGCGTCTTCCAGGGCGGTGTCGAGCGCGGCATTCACCGCCTGTTCCACAAGGCAGTCCGGCGACTCGCTGCGATTGCCGATGGCGAACAACGCGGGCGAGCCGAGCGCCTCGTAGACTTCCCGCAGCGTGATCTCGGACAGGCCGCGGGCGAGTTTCCAGCCGCCGCCATGGCCCTTCTCCGAGGTGACATAGCCCTGCTGCCGCAAGCCGGCCATCACGCGGCGGACCACGGCCGGATTGGTCTGCATGGCTTTCGCCAGCACCTGCGATGTCGCCGGGCCATCATGCTCCGCCATGTGCAGCAGCACATGGAGAACGCCCGAGAGGCGGCTGTCCCGTTTCATGTAACTCCGATTAGCACGTGATACCGGATGCCTGCAAGAGGCCCCTTCGAAGATCGCAACCCGATCCGCGCCGGGACGGCGGGGCGACATGCAACGGCAACCGGTCGCCGCGAAACGACGAAGGCCCGGCACGACGGCCGGGCCTTCGCGTACTCCGGCTTGCGCAGAGTCAATCGATGCTGACGCCGCTCGCCTTGATGGGCGCCGCCCATTTCTGAATCTCGTCCCTGACGAACTTCTCGAGATAGGCGGGCGTGGTGCGATCCTCGGAGACCAGCATGGCACCGAGCCCTTCCAGCTTCTCGCGCACGGCCGGGGTCTTCATCGCCTCGACCATCGCGGCGTTGAGCCGATTCACGATCGGCTCCGGCGTGCCCTTGGGGAAGAACAGCGCGTTCCAGGTATAGCCTTCCAGATTCTGCACGCCCTGTTCGGCCGTGGTCGGCAGGTCCGGCAACGCCTTCGAGCGTTCCTTGGTCATGATGGCGATGGGCTTCACCGCGCCGCTGTCGATCTGCGGCTTGGCCGTGGTGATGATGTCGCACAGGAAGTCGATCCGCCCGCCGAGCAGGTCCTGCATGGCCGGGCCGATGCCGGCGTAGGGCACATGGGTGATGCTGGTGCCGAGCACGGAATTCACCAGCACGCAGCCGAGATGCGTGGCCGAACCCGCACCGGCGGAGCCGAACTGCATCTTGTCCTGGTTGGCCTTGGCATAGGCCACGAATTCCTTGAGGTTGTTCGCCGGGAAATCCTTGCGGGCGATGATCGCGAGCGGCACCTCGGCAATCAGGCCGACCGGCGTGAAGTCCTTCGCGGCATCGTAGCGCGGCTTCTTGTAGAGCGTCTGGTTCTGGGCATGGGTGCCGACCGTGCCGAGCACGAAGGTGTAACCATCCGGCGCGGCCTGTGCGACCCGTGCCGAGCCGATCATGCCGCCGGCGCCGCCGACATTCTCCACCACCACGGTCTGCTTCAGAATCTCGCCCATGCGCTGGGCCATCAGCCTGCCCAGCACGTCGGTCGGCCCGCCGGCGGCGAAAGGAATGATCATCGTGATCGGCCGGGACGGATAATCCTGCGCCACGGCCGGGCCGCCGGGATATGCGACAGCGGCCATCACCGCAGCCGTCACGCCTGCAATCGGTTGCTTCATGGGAGGTTCCTCACCCTGTCATGGTCTTTGAAAAGAGTGTGTGCGGGGCCCGCGACAAGATCAAGCAGAACCAAAGTCGGATGACGGCGCGACGTCCTGTCGCGAGCCAAACTAATTTTTAGCTGGCCGGGAACGAATTGCCGGGTTGCGCACCATGCATGTCTCACGCATTGTGGAACTCAGGTGATTCGCACGGTCTATCGCACCATGTCGCAGCGGGCCTTTGGTTATTCGCTCGACGCAATCTCCCGTAAGTGGTGCGTATTCGCGGAGCGGCGTCGGGACTATTATTTCGAACTGCAAGCCAGCGGTCGCTGGCGTCGCTATTACAGCGAGGCAGCGTTCGCCGCGCAGATGCGGGAAGTCACCCGCGACGTGGAGATATGGTCCGGGCTATCCGGCCTGCCGGACAGCCCACAAGCGGTCTCCACGCCGCAGCGCATCGAAGCTCATCAAACGGGCGCTCGGCAGACCGACTTCCTCCAGGCCGCGGAATAGCCGCGGCCGAAGCCTCAAGCGACTTCGGACCGCATCGTCTCCTTCGCCGCCTCGATCGCCGCCCAGACCTTGGAAGGCGTGATCGGCATATCGATATACTCGATGCCGTAAGGCGACAGCGCATCGGCGATAGCGCTCATCATCACTGCAAGCGACGGCGTGATGCCGCTCTCGCCGCCACCCTTGACGCGCAGCGGATTGCCGTGGGTCGGGTCCTCCGTCATGTCCACGGTGAAATCCGGGAACATGGTCGCGCGCGGCATGCCGTAGTCCATCAGACTGCCGGTCAGCACCTGACCATCGGCATCGTAAGCCATGCCTTCCACCAGCACCTGGCCGACGCCCTGAGCGATGCCGCCATGGACCTGGCCGTGCAGGATCAGCGGATTGATCGGCTGCCCGGCATCGTCCAGCGAGGTGTAGCGCTGGATGTCGATCACGCCCGTTTCGGGGTCGATCTCCAGTTCGACGACGGTGGCCCCGGTCGGATAGGCCGGGATGCGGCCGGTGAAACTCGCCGTGGAAGCCAGCGGCTGGCGCAACTCGTCCGGCAGGTTCGGATTCTCGTCGATGGCCTTGGCGACATCCACGATCGAGAGCCGACGGTTGCTGTTGCGCGGCATCAGCAACCCGTCCTCGAACACGATCTCCTCGGCTGGCGCATCGAGCAGCGCGGCGGCCACGCCCGACGCCTGCTTCACGATCTTCTCGCTCGCCTCGACCATCAGCATTCCGGCGATTCGCATCGAGCGATCCGAATGGGTGCCGCCGCCGGACACGACCTTGGCGGTGTCGCCCTGCACGAAGCGGATCTGCTCGGGGTGAACGCCGAGCTTGTCCGCCATCACCTGCGCGAAGCTGGTCTCATGGCCCTGGCCGGTGGACTGGGTGCCGACGGTCAGCTCGACCGTGCCGTCCGCCTGGACCTTCACGTCCACCCGCTCATGGGGCGCACCGACCGGCGATTCCACATAATTGGACACGCCGATGCCGCGCAGCTTGCCCGCCTTCTTCGAAGCGCGGCGGCGCGCCGCGAAACCGGCCCAGTCCGCGGTTACGAGCACCCGGTCCATGTTGCTGCGGAAGTCACCGCTGTCGAATTTGAGGCCGAAGGCGGTGCGATACGGCAGCCTGCGGTGGGGAACGAGATTCTTGCG
>Ga0180218_1001579_pt1 | contig 13375 bp, 12 predicted proteins | sample eDN3rd37CKraftBY_FD_151334 | JGI IMG/M metagenome (GOLD analysis project Ga0180218, IMG submission 151334) | Enriched backyard soil microbial communities from Emeryville, California, USA - eDNA 3rd pass 37_C Kraft BY (version 2) (version 2) | ecosystem: Environmental > Terrestrial > Soil >... | reverse complement strand
ATGTGGGCCAGGAGGTCGTCTCGCGCATGCAGCACCGGGGCACGGCCCGCACCCGGATCGTGCCGGCCGTCTATGAGGGCGGTTTCGCGGCGGATGTGGGCGTCGAGGTCACGGCCGGGGGGAAGACCCTGGGACAGACCGGCACGGGCATCGACGGCCGAGGTCTCCTGATGATCCGCCTCGATCGGGCGGCGGATGCCATGGCGGCCGGCGAGACCATCCGGGCCGGGGGCATTCCCGTGAAGCTCGAAAAGCCCGCCTGGATCCACTTCCCGTTCCCGGGCGAAGCGGAGCTTCGATCATGAAGATTCAGCCAAGCTTGTGGAACAAGAGGAACCCCATGTCGGTTATATACCCCTGGGCCGGACCATGTGCCGAAGAAGCGCACGGACGGTCCCGCTGGGGAATTTCCGGATGAGTGCAGTACAGAGTGCAACCACACTGTCGCAGGAGAGGCGTTTTCAGCTCCTTGTCGACTCGGTCACCGATTATGCCATCTACATGCTTGATCGGTCCGGCATCATCGTGAGCTGGAATCCCGGAGCCCAGCGCTCCAAGGGCTATGCGGAAAGCGAGATCATCGGCGAGCATTTCTCGCGCTTCTACACGGAGGAGGATCTTGCGGTGAACCTGCCGAAGCGCGCGCTCGAGACGGCCGCGCGCGAAGGCAATTTCGAGGAGGAAGGCTGGCGCGTCCGCAAGGACGGCACCCGCTTCTGGGCGCATGTGGTCATCGACCCGATCCGCGATCACCAGGGCCACCTGCTCGGCTTCGCCAACATCACCCGCGATCTCACCGAGAGGAAGAAGACCGAGGAATCCCTCAAGGAAAGCGAGGAGAGCTTCCGCCTGCTGGTTCAGGGCGTGATGGACTATTCCATCTTCATGCTCGACCCGCAGGGCCATGTGACGAACTGGAATGCCGGCGCGCAGCGCATCAAGGGATACAGCGAGAGCGAGATCGTCGGGCACCATTTCTCGCAGTTCTATACCGAGCAGGATCGCGCCAACGGCCTGCCGAAGAAGGCGCTGGGAACGGCCGCGCGCGAGGGGAAATTCGAAGCCGAAGGCTGGCGCGTCCGCAAGGACGGCACCCAGTTCTGGGCCAACGTCATCATCGACTCGATCCGAAACGAGAAGGGTGAACTGATCGGCTTCGCCAAGATCACGCGCGACATCACCGAACGCCGGAAGGCGCAGGAAGCCCTCGAAGAGGCGCAGGCCGCCCTCTTCCAGGCGCAGAAGATGGAGGCGGTCGGCCAGCTCACGGGCGGCGTGGCGCACGACTTCAACAACCTGCTGACGATCATCGTCAACAATCTGGATCTCCTGACCCGCAACGCCCACGATGCCCGCGACATCAAGCTGATCGAAAGCGCGCAGCGCGCCGCCGAGCGCGGTGCGAAGCTGACGCAGCAGCTCCTCGCCTTCTCGCGCCGCCAGCCCCTGCAGCCCAACGCGCACAATCCGAACACGCTCATCGACGGCTTCGAGACCGTGCTCCGCCGGGCCTGCGGGGAGCTCATCCGGCTGCAGCTGTCGCTCTCTCCGCGGGTGCGGTGGATTTCCGTCGACGCGCCGCAATTCGAATCGGCCCTGCTCAACCTCGTCGTCAATGCCCGCGACGCCATGCCGAACGCCGGCTCCATCAAGATCATGACGGGCAATGTCGCGCTCGGGGAGAAGGACGCCGCCGCGATCTCCCTGCCGCCCGGCCAGTATGTCTCGGTCGCCGTGCAGGACACGGGCACGGGCATGCCGCCGGAGGTCGTCTCCCGCGTCTTCGAACCCTTCTTCACCACCAAGGAGATCGGCAAGGGAACGGGACTGGGCCTGAGCCAGGTCTATGGTTTCGTGACCCAGTCGGGCGGGCACATCAAGATCGACAGCACGCCCGGCCAGGGCACCCGGGTGACCATGCTCCTGCCGGCCCAGGACAGCGGCGAGGATGCGCCCGAAGAGAACGAGGACGAGGTGGAGCGCCCCATCCGGGACAGCGCGGGAACCGTGCTGATCGTCGAGGACGAGCCGGCGGTCCGGGAAGTGGCGAGCGACATCTTCGACAGCCTCGGCTACGACGTGGTGACGGCCAACGATGCCAGCGAAGCGATCGATGTCCTCGAGGGCAATCCCGACATCGACGTGCTGTTCAGCGACGTGGTCATGCCCAATGGCATGAACGGGGTCGAGCTGTCCCGGAAGGCCCGCGAGATGCGGCCGGACCTCAAGATCCTGCTCGCCTCGGGCTATCCCATGTCGGCCCTGCCGTCGGAGGGCCTGGGCACGGGCGTCTCCTTCATCAGCAAGCCCTATCGCTGGACCGAGCTGGCCGAGAAGCTGCGGGTGCTGCGGACCGGGGTCTGAGGACCATTGCCGCATGTGATGGGGCGCATCGGGATTTTTGATTGGTCGGGGCCTTCGTGAATCGCTAGCATTCCCGCTCTGGCGCATCGTGCGGACCCGGAGGGCCGCGCCGAACGATACGCCAGCTTAGAGGATGAACATCGGATCGATCCCAAAAGTGCATGTCCACTTCTGGGTCCGATGCTCCAACACTCGGGAATGCCATGTACCAGCCGCCCCATTTTCGCGAAGACGACCTCGCGGTTCAGCACGCCCTCATCAGGGCCCATCCGCTTGGGCTCCTGGTGACGGTCGGCAGCGCCGGGATCGAGGCCAACCCGATTCCCTTCGTGCTCGACTCCGCCGCCTCGTCCCTGGGACTTCTCAAGGCCCATCTCTCCCGCGCCAATCCGCAATGGCAGACCTTCGACCCCGAGCAGGAAGCCCTCGTGGTCTTCCAGGGGCCCGAGACCTACATCACGCCGTCCTGGTACGCGGCGAAGCGCGAGCACGGCAAGGTGGTTCCGACCTGGAACTACGCCATCGTCCAGGCCCGCGGCCGCCTGACGGTCCGGGACGACCCCGACTGGCTGCTGCGGCAGGTCGGTGCCATGACGGAGGCCCAGGAGGCACCGCGCGCGGAGCCCTGGGCCGTGAGCGATGCGCCGCCCCCCTTCGTGGCCGCGCAGCTCAAGGGGATCGTCGGGATCGAGATCGAGATCGCCCGGATCGAGGGCAAGTGGAAGGTGAGCCAGAACCGCGCCGAGGCGGACCGGCTCGGCGTCTCGGCGGGCCTGCGGCTCTCCGATGACGATGCCGCGCACCGGATGGCCGATCTGGTCGACGCGCGAGGAGCCCTGCCCCGTGAATGACGGGTGGACCCCGAGGATCGAGCCCTGCACCCTCCAGTCGCTGGAGGAATGGGCGATTCTGCGCCATGCGCTCTGGCCGGATGGCCCGGTGCAGGAACACCGCTCCGAGGCGCAGGCCATGCTCTGGGAGCAGAAGAAGGCCGTGGCCTTTCTCGTGCGCCTGCCCGACGGCACGGCCGCCGGCTTCGCCGAGGCCGCCCTGCGCCACGACTACGTGAACGGCTGCGCCACGTCGCCCGTGGCCTTCCTCGAAGGGATCTACGTGGAGCCGGAGCATCGCAACCGAGGGCTCGCCCGTCTTCTGTGCCGGGCCGTCGAGGATTGGGCGAGGCGCCTCGGCTGCTGCGAATTCGCCTCCGACGTCCTTCTCGACAACATTGCCTCGCAGACCATGCACAGAGCCCTGGGCTTCGAGGAGACGGAGCGGGTCGTTTACTATCGCAAGGCCTTGCCGTCCGGGTGATTGGATTTCCGAAGGGCATGGCGCTTCATCCGGCTGTTCCTGAGCCCTCATCCTGAGGGGGGCACGTCAGTGACCGTCTCGAAGGACGAGGGTGTTTCCAGCGTCCTCTGGACGATCCTTCGAGACGCCTGCTGCGCAGGCTCCTCAGGATGAGGTTGAGGGTTTGAAAACGAGACCACCGGCACAAGGCCGGTGATGACGAGAGGGTGAATTCCCGATCCACCTTTTACAGCCGTCTCTTCCCGTTTCCCCGCGGCCCCGCTACACACGTTCCATGACCGACGGACTGATCCTGCATCCCGACCACAAGACCCGCTGCTGGTGGCCCGGCACCGATCCCTTCTATGTCGCGTATCACGATACGGAATGGGGTGTGCCGGAATTCGACGACCGCGCCCTGTTCGAGAAGCTCATTCTCGACGGCTTCCAGGCGGGCTTGTCCTGGATCACGATCCTGCGCAAGCGCGAGAACTTCCGCCGGGCCTTCGCCGGATTCGACCCGGCGGTGATCGCCCGGTTCGATCAGGCGCAGGTCGAGGCGCTGATGCTCGACACCGGCATCGTGCGCAACCGCGCCAAGATCGAGGCGACGATTGCGGGCGCCCGCGCCTGGCTCGTCATCCAGGAACGCGGCGGCTTCTCGCGCTTCCTGTGGGACTTCGTCGACGGGCGGCCGGTGCAGACGAACGCCAAGACGCGCAAGGACGTGCCGACCGAAACGGAGGTCTCGCGCCGGATCTCGAAGGCGCTGAAGCAGGAAGGCTTCAACTTCGTCGGCCCCACCATCGTCTATGCGTTCATGCAGGCGGTCGGCATGGTGAACGACCATCTCACCGGCTGCTACCGCCATGCGGAATGCAAAGCGATGGCGCATCGTGCGGAAAAGTGGTCCCGGTTTTCCGCCTCGAACGATACGCCAATTAAGAAAGAGAGCATCGAATCAATCCCAAAAGTGGATTCCACTTTTGGGTCCGATGCTCCCGAGAAACTCTAGATGGCGAAGGAACCCCGCGTCTGGCAGCGGATGCTCTCCGGCCGCCGCCTCAACCTGCTCGACCCGTCCCCGCTCGACGTCGAGCTCGACGACATCGCCCACGGCCTTGCCCGCGTCGCCCGCTGGAACGGGCAGACCATCGGTCCGCACATCTTTTCCGTCGCCCAGCACAGCCTGTTGGTGGAAGCCATCGCGGGGCACATCAACCCCGACATGTCGCGCGAGTGGCGTCTCGCGGTGCTGCTGCACGATGCGCCGGAATACGTGATCGGCGACATCATCTCGCCCTTCAAGGCCGTGATCGGCGGCGCTTACAAGACCATCGAGGCGGGACTGCTCGGCGCCATCCACCTGCATTTCGGCCTGCCCGCCCAGCCCGCTGCGGCGCTCAAGCGCTTCATCAAACAGGCCGACCGGCAGGCGGCGTATCTCGAAGCGACCCATCTCGCCGGCTTCGGCCGCGAGGAAGGGATCAAGTTCTTCGGACGGCCCGAGCCCCTGCCGCGCGCCGTGCTCGCGCTCCTGGAGCCCTGGCATGTAGCGGAAGCCGAGGAGCGTTACCGGGACCGCGTGACGGCGGCGCTGGCGGGTTGAGGAGTAGTCTACCGCTGTCATCCCGGGGCCGCGAAGCGGAACCCGGGACCCATAAACGCTAACGCTGCAGAAAGAGCCGCAACGCTGATCGCCCCTTCCTGAGACGCCGTGGTTATGGGTTCCGGGTTCGCCTGCGGCGCCCCGGAATGACAGGGGCGGTCCTTCACTATCGAGACGGCCGGCACAAAGCCGGCCATGACGGGAAGGCCTCGCCATGCCATACACTCCCGCCCGGCCCCTCTTCCTCCTTGAGACCATCCATGCCGACCCTGCACGTCTGCCCCCTCTCCCGCCTGCACGAGACCGTGGCGGCGACTCGCGCCAGCCATGTGGTGAGCCTCATGGGAGCGAGCGCCAATGTGGAGCGTCCGGCCGGGATTGCGGCCGAGCGCCATCTCTTCATCGGCGTCAGCGACATCGTCGAGCCCCTGGAGGGCTATGTCCTGCCGGCGACCGAGCATATCGAGCGGCTTCTCGCCTTCGTCAGGGCCTGGGGCCGGGAAAGCCCTCTCCTGTTCCATTGCTGGGCCGGGATCAGCCGCTCCACGGCCGCCGCCTATATCGCCGCCTGTGCCCTCGCGCCGGAGCGTCGGGAGGATGAGATTGCCCGGAATCTTCGGGCCGCCTCTCCGAGCGCAACGCCGAATGCCCGGTTCGTCGCGCTTGCCGACGATCTCCTGGGCCGCCGGGGCCGGATGGTCGATTCCATCCGGGCCATCGGACGGGGCGCGGAGGCTATGGAGGGCATGCCCTTCATGTTACAGCTTAACGGGGGCTAGACTGATTCCGACCAGGACGGTGGTCCCGTGCTTTACCAGGGGGCCCTCTTCGTGGACGACATGCTGCTTGGTCTTGCCATCCTTCTGGCGATCCTGATCGGAATTGGCGCTCCCATCATCGCCGTCATCGGCCTGATCCTTGCCGTGAAGGCACGGCGGAACCTTCAACTCGTCCAGACGCGTCTCGACCGGATCGAGGCTGAGCTGCGCACGGCACGACGCCTTGGCGACCTTGCGGCAGAGCCCGCCGCGGAGCCTGCTCCCGCGCCTGCGCAGCCCCTGGAGGCGGGTTCCCCTCCGCCCGAACCCGAAGCGCCGAAACCCACATCCGTCCCGCCGATCCCGGCGGCCGCGCCCCAGCCCGCTCCGCCCCGCGCGGGCTTCGAGGAGCGGCTCGGCTCCCGCTGGGCCGTGTGGGTCGGCGGCGTGTCGCTGGCGCTGGGGGGCATCTTCCTCGTGCGCTACTCCATCGAGCAGAACCTGCTCAGCCCCGCGACACGCATCACGCTCGGCCTTCTCTTCGCCCTCGCCCTGACCGGCGCGGGCGAGTGGATGCGCCGTCGCGAGAGCAGCTTCGGCCTGCCCGGGATCCCGAGCGCCAACGTGCCGAGCGTTCTCACGGCGGCGGGAACCTGCACGGCCTTCGCCTCGGCCTATGCGGCCTATGCGCTCTACGGCCTGATCGGACCCGGCACGACCTTCGTGCTGCTGGGCGCCATCGCCGTCCTGGCCATGGTGGCCGCGACGCTCCACGGCCCGGTGCTGGCGGCGCTCGGCCTCGTGGGGGCGCTGGGAAGCCCGCTTCTCGTCTCCTCGGACGATCCGCAGCCCTGGGCGCTGGTGATCTATCTCGCCTTCTTGGTCCTGCCGGCCTATGGGGTGGCACGGTTGCGCCTCTGGCGCTGGCTGGCGCTCGCCGCCGCCATCGGAGCCTTGGCCTGGACCCTGCCGATCTTCTTCATCGACGAGGCCAATACGCTGCCCGCCATGGTGCACCTGGTGCTCCAGGCCGGGTTGGCCGCCTTCTTCCTTGCGATCGATCCCTATCGCAATGTGTCGGACGAGGACGCGCGGACCGACCGAGCCGCGAGCGCCGTCCTCGCCGTCTTCGCCCTGGCCGGAATTGTCGTGACGAGCTCCGTCGCGACCGGAGACGGACGGCCGGTCTTCGTGGCGGCCTTGGCGCTCGTGCTGCTGGCGGCGGGCTTTCGCGCGGCTTCCGTCGCTTCGGCTACAGCAAGCGCAGCCCTGCTGGCGGCGGGCGCCCTCCTGGCTTGGCCCCTGGCCAGCGAGATCGGGGACGCGCCGGAGAACCTGTTCTATCAGTCGGGCGACGCCTTCGCCGTCCGGCCCCATGCGCTCACCACTTATCTGATCCTGGCCGCGCTCCTGCCCGCGTTCGTCGCCGGGACGTCCCTGCTGCGCCTCGCGACGTCGCGAGGCCTGCGCCTGCCGGTGGCCGCCTGGTATGCCGGTGCCGCGAGCGCCGGGCCGCTGCTTGCGCTGGTCGCCGCCTATTGGCGGGTCACGAATTTCGAGCGCAGCCTGTCCTTCGCTCTCGTCGCGGGCGTGGTCGGGCTTGCCTTCGTGCTGGCCTCGCAATGGCTGATGCGCCGAGGCGAGGACGGCGCCATCCGCCTCGGCCTCGGTGCGACCGCCTCCGCGGCTCTCGGCGCGCTGGCCCTCGGCCTCACCTTCGCCTTGGACAAAGGCATGCTGACGGTCGCCTTCGCCCTCGCGGCGCTCGGTACGGCCTGGATCTCGGCACGAATCGCCATTCCGGCTCTGCGTTACGCGGTGGGCGCCATCGGGGTGATCATCTTAGGGAGGCTGATCTGGGATCCGACCATCGTGGGCGGCGATCCCGGCCCGATCCTCTTCAACTGGCTCCTCTGGGGCTACGGCGTTCCCGCCCTGGCCTTCCTGTCCGCGGGCCGCCTGCTCCAACGGACGGGCCGCGACTGGACCGTCCGGCTGACGGAAAGCCTCGGCATCGCCTTTTCGGCCTTCCTGGTCTTCTTCGAGATCCGCCACGCGCTCCGCGCCGGGGATCCGCTGGCCGCGACCACCGATCTTCTGGAGATCGGGCTCGTTGCGACAGAAAGCCTCGTCTTCGCGATCGTCCTCACCCGCCTGGACCTTCGCCGGTCCGATCCGGTCTATCGCTGGGGCTCGCTGATCTTCAGGACCCTGTCCCTCGTCCTCTGCGCGGGCGGGCTGCTTCTCGTGGCCAATCCGCTTCTCACGGAGAACGAGATCCGGGGCGGAGCACTCTTCAACGACCTGATCCCCGCCTACCTGCTGCCCGCCATGCTGGCGGCCGGGCTCGCCCTCATCGAGAGGCGCGCGCGGCCACCCTCCTACAGCCTGTCCTCGGCGGCCCTGAGCCTGCTCCTGTTCTCGGCCTATGTAGGCCTCGCGATCCGCCGGATCGCGGCGGGGCCCCAGCTCGCGCTATGGCTCGGGTTCTCACAGGGCGAACAATGGAGCTATTCGCTGGCCCTGCTCCTCATCGGCATTCTCCTGCTCGGCCTCGGATTCGTCTTCGACAGCCGCCCCGCCCGCCTCGTCTCGGCGGCCTATCTGGTCCTGGCGGTGCTGAAAGTCTTCATCGTCGACCTCGCCAATCTGGAGGGTGTGATGCGCGCCCTGTCATTTATCGGGCTCGGGCTTGTTCTCATCGGCATCGGTCTCGTCTATCAGAGACTCCTCGCACGCCGACCCAGCGATGCCGCAATTCCATCGTGAGATCGCGCCAGGACAGATACGGATAACCGCATGACCGACACCGCCTCCATCAAGACCCTCCCCTTCGAGAAGGCCCTGGCCGAGCTGGAGGACATCGTCCGTCGCCTCGAGCGCGGCGACGTGCCCCTGGAGGATTCGATCGCGATCTACGAGCGCGGCGAGGCCCTGAAGAAGCATTGCGAACAGCTCCTCAAGAAGGCCGAGGCCCGCATCGAGAAGATCACCATCGGGCCCGACGGCGCCGCTTCCGGCACGGCTCCGCTGGACGTGGCGGAATAGCCCGGCCCGGCCAGGGAAGCCTTGTGTCGCGTTTGACCCGGGCCCTCCCTGACCTTATCTCATGGAGACGGCCTCCGGCTTAGAGCTTGGCGAGTAAAACGTTGTCCACACCCCTCCTCGACACCATCAAGACCCCGGACGATCTGCGTCAATTGCCCGAAAACCAGCTCCGGCAGGTGGCGGACGAGCTGCGGACGGAGACGATCAGCGCCGTGTCCGTCACCGGCGGGCATCTGGGCGCGGGCCTGGGCGTCGTCGAGCTGACGGTGGCGCTGCACTACGTGTTCGACACGCCCAACGACCGGCTGATCTGGGACGTGGGCCACCAGGCCTATCCCCACAAAATCCTCACAGGCCGCAGGGACCGGATCCGGACCCTGCGCCAGGCGGATGGGCTGTCGGGCTTCACCAAGCGCTCCGAGAGCGAATACGACCCCTTCGGGGCCGCCCATTCCTCGACCTCCATCTCGGCCGGCCTCGGCATGGCCGTGGCGCGGGACCTGGAGGGCAAGAAGAACAACGTCATCGCCGTGATCGGCGACGGGGCCATGTCGGCCGGCATGGCCTATGAGGCCATGAACAATGCGGGCGCCATGCATTCGCGCCTCATCGTCATCCTCAACGACAACGACATGTCCATCGCGCCGCCCACCGGCGCCATGTCGTCCTATCTCGCCCGCCTCGTCTCCGGCGGCACATATCGCGGCATCCGCGAGACGGCCAAGCAGCTGGCGAAGAAGCTGCCGAAGTTCATCTACGAGAAGGCCCAGCGCGCCGAGGAATTCGCCCGCGGCTTCTGGACCGGCGGCACCATGTTCGAGGAGCTCGGCTTCTACTATGTGGGGCCCATCGACGGCCACAACCTCGACCACCTGCTGCCGATCCTGAAGAACGTCCGCGACACCGAGACCGGCCCGGTCCTCGTCCATGTGGTGACCAAGAAGGGTAAGGGCTACGCGCCCGCCGAGGCGGCGCCCGACAAATATCACGGGGTCGTCACCTTCGACGTGGTGACGGGCGCGCAGACCAAGGCCAAGGCGAACGCCCCCTCCTATACCAAGGTGTTCGGCGAGAGCCTGATCAAGGAAGCGCAGGCCGACGACAAGATCGTGGCCGTCACGGCCGCCATGCCATCGGGCACCGGCATCGACCTCTTCGGCAAGGAATTTCCCGCCCGCACCTTCGATGTGGGCATCGCCGAGCAGCACGCGGTGACGTTTGCCGCCGGCATGGCCACGGAGGGCTACAAGCCGTTCTGCGCCATCTATTCCACCTTCCTGCAGCGCGCCTACGATCAGGTGGTGCATGACGTGGCGATCCAGAACCTGCCCGTGCGCTTCGCCCTCGACCGGGCCGGTCTCGTGGGCGCCGACGGGGCGACCCATGCAGGCTCCTTCGACATCGCCTATCTCGGCTGCCTGCCCAACATGGTGGTGATGGCCGCCGCCGACGAGGCCGAGCTCGTCCACATGGTGGCGACCGCCGCAGCCCATGATTCCGGTCCCATCGCCTTCCGCTACCCGCGCGGCGAAGGTGTGGGCGTCGACATGCCCGAGAAGGGCATCCCGCTTCCCATCGGCAAGGGACGGATCGTCAAGGAGGGCAGCCGCATCGCGATCCTGTCCCTCGGAACCCGCCTCTCAGAAGCCCTCAAGGCCGCCGAGGAGCTGGAGGCGCGGGGCCTCTCCACCACGGTGGCGGATGCCCGCTTCGCCAAGCCGCTCGACGAGGACCTGATCCTGCGGCTCGCCCGCGACCACGAGGTTCTCGTGACCGTCGAGGAAGGCTCCATCGGCGGCTTCGGCTCCTACGTGCTGCAGCTGCTCGCCGACAAGGGCGCCCTCGACCGGGGCACCCTGAAGGTCCGCGCCATGGTCCTGCCCGACATCTACCAGGACCAGGACAAGCCCGAGCGCATGTACGCCAAGGCCGGCCTCGACGCTGCCGGCATCGTCACAAAGGTCTTCGAGGCCCTGGGTCAGGAAGAGCCTCGGAAGGTTCGGGCTTAAGCGGAGCTACCACCGTCATTCCGGGTTCCGCTTCGCGGCCCCGGAATGACAGGTTGCGCTAAACCGTCAGCCTGCCCGCCTTGGCGGCGGCGTAACGCTCGCCGATCTTGCCCCAGTCCAGCACGTTCCACCACGCCTTGAGATAGTCCGGCCGCCGGTTCTGGTATTTCAGGTAATAGGCGTGCTCCCACACGTCGTTGCCCATGAGGACCCGCTGCCCGTCCATCAGGGGGGTGTCCTGGTTGGGACGCGTCGTCAGGGCGAGCTTGCCGTCACGGGACACGGTGACGAAGACCCAGCCGGACCCGAACTGCCGCGTCCCGGCGGCGTTGAAGTCCTCCTGGAACTTCTGGAACCCGCCGAGATCCCGGTCGATGGCCGCTTTCAGGTCGCCCGTGGGCTCGCCGCCCGGGCCGCCCATGATCTGCCAGAACATGGTGTGGTTGGCGTGTCCCCCGCCGTTGTTTCGGACCGCCGTGCGGATCGACTCAGGGACCTTGCTCAGGTTCGCCAGCATGTCCTGGAGCGGCATCCTGGCCGCCTCGGCATTCTGGGCGAGCGCCGCGTTGAGATTGTTGACATAGGCCGCATGGTGCCTGTCATGGTGGATCTCCATGGTCTGGGCATCGATATGCGGCTCGTTCTTGGAGGGCGCATAGGGCAGCGGATCGAGCTTGAATGGCCCCGTCGGGGCTTGCGCCCAGGCGCGGGGAATGGCAGCGCTGGCGGCCAGCAGGGTTGCACCGGTCAGGAGATGTCGACGGCTCAGCATGGGACCTCCGTTGGCCTGTAGGGATTGTGAACGAAGATGTTGTAGGGCCGGCCCCTGCTCCCGCCCATAGAAGGACCGTGATCCAGATGAATGCGAGGCCCCGATGACCCGCAAGCGCGCCGATGTGGTTCTCGTCGAACGTGGCTTCTTCGCAAGCCGCGCCCGGGCGCAGGAGGCCATCGCGGCCGGCCTCGTGACCGTGAACGGGACCGTCATCCGCAAGGCGTCCGACGCCGTGCCGGAGGAGGCCGTCATCACGGCCGAGCAGCCGCACCCCTACGTGTCCCGTGGCGGCGTGAAGCTGGCGGCGGCCCTCGATGCGTTCCACATCGACCCGAAGGACAGGATCTGCCTCGACATCGGCGCCTCCACGGGCGGGTTCACGGAGGTGCTGCTGAAGCGCGGCGCGGCCCATGTCTATGCGGTGGATGTGGGCCACGCCCAGCTCCATCCCACCATCGTGGGCAATGCGCGGGTGACCAACCTCGAAGGCACGGACGCGCGCTCGCTGAATGCGGACCTCGTCCCCCGGGCGGCCGATCTCCTCGTGTCGGACGTGAGCTTCATCTCCCTGAAGCTCGTCCTGCCTCCGGCCATCGCGTTCCTGGAGCCCCGGGCGGAACTCGCCGTCCTCGTGAAACCGCAATTCGAGGCTGGGCGCGATCACGTGAAGAAGGGCATCGTGCGCGACGAGGCGGTGCATCGCGCCGTCTGCGAGGACCTGTCATCCTTCGTGACTTCCCTCGGCTTTGAGGTTATCGGGCTCATCCCGTCTCCCATCGAGGGGGGAGACGGCAATCGTGAATTTTTGTTGGGAGCCCGTCGTGGCTGAACAGGTCATCATCAGGCGCCTCGGCGCGAAAGCCGACGGCATCGCGGACACGTCGTCCGGTCCCGTCTTCGTGCCGAAGGTGCTGCCGGAGGAGACCGTCACCATCGAGCGCGACGGGTCGCATGCGCGCCTCGTCGGCGTCGATGTGCCCTCGCCCGAGCGCGAGACGCCGTTCTGCCCCTATTTCGACGCATGCGGCGGCTGCGCCACGCAGCACATGAAGCACGGCTTCTATCAGGCCTGGAAGCAGGAAACGCTCATCCATACCCTGCGCCAAGCGCGGATCGAGGCGCCCGTCGAGCCGCTCATCGACGCCCATGGCGAGGGGCGCCGCCGCGTGACCCTGCATGTGCGCTTTCCCGACCGCGCCATGCATGTGGGCTACATGGCGGCGCGCAGCCACCAGATCGTCGAGATCGCCTTCTGCCCCATCGCCGAGCCCGGACTGAAGGAGCGGGCGCCCGCCATCGCGCGCGCCGTCGGGGAGCATCTGAAGGCCGCCCGCAAGCCGCTCGACATCCAGATCACCAACACCCAGACCGGCTTCGACGTCGATGTGCGCGGGCACGGCCCCGTGAAGGATGCGGACCGTCTCGGCCTGATCGGTCTTGCGGAGCGGCTCGACCTCGCGCGCCTGTCGATCCATGGCGACGTGATCGTGGAGCGCCGCCCGCCCGCCATCGCGATGGG
>Ga0180218_1001576_pt1 | contig 13388 bp, 13 predicted proteins | sample eDN3rd37CKraftBY_FD_151334 | JGI IMG/M metagenome (GOLD analysis project Ga0180218, IMG submission 151334) | Enriched backyard soil microbial communities from Emeryville, California, USA - eDNA 3rd pass 37_C Kraft BY (version 2) (version 2) | ecosystem: Environmental > Terrestrial > Soil >... | reverse complement strand
CGTGTAGTCGATAGCCGCAAATGCCGCGCCGGCCCCGGTACAGTCGGGCGCGGCGAACAAAGAGCTGGCCCTGGAAAGCTCTTGCCAGTAGCCGCCATGGATGAACAGCAACAGCGGCGGAGGTTGCCCCGTGTGTGTGGGTGCGGGCAGGAACAGATCGAGCCGATGCGCCGCGCCGTCGCCATAAGAAAGCTCGAGATGCCTTGTCGCGCCTTGCCGCGCGGCAGCACTGCGCCACGCGTACTCGTCCAAGTGGGGCGCATAGTTTCCGCCTATGCACGAACTGGGCGAATACTCGCGCTCACGCTCTTCGAGAGGCAGCGTACCGCCTGAAGCCGGCCTCATAGCGCGGTTCGGACTGTCCATATTTCGGGGAACAGCACGATGTCCAGCATCTTCTTGAGATAGCTGACGCCCCCCGTTCCGCCGGTGCCCCGCTTGAAGCCGATGATGCGCTCGACCGTGGTGACATGGCGGAAGCGCCAGAGGCGGAAGGCGTCTTCGATGTCGGCGAGCTTTTCGCCAAGCTGGTAAAGATCCCAGTAGGCATGCGGCTCGCGATAGATCGCCAGCCAGGCCGCCTCGACTTCGGGGCTGGCGGCATAGGGCTGCGTCCAGTCGCGCTCGAGGTGGTCGGCAGGAATGGAAAGCCCGTGCCGCGCAAGCATCCGCAGCGATTCGTCGTACAGCGAGGGCGCGCGGTATGCCTGCTCGACCCGGGCGAGCAGATCGGGCCGGTGCGCATGCGGCTTGAGCATGGCCGCATTCTTGTTGCCCAGGGCGAACTCGATGCAACGATACTGCGCGCTCTGGAAACCGCTGGAACTGGCCAGATAGGGCCGCATGGCCGAATATTCGGGCGGGGTCATCGTGGACAGCACCGTCCAGGCGCTGACCAGTTGCTCCATGATGCGCGAAACGCGCGCCAGCATCTTGAAGCTGTCGGCGTATTGGTCTGCCGCCACGGCCTTCGTGGCGGCGGCCAGCTCGTGCAGCATCAGCTTCATCCATAGCTCGCTGGTCTGGTGCTGGATGATGAACAGCATTTCATCGTGAGCGGGCGAAAGCGGATGCTGGGCGCCCAGTACTTCATCGAGGTGCAGGTAGTCGCCATAGCTCATCGACTGGCTGAAATCGAGCTGCGCCTTTTCTTCGGCCACGATGCGCTCTGTCTCGCCGGCCCCCTCGCCGGCGGAAGTTCGTGAAGTATTCATTTGTCTTCCTCCAGTATGGTAATGATGGCATCGGCCACGTATTGGACATTGTCGCGCGACAGGCCCGACATGCACATGCGGCCTGATTTAACCAGATATACGCCATGCTGTTCACGCAGCCCGTCGACCTGCGCCTCGGTAAGGCCTGTGTAGCTGAACATGCCGCGCTGGCTCAACAGGAATCCGAAGTCGCGCCGTTCGCCGAAATGGGCATGCAAGGCCTGGTGCAGCCGCGCACGCATGTCCTTGATGCGTGCGCGCATGTCCGCCAGATCGGCGTCCCAGCTGGCGGCCAGCTCGGGCGACTGCAATACATGCTGGACAAGGCGCGCGCCCTGCGCGGGGGGCGACGAATAATTGCGGCGCACCGTGGCCTTAAGTTGGCCCAGCACATTATCGGCCGTGGCCGGATCCGTACACACCACGCTCAGGCTGCCCACACGCTCGCCGTACAGCGAAAAATTCTTGGAGAAGGAATTGGCGACGAAGGCCTGGGCGCCAGCGTCGACCAGCGCCCGCACCGCCCAGGCGTCTTCGTCGAGACCGTCGCCAAAGCCCTGGTAAGCCATGTCCACGAAGGGAATCAGGCCGCGCTCGACGATGACGGGAATCAAGGCGCCCCACTGCTGGCGCGACAGGTCGAGGCCGGTTGGGTTGTGGCAACTGGCATGCAGCAGCACCACGCTGCCCGAAGGCAGGCCGCGTATCGTCTCCAGCATCCGGTCGAAACACAGGGTTCCGCTAGAGGCATCGTAGTAGGGATAGCCATGCGTGCGGAAGCCCGCGCCCTCGAATATGGCCAGGTGGTTATCCCAGGTGGGATCGCTGATCCACACTTCGGCCTGGGGGAAATAACGCTTGATGAAATCGGCCCCCACCTTCAGCGCGCCCGAGCCGCCGGGAGTCTGCACGGTGGCAATGCGCCCCGCACGCACAGCCTCGTGCCCGGCGCCGAACACCAGGTTCTGTACCAACTGGCGATAGGTAGCCAGGCCCTCCATCGGAAGATAGCCACAGGGCTCCACGTTCGCGGCCAGGAATTGAGCCGCCTGACGCACCGAGTCCAGTACGGGCAGGCGCCCGGCCTCGTCAAAATACAGGCCGATGCTGAGACTGACTTTCTCGGGGCGCGCATCGCGCTGGAATGACTCCATCAGCGACAGGATGGGGTCGCCCGGATAGGCGGGCACATGGGTGAACAGGGACATGGTCTGGAACTTTATCGTCAAATGGCATTAAATTTATGCAAACAAGTTTATATATTCAAGCGAGTTGTACCAAGGCGTTTTTTCATCAAGCATAATTTGGTCCATAATCAACCAGGTAAAGGAATATTTATGCAAACCGATCTGGACGAAATCGACTACAGGCTGCTGGAAGAACTGCAGCGAAACGCCAGGCTCACCACCGGCGAACTGGCGCAAAGGGTGGGCATATCGCAGTCGCCCTGCTGGCGCCGGATCCGGCGCATGGAAGAATCGGGGCTGATCTCGGGCTATCATGCGCGGCTCGACCGCCGCGGCCTCGGCTACGGGGTCGTGGCCTTCGTCAGCATCAGCGTCGATTTCCAGAATGAAGCGCGCTCTGTGGAATTTGCCGAGGCGGTGCGCGCCATCCCCGAAGTCGTGATGTTCCATGGCATAGCGGGCGCGGCCGACTTCCTGCTGATGGTGGTTGCCCGAGACCTCGACAGCTATTCCGAACTGCTGCAGCGCAAATTGCATCGGCTGCCCGGCGTCCGGCAGGCCCACACCAGTTTTTCGCTGCAGGAATTCAAGGGCCTGGACGAGCTTCCGATTCCGGCGGCGACGCGATAGGGGTTTCCTCTATTGCTGTCCGGCAAGCTCGCTCTTAGACTTGATCAAAAATCACTTTTTTAACTTGCCTGCCAGCATCCATTTCCCAGAGCCCAATTGAAAAATCCCGACGCCTCCCGTACAAGCGATCCGCTCGAGGCCTTTCAACCCATCGTCCGGCAATCCGTCAATGAAGCGGTGTACCAGGCCCTGAGCAACAAGCTCATGCATGGCGAATATCGCGCGGGCCAGGTGCTTGGAATCCAGTATCTGGCCGACGCCCTGGGCACCAGCACCATGCCCGTGCGCGAAGCCCTGCGGCGCCTGGTGGCACAGCAAGGCCTCGAACCCCTGCCCAACGGCACCACCCGCGTGCCGCTCATCACCGAAGCGCGCCTGCACGACATACGCCGCGCCCGCGTGCTGATAGAAGGCATGGTCACCGAATGGGCCGGCCCTCACCTGGGTTCAAAGGCGCTGGCTCAGCTTGAACAGCTGGCCCGTGAAATCACCCAGGCGCGCCGCACACCCAAAGGCGTTGCCAGCAGCCTTGAAAAAAACCGCCTCTTTCATTTCACCATCTATGGCGCCGCGCAGTCGCCCGTCATGCTTGCCCTGATCGAAAGCCTGTGGCTGCAGTCGGGCGCCTACCTGCGTGAAACCCGCGAGCTGCTGCACACGAAAGAACAGCCGGCCGACCAGTTGCATGAATCCACGGTAAAAGCGCTGCGCGCCGGCGATTTTGGCAAGGCGCGCCAATACATCCAGGAAGACGTCTCCTGGGTGTTCGACCGCCTTGACCTGGCCAATTGAATCTTCCGATCAATCATCAAGTTCATTACCCCATGCTTACAAAACATCGCTCCAAAATGGTTACCGAGGGTGCCACCCGCACGCCTCACCGCGCCTTTCTTCGCGCCACCGGCCTAGACGATGACGACCTGGCCAAGTCCATGGTGGCCATCATCGGCACCGCCGGCGACAACACGCCCTGTTCCAAATCGCTGGGCCCCCAGGCCGACAGCGCGCGGCTGGGGGTTGCCGAGGGCGGCGGCGTACCCGTCATGATGAACACCATTTCCGTGTCCGACGGCACGTCGATGAACCACGACGGCATGCGCATGAGCCTGATCTCGCGCGAGCTGATCGCCGACAGCATGGAAGTGGCGGTGCGCGGCCATGCATACGACGCATTGATAGGCCTGGGCGGCTGCGACAAGACGCTGCCCGGCACCATGATGGCCATGGTCCGCCTCAACGTGCCTTCGGTCTTCATCTACGGCGGCTCCATGCTGCCCGGCTACTCGCCCGACGGCACCGAAAACACCGTGCTCACCGCCATCGAAGGCGTGGGCCGCTACCAGACCGGCGCCATTTCGCTGGAGCAGTTGCACGGCATCGAGCATACATGCGCCATGACGGTGGGCTCTTGCCCGGGCCAGTTCACCGCCAACACCATGGGCATGGTGGCAGAGGCCCTGGGCCTGTCGTTCCTGGGCTCTTCGACCATGCCGGCGGTGTACAGCCAGCGCCACGCGCTGGCCCGCCGCGCCGGGCGCCGCGTCATGGAGATCCTGGCCAAGGGCGGGCCCCTGCCGCGCGACCTCATCACCCGCAAAAGCCTCGAGAATGCCGCCGCCGCGGTGGCCGCCACGGGCGGCTCCACCAATGTGGCCCTGCACATTCCCGCCATCGCCCACGAGGCGGGCATCCGCTTTACCATGGACGACCTGGCCGAGGTGTTCAACCGCACCCCATTGATCGCCGACCTGCAGCCCGGCGGACGCTATCTGGCCCGCGACCTCGACATCATCGGCGGAGCGCCGGTGGTGTTCAACTCGCTATTGAAAAGCGGCCACCTGCACGGCGACGCGCTGACCATCACCGGCGAAACCCTGGCCGACGCATTGGCGCGCTTTCCCGGCGCCGACGGACGCATCGTGCGCGAGACCGCGCAGCCCATACACGCCTCGGGCGGCCTCGTGGTCCTGAAAGGCAATCTGTGTCCCGATGGAGCACTGCTCAAGATCGCGGGCCTGAAGTCCCTTTCTTTCGACGGCCGCGCGCGTGTTTTCGAAACCGAGGAAGACTGCATGAGCGTGGTGTCGCAGCAAGCCTACGATGCCGGCGATGTACTGCTCATACGCAATGAAGGCCCCAAGGGGGGCCCCGGCATGCGCGAGATGCTCAGCGTCACGGCCGCCATCTACGGCCAGGGCAATGGCGAGAAAGTCGCGCTGCTTACCGACGGCCGTTTTTCAGGGGCGACGCGCGGCATGTGCATCGGCTACGCCAGCCCCGAGGCGGCCGCGGGCGGGCCGATCGGGCTGGTGCGCGACGGCGACCGCATCACCATAGACGCAGCGCGCGGCAGCATACAGCTGCACGTCTCCGACGAAGAGCTGGCCGCGCGCAAAGCGCAATGGAAGCCCTATGCCCGCGAGCGCCTGGCCGGCGCACTCGAAAAATATGCACGCCTGGTCGGCTCTACCCACGAAGGCGCAGTCACGCACTCGGGTGCGGCCGAGTGGCCTCTTGAAACCAACAAGGACGCTTGAAATGAAACTTGGATTTTGCGGTCTTGGGCTGATGGGCGCCGCCATGGTGCGGCGTCTTCTAGCGGCAGGCCATGAAGTAAAAGTATGGAACCGCTCGGCGGCAAAGGCCCAGCCGCTGGCCGCCCTGGGCGCCCAGGTGGTGGCGCATCCGCGCGAAGCCGCCCAGGACGTCGATGGCGTACTGGTATGCCTGTTCGATTCAAAGGCGGTTGAAGCCGTTGTATTCGGCCCCGAAGGCGTGGCGCAGGCGAGCGGGCTGAAGTGGCTGGCGGACCACTCCAGCATCGACCCTGAGGCCACCCGACTCATGGCGGCCCGCCTGGCAGAGGCCAATGGCGCCGACTGGATCGACGCCCCGGTCTCGGGAGGCGTGCCCGGCGTAGAAGCCGGCACCCTGGCCATCATGGCGGGCGGCAACGAAGCCCATATTCCGCAAGCATCGCTGGCCATGCGCGCCTATGCGGGCAACATCACGCACATGGGGCCCTCGGGCACCGGCCAGGCCACCAAGCTGTGCAACCAGACCCTGGTGGCCGCCGCCGTCGTGGCGCTGGCCGAGGCCATCGGTTTCGCCGAGCGCAACGGCATCGACGTGCGCAAGCTCGCGCCCGCGCTGGCGGGCGGCTGGGCCGACTCGAAACCCCTGCAGATATTCGCCCCGCGCATGATCGACCCTTCCCCCAGCAGCATCGGCGCGCTGTCCACCATGCTCAAGGACGTGGACACGGTCATCGCCAATGCCCGGCAAAGCGGCGCACCCATGCCCGTAACGGCCAGCGTGCAGCAGATGCTTCGCCTGGCCGACGCACTGGGCCTGGCACAGGCCGAACTCTCCTCCGTGGTCAGCGTGGTGCTGCCCCGGCAGCGCGACGCCTTCCTGCGTCAGGTCGACGGTTAGGCGCAATGCAGCTCTGTGCCAACCTCAGCTGGCTTTATCGGCATCTCGACTGGAGCAAGCGCTTCGAGGCAGCGACGCGCGACGACTTCCGCGGCGTGGAAATTCTGCTGCCCTACGATCATCCACCCGCCTGGTATGCCAGGCTCCTGCACGATGCGGAGCAATCGCTCGTCCTCATCAACACCCCCATCGGCCCAGGCCGGGGGCGCCTGGGCTGGGCGGCCATCCCCGGCGCCCAGGCGCAATTCCAGCAGGCGTTCGACCAGGCCCGCTCCGTTGCGCAGGCGACCGGCTGTCGCCGCATCCACGTCATGGCCGGAGACATAAGCGGCATGGCTCGCGAAGCCTGCATGGACGCTCTGCGCCGCAACCTCGGCCATGCGCTGGCGCTGGCCGAAAGCGACGACCTGGTGCTGACGCTTGAAGCGCTCAACCGCGGCGATGCCCCAGGCTATTTCTATCACCTGCCCGAACAGGCCATAGAAGTGCTGAACCTGTTCGACTCACCACGCCTGCGATTGCAATTCGACTATTACCACTGTGTCAAAGAGGGCCTCGACGTGCCCTCGACCGTGGCCGCAAGCGGCCGCTGGATCGGCCACGTGCAGATTGCGGGCGCCGAGGGCCGGCACGAACCCGACCTGGGCCTGCACGGCCTGCTGGAAGGCGTGTCGGCCCTGCCGGGCCTGGGCTACGACAGCTGGCTGGGTTGCGAATACCAGCCCCGCGGCATGCCTGCGGACAATCTTGCCTGGTGCCAGCCCCTGCGCGACTGCGGGGTGCTGCAATGAAGAACGTGCTGCTTACGGGCGCCAATGGCTATATTGGCCAGGCTCTGGCCCGCGTCCTGGCGTCCCGCCTGGCAACGGGCGGCCTGCAAAGCCTGACGCTTGCCGATCACGCATTCGAACATCATGCCTTTCATGGCGCGCCCGGCGTGCACTTGGTCGCAGGAGACCTGTGCGACAAGACCGTGCTTGCGGAAGCCACGTCAAGCACGCCCGATACCGTTTTTCATCTGGCCTCCATTACCAGCCGGCGCGCCGAAGAAGATTTTTCGCTGGGCTTGCGTGTCAACCTGCAGTGCACCCTTGCCCTGTTTGAACATTTGCGGCGGCAGGGGCAATGCCCCGTCATGGTGTTCAGCAGCAGCATCGGCGTATACGGCGCGCCCCTGCCCGACCAGGTTAATGACGACACTGCGCCCGCGCCCACGCTCAGCTACGGCACGCAAAAACGCATGATGGAGCTGCTGCTTGCCGACTACAGCCGCCGCGGCTGGCTCGACGGCCGCGCCGTCCGCCTGCCCACTGTGGTGGCTCGGCCGGCCACCGCCGACACCGCCCTTTCATCGTTCGCCAGCATGCTCATCCGCGCGCTCGCCGAAGGAAGCCCTTGGGACTGCCCCATAGGGCCCGACGGCTGGATGTGGCTGCTTTCGCTGCCCGCCTGCACCCAACACCTGATGCAGGCAGCCACAGTCGAAAGCAGCCGCCTTCCTGAAGGCCGGGCATGGAACCTTCCTGCCCAGCGCATCCAGGTGTCGGAACTGATAACCGCCATGCGCTCGCGCTACGGCCCGTCGGCCGACGCGGGGCTGAGCTTCCAGCTCAAGCCGGCGCTTCAGCAACAGTTTGCACAGTGGCCTCCCCTTGTCACTACAATCGCCGACCGCCTGGGCATGTGCCACGACGGCGACATCGTCACCCTGATTGAAAGGGCGCTTGCATCATGACGCCCTGCTTTTGCTGTCCCTCTACCACCAAAGAAAGGAACTTCCCATGAAGAACCCCTGGATTTCTCGCCTGCTGGGTGTCGCCCTGACCACCCTCGCCATAGCGGCCGGCCCCGCCAAAGCCGCCGACAAGCCCGTCGAACTGACTTTCTCCGCCTGGATTCCCCATACGCATATCCTGGTTTCCAACTTCATGATGCCTTGGGCGAAAGAAGTCGAGAAAGCCACCGAGGGCCGCGTCAAGATCAACTTCCTCACAAAACCCGTCACCAACCCCGTGGGGCATCTTGACGCGGTGCGCAACGGCGTGGTCGACCTGGCGTTCATTTCGTACTCTTACTACCCCGGCCGCTTCGACCTGATGAAGTTCGCCGTCCTGCCCTTCTCGGGCAACACGGCAGAGTCGACCTCCGTTGCCGCATGGCGCACCTACGACAAGTACCTGCAGGGCGCCAACGAGCATCGCGGCATCAAGCTTCTGGGCATATACGGCCACGGGCCGGGCGGCGTCTACACCACCGAAAAAGAAGTGAAGACCATCGAAGACTTCGATGGCCTGAAACTGCGCATCGGCGGCGGCATACAGGCCGACCTGGCCAAGGCCCTGAATGTCAACGCGGTGGTCAAGCCCGCGCCCGAATCCTACGAATTGCTAAGCACCGGGGTCGTGGACGGCGTGCTCTTCCCGCCCGAGTCCATCGCCTCTTTCCGCCTCGACACAGTCGTCAAGCACGCCACGGTATTCCCCGGCGGGCTTTATGCCGACGTGCACGGCATCATCATGAACCAGGGCGCGTTCGACCGCCTTTCCGAGGGTGACCGCAAGATACTGCTCAGCCTGTCTGGAGAGCACATCGCCCGCATGGGCGGCAAGGCCTGGGGCGATGCCGACGTGGCCGCCATGAAGACGCTGAAGGAGCACAGCGTGGCCATCCACCAGGCCAGCCCCGAGCTCATCGCCGCCGTGAAGGAACGCACGGCGCAGTTCGAGCAGGCCTGGCTGGAAGCCGCCAAGGCCAAGGGCATCGACGGGCCGGCTGCGCTTGCGGATTTCCGTGCCAACCTCAAAGAGCTGGAAAGCGGCAGCTGATTTCCATCTACCGACTTCCGCAGATCCACGGCGCGCCCGCCGCGCCGCCACCGCCACGAAGCCATAAATCATGAAACCCATATTCTCCCTGCTGATTGCCGGCCTGCGCCGCCTGACCGAGCTATGCATGGCCGCCCTGGCCCTGCTGACGCTCGCCGACGTGCTGGGCCGCTATGTCTTCAATGTGTCGGTGATGGGTTCGGTCGAGCTTACCGAGATACTCATGGTCGGAGTCATCTTCTGCGGCATCGTACTGGCCACAATGAAACGCGAGCACGTCGTGGTCGACCTGCTGCCGCTTCCCTTCGGAGAAATGGGCGCGCGGGTCGCCAACACCGCCACGCACCTGCTGGCCGCCGGGATCAGCGCCCTGCTGGCCGTGGTCAGCTGGAGCCAGGCCGAATCGGCCCTGGAATATGGCGACCAAACCACCATGCTGGGGCTGCCGCTGGCTCCGGTCGTTTACTTCATGAGCATCATGCTGTTTATCAATACCGCAGTGCAACTGGGCCTGCTGTACAAAGACTTGCACAGGGAGACCGCCCATGACTGAAGCGCTGATCGGCTTCGCGGCCATGCTGGCCCTGATCTTCCTGCGCGTGCCGGTGGCGTTCTCCATGGCCCTGGTGGGCTTTGTAGGCGTCGGAATCATGCGCAATTGGCCGTCGGCCTATGCAATGACCGGAGCGGTCGTCCGTGAAAGCGGATTCCAGTACCTGCTTTCGGTGTTGCCGCTGTTCATCCTGATGGGCAACTTCATCACTCGCGCGCGACTGTCCAAAGAACTCTATACCGCCGCCTATGCCTTTCTGGGCCATCGCAAGGGAGGCCTGGCCATGTCCACCGTCGTGGCCTGCGGCGGCTTCGGCGCGGTATGCGGCTCGAGCCTTGCCACCGCCGCGACCATGTCCAAGGTGGCCTATCCCGAGATGCGCAGGCTGGGATACAGCCGCGAACTGGCATCGGGGTCCATCGCCGCGGGCGGCACGCTGGGCATACTCATCCCGCCCTCGGTGGTGATGGTTGTCTACGCCATCCTTACCGAGCAGAGCATAGGCAAGATGTTTGCCGCAGGCATCCTGCCGGGCATCCTGGCCGTCGGCTGCTATCTGCTTGCGGTCCGATGGACGATATGGCGCAAGCCGGAATCCGGCCCGCCCGGCGAGCGCATGGGCTGGCCGGAACGGTTGGGCGCACTGCGCGACGTATGGGGCGTACTGGCGCTTTTCGCACTGGTCATGGGGGGCATCTACGGCGGGGTATTCAGCTCTACCGAGGCGGCGGGCATCGGCGCTTGCGGCGCCTTCCTGTTCGCCCTGCTGCGCCGCCGGCTGACCTGGCAGGTGCTCTCCGAGGTGCTGGTGGAATCGGCCCGCACCACCGGCATGCTGTTCATGGTGCTGATCGGCGCACTGCTGTTCGCCAGCTTCATCAACTTCACCTCGTTGCCAGGCGATCTGCAAGACTGGGTACAGCGCTTCAACATCGACCCGATGATCGTGATATTACTGATCTGCGCGATATACATCGTTCTCGGCGCCGTGCTGGAAAGCATGTCGATGGTGCTGCTTACGGTGCCCATCTTCTATCCCCTGGTGCAGCATCTGGGCTTCGACCTGATCTGGTTCGGGATCATCGTGGTGGTGGTCACCGAGATCAGCTTCATCACGCCGCCCGTGGGCATGAACGTGATGGTGCTTAAAAGCCTTTTGCCCGATGTATCAATGACCACGCTGTACCGGGGCGTCATCCCATTCGTGGTGGCCGACATCGTTCGCCTGGCCGTGCTGCTGGCGTTTCCGGTGATATCACTGCTTCTGCCCAGATACCTGGGCTAGGGATCCTCAACACTACGGGACGGCTGCGGCCGTCCAAGAGATATGCAACATGATCGTCGACCATAGAACCTACATCATACGCACGGGCCTGATGCGCGATTTTCTGGCGCTCTACGCCGCCGAAGGCCTGGCCGTGCAGACCGAGCACCTGGGCACGCCACTAGGCTACTACACCACCGAAGTCGGTGAGCTGAATCAGGTGGTGCACCTATGGGCCTACACCGACATGGCCGACCGGCAGCGCCGCCGCGCCGCGCTCGAGGCCGACCCCCGCTGGCTTGCCTACCGGCGCAAGGCCGCCGCGGCCGGCCAGGTATTGCGCCAGAGCAACGCCATTCTTCAACAGGTGGATTTCACCGCTTTCGCATCCAAGCCATGACGAGCACCCACAAGATTCTCCAGGCGGGCCCGCTGCCGCCGCCCCTGGCCAGCAAGCTGCCTGCCCTGTGCCCCGTCGAGATACTCAGCGACAAGCCCGATCCCGCCGCCTTTCTGCAGCGGCAAGGCAATGAATTCACCGTGCTGGTCACCACCGGAACACAGGGCGCCACTCGCGGCCTTATCGACGCGCTGCCCAATCTGCAGGCAATCTGCAGCCTGGGCGTGGGCTACGACGCCATCGACATGGACGCCGTCCGGGCCCGCGGGCTGATGCTCAGCAACACGCCGGACGTCCTCAACGACTGCGTGGCCGACCTGGCCATGGGCCTGCTCATCGACGCGGTGCGCGGCCTCTCGGCCTCCGATCGCCACGTGCGGCGCGGCGACTGGCCCCGGGTCGGCCCCACCAGCCCAAGCACCCGGGTAAGCGGCAAGCGCCTGGGCATGCTGGGCATGGGCCGAATCGGCCAGGTCATAGCTCGTCGCGCCACCGGCTTCGACATGGACATCCGCTATCACACGCGCAGCCCGAAACCTCAGTTGCCATGGCAGCACGAACCCTCGCTGATCGCCCTGGCGCAATGGTGCGACTTCCTGATCGTGGCCTGCCCCGGCAGCCCCGAGACCTTCCATCTGGTTTCCGCCGACGTGCTGAAGGCCCTGGGGCCGCAAGGGTATCTGGTCAATATTTCACGCGGCACGGTGGTCGACGAAGAAGCCCTGGTTGCGGCCCTTGAGAATGGCGAGCTGGCCGGCGCGGGCCTTGACGTGTTCGAACACGAGCCCGAAGTACCCGCCGCGCTGATCGCCAACGAACATGTCGTGCTTCTGCCCCATGTCGGCAGCGCAACCCGCGAAACCCGGGCGGCCATGTGCGGCCTGGTGCTGGACAATATTCGCGCTTTTCTGGCCGACGGACGCTTGGTCACACCGGTCGGACCCTGACCCGCATTCCACAGTGCCATAGGGCCCGGAGGCGCACGGCGCCTGCCGCGGCCCCGCCCACTATAGTGGGAACAGCCAGGGGATCAAGACGACGCTGACGGCCAGCGCCATCAACATCAACGGGGTGCCGATCTTCAGGTACTCGCTGAACTTGTATCCCCCCGCCACGCTGACCAATGCATTGGCCGGTGTCGACACCGGCGACATGAAGGCCGCCGAGGCGGCAATGGCCACGGCCATTGCAAACGCGTGCGGCGACGCATTCAGTTCCTGTGCCATGGAGATGGCGACAGGCCCCATCAGCACCGCCGTCGCGGTGCCCGAGATGGCTATTCCCAGCACTATGGTGGCCAGGAACAGGAGCCCCAGCTGCGCATAAAGGCCCCAGGAGCCGGCCAGGTCGAGCAGCATGTCGGCGGCAAGATCTATGCCTCCGCTGTGCCTCAGCGCAATCGAAAACGGCAGCATGCCGATAATAAGGATCAGGACGCGCCAATTGACGGCCCGGTAGGCGGCATCCAGCGTAATGCAGCCGAACAGGCCCATCAGCATGCAGCCGATCAGGCCCGCCATGACATTCGGCACCCAGTCCGTCAATAGCAGCAGCACGACCACGCCCAACGAGAGCAGGGCATGCAGCGCTTTCTCGGGCGCGGGCACCAGGGCGTCGGTTTCGATCGGCAAGGCCAGGCTTACCACATCATGCTCTTCGGACTGAAGGGAAAAAATGCCCTTCCATGGGCCGACCACGAGCATGGTGTCCCCTACCCTGAGCTTGGCGTCGTGCAGCGTAAGGGCCTTGCTGCCGCGCCAGACGCCCATCACCGACAAGCCGTGCTGCGCCAGTGCCGCCGAGCTCATTACAGGCATGTTCACCAGATGGGATTCGGGCGGCACGATCACCTCGACCATGCCCACGTCGCGCGCCTGGTC
>Ga0180218_1001574_pt1 | contig 13405 bp, 16 predicted proteins | sample eDN3rd37CKraftBY_FD_151334 | JGI IMG/M metagenome (GOLD analysis project Ga0180218, IMG submission 151334) | Enriched backyard soil microbial communities from Emeryville, California, USA - eDNA 3rd pass 37_C Kraft BY (version 2) (version 2) | ecosystem: Environmental > Terrestrial > Soil >... | reverse complement strand
TGCAGACGGTGAAGGCGACCGATCCGAAGAAGGTCATCACCGTCCGTACCTCGACGTTCCAGGCGACTGGCGAGGGTGGCTCGGCGCCGGTCGAAACGGTAGCGGCTGCGGCCGATCCCGGCGTGTCGAGCTTCGTCGGCGAGGAATTGTCGAAGTCCGACCGGCCGGAACTGACCTCCGCCAAGATCATCATCTCCGGCGGCCGGGCGATGCAAAACCGCGAGAATTTCACCAAGTATATCGAGCCGGTGGCCGACAAGCTTGGTGCCGCGATGGGCGCGTCACGCGCAGCGGTCGACGCGGGCTACGCGCCGAATGACTGGCAGGTCGGTCAAACCGGCAAGGTCGTCGCGCCGGAGCTCTATATCGCGGTCGGTATTTCCGGTGCGATCCAGCATCTCGCCGGAATGAAGGATTCGAAAGTCATTGTTGCTATCAACAAGGACGAAGAGGCGCCGATCTTCCAGGTTGCCGATTACGGTCTGGTTGCCGATCTCTATCAGGCGCTGCCGGAACTCGACGCGGAACTTGGAAAAATCAAGCGCTGATCAGCAGCTCCCCGGCCGGGGAGGAGTGAAGGACACATGGCGCAGGGCATCAAGAAAGTCGGTGTGATCGGGGCGGGACAGATGGGCTCCGGGATCGCCCATGTCTGCGCGCTTGCGGGCTTCGACGTGAAGATTCACGACATATCCGAGGACCGCATCAAGCAGGCGCTTGCCACCATCAACGGCAACATGGCGCGGCAGGTGGCCAAGAAAGCCATCACCGAAGAGCAGCGTCAGGCCGCGCTGGCGAAGATCAAGCCGGCGCCCTCGATGGAGGACTTCGGCGACACCGACCTCGTGATCGAGTCGGCGACCGAGAAGGAAGAGGTCAAGAAGAAGATCTTCCACGACCTTTGTCCGGCCCTGCGGCCGGACACGATCGTTGCGACCAACACGTCGTCGCTTTCGATCACGCGGCTGGCTTCTGCGACCGATCGGCCGGAGAAGTTTATCGGCATTCATTTCATGAATCCGGTGCCGCTGATGGAGCTCGTGGAGATCATCCGCGGCATCGCGACCGGCGATCAGACCTTCGAGGCATCGAAGGAATTCGTCAGCAAGTTGCACAAGACGATTGCGGTGGCGGAAGATTTCCCCGCCTTCATCGTCAACCGCATCCTGCTGCCGATGATCAACGAGGCGATCTACACGCTCTATGAGGGCGTCGGCACTGTCGAGGCGATCGACACCGCGATGAAGCTCGGTGCGCATCATCCGATGGGCCCGCTCGAACTCGCCGATTTCATCGGGCTCGACACCTGTCTGTCGGTCATGCAGGTGCTGCACGAGGGGCTGGCGGATTCGAAATATCGCCCCTGTCCGCTGCTGGTGAAATATGTCGAGGCCGGCTGGCTTGGTCGCAAGACGAAGCGCGGCTTCTACGATTATCGCGGCGAGAAGCCGGTCCCGACGCGGTAATTTCGAAACAAAAGCGGTTCTTCCCAATCGCCCCCGTGAAAGCGGGGGCGATTGTCTTTCCAGGATCGCTACGCCGCGTCGTCTTTCGGAAACAGATCGAAATACGGTTTCGCTTCTTTCAGCACGCGCATGAAAGACGGGCGCCGCACGAGCCGCCCGAGATATCCGGCGACCTGCCTGTGGTTGTCCTTCAGCGGGATGATCTTGTCAGCATAGAACAGCGCCGGAGCCGCCGCGCAGTCGGCCATCGTGAAATCGTCGCCCATGATCCAGGTCTTGCCTGCGATATCGTGCTCGATCATGTCGAGCGTCGTGCGCAGATGTGCCCTGGCGTGGCCGACGCCGTACGGGTCTCGCTGATCGGCAGGCTTCAGGCGGTCGAACACGACTCTCTGCATGTTCTGATTGACGTAATTGTCGAACACGCGATCGTGCACGTGCATGCGGGACGCTGTGTCCGGGTCCTCGGGAATAAGCCGCGTACGGCCGGGGAAATGCCGGTCGAGATGCGCGATGATCACGCTGGTCTCGGGGATGATCCGGTTGCGGCCTTCGTCGCGCAGCACCGGGAATTTGCCGACCGGCCAGATCCTGAGAAAGGCCGCGCGGTCCGCTTCGTCCATCAGGTCGACAATCCGCGGCGTGAACGGGATCTCGTTCTCGTAAAGCGCGATCAGCACCTTCATGCAGAAGGACGACAGCGGATGATAATAGAGCGTGAGCGACATGCTGCGGACTCCGTGCCGAAGTTACTTCGTGAAAACGACATGCGTGGCATCCGGCGCGGCAATATGTTCGCTGCGCCTGTAGCCGAGCTTCAGGAGATCGATCCCGGCGAAGAGGTGTTCGCCGGTGCCGAGGAGAACCGGCGAGATCGCCAGATGCATCTCGTCCACGAGTCCCGCTTCGAGATATTGCCGTATCGTGGCAACGCCGCCGCCGACGCGAATGTCGCGGTCGTTCGCGGCTTCGGTCGCGCGCTTCAGCGCATCATGGATTCCGCCGGTCACGAAGTGAAACGTCGTGCCGCCGTCCATCGCGAGTGGCGGCCGCGGGTGTCTGGTCAGCACGAAGACGGGGCAGCGGTAGGGCGGGCTGTCGCCCCACCATCCCTTCCAGCCGTCATCCGGCCATTCGCCCCGGCTCGGCGTGAACATGTTCCGTCCTATGATCCAGGCGCCGATGTTATCGAAGCCTCGCACCGCCAACTGATCCTCGATGCCGGTTGAGCCACCGTCCTGACCGAACATCTTGCGGAAGGTTCGCGTGGCAAAGGCCCATTCGTGCAGCCCCATGCCGCCGACGCCCAACGGATTGTCGAGGCTCTGGTCGGGGCCAGCGCCGTAGCCGTCGATAGAAATCGCAAAGCAATGAACGCGCAACCTGGACAACGCCAACCTCCGTTGCAATGGACCATGTAAGGTAGGGCGGCGACCGGCGTTCGCCGCCCTGCAACGACGTAACGATGAACGTTGCGAATGCCGCGAGGGCTTTGCTCTGCGTCCTCGCTTCCTTACGTCTTGCGCCGGTAATGCGCGCTCATGAACTTGACCCACTGGCCGTCCGGCCCCTGCATCTGCGACGACAGGATCCAGTGGTTGTCGTTCTCGATGGTCACGATGTCCTGGTACTTCGCCATGCCGCCGTCGCCTGTCATGCTCGGGCCTTCGGCATCGAGCGTGAGAACCTTGCCGGATGCATCGAGCGAACCTTCGTAAACCCAAAGGTGCGTCATCATCGACGCGGTGAAGGTCCCGACGAACTTCTGCTTGGCCGGGTCGTAGCCCAGCGTGATGATGCTCCTTGCCTCGCCACCGCCGGGCATCTCGCCGACACCTTCATTGATCGTCCACAGGTCGCCCAGCGAGCGGGTAACGCATTGGCCGGTCAATTTCGTCGGCGACTGGTCCGGGCCCGCCATGCATTCTCCTTCCATGGTCCATTCGCCGATCATGCGCAGAAGCCAGCGATGCTCCCTGGTCGGCTCGGCCATCATCGGGCAATTGGTCTGGTTGGCGTCGGTCTTCTCGGCAACTGACATCGTCTTTCCTCCTGTTATCTTCGTTGATTGATGGTCAGCGCTCTGCGAGCGCTTTCAGGTCCTGCAGTCCGCGCTCCATGTCGGCGCCGATCATCCTGTCTAAATTCAGGAACAGGCACATAACCTTGGAGATCAGAGGCATCGGCCCGTGCATCGCCCAGGTCATGCTGGTGGCATTGCCTTGCGGCTTAAAGCTGTATTCGACGACATTGTTCGCAGTCATCGGGCGGGTCATTGCGAGATTCAGCGTCACCTTCGACGGCGTGACATTCGCCACCGTCAGCGAGCCCGCGCCCACATCGCCATTGCCGTCCCATTCGAGCCTGGCGCCTGGGCCCGAGGCGGGACCGCTGAATATTTTTTTCATCGCCGGATCTTTTTTCTCATACGGCGACCATTCGCCGCCGCGCCGCAGATCGGTGAGGATGGCGCTGAGCTTTTCAGGCGGCGCATTGATGGTTGCCGCGCGCTGAACGTGGAAGGTGTCGGGCTGCGTCGCCGCCGCGTATGCGACGACGCCGGCAACCGCAACTATCACTACAGCAACGATGGAGAGAACGGCCTTCAGCATGGTATGTCTCGTTATTGGCTGGCCAGATAGGCATCGAGCTTATCGAACGTGCCGCTGAACCCACCCCGCATTGAATCGAACATGCCAATGAAGGTCTCGCGCTCGACGCGCGTCGCATTGACGGGGGAGGAGCGCGCGGTCACGGTGGTCACGCCATCGTTCTCCTCGAAGGTGACCACGTTGTGGAGTTCGAGCGGGAATCGGTCCTCGAGTTGCGGAAACGGTGCGCGGGTCAGTCCGCCATTCGCGTCCGAAAAGCCGCTGGCATATTCCAGTCGCGTCGGAGCATCGATCAGGCCGTAGATGAAGCGGCCGTAGATTGGATGCCCAGGCTGAAAATCCATCGCGTAGTGAAACATCCCGCTCGGGCGGAAATCGTGCGCGAGCACGCGAATCGCGGCGCCCTTCGGGCCCCACCACTGCGCGAGTTGATCAGCCTCGCTGAAAGCCCTCCAGACCCGAGTGCGTGGCGCCTTTACTATGCGGGTGAAGACGAAGTCCTCCCCGATATCGGTGATGGTCATGCCGATGCATTCCTTTTCTGAATGAGATCAATGCCGCTCAGTTCTTCGTCAGCGGATGCGCAAAGCTCCACGCGTGGCCATACGGGTCGAGGACCTGGCCGTAGCGATCGCCCCAGAACGCATCCATCGGCGCCATCATCACCGTACAGCCGGCATCGGCCGCGCGCTTCACCGCGGCATCGCAATCCGGCACGCCAAGATGAAGAACGAAGGTGGTTGCGCCATTTTCCTTCGGGCCGAGCACCTTGCCGCCGCTGCATTGCTCGCGGAACTCGGGGAAGTCATCCATCAGATAGATGTGGCATCCATTCACGATCATCGCCGCGTGCATCAGGCGCTTGCCGTCTTCAGCCGGCATGCGCATGAGTTCGGTCGCGCCGAGCGCCGTCTTGTAGAAATCGAGCGCGTCCGCTGCGCCCTGGATGACAAGATGCGGTACGACGCCTTGCGGTTTCTGGTCCATGTCAGTCTCCTTTGCTCATGCCTTCGGGCACGCGGGATCGTCCGGCCGCAACGCAGCCACGGTGGCTTATGGTCTTTCCGCGAACCGCGATCGGTTTGCGATCAATTTGAACGACAGCAATCGGCCGCTTCAGCGGCGACCCAGCGTCCAGTTGCGGACACGTGGCCGTTCGTGCTGTACCGATCGTGGTGACGGACCCAGTCGGTGAGATTGAAGTTCGGTCCGTTTTCGTTGCGTCCCTTCGGCGTGAGATCGAGCAGCATGTACGTTCCCAGCACCTCCTCGGCGCCGCGGCCAAAGGTGGAGTAGGTGTGGAAGATATCTCCGGTCTCGTTCTTGTAGAAGATGCTGAAGCCGGACAGGTCTTCGAGCGGAACCGCGGTCTCCTGATAGTTGTAGGTGGCCTTGCCCTGCCTGACCTGCTCGGGCGTGAAGGAGACGCCGAAGTCGTAGTTGAAATCCGAGCTGGCGGACGACACCCAGTCGAATGTCCAGCCCATGCGCGTCCTGAATGCTTCGATCTCGTGGAGCGGCGCCCGCGCGACCGAAACGAACTTCACGTCGTGATGCTCGATATGCTGAAGGGCGGCCTGAACATGATCGACCTCGAACGAGCAGCCGACGCAACCGTCCTTCTGGCCCGGGGCGAGCATGAAGTGCTTCACGATGAGCTGGCTGCGGCCTTCGAACAGGTCGGACAAGGTCCTGCGTCCTGATGCGGTGTCGAAGACATAGTCCTTGTCGACCCTGACCCACGGCAATCCGCGGCGTTTTTCGCTCAGCGCGTCGCGCAGCCGTGTCATGCGCTTCTCATCCTCCAGCAGCGCCTTGCGCTCCTTAAGCCAGACTTCGCGTGAGACGACACGATGATTGGCGATGCCAGGTAACGACATGGTGGTCTCCTTCACCTTCGTCTGCCGAGGTAAGCCGTCGTGAACGGATCGTGCGTGGCGTATCGAACTAGGCCGCCGCGGCTTTCGCCGCCGGGAAGGGATCCTGCCACGCGGGAATTTGCCCCAGCTGAGCGTGCCAGCGCGCAATGTTGTTGTATCCCTTGATCGGAAGTCCGATCTTGTCGGCATAGGGCAGTGTCACGGACACCGCGAAGTCGGCGACCGTCAGATGATCGCCGAGCAGGAACGTGCGGCCTTCGAGTTCGCGATCCAGCACCGCGACGAACGGCGTCACAAAGCCGATGGCTTCCGCGACCGCCTTCTCATCCGCTGCGCCGAGGCCGAATTTCGGCTTCACCACGTGGTTGAAATAGAGCGTGCCGGCGTGGCGCGTGAAATGCTCCGAGTTCCAGCTCAGCCATTTCATCACCTCGATCTGCTTGGCGGGATCGACCGGCCAGAGATCGGACCTCGCGCGCCGCGCGAGGTGGCACATGATCGCATTCGACTCCCAGATCCTGATGTCTCCGTCCTCCAGCGCGGGGATCTTGCCGTTCGGATTGATCGCCAGATAGTCCGGAGCCTTGTGTTCGCCTCGCGACAGGTCGACGCGCACGAATTCGACCGGAGCGTCGACATACTTTGCGACAGCGCAGGCCTTTTTGCCGTTGATGGTCTCGAAATAATAGAGCTTCATCGCTTTCATCCTTCTTCAGGAGTTCAGGCAAACAGTTGTTCAAGTTTGTCGAGCGAGCCGTTCCAGCCGCGGCTGTGGCCGTCGCGCGCGGTTTCGTCGAAGAACTTCTCGTGCAGCAGCGTCAGGATCGAGCCGTCGCCATCAGGCTTGATCGTGATGGTGACCTGCGACTCGCGCTCCTTCATCGTGTGCCAGGCCCAGGTGAAGACCAGCTTCTTGTTCGGCTCTACTACGCGGTAGATGCCGCCGACCTGATGGTATTCGCCGTCCTCGGTGTGAAAGCCGATGTCGAAGCGCCCACCGACGCGCAGATCGATCTCTGCTTTTGTGACCGGACCGGAATCCGGTCCGAACCACTTCACGATCTTTTGGGGGTCGGTCCACGCGGCGTAGACTTTTTCCGCCGGCGCATTGAGACGACGTTTGAGGGTGAGGCTTGGCTTGGTGACGGTGTCAGCGCGGGCGACGGACATGACTCTTCCTCCACAAAAGCGGCCAAGCGATCGAGCTGCTTCGACCAGAACTGCGCATACCGGGTCAGCCACAGCATGGCGTCCTCCATGGGCGCGGCCGTAAGCTCGCACGACACCACGCGCCCTTTCTTCTCGCGCCGGATGAGTTTGGCCTCGGCCAGCACATCCAGATGCTTCATGATTGCCGGCAGCGAGACCGGGAATGGCTTTGCGATTTCGCTGACCGACATGGCATCCTGTTCGGCCAGGCGCGCGAGGATGGCGCGCCGGGTCGGGTCGCTCAGGGCCGCGAAAGTCGTACCAAGTGGATCGTGCTGATAGTAAACCATTTGGTTAAGTATGGACGTGCGCACGTGCCGCGTCAAGGGCGGAGTTGGTCATTTGCCGGAAACTTCAGGCTGCGACCGCTGGTCGCGTTAACGGGTCGTTAGTCCATTCGTAACGGCTGTGCCCCATCATCGGCGGCCGATGGCGAGCTACGGCATAAAGAAAATGAACTGGTCGCGGACACCCTCCGCGTACCAGAGCATGGTTTCGTGGCGCGAGAAGCGCAAAGCGTTTCAGGAAAAGTACGAAGCCAAGATGGAAAACGCGGTCTCGGCGCTACAGACCGCCTGGAACGACGTCGGATACAACATCGGCGAGATCGCGGCCAATCGTGCCTTGGCGCGGATACAGCAGGAAGCCAAGGCCAAGCAGGAAAAGGCGCTCGCAGAGCTGGCCGCCGAGCAGAGCCGGATCAACCCGCCGAAGCAATCGTCGTTCAGCTACAGCGATTCCGTCACGATGAGCGGCGGGACGACGATCGATCTCGCGGCCAATAGGATCACCCATTCCGACGGAACAGTGGTCGATCTGAAGACCGGCCTCAAAGTCAATGTGACGGTGTGAGATCGAAATGGACGTCGGGGTGTTGGCAACGGCATTTGCGAGCGCACAGACCGCGCAGCTTCAGATGGCCGCTGCCGCGAAAATGATGAAGATGAATGCGCAGGCGCAGGGCGCCGTCGTGCAGGTTATCGAGGCCGCGCAGGAAAACATGAAGGCGCTGGTCGCGGCGGGTATGGGCGGCAATCTCGATATTTCGATCTGATCGCGGCGTGTCGCGTCAGCGGCCGAGCGCCGTCTTGATGAAGGTCATCGCGTCGCTGCTCGCCCATTCCGCCGGTCCTGCAAGCGTTGCGACTTCGCAGCCATTCCTGTCGACCAGAATTGTCGTCGGCATGCCGAAGGCGCGGCCCTTCTCCTTCAGCACCTGGAAGATCTTCGCCGAATTGTCGGTATAGTGGGCGAGCGAGGCGATGCCGGTGTCGGTAAGCCAGGTCTTGGCCTTTTCAGGGTTGCGCGTATCGATGTTGACCGCGACCACCTCGAAGTCCTGGCCGCCCAGCGCCTTCTGCAATTCGTCGAGCGCCGGCATCTCCTTTTTGCAGGGTACGCACCAGGTCGCCCAGAGGTTGAGGAGTACGGTCCGGCCCTTCCAGTCGGCCAGTGTCCGCTCCTTGCCGTCGGCATCGCGGAACGCGAGATCGCCCAGCGGGATCGGGCTTCTGGCGGGAGCGAGCGCGGCCACCTCGCCGCGGGCCAGCGGCTTCAGCTTATCGGCAAGCTGCGCCGCCGGGCGGCATGCCTCCGGAATCCCTGCATTGCGCATGACCGCGCCGATCCCGTATATCCCCGCGATAGCGGCAACGACGCCCGCGAGCGCGCCAAGAAGCATCACCATCAGGCGCTTTTTCGCGAATTCACGGGTTTCGGACGGCATGGATCAGAACACTCTCAGGTCACGGTCATGAGCAACAAGATGTGGGGCGGACGCTTTTCGTCGAGCCCCGATGCGATCATGGAGGCGATCAATGCCTCGATCGACGTCGACCGGCACCTGTATCGCCAGGATATCGCCGCGAGCAAGGCCCATGCGGCAATGCTGGCCCAGCAAGGCATCATTACTGCCGAGGACGCAACCCGGATCGCGTCCGGCCTGGACACGATTTTGTCAGAGATCGAGGAGGGCAAGTTCAACTTCCAGCGCGCGCTCGAAGACGTGCACATGAATGTTGAATCGCGCCTCGCCGAATTGATCGGTGCGGCCGCCGGACGGCTCCACACGGCGCGCTCGCGCAACGATCAGGTCGCGACCGACTTCCGTCTCTGGGTCCGCGACACCATCGACCAGCTCGATGCCTCGCTTGCCGATTTCCAGCGCGCGCTCGCGGAAAAAGCCTCGGAACATTCCGACACGGTGATGCCGGGCCTGACGCATCTGCAGACCGCGCAGCCGGTCACGTTCGGTCATCATCTGCTGGCCTTCGTGGAAATGGCCGATCGCGATCGCGGCCGCTTCGCCGATGCGCGCAAGCGGCTGAACGAATCTCCGCTCGGCTCGGCAGCGCTGGCCGGCACCTCGTTTCCGCTCGACCGTGACATGACCGCGAAAGCGCTCGGCTTCGACCGTCCGACCGCGAACTCCCTCGATGCGGTGTCCGATCGCGACTTCGTCATGGAGACGCTGGCTGCTGCCACGATCTGCGCGGTGCATCTGTCGCGGCTCGCTGAAGAGATCGTGATCTGGACCTCGCCGCTCACCGGCCTGATGCACCTGTCCGACAAATACACGACCGGCTCGTCGATCATGCCGCAGAAGCGCAATCCGGATGCGGCCGAACTCGTGCGCGCGAAGGCGGCGCGCATCGCGGCGGCCTTCCAGGCGATCGTGGTTGTCATGAAGGGGCTGCCGCTCGCCTACCAGAAGGACATGCAGGAGGACAAGGAAGGCGCGATGGATGCACTCGGCGCGCTGTCACTCTGCATCGCGGCGATGACCGGCATGGTGCGCGACATCGAGCCGGATATCGCCCGCATGAAGAAAGCGGCCGGGGAGGGCTACGCGACCGCCACCGACCTCGCCGACTGGCTGGTGCGAACGCTCAACATCCCGTTCCGGCAGGCGCACCACATTACCGGGACGATTGTGGCGCAGGCCGCCAAGGCCGGGATCCCGCTGCACCGGGTCCCGCTGGAGGACATGCAGAAGGTCGAATCACGGATCACGGACGACGTGTTCAAGGTCCTGTCTGTGGACCGTTCGGTGCAGAGCCGGACCAGTTACGGCGGCACCGCGCCGAAGAATGTCCGTCTCCAGGCCAAGCGCTGGCTGAAAAAGCTCGACAAGACCGCGGACTGAGGATTTTGGGACGCAGCGCAAGAATTTCGGCGAGAAACCTGTGCGATCAGGGATTTCGCCATGTTCGGCGGGTCTGATATGGTCCGCGCCGTTCGAGGAGTCCGTTCGTGATCCGTGGTCTGCCCGCCCTATCTTACCGTCTCGCGGCCGTGGCCTTACTGGCGGCAGCCCTGGGGCTGTCTGCCTGCGGACGCAAGGGTCCACTGGACGCCCCGCCCGGCGGCCTTGCTGCGAGCCCCACGGGCTCGCTGGACCAGGAGACCGAAGAGGGCGGTGAGGTGATCCGCAAGGGCACCGCACGCGGCCTGCCGATCATCCGTGGGCCGGACCGCCCGATTCCGCTCGACGTCCTTTTGAACTAATCCGCCATGCATCATTTCGCCTATCGCAACGGCGGACTTCACGCCGAGGCGGTGGACCTTGCCGCTGTCGCGCAAGCGGTCGGTACGCCGTTCTATTGCTATTCCACGGCGACGCTGGAGCGGCATTATCGCGTCTTCGCCGACGCGTTCGCCGACGTGCCCTCGCTCGTCTGCTACGCGGTGAAGGCCAACTCCAATCAGGGCGTGATCGCGACGCTGGCGCGGCTCGGCGCGGGCGCCGACGTGGTGTCCGGCGGCGAACTGAAGCGCGCTCTGGCCGCCGGCATCCCGCCGGAGAAGATCATGTTCTCCGGCATCGGCAAGACCGCCGCCGAACTCGCCCTGGCGGTCGATACCGGCATCCTGTGCGTGAATGTCGAGTCCGAGCCGGAACTCGATCTCCTGTCGCAGGTTGCGGCCGGCAAGGGCCGCACAGCGAATATCTCGATCCGCGTCAATCCGGACGTCGACGCCAAGACCCACGCCAAGATCGCGACCGGCAAGTCCGAGAACAAGTTCGGCATTCCGATCAGCCGCGCGCGCGATGTCTATCGTCATGCCGCCACGCTGCCCGGGATCCATGTTGCCGGCGTGGACATGCATATCGGCAGCCAGATCACCGAATTGTCGCCATTCGCGGATGCCTTCGCGCTGCTGTCCGACTTCGTGCATGAACTGCGCGCGGACGGCCACACCATCTCGCATGTCGATCTCGGTGGCGGTCTCGGCATTCCGTATCGCGAGAGCGACGAGACGCCGCCCGATCCCGCGGCCTATGCGAAAGTGGTCAAGGAGGCGACGCGCGGGCTCGGCTGCAAGCTGATCTTCGAGCCCGGCCGGCTGATCGTCGGTAATGCCGGCATCCTCGTCACGCGCGTGATCTACGTGAAGCGCGGCGAAGCGAAGACCTTCGTCATCGTCGACGCGGCGATGAACGACCTGATCCGTCCGACGCTGTACGAAGCGCATCACGAAATCATTCCGGTTCGGCCGGTCGCAGGCGCCCCGTTGATCCGGGCGGATGTCGTCGGGCCGGTCTGCGAAACCGGCGATTATCTTGCGATCAACCGCGACGTTCAGGAACCCAAGGCCGGGGATCTGCTTGCCGTTATGACGGCGGGCGCCTACGGCGCGGTGCAGGCCGGAACCTACAATACGCGGGCCCTGATCCCGGAAGTGCTGGTGAAGGGCGACGCCTGGTCGCTGGTCCGTCCCCGCCTCGAAGCGGACGCATTGATCGCGCTCGATCGCATGCCGCCCTGGCTGTAGGGCGGAACCGCAGCGAGCCATGCATAAACATGGCCTGCTCCTTGCTTCGCAAGTTCCGGGTTTCGTGACTATGTGGGCTTGTGGAGCATGTTAAGCTCGCGCAACTGCAGATTCCCGAAGGGACCAGGCCTTTGACCGATCAGCCGATGCAGGGCTCTGAAAATACGACGGTTTCGTCGGAAAAGCAGGTCGACAGGCTGGTCGCACGTGGCGTCGCCCGGGCGCGCTGGTCGATCCTCTGGGAGCGCATCTGGCCGTCGCTTGCGGCCCTGCTGACTGTTGGCGGGCTGTTCCTGGCGGTGTCCTGGCTCGGGCTGTGGCTGTGGCTACCGCCGATCGGCCGCGCGGTTGGCGTCGCGATCTTCGGGGTGCTGGCGCTGGCGGCGCTGCTGCCCCTCGCCAGACTCCGGCTTCCGAGCGTGAATGAAGGCCTGCAGCGGCTGGACCAGCGGAGCGGTCTGCCGCACCGGCCGGCGATCGCGCTGACCGATCGCCTCGCGACCAATGAGGGCGATGCGATGACGCAGGCCCTTTGGCGCGTGCATGTCGAACGGGCGATGGCTGCCGCGCGTAAGCTGCGGGCCGGCTGGCCGATGCCGCATCTGTCCGCCCGCGATCCGATCGCAATCCGCAGTCTTGCGCTCGTTCTCGCGGTCGCGACCTTCTTCGTTGCCGGTGGCGACCGGGAGCGTCGCGTCGCGGCTGCGTTCAACTGGCAGGGCGTGGTGACGCCCGCGAATTATCGGATCGACGCCTGGGTCGCGCCGCCGCAATACACGCAGCGTCCGCCGGTGATCCTGCCGGGGTTGCGGCCGGGCGAAACGCAGCGCGCATCGGCGCCGTTCACCGTGCCGGCCAACTCGATCCTGGTGATCCGCGTCAGCGGCGCGAGCGGGCTCGAGGTCGCCTTGCGCGGCGGCATCAAGATCGATGAAAAAGCCGAAGCCGAGGCGCAGCCGGCTGCGGCCGGCACCGAAGAGCGCCGCTTCGTCATTGCCGAGCAGGGCGAAGTGACGTTGCGCGGTATCGGACATCCGGTGACCTGGAATTTTGTCGCGGTCCCGGACCGTGCGCCGACCATCGCGCTCACCAAGGATCCGGAGCCTCAGGCGCGCGGATCGCTGATGCTGAATTACAAGCTCGAAGACGATTACGGCGTGACCGAAGCGCGCGCGCTGTTCATGCTGAAGCCGCAGGTCGATGAATTCGGCATGAAGGCCGGCGGCTTCACGAAGCCGCGTCCTCTCTTCGAAGCGCCCGACATGCCGCTGGTTCTGCCGCAGGCCCGCACGCGCAACGGTGTAGGCCAGACCCTGCGCGATCTGTCCACGCATCCCTGGGCCGGTGCCGACGTCGAGTTGACGCTGCGCGCACTCGACGAGGGCGGCAACGAAGGCAAGTCCGAACCGTTCGCGATGCGTCTGCCTGAGCGGCTGTTTACGAAGCCGATGGCGCGCGCGCT
>Ga0180218_1001573_pt1 | contig 13406 bp, 13 predicted proteins | sample eDN3rd37CKraftBY_FD_151334 | JGI IMG/M metagenome (GOLD analysis project Ga0180218, IMG submission 151334) | Enriched backyard soil microbial communities from Emeryville, California, USA - eDNA 3rd pass 37_C Kraft BY (version 2) (version 2) | ecosystem: Environmental > Terrestrial > Soil >... | reverse complement strand
TGCTGGGCGCCATGCTGCTGCTGTTCAGCGGATTCGCCATCGGCTGGATGCTGCCCAAGTGGGTGGTGGGCCGCCGCGTCAAACAGCGCAAGGCCGGCGCCAAGGAAGAACTTCCCCTGCTGCTGGACCTGCTGCGCCTGCTGCAAGGCGTCGGCCTTTCCGTGGACCAGAGCCTGCACGTCATTGTGACGGAGTTCACCAGCGTCATGCCTGTGCTGACCGGCGAGCTGAGGGCCGCCGTCGACCAATACACGCGCGGCCGCACACGCCAGCAGTCGCTGGCCCGCATGAGCACGGGTTTCGGCAACGACGATCTGGCCGCACTGTGCCGGCTGATTGCACAGGTGGATGAGCACGGTGGCGCCATCCAGGAGCCGCTGCGACATTTCAGCGAACGCGTGCGCGAGCAGCGCAGGCTGGACCTGAAAGAGCAAATAGGCCGGCTCACCGTGAAGATGACGGGCGTGATGGTGCTGACACTGATGCCCGCCCTGCTGATCATCACCGGCGGTGCGGGCTTTCTGGCCATCATACGCGGCCTGTCCCGGATAGGAGGCTCGTAGTGCGTACACGTTTTTCACCCGGCCTTGCCGCCGCCCTGACCTGTCTGTTCCTGGCGGGCTGTGCCCGAAACAGCTCGGAAACCGCCTGGGCGCTGATCCAGCACCAGCAGGAGCAGCAGGCGCTGGTTCGCGAACACGAAGCGCGAGAGGCCCGCGACAATGCCCCCACCGAACCGCAGCTGATGATGGCCATGGTGCGCGAAGCCCAGCGCCAGGGACGTTATTTCGCGGCCCTGGCCTATATAGACGCCTATGCCGCCCGCTTCAAGCCCGATGCCGAACTGCAGGCCATGCGCGCCGACGCCCTGCGCATGACAGACCAGAAGCAGGCCAGCACAGCGGCCTACCAGGCCCTGCTGCGCACCAGCAAGGCCGCCGAGGGCTGGCACGGCCTGGGCCTGCTGGCGGCCCAGCGAGGCGACTACGGGCAAGCCGTTGAAAGCCTGGCCAAGGCCGCCACCCTGCGCCCGACCGACGCGCAGATGCTGAACGACTTGGGCTATGCGCGGCTGCATGCGGGCGACGTGGCGGGCGCACGCCTGCCCTTGGGGCAGGCGGCGGAACTCGACTCATCCAATCCCAAGGTATTGGCGAATCTTGCCCTGCTGTTGCTGCTGGACGGCAAGGCTGCGCAAGCGCAGGAAGTGATGACGCAAGCCGGCCTGGCACAGGCGGCCAAGGACGAAATCCACCGGCAGGCCGTGTCGCTGCGGGCCGTCCCGCGCGCTTCCTACGAGGCCGCGGCGCCTTCCGCGGCCATGCTGCAGCCGCTTCACGAACACCAGGGCCATGTGCGATTGACGCGTCAGCCCTGACACTTTGCGAGGCTCATCCATGAACCGCTTGCTACTTTGCCTGCCCCTTGCCGCTCTGACGGCGGGCCTGTCCATGCCCGCTCTGGGGCAAACGACCGCCCCCCTGACCGGACGCATGGCCGCTCCAGCCGCCTCAACACCGGCCGTACCGCCTGCCGGCGCCACGCAAAAGCCCGCACCCGCCGGCGGGCCCACGCTTGCCGGCCCGCCGGCGGAAGCCTACGTCATCTCCAAAGCCGGGCAGCCTCCCGATAATATCCATGCGCCGGCAGCGGCCGCGTCATCGCCGACGGCTGTCGTCCACACGCGCCGCCGGGTCGGCGACGTTACAGCCCTGCTGCTGGCCGCTCAAGCCGAGGGGCGCCGCGCCGGGCCGGAGCTGCCGATGCTCGCCCCCGCTGCGAACGCCGCATGGAAACGCTACCTGGACAGCTATACGCACCCCATCCCAGAATGGTTCCAGGAAAGAGTCGAAGTCAGTTCGCCCTAAGACCGCCATGAAAGCGCATCGCCCGTCCCCCCGCCCTCGCGCACGCCAACAAGGCTCCGTCACAGTCATCATGGCGATGCTGCTGCTGGCCCTGCTTGCCCTGCTGGGCTCGGTGCAAGTGGGCTACTCCTTCTACCTGAAGCGGGAGGCCCAAAAGACGGCTGACTTGGCCGCACTGAGCGCCGTGCAACTGCTGGGCAGCGGGACCGAAAACGAATGCACGGACGCCAAGGCGAGGGCCGGGAAAGTCGCCGGACAAAATCTGGACGGGGCCGCGCTGGATCCCGCCCCCGAATGCGGGCGGCTGGAAATAAACGCAGACACGCATACCTGCAGCACCACGCTGCCGCCCTATCCCGCCGACGCCGCATTGCCCGGCAACGCCTGCGCATTCGGCGCGGCAAACGAGGGCAAGCCCTACAACGCTCTGCGAGTCGTCGTGCGCAAAGATGCGGCGCAACTGATTCCGCGCCTGGGCGGAAACGGCGAACCCCACACGGTAGAGGCCCGGGCCATCGCGCTCAGTTCCGAGCCCACCGCCGCGTTCTCCGTCGAGTCACGCCTATTGAACGTGCGCAGCGACGGGCTGCTGGCAGCGGTGCTGACCACGGCGGGGGTATCGCCAAGCCGGCTGACCGTGCTGGACAGCGCGGGGCTAGCGCAGGCCCAGGTCACGCCCTCGGGCCTGCTGCAGGCCCTGGGCCTGCCCGCCAACCTGGACCTGGGCGCCGGCACGCCCGCCGAGCTAGCCGATCTGACCGTGGGGGGGTTCCTGGATCTGATGGCCACCGTGCTGGCACGGAACAGCCGCATTCCCGCGTCCGATGGACAGGCGCTTGGCGACTTCATCGACCTGGTGCGCAATGATGCCGGCGGCCTGGACTTGAACAGGCATATCGACCTGATCGGCCTGATGGATGAGAACGGCCAAGGCGGCGAAGCCAGCCTGATCCGGTTGGCACCCGGCATTGACCCCGCTTCCGCCCTGAGCACAGGCGTGCGCGTCGCCGACCTGATCGCGGGCGCCGTGGCGGTGGCCAACGGCCAAAACACGGCAAAGCTGAACTTGTCCGTTCCCACACCGTTGCTGAATGTCGAGGCCAAGGCCCATATCGTGAAGCCCCCCGCCTTCGCCATGGGTGGCGTGGGCACCACGGCGCACAGCGCCCAGGTCCGGCTGGACCTGACGGCCAAACCGCCGTCGGGCAGCTTGCTGGCCACCGTGCTGCCCGACGGCCTGCGCCTGATCGCCGGCGTGGCGGATGGCGACGCCACAGTCCAAAGCATCCGCTGCAATGCGCCGCCTACACCCCGCGAAGCCAGCTTCAGCGCCGCGTCTCGCCTGACCAGTCTTTGCCTGGCGCCGCCCGGCGCGGCAGACGACTACAGCTGCCGCGAAGGGAGCGGGTCCATCCCAGTCAATTTATTGGGCTTCAATATCAACATTCCATCTCGGAACCTGCTGGAGCTAAGCCGTAGCGAGTCTTTCACACTGAAAGAGCCGCCTGATGGCGAACATTTTCATACCATTAACGCAATAGGTCCGGGCGGCGCCTCTGGCCCCAATCCTACAGGCGACCAATTGGCAAATGCCTTGGTGGGAGGCCTGCTGGGGAGCCTGGCTCAAGTAACGGTGACCGATTCAAAACGCCACGACCTCGCTGCTGCGCTGCTAAACCAGCATGGCACAGTAGCTAACGTCCGGGATGCATTGCAAAGTTACCGCGGCACTCTGGAGCAACTTCGCTCAAACAATCAGCAGACCGGTTTGCTGCTCCCCGCTTTGCAGACGACACTCGGCACCGTTACAGGCCTGCTAAGCGGCATTGTTACGGGACTGAGCTCCGTTGTGACGGATTTGCTAAAAAACTTACTCTGCGCCTTAAGCACGGAATGCAAAATCAATCGCATCAAAGACGAAGCGCTCAACAACGATAACTACGCAGGCGGTATAGCCGCCATCGCAATAGGGCTGCTGCAGCCTTTGCTGCAACCCCTGGGCCAAGTTCTGGACGCGCTGCTCGACACCCTGGGTGTGGGCCTGGGCGAAACCGACGTCATGCTGCATGACGTGCAGTGCGGCATTCCGCGCCTGATCGAATGACACGAGAAATATCCATGCCAACCAGCAAGCGGCGACAGGCCGCACAAGCATCGCCATGAACCAGACTGTCCTGAGCGAAGACATCGACCTGTATCTGTGGGAGGGCAACTCCGACCTGGCGCTGCGCGCCGAGCGCTGTCTTGCCGAGACTGACATCACAGTCATCCGTATCGACCCCGCTACGGTCCTGCCGCCGCAACGCGATCCGCTGCGCCACGCCGTGGCGCTGGTGTCGGCGTCGGTCATGGGTAATACCCGCTTCAAGGGACAGGACTGGCTCAAGGCCAATGCCGTCCCGGTCATATGGGTGGCGTCGGAAGAGCGCGGCCACGATCCGCGCTTCTATCCCCCCACCTACGCCCATACCCTGCCGGTGGGCTTCAGTAGCGCGGAGCTGTGCGCCAGCATCTGGAAACTGGCCGGCGTGTCCGCAGACATGGAACGCGGCCCGCAAAGCCGCAGGAATCAGCCCCTGGTGGCCGTCTCCAGGGTCATGCGCGAACTGCTGGTCGACACCGAGATGTATGCCGACTGCGATGCCTCGGTACTCATCCACGGCGAGACCGGCGTGGGCAAGGAGCGCATCGCCCAACTGCTGCATGACCGCTCGCCCTTCGCCCGCGGTCCTTTTATCGCGGTGAACTGCGGGGCGGTGCCCGAAGGCCTGTTCGAGGCCCACTTCTTCGGCCATGCGAAGGGCGCCTTCACCGGCGCCATCGGCGCACACAAAGGGTATTTCGAGCAGGCCAGCGGCGGCACGCTTTTCCTTGACGAAATAGGTGACCTGCCGCTGTACCAACAGGTCAAGCTGCTGCGCGTGCTGGAGCAGAGCGTAGTCACGCGCCTGGGCTCCACCACCGAAATCCCTGTGCGCTTCCGCCTAGTGTCGGCCAGCCACCGCGACCTGCGCCAACTGGTGGCCGATGGGCAGTTCCGCGCCGACCTGTATTACCGTTTGGCAGTCATCGAACTGGACGTCCCTAACCTCGAAGAGCGCGGGCCGGACGAAAAACAGGCGATCTTCCAGGCACTGATCGGGCGCGACCTGCCGCAGGACGTGCCGCCCGTACCGGACTGGTTGCTGGAGCGCATCGGCGCGACGCATTTTCCCGGCAATATCCGTGAGCTGTCCAACCTGGTCGACCGCATCGACGTCGTGGTGCGGCAGCTTGGCGCCTGGGACACCGAGCGCCTGACGCAGATACTGGCGCGCATGCAGGTGGCGCGGGCGCCCGCCGCAGCCGGCGCGCCGGAGCCCAACAGCGCCCCCGTCTGGAATCCGTCCGAATCGGCCGAGCGCGAACGCATCGTGCAGACCTTGAATGCCAACGGCTGGCGACGCCAGGACACCGCCGTCGAACTGGGCATCAGCCGCAAAGTGCTATGGGAAAAAATGCGCAAGCTTCAGATATCGGCGCAAGGCGAGAACATCGATGGATAGCGCGGATACAATGCCCGCAGCCCGGAAAGAAGGCCTGACTTTGACAACTCTACCAAGGAATGTGGTATTCGCATGAAAGCTGATCGCGTCAGAAAAACAAAATTCTTGCTGCTTACCATGGGTATCGCGGCGCTCGGCGGCTGCACCGCCCTTGACACCCCCCAGGAAAAGCCAGTCGTCCAGCAGGAACCCGCCGACCCGCAGGCCGGCGCCACGCCGGTGACACCGCCCACGCCCCAACCGCAGGCCCTACCGTCTGGCACGCGGGGCAAGCTCGAACAGTTGATCCAGTCGCAACGCGCCGCCGAGCTTCGCACCAGCTACAACGGCAGCTATGGCGCCAGCCTGCTGTTCGCCCCCGACACCCTTACCTATTACGCGGCCCTGTTCCAGAACAAGGAGTTCTGGAAAGTGGTAGACACACAGGACCAGGCGCAGGCCGAACGCCTGTACAGGCAATTCAGCGACGAGGCTCGCAAGCTGGCCGAAACCGGCCTGCGCCGCATCCGCCTAGAGGCCGACTACGCCCACGCCGAGAAACAGCTGGCGCAGCAGTCCGGCGAACTGGACATGCTGCGCAGCGACCTGCAGGCTCAGCGCGAACAGGAAAGCCGCATCAACGCCCAGCAGGCCGCGGCGCGTCAGGAAGCCGAGCAGTTGACCAGACAGCGCGACGAAGCCCGCGAACGCCTGCGACAGCTCAACAACCAGATCAAGGTACTGGAAGAACAGCGTAGCGCGCTGGAAAAGCAGCGCGCTCGCTGATCATCGCCCCGTTGTCGACCACACCAGGCTGGGCTGTTCTGTGTCAATAGCCTGGGCCTGGCGGGCGCTACGCCCTTTAGGTGCCGCAGTTGCAGCCTTGCATACTGTGCGCGCACCTATGAGCCAATGTCTTCTCCGTCGCTTCGGCCTGTCGCATCCGCTCTTACAAACGTCGCAAAGCCGTCTAGAAACCCGCTTAGCCTCTCGCGCGTATCCTTGTCTGTGAGATTGCCCTCGCTATCGAACATAGCGCCGGCGCGCGAAACGAGCAGACGGCCCTCGAACCAGGGCCGAGTACCCAGCGTGTGCAGGACCGACAACCAGCTATTTTGTGCGAGCACAGTGCCGAATCCACCCGGTGAGGCGCCGATCAACGCCACCGGCTTGCTGCGAAAAACACGCGGGATATCGGCCGGCGGACGCGACAGCCAATCGATGACGTTCTTAAACACGCCCGGAATGCCATTGTTATATTCGGGCGTCACCAACAGCAAACCGTCGGCGGCTGCAATGGCGTCCTTGATACGGCTCACCACCTGGGGAATGCCGTCGGCCTCTTCGAGGTCGGCGTTATACAGCGGGATCTCGTCGATCGAGGCTATCTCAAGCCTGACGCCGGGAGGCACGGACTCTGCAGCGGCCTTCAGCAAACCACGATTATAGGAATGACGCCGCAAGCTTCCGGCAATGCCCACTAATGTTGTCATGATCGTGCTCGCAAATTTTATGGATTAGGAAACCGGATTAGCTGCGGATGCTGCGCACGCGAAAAACCACATTATCGATCTAAAGAAGCCGGCTCAAGCCTTCTTCACAAACTCTGTCTTGAGACTCATGGGACCGAAGCCGTCGATTTTGCAATCGATATCGTGGTCGCTATCGACCAGGCGAATGTTTCGGACGCGCGTGCCCATCTTGACGACGCCGCCCGACCCCTTAAGTTTCAAGTCTTTGATCACCGTTACTGTATCGCCGTCTTGCAGTACATTGCCGAACGCGTCCCGATAGACCTTCTCTTCGTTGCCGGAGGCTTCTTCGGCATGTTCCGGCCATTCGTGCGCGCACTCTGGACAGATCAAGAGTTCGGCATCCTGGTAGGTGAATTCAGACCCACACTTAGGACAAGGAGGAAGCTGGGACATAGTGTTCCGTAATAAAAAGGCCGCCCCGCGGGGAGACCAAATGGAATCGATCATCAGCACCCGCGTGGGGCAATGGCCTTGAGTATATCAACTATGACTGCCGGCTATAGAAGAAAGCTCTCGCCAGGCATCAATATGGCGACCATCCATAGATATAATGCCCGGACGACCTCTTAAGGAGAACTCTGGATGTCCGTCTTCCCATTGTGGCTGCGCGGCGGCTTGATGCTTGCAGCCACAGCCATGGCCTGGGGAGGCATGTTCCCCGTCATGAAACCGCTGCTTGAGCACGTCGACCCGTTCACGATAGCGTTGATCCGCTTCGGCTTTTCCGTACCGATTCTAATTGCAATCCTGTTGTTCATCGAAGGCCCCTCAGCGCTTAACACCCAGGGCAAAGCGCTTCGACTCTGGTGGCTGGGCACGCTTGGTTTCTTCGGTTTCGGGGTGCTGGCCATCTTCGGCCTCGAATCCATCCGATCAGAGCATGCGGCCGTCGTGCCGGCACTGATGCCCCTGATTTCCATTGTGGTGATATCGGTGCGCACACGCCGCCCGCCAAGGCCGCCTGCTTTGCTTGCAATCGCATTGGGCCTTGCAGGGGTTGCCCTGGTGGCGTCCCGCGGTGATCCGGCAGCCCTATTGCATGGCACCGAAACGCGTGGCTTGGCGCTGGTTTTCGTTGGGGTAACCTCCTGGGTATTCTATACATTGGCAGCGGCAGAGTTTCCAAGTTGGTCGGGTCTGCGCTACACCACACTTACCCTTACACTGGCCGTACTAAGCATTCTCGCCATGCAAGTTATTGCGTTGGCCTTGGGCGCCATCAAATTGCCGACCCTGGCCACGCTCGTCAGTTTCACTCCGTCGTTCGGCTACCTGGTACTCCTCGCGTCCGTCATGGGATTTCTTTTTTGGAATGCCGGCATGCGCGCGCTAGGCCCCGCCCATGGGGTATTGTTTATCAATCTCGTGCCTGTAACCGCGTTCTCGGTCTCGTTGATGCAAGGACACATCCCAACAGGGTGGGAGCTAGCGGGGGTAGCCCTGGTGATCAGCGCGTTGGTACTGAACAGCTTCTCTACCAAGAGGCAAACCTCAAAGGCTCAACTCGCCAGCATCAATGGATGACAGATAGCGCAGTCACAATCACTTTCGCAAAGAACTATCTCGATGATCGGGATATTGGCTGCTGACTACACCAGAAAGCTTTCCACAGCCTGGGCCAGAATGCCCGGTTGATCCAAATGAACCATATGCCCGCAATCATCGATGCGCAATCGCTGCAGAGACTTTATCCTGCCCAGGCGAGCTTCGAATTCTTCCCGCGAGTAGCGCTCGGGGCTCAGCGGAGTCTGTTCCGGTTTGTCTCCTTCCACCCATAACACGCTGGCTTGAATTTTTTCCCAGGCGGCAAGCACCTCATCACAGCGATACAGTATCGGGTTCACGCGCTTATGCGCTGCATCCGCCCTCACATGCCAGCGCCCGTCTGCTTTGCGTTCAGTCCATTCCCCCGCAAGCCATAGGGCGAACCCTTCATCCATGCGGGGGCTGCGTTTCAGCAGGTGGCCGGCGACCTCTTGCACGCTTGCAAACGTGCGGATCGAAACCGGCGTCTTCAGTTCTGAAAGCCATTGAGCCAATCTGCCCGGCGCCTGAGACGGCAACGTTCGCGCAAGCCCGAACCCCTCAACATTGACCAGCCGCCGGATACGCTCGGGACATGTTCCGGCATAAATCATCGCGATGTTGCCGCCCATGCTGTGACCCAGAAGGTCGATCGGTGCATTCGGCGAGATATGGTCAATGACCGCATCGAGGTCAGCGTAATAATCGTAGAACCAATAGCTATCGCCGGGCCGCGACACTGTGCTTCCTCCGAATCCCCGCCAGTCCAAGGCAACGACCTCGCGCCCTGTGCCTAGCGTATCTACAAAGCGCTGAAAAGACGCTCCCATGTCCATCCAGCCATGTGCGAGAAGCAGCGGAGGTGCGCTCATGCTCGAACTTTCTTGCGCCAGCCAGCGGCGAAGTCGATACGACACGTCGCCTCGGATCTGGATTTGCTCGATGGTGCCGGGTCTGTGCGGGGTATAGGAAGATGTTGTATTCATGCCATGATGTTAACGCTTGACGGCGGGTTGCTGGTTCCCCTTTTGCTGGGGCATCGACATTCAACGTCAGCACTGATGCACGACCCAATCGCTCTTCCTTCGCTGTCCCGGCGCACACGCCCGGCACGGAAAGGAGACCGTTCTCAAGAATACCAATTTTTGGTACGATCAAATCATCGTTATTGCCGAAATAGGCCTCTCATGCCACGCAACACATCCGTCTCCTTGGGTGACCACTTTATAGAATTCGTCGACAGCCAAGTATCGTCCGGGCGCTATGGATCGGCCAGCGAAGTGGTGCGGGCCGGCTTGCGCATGCTTGAATCCCACGAAAACCAAGTTCGCGCACTGCAAGAAGCCCTGAAAGCGGGTGAAGACTCTGGCGCAGCCGTTCCTTTCGACACCACATCCTTCCTGAAGCGGATGCGCACCTCGCATGTCCGCTAAAAAGCGCCAAATCAAACTCAGGCCTCTAGCTGAAGCCGACCTGGAGCAAATCTGGCTCTACACGTTCAAGCACTGGTCTCTTGAGCAAGCCGATACATATGTACGCGACCTTATCGCCGCGATGGAAGACCTCGCGTGCGATGCCAAAACGGGCCGCGTATGCAGTGTTCGGGAAGGCTATTATCAGTACGCCGTCGGCTCCCACATTATGTTCTACCGCATGACACCCGACGCGTTGGATATTACCCGCATTTTGCACCAGCGCATGGATGTCGAGAGGCATCTGTAAGCCGCCTCTCATACTCGCTGGGCTATGGCTTCAAAACCCGCCCCCTACTCCACCGTCACACTCTTAGCCAGATTCCGCGGCTTATCCACATCAGTCCCCCTTGCACACGCCGTGTGATAAGCCAGCAGCTGCAACGGAATCGTATGAAGCAGCGGCGACAGTTTGCCGTAGTGCTCGGGCATGCGAATGACGTGCATGCCTTCTTCGCTGGCAATCTTAGTGTCGGCGTCGGCAAACACATACAACTCGCCGCCGCGCGCACGCACCTCTTGCATGTTTGACTTCAGCTTCTCAAGCAGTTCGTCACGCGGGGCGATGGTGACCACGGGCATGTGTTCGGTAACCAATGCCAGGGGGCCGTGCTTGAGCTCGCCGGCGGGGTAGGCTTCGGCGTGAATGTAGCTAATCTCTTTAAGCTTAAGGGCGCCCTCGAGGGCAATGGGGTAGTGCATGCCGCGCCCCAGGAACAGGGCGTTTTCCTTGGCGGCGAAGCGGTCGGCCCAGGCCATGATCTGCGGCTCTAGCGCCAGCACGGCCTGGATGGCAACGGGCAGGTGGCGCAAGGCTTTCAGGCCATTTGCTTCCTGCTCGTCGGTAAGCCGGCCCTTTGATTGCGCCAGGGCCAGGGTAAGCAGGTACAGGGCCGTAAGCTGGGTGGTAAAGGCCTTGGTAGAGGCCACGCCAATCTCGACCCCCGCCCGGGTAATGTAGGCCAGCTTGCACTCGCGCACCATGGCGCTGGTGGATACGTTGCAGATGGTTAGCGTGTTTTCCATGCCCAGGCCACGGGCGTGCTTCAGCGCGGCCAGGGTATCGGCCGTTTCGCCTGACTGCGAAATGGTTACCACCAGGCTGCGCGGGTTGGGCACGCTGTCGCGGTAGCGGTATTCGCTGGCGATCTCGACGTTGACGGGTATCTTGGCGATGGATTCGATCCAGTACTTGGCGGTAAGGCCGGCGTAGTAGCTGGTGCCGCAGGCCAGTATGAGCAGGTTGTCGATTTCCTTGAAGACTTTGTAGGCCTCGTCGCCGAACAGCTCGGGGGTGATGGTCTCGATGTCTTGCAGGGTGTCGGCCACGGCGCGGGGCTGCTCGAAGATTTCTTTCTGCATGTAGTGCCGATAGGGGCCCAGCTCGGCGGCGGCGGTGTGCGAATGCACGGTGTGCACGGCACGCTCTACCTGGCGGCCCTGGCCGTCGACGATCCACACGCGCGCCAGTTGCAGGTCGACCACGTCGCCGTCTTCGAGATAGATGATCTGGTCGGTGGTGCCGGCCAGCGCCAGGGCGTCGGAAGCCAGGAAGTTTTCGTCCTGGCCGCGGCCCACCACCAGGGGCGAGCCCTGGCGGGCGCCCACGACACGGTGGGGCTCGTCGCGGCAGAACACGGCGATGGCGTAGGCGCCCTCCAAGCGTTGCGTGGCCTGCTGCACGGCGGCGAACAGGTCGCCGTCGTAGTTGTGGTCGATAAGATGGGCGATGACTTCGGTATCGGTCTGGCTTTCGAACTCGTAGCCGGCGGCGCGCAGTTCGCTGCGCAGTTCGTCGTGGTTTTCGATGATGCCGTTGTGCACCAGGGCGATGCGCGGCTCGCCGCGGTTCTGGCCCGAGAAATGGGGATGGGCGTTGTGGGTGGCCGGCGCGCCATGGGTGGCCCAGCGGGTATGGGCAATGCCGGTGAAGCCGGCCAGCTGTTCTTGCTGGATTTCGCGCTCGAGCTCGGCCACGCGCTGGGTGCTGCGCGTGCGGCGCAGGGCGCCATCTACGTATACGGCCACGCCGCAGGAGTCATAGCCGCGGTATTCGAGGCGTTTAAGGCCTTCGACCAGAATGGGGGTTACGTCGCGCTGGGCGACGGCTCCGACGATGCCGCACATATGAACCTCCGATTAAGTTTCCTATCGGCGCATTATGCCCGGGCCGATTTGAAATTTGATTTCCTTATTATCAAATATATGAAAGATGATTTACTTACAGAGTCGTTATAAAATATTATTTCTTAATATCCATTAATAAGAAATAAATGAAAAGCAATATATCATCCAGGATTGAGCTTGATGAGCTGGACAGGCGCATTCTTGAACAACTGCAAGTCGACTGCGCGCTGACCAACCAGGAACTGGCAAGCCGGGTGCACGCTTCGCCCCCCACCTGCCTGCGGCGGGTACGGCGCTTGGTGGAAGCCGGCGTGATCGAACGGCAGGTAGCCATACTGGCGCCCGAGAAGCTGGGCAGCACGCTTACCGCCATCATAGAAATCACACTTGATGTGCAGGCGGCCGAAAGCCTGGACAGTTTCGAGCGCAGCCTGGTCGACGAACCGGCGGTGCTGCAGTGCTACCGCGTCTCGCCGGGGCCCGACTTTGTGGTGGTGGCGCAAGTGCCCGACATGCCGGCCTATCATGCGCTGGTGCGGCGCGCCTTTACTGCGCAGGCGAATGTGCGCAACGTGCGCACCTTCTTTTCCGTACACAGGTCCAAGTTCGAAACGCGAATCGATGTGTCGGGGCCCGACGGCTCAGCGGCTTGAACCCGGCTGCAGCAGGCGCTGAAACTGGGCCAGGTAGCGGCGGCCCATCTCTGTAACGTCGTGCTCGGCGCGCACATAGTCGTAGGCGCGCTGCGTACACTGCCGGCGAAACGCCTCATCGTCCAGGCAGCGCGCCATGCCCTGCGCCAAGGCGTGGGCGTCGCCCGTAGGGCACAGCACACCGCGGCCATCGGCCAGGCTTTCCTTCAGGCCGCCTGCATCAGTGGAAACCACCGGCACGCGCTGCAGGAAGGCGTCCAGCACACTGCTGCCCAGGGCCTCTTCACGCGAGCTCATGACGAAGACATCGAAGACACTGTAGAAATCTTCGACACCCTTGCGAAAGCCGGCAAAGAGATAAATGTCTTGCAGGCCAAGGCGCTGCACTTCGGCATGGGCTTCGGCTTCGTGGCTGCCGCCGGCTCCGAAGTGCACGAAGACAAAGTCGTTGCGCAAGCGCGCCAGCTCGCCCACGGCGCGTATCAGGGTAAGCGGATCTTTGTCGCTGACCAGGGCGGCAGAAGTGGCCAACACCTTTTTGCCACGCAAATCCAGCTCGTCACGCAGTCTTTCCACGCTGGGGCGGTCGATTTCATGCGGCTCGACGGCGCTACGGATGATGACGGGCTCTATGCCCAGCCGGCGCGGCTCGGCCGCCGCCATCTCGCTGATGGCCACGAAACAATCAACGCGCCGCCACTTT
>Ga0180218_1001572_pt1 | contig 13407 bp, 14 predicted proteins | sample eDN3rd37CKraftBY_FD_151334 | JGI IMG/M metagenome (GOLD analysis project Ga0180218, IMG submission 151334) | Enriched backyard soil microbial communities from Emeryville, California, USA - eDNA 3rd pass 37_C Kraft BY (version 2) (version 2) | ecosystem: Environmental > Terrestrial > Soil >... | reverse complement strand
ATGGCGGGATGGAAGCACTCCGCGTCCTCAAACGCCGGTTGTCGGATGTCGTCTTCCGAGCGATGGTCGCGGACCAATCATCACTTATGGACCTTGCCGCTTGACAGAGGAGCTAGGGACACTCCCGCACATGCCTCCCTGTGGGTGGTTGATGGTCGAGGTTGTCGCCTTGAACGATGCGCACTGCCATCTCGACGAGATCATCGGCAACCTGTGCCGCTTCGCTGCCCTCGTGATGCCACCGGGCAATCGAGTTGAGCATGCTGATCGTGCCCAGCTCGGCTGTCCGCGCATCGGCGGTACGAAACGTTCGGACGGTGATGCCGGCATCAACCACCTCGATGAGTTTTGTGCGGACGCGTCGGGTGGCGAACGAAGTGTGTGCGGTATCGAATGTCAAAGTGGAGTGACTGCGCGGGAGTTCATCTCGAGACGCTGAGTGGGTCGGGTGGGTGCACGCGATGCTCTAGTGACTTCCTTCCGGAGTGGACTGGCCGAAAGACAGATATTCTTCGAGATCGGCCAGGAGATTGGGGATATCGGCACTGGTCAATTCTGTTCCGGAGGCCGCTTCAGAGACTGTCTTTCCGCATACGGCCACAGCCATATGTACGATCTTCAAACCCTCTGGCATGTGGTTGAGATGCTGTACAAGCTGTTCCCAGCTGGGCAGATAGCAGGTGGCGGAGTTGTCGTAGGAAGCGGTGAACAGCTCGGTCAGGGCCGATACTCGCCGGTGGTGATGGCCTCGGGTAGGCCCTTGAGTCCGTCACAAACCACGATGCACACGTCGCCGGTGCCGCGGTTCTTGATCTCGGTCAGGACGGCGAGCCGGAACTTCGCGCCCTCACCGCCGTCGCCGGCCTACAGTCCGATGATGTCGCGATGCCCGTCGACGGTCACGCCGATCGCCACATAGACCGGCCGGTTGGTGACCTGACCGTCGCGAACCTTGACGTGGATCGCGTCGATGAACTTCCGCCGGATACACCGGGTCGAGCGGCCGGACGGACCATTCGGCCATCTCGGCAAGAACTTTGTCGGTGGGGGTACCTCCCTGCACGCAGTGCTCGGGGAATCTTGCTGATCGTCTCCTTCGACACCGTCGCGCCGTAGACGTCGTCGAAATGGGCGGCGATCTCGCCGGTGGTCAGCCCTTTCGCCGATAGCGACAAGATGATCTCGTCGACCCCGGTCAAACGCCGTTGGCGTTTCTTGACGATCTGCGGATCGAAGGAGGCATCGGTGTCTCGCGGGACCTGGATCTGCACCGGCCCGATCTCGGTCAGCACGGTTTTGCTGCGCCGGCCATTACGCGAGTTGCCGCTGTTTCGCCCCTCTACCTAGTGTTTCTCATATCCGAGGTGCTCGTCCATCTCCACTTCGAGGGCGGTTTCGAGCACCGAGGCGGTGAGTTGGTTGAGCAGTCCGTTCGGGCCGACCAGCTCGACGCCGTCGGTCTTGGCCTGGGCGAGCAATTGCTGCGCCAGCTGCTGGGGATCGATCTTCGGCTGATCCATAGGATCGAGTGTGTCGGTCATGATCGTGCCTTCTCGCCAAGCAAGCTCGGCGTGTCGGCCAAAACCGGTTCAACCTTTATTCCGACAGTCCCCATTCCCGACGGATTTCGGGGAGCAAGAAGCTGGAATCGTGCCATAGCGGAACGACGACAAAGGATGGGACGTTATCGTCGGAGCCGGTTCGATCATCGCCGACCATGCCGACTCCTCGATAGCCGTCGCGAGCGGACGGATCGGTACCCTTAGGGAAATACTGCTGAAGCAATCCGTTTGTGCCCTCGTTCGTGCCACGCACACCACGGTGAGGCCGGATGCGCGAAATAGACGCCTTCGGCGAACAGATCGTGACCCGCCATTTCCGCCCCCGATCCGACGTCATGGCCCGGCGCTCCTGCCCGGGAATCCGCTGGAAGAGCGCACCGAGCGCCTCGGCGCGGTGCTCGCCCGGCAGATGCAGCAACCGGTCATATCAGCTGCGCCGCTCGACGAGCGTGCCGATCGAGGACCTGCCTGACCGTTCGACGATCGACTTTCCACCTCAATCTCCAGTGCTACAGCGGATTTAGGCCACAGCAAGGCACGCATCGATCGACTGAGATCGGGTGATGAACCGGATCCGATGCTCGCCGACCCTACGCCGGCGGCGTCGCAGCGGACGCCGGGTGGAAAGCTTCGCGGGGCAACGTGCGGCACAACCATCTATCGACCGCTATTGTACAGCGCCTGATAGATGGTTTCGGGGCACACGTGCCAGCCGGGACGGTCGTGATCGTCGGTCGCAGTCATGCGGCGATCAGTTCCGAGATCCACTCGATCTCAAGTTTTTTCCTATACCTTCGCCCGAAGCGCCGAGTCGTCAAGCACACGCCCCCGGCGTGACCGGCGTAAGGGCCTCGTGGCGCGCGCAGGCGCCGAAGTGGCGTCATAGTCACCGTGACCATGACGAAAGGTGTTGCGCTGCAGTTCACGACTGACTGTTGATGCCGATCGGACCAAACGCCGGCCACCTCGCGGGTCGAGTGAGCCTCGTCGGGCAACCGCTCTGGAGGACTTCGCCGCACTCTGCCCGCCACCGGTAACCGGTCTTGCGTCCGATACCAAGCTGCCTGCATGCCTCGATGCTGCCGACACCACCGGCCATCAGCACCCGGTACCGAATCTCCAACTCGAGTCGCCGTTTACGTCCTCTTTGTCCCATCCGCACATCCCTCTCTATCAGGAGGGTCACGACCAGTACTTACACCCGCTGTGCCGGTTTCCACGTTTCATGTCGGTGGGCACCGTTCCGGGCGGATACTGAGAGAGTGCCCCGGACCAACGAGGTTGAGGTCAGGTACGTGCAGGACTCAGGTGACCCTGTCACGACGATCTTCCCTGCGACAGCGCCACATCGGATGATCCTGGGACTGTCGGTACGCAAAATCCCCATCCATCCGCGGCGCGGCACTACACGGGGGGACATTCTGGTCGGCCACCAATCGGGCAAGGGGGTGATGTCAGAGTCCAGCGGCGGGACCGCCGCGATACGTCCACACCGATCTACCCGTCAGATATAGCAACGTTCGCCAACTACGCCGAAGTCGAAAGCGCCGTCGACTACCTCTCCGGCCAGCTCTTTCTCGGTCGGCAAACGACCATTGTCGGTCGCGACATCGAGTTGGTCGAACAGGTCGTCGGCAGACTGAACTACCGCTGGGCCGCATGTCGCGGCGCCATCGTGGGCTCACTGACGGCCACACTCTTCAGCTGGAACTTCGGATTACTCGACTGGGTCCGGCCGCCGCTCACAGGCCTCACGCTCGCCTTCTACGTGCTGATCTTCGGTGCCGTTGTCGGCGCTCTACTCGGCCTGCTCACGTATGCGCTGCAGGGGGCCAGCGTGACTTCACCTCGCTTCAGTCCTTACAACTACGTCCTTACACAACCACGGCACTCCGAAGTCCTCGCCGACGTCGAAGTCGCGGACCAAGCCGTCCGCCGACTCACCGGCCGGACCAATCGAAAGGAATGAATCATGGCAACTGCGGTAGGCATCGACTTGGGCACCACCAACTCGGTCATCGCAAGCTGGCAAGGCGGCGAACCGGTGGTGATCTCCAATGTCGAGGGTGCGCGGACGACGCCGTCGGTGGTGGCATTCACCGATAGCGGCGAGCGCCTGGTGGGTCAGCTGGCCCGACGACAGGCGATCCTGAACCCGAAGGGCACGATCTACTCGGCGAAACGCTTCATCGGACGTCATTACGACGAGATCTCCGAGGAGGCCAAAGCGGTCAGCTTCGACGTCGTACCGGGCAACAACGGTGAGGCACGATTCGACGTGCGAGGTAAGAAGTACGCACCAGAGGAGATCAGTGCCCTGGTGCTGCGCAAACTCGTCGACGACGCCAGCAAGTTCCTCGGCGAGAAGGTCAAGGAAGCGGTCATCACCGTTCCGGCCTACTTCAACGACGCGCAGCGCAACGCCACCAAGGACGCCGGCCGGATCGCGGGCCTCGAGGTCCTGCGGATCATCAACGAGCCGACCGCGGCGGCATTGGCGTACGGCATGGACAAACAGACCCACGAGACCGTACTGGTCTTCGACCTCGGCGGCGGCACCTTCGATGTGAGCCTGCTCGATGTCGGCGAGGGAGTAGTCGAGGTTCGCTCGACGGCCGGCGACTCCCACCTCGGCGGAGACGACTTCGACCGGCGTCTGGTGGACTACCTCGCCGACGAATTCCAGAGCGCGGAGAACATCGATCTGCGCAAGGATCCACAAGCGCTGCAACGACTCTTCGAGGCGGCAGAAAAGGCCAAGGTCGAGTTGTCCTCGGTAACTCAAGCCCAGGTCAACCTACCCTTCGTCACCGCAGACGCGAACGGCCCCAAACACCTCACCACCACGATCATGCGATCGAAGTTCGAGGATCTGACGGCAGATCTGGTGGAACGCTGCCTCGGTCCGGTAAAGCAGGCAATGAGTGACGCCAAGATCACCGCCAACGACATCCACGAGGTGATCCTGGTCGGTGGTTCGACACGCATTCCGGCGGTACAGGCACTCGTTCGCCGGCTCACCGGCGGTAAGGACCCCCACATGGGCGTCAACCCGGACGAGGTCGTGGCGCTCGGTGCCGCAGTCCAGGCAGGCGTGCTCAAAGGTGAGGTCTCCGACGTGCTGTTGCTCGACGTCACCCCACTGTCCCTCGGCGTCGAGACGCAGGGCGGGGTAATGACCAAGATCATCGAGCGCAACACGACGATCCCCGCCCGACGCAGTGAAGTGTTCTCCACAGCGGAAGACAATCAGTCCGCCGTGGACGTCGTAGTCCTGCAGGGCGAACGCGAACGCGCCGCCGACAACCGGGTGCTGGGCCGGTTCCGGCTGGAAGACATCCGCCCTGCGCCACGCGGCGAGGCGCAGGTCGAAGTCACATTCGATATCGATGCCAACGGCATTCTCAACGTCACCGCCCGCGACAAAGACACCGGCAAGGAGCAGAGCATCACGATCAGCGAACAGGGCAACCTCGACCAGAACGAGGTCGAGCGCATGCTCGCCGAGGCCGAACGGAACCGGCGTGAGGACGAGGAGCTGCGCAAGGCGGTCGACGCACGTAACGCCCTTGATTCGGTTGCCTACCAGGTGGAACGGCGACTCGCCGAATTGGGTGACAGTGCGCCACCGCACGAAAAAGCGCGTGCCGAGATGTTGATCGCCGACGCGAGGAAGGCTGTAAAAGACGGTGCTCCACCCTCGGAGGTAGAGCCACTGACCTCGGAGCTGCAGCAGTTGCTCTACGGGCTTGCAGCGGTTCAAAACGGCGGCGACGGATACCAGACCGGCGGAAGAGACGCTGCGTCGTCGGATGACGACGACGTGATCGACGCCGAATTCGATCGGAGCTGAGGCACCCGATGGACAGATCTGCTGATCATTCGACGACCGAGCAGGCTACCGACCGTACTGACACCGACCAGACCGAGACGAGGCCTGATCACACCGATACTGAAGCCAAGCTGGCTCAACTCGAGGACCGCTGGCGCAGAGCCCTCGCAGATCTGGACAACCTGCGCAAGCGGTATGCCAAAGATCTCGACCGTGAACGCGCCGCGGAGACAGCGAGAGTATCGGCGGCGTGGCTGCCTGTCCTGGACAACTTGGAGCTCGCGCTGGCCCATGCGGATAGCGATCCTCAGGCCGTCGTCGAGGGCGTGAAGGCAATCCGGGACCAAGCGGTGCAGATACTGTCACGGCTCGGCTTCGAGCGCCACGACGAGGTCGGTGTGCCGTTCTCCCCGGAACTCCACGAAGTAGTCAGTGTGGTGACCCAACCCGACCTTCCCTCCGGAACCGTGATCGAGGTCTTGCGCCCAGGTTACGGAGAGAACGGACAGCAATTGCGTCCCGCCACCGTGGTCGTCAGCCGACCCGAGGAGTGAGCACCATGGCGCGTGACTACTACGAAGCGCTCGGGGTCCCGCGCAGCGCCGACACCGACGAAATCCAACAGGCCTACCGCCGACTTGCCCGCAAATATCACCCCGACATCAACAAAGACCCCACTGCGGAAGACAAGTTCAAAGAGATCAATGAGGCCTACCAAGTGTTATCCGACCCAGACACCCGGAAACGCTACGACCGATTCGGGGACGACTTCCGCCGGGTACCCGAGGACTACGACGAACGGGTCCGGGCAAGCGCCGGCGGGTACGGCGGCGGAAGGTACAGCGGCGGGGGCCGGAGGGTGCACTTCGGACACGGCGCAGACGGCGAGGGTAGCGTCGACTTCGAGGACCTCTTCGGACAGATGTTCGGCGGCGGTGGCGCGTACGGCCCGATTCCCGGCGCCGATCAGGAAGCGGAACTGGAACTGACTCTGGAAGAGGCGTACCGGGGCGGCAAACGCACTCTCCGTCTGGACGGACGGCGATACGACGTCAACATTCCGGTCGGTGTCCTCGACGGCCAAAGAATCCGGCTGGCCGGGCAAGGCGGCCGAGGCAACGGCGGCGCACCACCCGGGGATCTGTACCTCGTGGTCCGGATCAAACCGCATTCCCGGTTCCGCGTACAGGGCCGGGACATCTACGTCGACCTGCCCGTCTCCCCCTGGGAAGCCGCCCTCGGCGCGACGGTCGCCGTTCCCACCCCCGGCGGCGAGGCGAAAGTCAAAGTCGTACCGGGCTCGTCCACAGGTAGGAAGCTGCGCCTGCGCGGAGAAGGCATGCCCAACCCGCGAGGCCCCAACGGCAACCTCTACGCCGAAATCAAGGTGATGGTGCCACCGAAACCGACAGCACGTGAACGCGAGCTGTTCGAACAGTTGGCCGCCGAATCGAACTTCGACCCGAGGAAACAGCCATGAGCACCCCGACCCCGGGCACCCAGTACATATTGGTTCGCCGTACCGGAATGTCGCTAGATGTCTTCGCCGAACGTACCGGGCTGCACCCCGACCTGGCACGAAAACTCGTGGCTCTCGGCCTGCTCGACGCACGCCGCGACCCCGGCGGCGAAATATTGTTCGAACCGTCAGCAGTGGCCCACGCTGCCCGCATCCAACGGCTGCGGACCGGTCTAGGCCTGAACTACTCGGCAATCGGGCTCGTGCTCGATCTGCTGGATCGAATCGAGAAACTCGAAGCAGCGTCCCACGGAAGGAAGACACCCCCATGGACACCGGCAGTCTGACTGAAAGGTCACGAGAAGCCCTGCAGGAGGCCCAGAACATCGCGACCAGAATGGGCCACACCGAGGTCGACGGAGAGCACCTGCTGCTCGCGTTGGTCGATCAGCAGGAAGGGCTCGTACCGCGACTGCTCGAGCAGGCCGGTGCGAACGTCGACGCCCTACGCTCCGATCTGGAACGGGCACTCATGCGTAGGCCGAAGGTCAGCGGCCCCGGCGCGACGCCCGGTCAGGTGATGATCACCCAGCGCCTGGCCAAACTGCTCGACGCCGCCGAACGAGAGGCAAAGCGACTCAAGGATTCCTACGTGTCGGTGGAGCATCTCGTGATGGTCCTCTCCGAGGAGGGGTCGACCAGTGCGGCCGGACGGGTTCTCACCAGCCATGGGGTCACACGAGAGACCTTCCTTGCCGCCTTGACCACAGTGCGCGGCAACCAGCGCGTCACCTCGGCCACCCCGGAGGGGGCGTACGAGGCGCTCGAGAAGTACGGACGCGACCTCGTCTCCGAGGGCCGAGCAGGCAAACTCGATCCGGTCATCGGGCGAGACGCCGAAATCCGCAGGGTAACGCAGATCCTGAGCCGGAAAACGAAGAACAATCCGGTGCTGATCGGCGACCCCGGCGTCGGCAAGACCGCGATCGTCGAGGGACTGGCCCAGCGGATCGTCCGCGGCGACGTGCCCGAGGGCCTACGCGACAAGACGATCTTCTCGCTCGACATGGGTTCCCTGGTGGCCGGCGCGAAGTACCGCGGCGAGTTCGAGGAACGGCTGCAGGCGGTGCTGTCCGAGGTGAAAGCGGCCGAGGGGCGCATCCTGTTGTTCGTCGACGAGTTACACACCGTCGTCGGCGCAGGATCGGTCGGCGGCGAGGGATCTCTCGACGCCGGCAACATGCTCAAACCGATGCTCGCCCGCGGCGAACTGCACATGATCGGTGCCACCACTCTCGACGAGTATCGCAAGCACATCGAATCCGATGCAGCATTGGAGCGTCGATTCCAGACCGTTCTCGTCGACGAGCCCAGTGCCGAGGATGCAATCTCGATTCTGCGCGGACTTCGAGAACGCCTCGAGGTGTTTCACGGCGTGAAGATCCAGGACGGCGCACTGGTGGCCGCCGTGACCCTCTCGCACCGGTACATCACCGACCGTTTCCTTCCGGACAAGGCGATCGACCTGGTAGACGAAGCGTGCGCCCGGCTACGCACCGAAATCGACTCGATGCCCGCCGAACTCGACGAACTCACCCGAAAAGTGACCCGGCTGGAGATCGAAGAGGCCGCCCTGTCCAAGGAAACGGACGCGGCCAGCAAGACACGCCTCGAGGAGTTGCGTAAGGAACTGGCCGATCTGCGGGCCGAGACCGACGCCCGGCACGCTCAGTGGGAGGCAGAGCGCCAAGCGATCCGTCGGGTGCAGGAGCTACGGGGAGAGCTGGAACGATTGCGCCACGAAGCCGAGGAGGCCGAACGCAATTACGACCTCAATCGGGCCGCCGAGCTGCGATACGGCGAGATCACCGAACTCGAACGCAAACTCAAGGCGGCGGAGGAGCAACTGGCCACCAGGCAAGGCCGCAATCCGTTGCTGCGCGAGGTGGTCACCGAAGACGAGATCGCAGAAATCGTGGCCGCATGGACGGGTATCCCGGTCGCTCGACTGCAAGAAGGTGAGCGGGAGAAACTGTTGAAGCTCGACGAGATCCTGCACGAGAGAGTCATCGGTCAGGACGAGGCGGTACAACTAGTCGCAGACGCGGTAATCAGAGCAAGGTCGGGTATCCGTGATCCACGCCGGCCGATCGGTTCGTTCATCTTCCTGGGTCCGACAGGTGTGGGGAAGACCGAACTCGCAAAGACGCTGGCCAGTGCCCTCTTCGACAGCGAAGACAACATGGTGCGCCTGGATATGAGCGAGTACCAGGAACGGCACACGGTGAGCAGACTCATCGGTGCACCCCCCGGGTACGTCGGGTATGACGAGGGGGGCCAGCTCACTGAGGCGGTACGTCGCAAGCCGTACTCCGTGGTGCTCTTCGACGAGATCGAGAAGGCCCACGCCGACGTCTTCAATACCCTTCTACAGGTGCTCGACGACGGCCGGATCACCGATTCTCAAGGCAGGCAGGTCGATTTCCGGAACACGGTGATCATCATGACCTCGAACATCGGATCCCAGCATCTCCTCGACGGAGTCACAGCGGACGGCGAGATCAAGCCGGACGCCCGGGCGCGGGTGCTGGCGGAACTGCGCGGGCACTTCCGTCCCGAGTTCCTCAACCGGATCGACGACATCGTGTTGTTCACCCCGCTCACGCTGCCCCAGATCGAGCATATCGTCGAGCTACAACTCACCGATCTTCGGAATAGATTGTCAGAGAGACAGATACACTTGAATATCACACCGGAAGCACGCCGGCTCATTGCCGAACACGGCTTCGACCCGGTCTACGGTGCACGGCCACTGCGCAGGTATATCGCCCATGAGGTCGAAACCAGGATCGGACGTGCGCTGTTGCGCGGCGAAATCGAACCGGGCGGCACCATCGATGTCACGGTCGATGACGGCGAACTCTCCGTCGCATATGCGGAACCCGCCATCGCGGCGGCCTGAGAAGAGGTGTCGTCATGGGATCCGACAAGGTGAAGTGCCCACACTGCGGCAAGGTCAACAGGGTGCCGGCGGCCGGGAACGGGAGACCCCGCTGCGGAAATTGCCACGAGCCTCTGCCCTGGATCGCCTCGGCAGGGGACGGCGACTTCGCGGAGGTCGCCGAAAAATCCTCGGTGCCTGTACTCGTTGACCTCTGGGCGACGTGGTGCGCTCCGTGCCGAATGGTCAGCCCTGCGCTCGAGCAGCTCGCCACAGAACGCGCAGGCCAGATCAAGCTCGTCAAGGTCGACGTGGATGCTGCACCCCAGACGGCCGAACGTTTCACCGTCCGTGCCGTTCCGACGCTGCTGGTGATGGACCGCGGTGAGGTACTCGCTCGTCAGGCGGGCGCCGCTCCGGTACCGGTGTTGCGCACATGGCTCGATCAGGCGCTCTCGGAAAAAGCAGGTAAGGAGGCGAACTCATGACTTTTGCCCACGCGGACCCACATGTGATCGCGATCCGGGCCGTGGCGCCCCGCACTCCACAAGGTTGCGAGGAATGTCTTCGCCTCGGCACCCCGTGGGTACATCTGAGGCTGTGCCTGACGTGCGGACACGTCGGTTGCTGCGACTCCTCGCCGGGCAAGCACGCGAGCGCACACGCTCACGCCCTTGGCCATCCGATCGTCCAGTCGATGGAACCCGGTGAAGATTGGCGCTGGTGTTATGTCGACCAGAATTTCGTCTGAGGACGCCACACGCCTCGGCGACGGTCAGCCCGTCGACGACGAGACTCCGGATGCAGTCGGGGCATTCCCGCGGTTGACGGACGCCCAGGTAGCGACGCTCGAGACCGGAGGCACACGTCGATCGGTTCACGCCGGCGAGGTGCTGATCCGAGCGGGCACCCGCAGCAGCGACTTCTTCGTCATCCTTTCCGGCAAGGTCGCGATCATCGACGAGGGCGCCGAGGACGGTGAGCGTCGGATATTGCGCCTGCACGGTCCGGGCCGATTCCTGGGCGAGCTCGGACTGCTGGAAGACCAGGTGGCGTTCTTCACCGCCGAGGCGATCGAAGACGGCGAGGTGCTCGTCGTCCCAGCCGAGCGGGTGCGCGAGCTCGTCGCCCACGACCTCGTGCTCAGCGATCTGATCCTGCGCGCCTACCTGGTGCGCCGGCACCTACTGATCGGGCTCGGTTCGGGGTTCCGAATCATCGGCTCCTGCTATTCCCCGGACACGTTGCGGCTTCGCGAGTTCGCGATGCGCAACCGGCTGCCCCACAAATGGATCGATCTGGAGCAAGACGAACGGGCGGAGCAACTGCTGCAAAGCCTGGGTGTCACCCCAGAGGACACTCCCGTCGTGATCTGGCACGGCGAGAAGGTGCTGCGCAATCCGACGAACGCCGAACTCGCCCGCATCGTCGGGCTTCCGGTCCCGGACGCAGCGCACGACGTGTGCGACCTCGTCGTCGTAGGTGCCGGACCGGCGGGTCTGGCCGCGTCCGTGTACGGCTCATCCGACGGGTTGAACACGGTGACACTGGAGTCGATCGCCGCAGGTGGGCAGGCTAGCACCTCCTCCCGGATCGAGAACTACCTGGGTTTTCCGGCGGGGATCTCCGGTGCCGAATTGGCGGAGCGGGCCGTGATTCAGGCCGGGAAGTTCGGTACCCGCCTTCTAGTATCGGCGGAGGTGACCGGTTTGGGATCCGACGGCGGGCACCATGTGCTCCAGCTGGCGGACGGCGGCGAGATCCGCGCCCGGGCGGTCGTGCTCGCCACCGGGGCGCGATATCGCAAGTTGGAGGTTCCGGGAATCGAGGCGCTGGAGGGGAGAAGCGTGTATTACGCCGCAACCAATCAGGAAGCGCGTCTGTGCGGCACCGACCCTGTAGCCATCGTCGGCGGCGGAAACTCCGCCGGCCAGGCCACCGTCTTCCTCGCAGACCATGTTTCCCACGTTCACCTCCTCATCCGCGGCCACGACCTCGGAAAAAGTATGTCCCGGTATCTCGTCGACCAGATCGAACGCCATCCGCGCGTGACCGTGCACCGAAATGCCGAGATTCGTGAGGTCCACGGCGACAAGTACCTCGAAGAGATTGCAATCGAGGACAATTGCACGGGCGACAAGGCCAGGATCCGGGTGCACGCTCTGTTCGTCTTCATCGGGGCGACGCCGCATACCGGGTGGCTGACCGACGCGATCGCGCTCGACGACCACGGCTTCGTCCTCACGGGCGTGGACGCCGTCCCCGCCCGTGAGGACGGCAACCAGAGACTCGGCGCCCCGCCGTCGAGAACACTCGAAACGAGCCGGGCCGGCCTGTTCGCAGCGGGTGACGTCCGCAGCGGCTCGGTAAAACGGGTCGCATCCGCTGTCGGTGAAGGAGCGATGGCGGTACGACAAATCCATGAATACTTCGAGAGGAGCTGACGACATGCCAGTGATGGGCACTGCAAAATTCCAGCGGTTCTTCCGGGCAGCGGCTGGACTGCACGTCGACCGGAACGATCTCAAACGCTATACAGATTTCATCGACGACAAGATCTACGACGTGATCCTCATCGGTAAGGCCTCGGCAAAGGCAAACCTTCGGGACGTGATCGAACCGTGGGACCTGCCGATCACTAAGGGGCTGCAGGAGAGCATCGACCGATTCGAGAAGCTGGACGAGGAGATCGAACTACAACCTCTGCTCGACCAACTGGCGGCCCAACCGCCCTTGGACGTAGCCCTCTCCGAGAAAACCGAGCAGAGGTTGCCGCTGATTGCCGGAGGCTTGAGCGTGGCGCTGGCGCGCACTTTCGTCACTGTCCAGCCGGACCGCAAAAACCCCGGGACCGCCGAATGGAACGTCACCTTCGACATCTTCCATCAACTGCTCTGAACCCAGCCAGCGACCGGGCACTGATGGCGGACAAATGTGCCAGACACATCGAGGACGATGTGATCTGGCCAAGATACAAAGGCGGAATGCACCGCTACTCACAAACAACATCCCGTAGATGAGGACGATCAACATCCACGTATCGGTCTTCCCTCCTGCGGTCGTTGTCGTCGAAGTATGCGGGTACATCGCCACGTTCATCCGGGCGGAACACCTCTCGTTGCCGCTTCGTCTTCGACCTACATTGCGCCGCTTCGTGAGCTGGATCTGTAACGACATACAGAAGGAGGGATCACCCGGGAGTGTGCCGCAACTTCACCGCCCCGCATAGATACGCTCGATACCCGCTTCCAACACGCACGGGATGCTCGGGCCGGGAACGGTCCTACTCGGTTGACTACCGACGAGATCGCCGCCCACTTCGACGACGTCTACGGCGCGACGGTGTCGAAGGAGACGATCAGCAAGATTCCCCCGAGCACTGCGTGCAGGGAGGTACCCCCACCGACAAAGTTCTTGCCGAAACGACGGAGTGGTCCGTCCGGCCGCTCGACCCGGTGTATCCGGCGGAAGTTCATCGACGCCATCCACGTCAAGGTTCGCGACGGACAGGTCACCAACCGGCCGGTCTATGTGGCGATCGGCGTGACCGTCGACGGGCATCGCGACATCATCGGACTGTAGGCCGGCGACGGCGGTGAGGGCGCGAAGTTCC
>Ga0180218_1001568_pt1 | contig 13458 bp, 14 predicted proteins | sample eDN3rd37CKraftBY_FD_151334 | JGI IMG/M metagenome (GOLD analysis project Ga0180218, IMG submission 151334) | Enriched backyard soil microbial communities from Emeryville, California, USA - eDNA 3rd pass 37_C Kraft BY (version 2) (version 2) | ecosystem: Environmental > Terrestrial > Soil >... | reverse complement strand
AGCGGCTCGGCCTGCCCACCGACCGGAAGATCGTGCTGTTCGCCGGACGCGTCCAGCTCCTCAAGGGGCCGGACGTGCTGGTGCGCGCGCTCGGCGTGCTGGCCGACCACGCCAGCTCCGACGGCGCTGCCGAGCCCGAGGCGTGGTGCGACGGCGGCGGGTCGCGCGTGCCGACGCTGGTCGTGCTGGGCGGCGCCAGCGGCCGCGCGACGGCGGTGCGCGAGCTGGAGGCGCTCGCCCACCAGGTGGGCGTCACCGACCACCTCGACGTGCGGCCGCCGGTGCCGCGCGAGGAGCTCGTCGACTACCTGCGTGCGGCGGACGTCGTCGCGGTGCCGTCGCACAACGAGTCGTTCGGCCTGGTCGCCGCCGAGGCGCAGGCGGCGGGCACGCCCGTCGTCGCGGCCGCCGTGGGCGGCCTCCAGACCGTCGTCGTCGACGGGTCGTCCGGTGTCCTCGTGCCCGACCACAGCCCGTGGACCTGGGCGCGCGAGCTCGGCGACCTCCTCGCCGACGACGAGCGCCGCGCCCGCCTCGCCGCCGGCGCCCGCCGCGCCAGCGAGCGGTTCAGCTGGGACCGTGCCGCCGCGGCCATGCTCGACGTCTACGCCCAGGCGGCCAAGGTGCACCGCTCCCGGTCGCTGAGGTAGTCGAGGCCCGCGCGAGGTCGTCGGGAATGGATCGCCCGGGCACGGAATTGCACGTGGCATGCCGATCACCGGAGAGTACGTCCCCAGCCCGTCCGCCCACGCCGCGAAGCAGGTCGAGCAGTACGAGAGCTCGGGCGGCACGAAGGGCACCACGATGCGCGGGATGCCCGTCGTCATCCTCACGACCGTCGGCGCCAAGACCGGCGCGCTGCGCAAGGCGCCGCTGATGCGCGTGGAGCACGAGGGCACGTACGCCGTCGTCGCGTCCCTGGGCGGGGCGCCGAAGCACCCGGTCTGGTACTACAACGTGCTGGCGAACCCGCGCGTGGAGCTGCAGGACGGCCCGGAGAAGCACGAGTACGTCGCGCGCGAGGTCACCGGCGACGAGAAGGCCCTGTGGTGGGAGCGGTCCGTCGCCGCGTACCCGGACTACGCCGACTACCAGCGCAAGACCGACCGCGAGATCCCCGTCTTCGTGCTCGAGCGCGCGGACTCCTGACCCGGCCGCTCGATCCGGACGGCGTGAGTCCGGGATCCGACCCGCGGTGCGGGCGGCGCCGGGCAGCAGGCAGGATGGACCCATGACCTACACCCTCGTGCTGCTCCGCCACGGCGAGAGCGAGTGGAACGCGAAGAACCTCTTCACCGGCTGGGTGGACGTGCCGCTCTCGGAGAAGGGCACCGCGGAGGCGAAGCGCGGCGGCGAGCTGCTCAAGGAGTCGGGGGTCACCCCCGACGTCGTGCACACGTCGCTGCTGCGCCGCGCCATCAACACGGCGAACCTGGCGCTCGACGCCGCCGACCGGCACTGGATCCCGGTCAAGCGCAACTGGCGCCTCAACGAGCGCCACTACGGCGACCTGCAGGGCAAGGACAAGAAGCAGGTGCGCGACCAGTACGGCGAGGAGCAGTTCATGCTCTGGCGCCGCTCCTACGACGTGCCGCCGCCCGAGATCGAGCTGGGCTCGGAGTTCTCGCAGGACGCCGACGTGCGCTACGCCGGCGAGCCGATCCCGCGCTCCGAGGCGCTCAAGCAGGTGCTCGAGCGGGCGCTGCCGTACTGGGACGGCGAGATCGTGCCGGACCTCAAGGCCGGCAAGACCGTCCTCGTCGCCGCGCACGGCAACTCGCTGCGCGCCATCGTCAAGCACCTCGACGGCGTCGACGACCAGACCATCGCCGGGCTGAACATCCCCACCGGCATCCCGCTGGTCTACGAGCTCGACGAGGAGACGCTGCAGCCCACCAACCCGGGCGGCACGTACCTCGACCCCGAGGCCGCGAAGGACGCCATCGCCGCGGTCGCGAACCAGGGCAAGTGACGCACGGCGCGTGACACCGACGAACCCCGGGCCTCGAGAAAGAGGTCCGGGGTTCGTCGTCCCCGCTGGCAGCATGGCGGCGTGACCACCGGGACCGGCCTCGCGCAGACCTACCACGACGATGTCGTCCGGCCCCTGCTCCAGGCGTGGCGGCCCGCCCTGCCCTACGCGGCGGCGCGCCTCGGCAGCGGGTCGGACGTGCTGGGGCTCGACGACGAGACGTCGCGCGACCACGACTGGGGGCTGCGGCTCACGCTGCTCGTCGACGACGCGGACGTCGCGGCCGTCGACGCCCACCTGGAGGCCGCGCTGCCGGCCGAGCACGCGGGCCTGCCGGTGCGGTTCGCCACGACCTGGGACCCGGCGGTGCGCCACCGCGTCGAGGTCGCGACGCCGCGCGGGTTCGCGGCGTCACGCCTCGGGCTCGACCCCACGACCGACCTCGACGCCGCGGGCTGGCTGGCGCTCACGGGGCAGAGCGTGCTGGAGGTGACGGCAGGTCCGGTCTTCCACGACGCGCCGGGGGAGCTCACCGCGATCCGGGAGCGGCTGCGCTGGTACCCCGACGACCTGTGGCTGCACGTCCTCGCGGCCGAGTGGGCGCGCGTCGGGCAGGAGCTGCCGTTCGTCGGTCGCACCGGGGTGCGCGGGGACGACGCCGGGTCGCGGGTGCTCGCCGCCCGCCTCGCGGGCTCGCTGCTGCGCCTCGGGCTGCTCCTGGAGCAGCGGTGGCCGCCCTACCCCAAGTGGCTCGGCACCGCGTTCGCGGGCACGCCGTCGGCGGCGACCGCCGGGCCGCAGCTGGTCCGGGCGCTCGCGGCCGCGACCTGGCAGGAGCGGGACGCCGCCCTCGGCGACGCGTGCGACGCGCTGCACGAGCGGCAGCGCGAGGTCGGGCTGCCCGCCCTCGACGGCCCCGCGACGGGGCCGTTCTTCGACCGTCCCTTCCGGGGGCTGCGCGGGGTGCCCGAGCTGCTGCGGGAGCGCGCGGGCGACGCCGTGCGCGGCCTGCCCGCCGCCGTCGAGCAGTGGGTCGACGCCGTCGACGTGCTCATGGACGGACCGCGCCGCGTGGCGCTGGCGCGTGCCGAGGCAGGACGACGCTCCGCGGGGTAGTCACCGCCTCGCGGAGCGTCGTCCCACCTCGTCGGCGGTTTCAGGCGTCGGCGCGTGCGTGCTCGTCGTCGAAGTTGCCGGTGACGAGGAAGGTGATGCGGCGTGCGACGGAGACGCCGTGGTCGCCGAACCGCTCGTAGTAGCGGCCCAGCAGCGTGACGTCGACCGTCTGCTGGGTGGTGCCGGGCCACGCGGGGTCGAGCGTGGCGGCGAAGGTGTCCTGGTGCAGGGCGTCGAGGAGGTCGTCGTCCTGCTGCACCTCCGCGGCGAGGGCGACGTCGCGCGTGGCGAGCAGCGCCGTCGTGCGCTGGGCGACGTGCACCGCCGCGCCGTGCATCTTGACGAACGTCTCGCGCGCGGGCTCGGGCACCGCCTGGGCGGGGTACCGGCCGCGGGCGATCTCGGCGACGTGCCGGGCGAGGTCGCCCATGCGCTCGAGCGAGGCGCTGATGCGCAGCGCGGAGATGACGACCCGCAGGTCCGTCGCGACGGGCTGCTGCTGCGCGAGCAGGTGCACGCAGCGCTCGTCGAGCTCGCTCTCGAGCCGGTCGATCGCGTGGTCGGAGGCGATCACCTCCTGCGCGAGCTGGTGGTCGGCCTCCAGCAGGGCGTCGCCCGCGCGCCGGATGGCGGACTCGACGAGCCGGCTCATCTCGATGAGGTCGTCGCCGACCTGGCGCAGCTCGGCCTCGAAGATCTCTCGCATCGCTGTCCTCTCGGGGTGAAGGGTCTGCGGCCAGCCTGACACGCGCCGTGGACGCGGCGGGGGCGCCCAGGTGAACTGCGGGCGGGCCGAAGGTGAACAGTGGGCGACGGCTCGCTGAGCAGTTCCGCTCCGCGACGGATTCCCGGGGCGCCGCCGCCTACGCTTGCCATGTGGACGGAATCATCCAGGGCGTGACCGCGGTCGTCGCGGGCATCTTCGGCGTCGTGGTGGGCGTGGTCGCGACCCTCGCCTTCCGCTTCTCCGAGCGTGTCCAGCGCCGGTCGCCCGAGGCAGCCCCCGCCGAGCTGGACGAGGGTCTCGTCCGCGTGCTCGCGGTGCTGCGCTCGGCCGCGGTGGTCCTGGACGAGGAGGACGACGTCGTGCGGGCGTCGCCGCCGGCGTACGCGCTGGGGGTGGTGCGCAACGACGCCCTCCAGCACCCGGCGATCGTCGACCTGGTGCGCGAGGTCCGGCGCGACGGCGTGATCCGGGAGAAGGAGCTGGAGCTGCCGCGCGGCCCGATCGGCTCGGGCACGGTGCTGCTGCAGGTCCGGGTGGCGCCCGTCGGCCCGGACAAGCTGCTCGTCCTCGCCGAGGACCGCACGGAGGCCCGCCGCGTGGAGGCCATCCGCCGCGACTTCGTCGTCAACGTGTCGCACGAGCTCAAGACGCCGGTCGGGGCGCTCGCCCTGCTGGCCGAGACGGTGCAGGACGCCGCGGACGACCCGGTCGCCGTGCGCCGGTTCACCGAGCGGATGCAGGCGGAGGCGCAGCGCCTGTCCGCCCTGGTGCACGAGATCATCGAGCTGTCCCGTCTACAGGTGGCGGGCGCCCTGCAGGAGGTCACGACGATCCCGGTGCGTGACGTCGTCGCCGAGGCCGTGGACCGCGCCCGCACCACCGCACAGGCGAAGAACATCGCGATCACGGTGGGCGGCTCGGCCGACGTCCTCGTGTACGGCGACCACAACCTGCTCGTCACCGCGGTGCGCAACCTGCTCGACAACGCCGTCGCCTACTCGCCGGAGAACACCCGCGTGGGCGTGGGGGTGCGCGTGCGCCGCGGCCTCGTCGAGATCGACGTCGTCGACCAGGGCGTGGGCATCGCCGCCGACGAGCAGGACCGCGTCTTCGAGCGTTTCTACCGCGTCGACCCGGCGCGCTCCCGCGACACGGGCGGCACCGGACTGGGCCTGAGCATCGTCAAGCACGTGGCGGCCGACCACGGTGGCGACGTGCAGATCTGGTCCGAGCCCGGCAAGGGCTCGACGTTCACCCTGCGCATCCCGGCGGCCGACGTGCCGCAGGAGCTCCCGCAGGACGCCGCCGACGGCGACCCGGAGCCCACGGTCCAGCACACCCCGCAGCACACCCATGGCACGACGGACGAGGAGGTAGGTGCGTGACGCGCATCCTGGTGGTCGAGGACGAGGAGTCCTACCGGGACCCCCTGACATATCAGCTCACCCGCGAGGGTTTCGAGGTCGTGGAGGCCTCGAACGGGGTCGACGCGCTGGCCGCCTACGACGACGGCGGCGCCGACCTCGTGCTGCTCGACCTCATGCTGCCCGGCCTGTCCGGCACGGAGGTGTGCCGGGAGCTGCGGCAGCGCGGCGACGTGCCCGTCATCATGCTCACGGCCAAGGACTCGGAGATCGACAAGGTCGTGGGCCTCGAGCTGGGCGCCGACGACTACGTCACCAAGCCGTACTCCTTCCGCGAGCTGCTGGCCCGCATGCGCGCGGTGATGCGCCGGCGCGGCCCGGCGGCGCCCGAGGCCGCGTCGAACGGGCACGACGACGACGGCGAGCCCGTGCTCGAGGTCGGCCCGGTGCGGATGGACGTGGAGCGGCACACCGTCACCGTGGGCGGCGCCGCCGTCTCCCTGCCGCTCAAGGAGTTCGACCTGCTGGAGCTGCTGCTGCGCAACGCCGGCCGCGTGCTCACCCGTGGGCAGCTCATCGACCGGGTCTGGGGCGCGGACTACGTCGGCGACACCAAGACGCTCGACGTTCACGTGAAGCGCATCCGGTCCAAGATCGAGGCCGACCCGGGCTCGCCGCAGCTGCTGCTCACCGTCCGCGGCCTGGGGTACAAGCTCGCCGACGAGCCCGCCTAGATCGCCGAGGTAGTTCGAAGTTCGCCGAGGTAGTTCGAGGGGCGGCCCGCAATTCTGCGGGTCGCCCCTCGAACTACCTCGGCGAACTTCGAACTACCTCGGCGGCGGCCGACCACCCGCCCTGCACTGTTCACCCCTCGTTCATCTGCTCCTGGGTCCCGAGCCACCTTGCGTGCCTAGCGTTCCCGACGAACGCCGGTACTTCGCCGGTGTCCCTCCGTGTGAACAGGATGGAACGAGACGTGAAGCTCAGCCGATTCTCCCGTGCTGGATCCGCCGTGGCGGTCGGCGCGCTGGCCCTGACCCTCGCCGCGTGCGGCTCGGACCCGGCCGCGCCGGGTGCGGAGTCCACCGGTGGCTCGCAGGAGGGCGCCTCGTCCCTGTCGGGCGAGCTCAGCGGCGGTGGCGCCTCCTCGCAGGAGTCCGCCCAGGACGCGTGGCGCGCCGGCTTCCAGACCGCGAACCCCGACGTCACCGTCAACTACGACCCCGTCGGCTCCGGCGGCGGCCGCACCGGCTTCACCGACGGCTCGTACGCCTTCGCGGGCTCCGACGCCGCGCTGGACGAGGACGAGATGAAGGCGGCCGAGGCCCAGTGCGGCGAGGGCGGCGTCATCGAGTTCCCGGGCTACGTCAGCCCGATCGCCGTGGCCTTCAACCTCGAGGGCGTCGACTCGCTGAACCTCAAGCCCGAGGTCATCGCGAACATCTTCTCCGGCAAGATCACGAGCTGGGACGACGAGGCGATCGCCGCCGACAACCCGGACGCCGAGCTGCCGGCCACCGCGATCACCGTGGTGCACCGCTCGGACGACTCGGGCACCACCGAGAACTTCCAGGCCTACCTGTCCGAGGCCGCCCCGGACGCCTGGGACCACGAGCCCGAGGGCGTCTGGCCGATCGAGGGCCAGGAGTCGGCGCAGGGCACCTCCGGCGTGGTCGCGGCCGCGCAGTCCGGCGAGGGCACCATCACCTACGCCGACGCCTCCCAGATCTCCGACCTGGGCACCGTGGCGGTCGGCGTGGGCGACGAGTTCGTGCCGTACAGCGCCGAGGCGGCCGCCGAGGTCGTCGCGCAGTCGCCGCGGGCCGAGGGCACCGCGGACGGCGTGTACTCGATCGAGCTCAAGCGCGACGTCGCGGGCACCTACCCGGTCGTGCTGGTCTCCTACCTCCTGGCGTGCGGCACCTACGCCGACCAGGCGCAGGCCGACCTGGTCAAGGGCTACATGTCCTACCTCGTGAGCGAGGAGGGCCAGCAGGTGGCCGCCGACGCCGCGGGCTCCGCCCCGCTGTCGGCCGACATCCGCGACGCGGTGCTGCCGTCGATCGAGGCGATCACGGCCGGCTGACCTGGTCGCCGGCCGCCGGTCGGGCCGTCGTCGAGCACCTCGACGACCCCGGCCGGCGGCCGTCACCGCCAGCACCGCACAGGCACCGCACAGGTAACGAGGAGAACGAGTGACCACCACCGTCAGCCCGCCCCGCCCGCGGGTGCCGGGCAGACCGCGCCGACGCTCGCGGACCACCGACCGCGGCTTCAACCGGGTCTTCCGCTGGATCGCCGTCGGCGCGGGCGTCCTGATCCTGGCGGTGCTGGCCGCCGTCGCGGTGTTCCTGCTGCAGCAGGCGTGGCCGGCCCTGACCGCCGGGTCGGACGAGCTGGCGGCGTCGGTGCCGCGCTACCCCGACGACACGTCGCTGCTCGAGTACGTCGGACCGCTCGTGTTCGGCACGCTGCTCGCGGCGGCCCTCGCCCTCGCGATCGCGACCCCGGTCGCGATGGGGATCGCGCTGTTCATCTCGCACTACGCGCCGCCGCGGCTGTCCCAGGTGCTCGGGTACCTGGTGGACCTGCTGGCGGCCGTCCCGTCGGTGATCTACGGCCTGTGGGGCATCTACGTGCTCGGCCCGGCCGCGCTGCCCGTGTGGGAGTGGCTGAACTCCTGGTTCGGCTGGTTCCCCCTCTTCGCCGGGCCGGTCTCGCCCACGTCCCGCGTCCTCGCGACCGTGTCCGTGGTGCTCGCGGTGATGATCCTGCCGATCATCACGGCCGTCGCCCGTGAGGTCTTCCTGCAGACGCCGAAGCTCCACGAGGAGGCGGCGCTCGCGCTCGGCGCGACCCGCTGGGAGATGGTCCGCACGGCGGTGCTGCCCTTCGGCCGCTCGGGCGTCATCTCGGCCGCGATGCTCGGTCTGGGACGTGCGCTCGGCGAGACGATGGCGGTCCTGATGATCCTGTCGCCCGGCTTCTTGTACTCGTTCAGGATCCTCGACGCCTCGCAGCAGCAGACGATCGCCGCGTACATCGCGCTCGACTTCCCGGAGGCGAGCGGGCTCGCCGTGAACACGCTGATCGCCACCGGCCTCGTGCTGTTCGTCATCACGCTGGCCGTCAACATGGCCGCGCGCGCGATCGTGGCGCGCCGCAAGGACTTCTCGGGGGCCAACTGATGAGCACCACCACCATCGACCCCTCGGGCCCCGCCGACGCCACGGCCCGCACCCGGGCCGCGCTGACCGGCGCCGACGGCGCCCGGCGCCGCAAGGACCGCACGATGACGGTACTGATCTGGGCGGCGTTCGTCGTGGCCATGGCGCCGCTCGTGTCGCTGATCTGGACGGTGCTGAGCAACGGCGCCGGCCGCATCAGCATGGACTTCCTCACGCTGTCGATGCGCAACATCTTCGGCGGCGACCCGAGCGGCGGCATCTACCACGCCATCGCGGGCACGCTGATCATCACGGCCCTGGCCACGGTGATCTCGGTGCCGATCGGCCTGCTCACCGCGATCTACCTCGTCGAGTACGGCAAGGGCGCGCTGGCCCGCGCGGTCACGTTCTTCATCGACGTGATGACCGGCATCCCGTCGATCGTCGCCGGCCTGTTCGCCGTCTCCCTGTTCACCCTGATCCTGGGGCCGGGCGTGCGGATGGGCATCATCGGCGCGGTCGCGCTGTCGGTGCTGATGATCCCCGTCGTGGTGCGCTCCTGCGAGGAGATGCTCAAGCTCGTGCCGCACGAGCTGCGCGAGGCCTCCTACGCGCTGGGCGTGCCCAAGTGGCTGACGATCGTCAAGGTCGTGCTGCGCACCTCGGTGGCAGGGCTCACCACGGGCATCCTGCTCGCCGTCGCCCGCGTCATCGGCGAGACGGCGCCGCTGCTCGTCACCGTCGGCGTCACCGACTCGATCAACTTCGACCCGTTCGAGGGCCGCATGATGACGCTGCCGGTCTTCGCCTACCGCCAGTACAGCCAGGGCCTGGCCACCTGCCCGGGCGGCGAGTCCGCCTCCTGCGTGGCGGACATCGCGATCCAGAACGCGTGGGGCGCGGCCCTCGTGCTGATCGTCCTGGTGCTCGCCCTCAACCTCGTCGGCCGGCTGGTGAACCGCTGGTTCTCCCCGAAGCTGCGCTGACGCGCAGCCCCGCCCGCCGCAGCCCCAGCGTTCAGAAAGAGACACCACGATGGCACAGCGCATCGACGTGAAGGACCTCAACATCTACTACGGCGACTTCCTCGCCGTGCAGGACGTGTCGATGACGATCGACCCCAAGTCGGTGACGGCGTTCATCGGCCCCTCCGGGTGCGGCAAGTCGACCTTCCTGCGCACGCTCAACCGGATGCACGAGGTGATCCCCGGCGCCCGCGTGGAGGGCACCGTGGAGATGGAGGGCGTCGACCTGTACGGCGACGACATCGACCCGGTGGCCGTGCGCCGCAACGTGGGGATGGTCTTCCAGCGACCCAACCCGTTCCCGACCATGTCGATCCGCGACAACGTGCTCGCCGGCGTGCGGCTGAACAACCGGCGCATCAGCAAGGCGGACGCCGAGGAGCTGGTCGAGGGCTCGCTGCGCGGCGCCAACCTGTGGAACGAGGTCAAGGACCGCCTCGACCGACCGGGCTCCGGCCTGTCCGGCGGGCAGCAGCAGCGCCTGTGCATCGCGCGCGCCATCGCGGTGAAGCCGCAGGTGCTGCTCATGGACGAGCCGTGCTCCGCCCTCGACCCCATCTCGACGCTCGCGATCGAGGACCTCATCGGCGAGCTGAAGCAGGACTACACGATCGTCATCGTGACCCACAACATGCAGCAGGCGGCGCGCGTCAGCGACCGGACGGCGTTCTTCAACATCGCCGGCACGGGCAAGCCCGGCCGCCTCATCGAGATGAACGAGACGTCGACGATCTTCTCCACGCCCTCCGAGCAGGCCACCGAGGACTACGTCTCCGGTCGCTTCGGGTGACCCGCTGCTGACGGCGCCGGCAGGCAGGGACGGCGAAGGGGCGGGCCGCAGCGGGTGCTGCGGCCCGCCCCTTCGTGCGGGTCGTGCGGGTCAGACGCCCGTGGTGCTCGGCACCCAGGCCTCGTACTCGGGGAGCGTGCCGTCCATGACGGGCAGGAAGAAGTCCTCGTCCACGCCGGCGCCGGACAGCGTCGCGTCGAGGTCGCCGCCCGGGTGCGCGGCGACGGCGCCGATCTGCGCGTCCACGGCCTGCTCGCCGGCCTGGTCGGCGCTCAGGTACACGGTCTGGCCGGCGGGCACGGTGAGCGAGATCGGCTCGGCGCCCTCGGCGGCGAGCACGAAGTCGACGTCCTCGGCCGAGCCGTTGGCGAGCGCGCCGAGCACGGCGCCGGGCTCGCCCTCGCCCTCGGAGACGACCATGAGGTTGATGCCGCGCACCTGGTCGGTGAGGTTCACGCGCGCGCCGTCCGACGGGGCGTAGGGCTTGGTGGTGATCGTGGGGGAGCAGGCGGCCAGCAGCAGGGCGCCCGCCATGACGCTGGCGGCGGCGACGAGGCGTGCGGGGCGGGCGGAGCGGGACACGAGCTCTCCTTCGAAGGCGTCGGCTCGCGGGCGCGGGTGGCCGCGCGGGCGCGGGGCATCAGGGTTCCCCCACGTCAGGCGGGGAAGGTGCGGGCCCGGCGGGGGCCCGCCGACATCCTAACGATGCCGGGCGCGGGCTGCGTCCATGATTGCGCTTCCAGGCCTCTGACCTGCGCAAACGTGTTCGTCACAGGGCCCTGGAGAGGCCGCGGGACCGGGGAGTGTCGGCCTCCCCGTGATAAGATCGTCGACTGGGAAAGGGGACATCTGCAGATGACGTTCACAGTAGGCGAGACGGTTGTCTACCCGCATCACGGCGCCGCGCTGATCGAGGAGATCAAGACGCGCAAGATCCGTGGCGAGGAGAAGATGTACCTCAAGCTCAAGGTTGCCCAGGGCGACCTGACGATCGAGGTCCCGGCGGAGAACGTCGACCTCGTGGGTGTGCGCGACGTGGTCGACCAGCAGGGGCTGGACCGCGTCTTCGAGGTGCTGCGCGCGCCCTACACGGAGGAGCCGACCAACTGGTCGCGCCGGTACAAGGCGAACCTCGAGAAGCTCGCGTCCGGCGACGTGATCAAGGTCGGCGAGGTCGTGCGCGACCTGTCGCGCCGTGACGCGGACCGCGGCCTCTCGGCGGGCGAGAAGCGCATGCTCGCCAAGGCTCGCCAGATCCTCGAGTCCGAGGTCGCCCTGGCCGAGGGTGTCGACGAGGAGAAGGCCGGCGCCATCATCGACGAGGTCCTCGCCTCCTGAGGCTCCCGTCATCAGCGCTGCACGACGGCGACCCGCGGCTCCGGCCGCGGGTCGCCGTCGTCGTTCCGGTACCGTGACGCCGTGACGACGCTCGCGATCCTCACCGCCGCGGGGTCGGGCACCCGCCTCGGCCGGGATCTTCCGAAGGCCCTGGTCGCCCTGGAGGGCTTCCCCCTCGTGGTGCACGCCGCCCGCCGCCTCGCCGCCTCGGGCGTCGTCGACTCCCTGGTCGTCACCTGCCCCGCCGGCCTCGACGCCGCGGTGCGCGACGTCGTCGCGCAGGACCCGCACGTGGACGTGCCGGTCCGCGTGGTCGAGGGGGGTGCCACCCGGCAGGCCTCCGTCGCCGCCGGCCTCGCGCTCGCCGGCCCGGACGACGACGTGGTCCTCGTGCACGACGCCGCCCGGCCGCTCGCCCCGCCGCGCCTGGTGCGCCGCGTCGTCGAGGCCGTCCGCGCCGGCCACGGCGCCGTCGTGCCGGGGCTGCCCGTCACCGACACCGTGAAGCGGGTCGCGCCGGCGTCGTCCGCCGGCGGAGCGGGCGTCGAGCGGGTCGTCGAGACGCCGGACCGCGCGGCGTTGCGCGCGGTGCAGACGCCGCAGGGCTTCGACCGCGCCCTCCTGGAGCGTGCGCACGCGCGGGGCGCGAACCGCGCGACGGCCGAGGGGCTGGCGGCCACGGACGACGCAGGTCTGGTCGAGGCGCTCGGCGAGACCGCCTACGTCGTCGGCGGCGAGGAGACGGCCATGAAGATCACCACCGAACGCGACCTGCAGGTGGCCGCGCTGCTGCTGGAGGAGGAGTCGTGACCCCGGCGTACCAGGGGCTGCCGCGCACCGGGCTCGGCGTCGACGTGCACGCCTACGCCCCCGAGGGGTCCGACCGCGAGCTGTGGCTCGGCGGCCTGCGCTGGCCGGGGGAGCGGCCGCTCGCCGGGCACTCGGACGCCGACGTCGCGGCGCACGCGGCCGCCGACGCCCTCTTCTCCGCCGCGGGCATCGGCGACCTCGGCACCCACTTCGGCACCAGCGAGCCCGAGTGGGCCGGGGCCGCGGGGACCACGCTGCTCGCCGAGGCCGCGCGCCGGGTCCGGGAGGCCGGGTTCGAGATCGGGAACGTCGCCGTGCAGGTGGTCGGCAACCGGCCGAAGGTCGGCCCGCGCCGCGCCGAGGCCGAGGCGGCGCTCTCCGCCGCGGCCGGCGCGCCCGTCTCCCTGAGCGCCACCACGACCGACGGCCTGGGGCTCACCGGCCGGGGCGAGGGAGTCGCGGCGATCGCCACGGCGCTCGTGGTCGCGGTCGGCTGATTCGTCCGTCGGTCCTCGGCCGAGGACGACGGCGCTCACTGCTGCAGCCGCGGGTCCTGCGACGGGTCGGCGTACGGCTCCGGGCAGCCCCGCTCGACGGCGTCCGGGCGCAGCTCGACGTGCCACGGCTCGTTCGCGTACACCCGGCACAGCCCGTACGCGGCGCCGTGCTCCCCGACCCACTGGCTGCCGCCCGTCTGCTGCAGGTCGACGGCGTCGCCGGTGACGTGCGACGACGTGTCGGCCGACGCCACCCAGCGGGACGCCTCGGCCGCGGACCCGTACTGGGCGACCGCCTCGCGCAGCAGCCGGTCCTGGTAGGCCGCGGAGCGCCAGCCGCTGTTGACGAAGAGCGTGACGCCGTCGTGCTCGGCGTCGGCCGCGGCGGCCTGGAGGGCCGCGAGGAGCGCGGGGTCGAGGTTCGCCAGGGCCGGGAGGTCGTCGTCGAGCACGGTGGTGCCGTCGGGGACATGGCCCGCGGCCTCGCCGTCGCGCGCGCCGCGGTCCGGACGGTCCGCGGGGGCCTTCGCCGGCGCGGCCGACGTCGTCGTGCGCGGCGGCGGGGTCGCCTGGCAGGCTGCGAGCCCGACCGCCGCGGCGGCGGCCACGGCGAGGGCGAGCAACGGGCGGAGGGCGTGTCGGTGGTGGCGCA
>Ga0180218_1001567_pt1 | contig 13461 bp, 10 predicted proteins | sample eDN3rd37CKraftBY_FD_151334 | JGI IMG/M metagenome (GOLD analysis project Ga0180218, IMG submission 151334) | Enriched backyard soil microbial communities from Emeryville, California, USA - eDNA 3rd pass 37_C Kraft BY (version 2) (version 2) | ecosystem: Environmental > Terrestrial > Soil >... | reverse complement strand
GACCAGCGCTTGTCCTCCTGCCAGTTGGCCCGCAAGTCGTCGGCGTTCTCCCAGAAGCCCACCGCCAGACCGGCCGCGTACGCCGCACCGAGCGCGGTGGTCTCGGCGACCACGGGCTTGACCACGTCGACGCCGAGCACGTCGGCCTGGATCTGCATGCACAGCGCGTTGGCGGTGATCCCACCGTCGACCTTGAGAACCTCAAGGTGCACACCGGAATCCGCCTCCATGGCGTCAACCACGTCGCGGCTCTGATAGCAGATCGACTCCAGCGTCGCACGCGCCAGGTGCGCGTTGGTGTTGAACCGCGACAGGCCCACGATCGCGCCGCGCGCGTCGCTGCGCCAGTACGGCGCGAACAGGCCGGAGAAGGCGGGCACGAAGTACACGCCGCCGTTGTCGCTGACCTGCCGCGCCAGCGACTCGCTCTGCGACGCACCGCTGATGATGCCCAACTGGTCGCGCAACCACTGCACGGCCGATCCGGTCACCGCGATCGAACCCTCAAGCGCGTAAACCGGTTTCGAGTCGCCGAACTGGTAGCACACCGTGGTCAGCAGACCGTTGTCCGAGCGCACGATCTTCTCACCGGTGTTGAGCAGCAGGAAATTGCCGGTGCCATAGGTGTTCTTGGCCTCGCCGGCCTCCAGGCACACCTGGCCGACCATCGCGGCCTGCTGGTCACCGAGGATGCCGGTCAGCGGCACCTGCCCGGCCAGCGGACCGTCGTCACGCGTGATGCCGTACGACTCCGGATACGACGACGGCTTGATCTCGGGCAGCATCCGGCGCGGAATCCCGAAGAACGACAACAGTTCGTCGTCCCAGTCGAGGGTCTCCAGGTTCATCAGCATGGTGCGGCTGGCGTTGGTGACGTCGGTGACGTGCACGCCGCCGCGCGTACCGCCGGTGAGGTTCCACACCAGCCAACTGTCGGCGGTCCCGAAGATCGCGTCGCCCTTCTCGGCGTCCTCGCGGACCCCCGGCACGTTGTCCAGGATCCACTGGATCTTGCCGCCCGAGAAGTACGTCGCGGGCGGCAGACCGGCCTTGCGCCGGATGACGTCACCGCGGCCGTCACGGTCGAGTGCCGCGGCGATGCTGTCGGTGCGGGTGTCCTGCCACACGATCGCGTTGTAGTAGGGCCTGCCGGTGTGCCGGTTCCACACCAGCGACGTCTCGCGCTGGTTGGTGATGCCCAGCGCGGCCAGGTCGGAGGCCTGCAGATTCGTCCGGTTGAGTGCGGTCATCACCACCGATGCGGTGCGCTCCCAGATCTCCACCGGGTTGTGCTCGACCCAGCCCGCCCTGGGCAGGATCTGCTCGTGTTCGAGCTGGTGGCGGCCCACTTCGGCGCCGTCATGGTCGAAGATCATGCACCGCGTGCTCGTGGTGCCCTGGTCGATCGCTGCGACGAAATCGGCCACTGTGCCCCTTTCGGGTCGCTCGCTCCTGCCGTATCGAAGGTCCATCATGGCCTACATGGCCACCTCCACAGCCGATATCGCCGCCATGCCGCGCGGCGGGCCGCGCGCCTCCTGTCTGGACCGGCTGCTGCAGACCGATCGGCTGGAGTATCTGGACCGCGACGATGTCGATCAGCGCGTGAAGCGCAGCGTCGTGCGGGCCCTGGAGTGGACCGGCGACATGTTCGGCAACCACGAGAAGTTCGCGGCGATCGCGCTGGATCTGCTGGCCGAGGTGCCCGACCCGCGGATTCTCGAGCTCGGCGCGGGCCACGGCAGCGTGTCGCGCCGGCTGCTGGCCAACCACCCCACCGCGCACGTGACCGTCACCGACGTCGACCCTGCCGCGGTGGCCGCGATGGCCGACGGCGAGCTGGGTGATCATCCGCGCGCGGTGGTGCGTGCGATGGACGCCACCGACATCGACGCCGACGACGGCTCGTTCGATCTGGCGCTGTTCGCGTTGTCGTTTCACCACCTGTCCCCCGCTCAGGCCGCCGCGGTGTTCGCCGAGGGCACGCGGGTGGCGCGCACGCTGCTGATCATCGACCTGCCGCGCCCGCCCGCGCCGCTGCATCTGCTGCGACTGGCGACGATGCTGCCGCTCGCGCCGCTGGTGCCGTTCGTGCACGACGGCGTGATCAGCTCGCTGCGGTGTTACAGCCCGTCGGCCCTGCGGGCGCTGGCCGCGCACGCGGGCGTCACGGTCGAATTGCGCGGCGGCCTGACCACGCCGCAGATCGCGATCGCCCGGCGGGCCTAACGACGCGGGCGCGTCAGCCGGTGCAGCACCCACGCCACCGGGATCGTCGCCGCCAGCGTCGCCGCGAACAGCCCGGCCGCCCACCCGGTGTAGACGTGCCAGCCCAGCACGAACTCCATGACCAGGTCCATCACCACCACGTGCAGGAGGAAGATCTCGTAGGAGATCTCGCCCAGCCACACCATGGGCCTGCTCGCCATCACGCGCGCGTAGAACCCGGTGGACCCCAGCGCGAGCGGCGCCACCATCAGCGTGGCGATCACCGCGTAGAACATCGTCTTGGTGATGTCCTCACCCAGCGTCAGCGTGAACGCCGTCGTCGTTCCCGCGATCGGCGTCGACACCACCAGGTAACCCGCCACGGCGACCGGCAGCACCGCGGCGGCGTGGCACCGCACGCCCATGGTGGCCAGCACCGCGAGCATCATGCCGCCGATGAACCACACCAGATAGTGCGGCAGCCACGCGCCTGCGCTCACCGGCAGCCGCCCGGCGTGCGACGCGACCAGCCACAACGGGCTGACCGCGCCGAGCACCGCCAGCCCGCCGAGTAGCCGCCACGGCCGGAAGTGCCTGCGGCACAACACCACCAGCAGCACGTACGCCAGCAGCGGCAGGGCCGCGTAGAACGTCACCTCGACCGCGAGGCTCCACATCTGCGTCAGCCCCTGATGCAGATAGCTGGTGTAGTAGTCGCCGCGGTAGATCTGCGTGAGCGTCAGGTGGCGCCACAGCCCGGTCCAGGTGTGCCCCGGGTTCGGTTCGACGCTGCGCAGTTCGTAGATGCCGAACACCAGCAGCACCGTGACCACATAGGCGGGCATGATGCGGCGGACCCGGCTGCGCGCATACCGTCGCACGCTCGGCGCCTGCGCACCGGTGGCCACGGCCCGCACCCACGGGCGGAACAACAGCAGCCCGGACAGCACGAAGAAGATCGCGACGCCGATCTCCAGACGCGCACCGAGCAGTCCGACGTAGCCGTGCGTCAGCAGGCCGGTGCCGTAGGCCGCGTGCGTGCCCATCACCGTGAGCGCCGCGACGGCCCGCACGCCGGTCAGTGACGCGATGCGGTCGGCACGCGAAACCTGTTCGAGTCCCCCTTGGTCCGCCCCGTCGGTGGGGTCGGGGCCCGGCGCCGCTGCCACCGCGTCAGTATGCGGCCCCGGGGGCGGGCATCACTTCCCGGCCATCACCACGCGTTCGTTCGGCACACAGTGCGTCATCGTGAGCCCGGTGACGTCGCGCGGACCGTTCTTGCCGAGGTTCTGCCTGCGCTTCTCCTCGGCGTCCGAAAGGGTCTGCGATTTCAGGGGTTCCAGGTCGCGCACGTCGTCGACCGTGATGCCGAGGCCTTCCCCGACGCGGAGGCCGAGTTCGTCGTCGCACATCAGGAAGTGCCAGACCATGCGTTCCTGCACCTCGCGGGTGGCCTCGGAGATGTTGGTGACGAAGTTCTTCACCAGGTCGTCCTTCTCCCACTGGTCCATCAGCTGATAACGCTGACCGGCCTGCTCGTAGTCGTTGGTACGTGGGATGCGCTTGCGGGTGATGCGTCCGCTGAACTCCGGCCCGTACTCGTCGGCCGTCGGCGCCTGCGCCTCCCGCAGACCGCCGGTGATCGACGGCTCGTAGTTGACGTGCGGGTTGGCGCCGTTGTTGTCGACGCCGTACTGCATGGGCCCACCCTGCTGATTGGTGGCGACCTTGGCGTTCTTGGGCCGGTTCACCGGCAGCTGCAGATAGTTGGGGCCCACCCGGTAGCGCTGGGTGTCCGAGTAGGAGAACGAGCGCCCGATCAGCATCTTGTCCTCGGAGAAGTCCATCCCGTCGACCAGCACGCCGGTGCCCATCGCCAGTTGCTCGTTGTCGTTGAAGAAGTTGTCGACGTTGCGGTTCAACACCATCCGGCCGACCAGCTTGGGCGGGAAGTCGTTCTCGGGCCACACCTTGGTGTCGTCGAGCGGGTCCCAGTCCAGTTCGGGATGCTCGTCGTCGCTCATGATCTGCACGAGCAGTTCCCATTCCGGGTAGTCGCCGCGCTCGATGGCTTCGTAGAGATCCTTGGTGGCACTGCCGAGTTCGGTCGCCTGGATCGCCGCCGCATCGTCCTCGGTGAGGCTCTTGACGCCCGCCTTGGGCATCCAGTGGTACTTGACCAGATGGGTCTGCCCCTCGGCGTTGACCCAGCGGTAGGTGTTGACGCCGAATCCCTGCATGGTCCGGTAATTGGCCGGGATGCCGCGCGGCGAGAACAGGTTGACCAGCATGTGCATGCACTCGGGCGTCTGCGACATGAAGTCGAAGATGCGCGCGGGTTCCTGGTGGTGGGTGACCGGATCCGGCTTCAGCGAGTGGATGACGTCCGGGAACTTGATCGCGTCGCGGATGAAGAACACCGCCAGGTTGTTGCCCACCAGGTCCCAGTTGCCGTCCTCGGTGTAGAACTTGACCGCGAAACCGCGCGGATCACGCGCCACCTCCGACGAGTCGCGCCCCCCGATCACCGTCGACAACCGGATCGCCAGATCGGTGCGCTTACCCGGGGTGTTGAACAGCTTGGCGCGGGTGTACCGCTCGATCGGTTCGTCGCCCCATTTGCCGGTGGCCTCGAAGTAACCGAAGGCCACCGCGCCGCGGGCGTGCACCACCCGCTCCGGGATGCGTTCCCGGTCGAAATGGCTCATCTTCTCCAGGAAGTGATAGTTCTCCATGGTCGCCGGGCCGCGGGCGCCGACGGACCGCTGGTTCTGGTTGTCGAAGATCGGGTGGCCCTGCCGATCGGTCAGCACATCACGGGTGTCGTCGGGATCGGGCGGTTGGGCGGAAACGTCGGTCATCTCAAGCTCCTATGCGTTCGGTGGAACACGCGAACTGCCGACTTCGCGCGCCCCGGGCCAACCCGCCGCGTTCCCCGCCACGCCGATGTTCAAACGGTGACCGACTCTCCTCTTCCCAGCTCGACCACGCGCTCACCCATCCCCCGCCGGGCCATTTCTTCGCGGAAATCGCTCAGCGGCGACGCGAACACGCCGTAGTCGTCGAAGTGCACCGGGATCACCTTGCCGGGTTCGAGCAGTTCGGCCAGGTCGGCCCCTTGCCTGCCGTCCATCGTCACGGTCAGCCCGAACGGCAGGTGCCTGCCGAACGGCAACCGCGTGCCGCCGAGGTGCAGGATGCCCGCGTCGATCGAGGTGAACCGGGCCGGGATCTCGTCGAGTTCCTCGACGAACAGCGTGTCACCGGAGATGTAGAGCCTTCGTGTGGCGCCGCCTTCCGCGACCCCCTCGGTGACCTCGATCATCGAACCCATCACGGGCGGCAGCACGCGGTGCACCGGCGCGGGGGCGTGCCTGCCGGGCAGCGAGGTCACCGTGACCGTGGTGGCGCCCTTGGTGATCGTGTGGGTCTGCCACGTCGTCATCGGCACCGTCGCCTCAAATCCGCGGTGGGACAGGCGCTTCGCGGCATTCGGTGTGGTGAGGATCGGCAGCGTGTGGTCCAGGCCGGCCTGGGCCACACGGTCCCAGTGGTCGCCGTGCATGTGCGAGAGCACCACGGCGTCGAGCGGCGGCAGCTCGTCGATCGAGTACGCCGGTTCCCGCAGCCGCTTGGACATCAGCCCGTACCCCAGGTAGGCGTGCTGGCCCTGGTGCAGGAAGTTCGGGTCGGTGAGCAGGGTGACGTCACCGGCCGAGATCAGCGTGGTGGCGTTGCCGACGAACGTGATGTCCATTGGCCCCGTCTACCCATCGGATTGGGGTTTATTCGCGATTCTGTTGCGCAAACGTCAGCGACGATGTTGCATCACGTTGTGGGCGAAGAGGTCAAACGCACCGAGTACACGCGGGCGCACCGCCAGGAGTACCGCCGCAAGGTGCAGCTGTGCCTCGACGTGTTCGAGACCATGCTCAACCAGTCCAGCTTCGAGTTCGAGCGTCCGCTCACCGGCATGGAGATCGAGTGCAACCTCGTCGACCGCGACTACCAGCCGGCGCTGCGCAACCACGAGGTGCTCAAGTCCATCGCCGATCCGGCCTACCAGACCGAATTGGGCGCTTACAACATCGAATTGAACGTGCCGCCGCGCCCGCTGCCGGGCCGCTCCGCGCTCGAGCTTGAGGACGAGGTCCGCGCGAGCCTCAACGCCGCCGAGGCCAAGGCGGCCGCGGAAGGCACCCACATCGTGATGATCGGGATCCTGCCGACGCTTATGCCCGAACACCTTTCGGGCAGCTGGATGAGCGACTCGACCCGCTACCAGGCGCTCAACGACTCGATCTTCACCGCCCGCGGCGAGGACCTGGTGATCGACATATCCGGGCCCGAGCGGCTGAGTATCCAGGCCGCCTCGATCGCCCCCGAATCGGCATGCACCAGCATGCAGCTGCACCAGCAGGTGTCCCCCGCCGAGTTCGCGCAGTACTGGAACGCCGCGCAGGTGCTGGCCGGTCCGCAACTCGCGGTGGGCGCCAACTCGCCGTTCTTCTTCGGCCACCACCTGTGGGCCGAGACCCGCATCGAGTTGTTCACCCAGGCCACCGACACCCGGCCCGACGAACTCAAGACCCAGGGCGTGCGCCCTCGGGTGTGGTTCGGTGAACGCTGGATCACCTCGATCTTCGACCTGTTCGAGGAGAACGTCCGCTACTTCCCGTCCCTGCTGCCCGAGGTGTCCGACGAGGACCCGGCCGCCGAACTCGCCGCGGGCCGCACCCCCAAGCTCTCGGAGCTGCGCCTGCACAACGGCACCATCTACCGCTGGAACCGGCCCATCTACGACGTCGTGAACGGGATGCCGCACCTGCGCGTGGAGAACCGGGTGCTGCCGGCCGGCCCCACCGTGATCGACATGATGGCCAACGCGGCGTTCTACTACGGGTTGCTGCGCACCCTCTCCGAAGAGGACCGGCCCATCTGGACCAAGATGAGTTTCGCTGCCGCGCAGCACAATTTCACCGCCGCCGCGCAGCACGGCATGGAGTCGCGGCTGTACTGGCCCGAGCTGGGCGAGGTGACACCCGACGAGCTGATCCTGCGTCAACTGCTGCCGCTGGCCCACGAGGGCCTGCGTCGCCGCGGGGTGGCGGGCGAGGTCTGCGACCGCTATCTCGGCGTGATCGAAGGCCGCGCCAAGACCGGGCAGACCGGTGCCGCGTGGCAGGTGTCGACGGTCCAGAGAATCCAGGAGAGCGGCAGGTCGCGGCCCGAGGCGCTGGCCGGGATGCTGCGCGAGTACGTCGAGCGCATGCACAGCAATGAGCCGGTCCACACCTGGGGGTGAAACGCGTACGTTGGGTGTCATGACATCACACGTGCTGGACTGGGATGGTGCCTACCGGGGGGATACGGGATTTCAGGGACCGCCGCCGTGGAACATCGGCGAGCCGCAGCCCGAGCTGGCGGCGCTGCACCGGGCCGGGAGATTCCGTAGCGACGTGCTCGATGCGGGGTGCGGTCATGCCGAGCTGTCATTGGCGCTGGCTGCCGACGGTTACACCGTCGTCGGCATGGATCTGAGCCCATCGGCGATCGCCGCAGCAAACCGCGCGGCCCAGGAGCGCAACCTCGCGACCGCGAGCTTCGTGCAGGGCGACATCACGTCGTTCACCGGTTACGACGGCCGGTTCAGCACCGTCATCGACTCGACGCTTTTCCACTCCCTGCCCGTCGAGGGCCGCGAGGGATACCTGCAGTCCATCCACCGGGCCTCGGCTCCCGGCGCGCGCTACTTCGTTCTCGTGTTCGCCAAGGGCGCGTTCCCCGCGGACCTCGAGGTCAAGCCCAACGAGGTGACCGAAGAAGAGCTGCGGACCACGGTCGGCAAGTACTGGGTGGTCGACGACATCCGGCCCGCGTTCATCCACGCCAACGCCGTCGTCTTCCCCGACGCGCCAGAACTGCCGCCCCACGGCTACGACGACAAGGGCCGCATCATGTTCCCGGCGTTCCTGTTGGAAGCGCACCGCGACTAGTTCGTCTCCTGCTCGACTGTGCACTGAGGGCGAGATTTCGGCTGAGATCCCGCCCTCTTTGCACGCTCGATGTGCCTGAATGCACGCTCGACGCACAGACCCTCCCCTACCCGAACAGGCAGTGCCAACCCCACCCGGCCGTCACTCGATTGCGACCATTCGGGGCGCGCGCTGACATGTTGCCGGCGAATAGCGTTCCGCTACATGGACGTTGCCGTTCTCGGTCCTGCGCTTCTGGACCCGTTCGCGCCCGCGCCGCAGGGAATCTGGAGCGGCAATGGCGTGCGGGTGCAGAGGCGTCGCGGGCCGCATCGCGCGCACGCCGCGGTGTGCACTCCACGGTTCTGCGCGCACCGCGAAGGCGACGCGTTGACGGTCGAGCACGATCTGACCCCTGACGAACTGTCCGACGAACTGGCAGTGCTGCTCACCGAGGAACTCGGCGCCACCGGCGTTCTGCACGGCCAACCGGATTTCGAGTCGGTGTTCACCGGCGTCGTGCGTTCCACCGTCGACGGTGGCATGCAGGCGTGGCTGCGGTTCTACCGGAACTCGCTGCACGCGCTGGAATCCGGCACCGCGGCGTTCGCCCCGATCCATCAGCACGCGACAGAACTGATCATCGGGCGACGCGTGCTCGATCTCGGCTCGTGCTTCGGGTTCTTCCCGCTACGTCTGAGCCGCAACGGATTCGACGCCACGGCAACCGATCTGAGCGCACCGACCATGAACCTGCTGGCACGCGTGAGCCCGAAGCTACACCGGCCGGTTCGCACCGTCACATGCGACGCCGCGGGGGTACCGCTGCCCGACGCGGTCGCCGACACCGTGACCGCGCTGCACCTGCTGGAGCATCTGGACCCCGACGCCGGCGACGCCGTGCTCGCCGAGGCACTGCGCCTGGCACGGCGCCGCGTGATCGTCGCGGTGCCGTTCGAGGACGAACCCCAGGTCTGCTACGGGCACGTCCGCAGATTCGACACCGAAGCGCTTCAGCGCATCGCCGAGAAGATCACCCGCACGCACCCCGTCACCGCGTCGGTCGGCGAGCACCACGGCGGCTGGCTGGTACTGGACCGTTACTAGATCAACCCGCGCTTGCTCGCCGCGTACACGGCCTCGGCTCGGCGGCTCACGTCGAGCTTGCGCATGATGTTGCTGACGTGAAACTTCGCGGTGGTCGCGGAGATGAACAGCTTTTCGCCGATCTTGTTGTTGGACAACCCGGCTGCCAGCAGTCGCAGCACCTCGATCTCGCGGTCGGTCAGCTGTTCGCGGGGTTCGGTGCGCCCACTCAGCGACCGCACGACAGCCGCGGCGCTGCGCGAGTCGAACGCACTGTCACCGGAGGAGATCGCACGGATCGCGCGCACCAGTTCGGTCGTGTCGACATCTTTGACGACGTAGCCGCGGGCGCCGGCGTGAACGGCGCGCACCACGAGGTCCTCGTCGAGGAACGTGGTGAGCACCAACAGGCCGAGGTCGGGATGCGCTGCGGAGAGCTTGGCACACAACGACAATCCCTCGAAGTCCGATCCTGCCGAGAGCTTGAGGTCCAGCAGCACCACGTCGGGTTCGACCGCGGCGACCATGGCCTCGGCCTCTGCCTCGCTGGACGCCTCCCCGACCACCACCAGATCGTCCTCACGTTCCAGCAGCGAGCGCAGGCCCTGCCGCAGGATGGCGTGGTCGTCGACCAGCGCCAGCCTGATCTCGCGCGTCGTGACGGTCATCGTCTGTTCCCTTCGGTCCTGGGGATGGTCGCGACCACGCGGACACCGCCGATGCGGGACCGCTGGACCGCGAAGGTACCGCCGTGCTCGCGGCAGCGGGCCAGCATGTTGGCCAGCCCGCGGTGATGCCCGTCGACGTCGGTGGCGTCGGCCATCCGCAGCGCCATGCGCAGCTTGGCCGGGTCCCCGGTGCCGTCGTCGGAGATGGACAGCGACACGGCCGTCGGACGGTAGCGCAACCGCACGATCGCGCGGGTCGCGTTGCCGTGCATGGCGGTGTTGAACAACGCCTCGCCGGCCACCCGCAGCAGCGCGTGCTCGACCTCGCTGGGCAGTTCGGCCACGGCGCCTTCGACTTTCAGACTCACCCGTAGATCCTCGGGCATGTGCACGGTCGCAAGCTGTTCGAGCAGTTCGGGCAGCGTGGAGCGCCCGGCGTCCTCGGGATGGTTGAGTGCGTAGATCGCCGACCGCAGTTGTTCACTCGCCGACCGGGTGAGTGTCTTGGCGGTGTCGAGGCGGTCGACCAGATCCTGCGTGCCGGGCAGCGCCATGGCCTCGCTGCGGCACACCTCGATCTGCATACCGGCCGAGAGTACGGTCTGGCTCACGCTGTCGTGCAGTTCACGCGCGATGCGGTGGCGCTCGTTGTCGAGTACCTGATGGCGTTGCGCCGCACCGAGTTCCCGTTGTGTGGCCAGCAGTTCGGCGTTGCGTGCCTCGGACTGCGCCAGAAGTGCCTGAGACCGCTGGAACAGCGCGCAGTTCTGCAACGCAACCGCGGTCTGGCTCGACAGGATCCGCATGACGGTCTCGTCGGTGTCGTCGAGCGTGCGGTGCACCGGGGTCCAGGCCGCGAACGCGCCGATCACGCCGCCGTTGAGTTCGATCGGCACGTGCGCGTGGTGGGGTTCGATCACCGGGTACCGGAACTGCGCCAGGTGCCCCCGCAGAATGTCGTTGAGACGGTTGAGCACCGCGTCCGGCAGGTGGTCGGGGACCTCGGCACCCGACACCCCGTCGTACGAATAGGCGTGCCCGTCGGCATCGAGGATGAGGTGACGCGGCAGGGCCTCCTGCAGGGCACCGTCGGCCAGCGCCAAAAGCACCCACTCGGCGTCGAGGTGGGTGCGGGCCGCTTCGGCCACGGCCCGCACGAGTTTCGGTGGGCCGTTGACGGTTTGGACCAGCGCGCGTGAGATCGCCTCGAGCGCGGCGAGGACACGTTCGGTGCGCTGAGCAGCGACACGGAATTCGGGGTAGAACGTGCTCTTTCCGGATCGGACGCCGGTGAGCCGTTCCAGATCCGGTGCCGCCACCCGATGCCCGAATCCGGGTGCCGCGGTCATAGCGCGGTCCGGAACAACGCGCACAGACCGGCCTCGTCTACCGGACGGGGATTGGTGGTGATGCACGCGTCGGCCATCGCGTTGCGGGCGAGCACCGGGACGTCCTCGGCGCGCACACCCAGATCCGCCAGGCCACGCGGCACACCCACCCGACGTGCCAGCTCCTGCAACCGATCCGCAAGGGCCAGAGCCGATTCCAGTTCGGGTGCGCGCTTGTCGGCGATACCGAGGTACGACGCGATGGTGGCGAACGGAGCCGGGTCGGCCTCGGCGTTGAACCGTACGACGTGGGGCAGCAGCACACCGTTGATGACGCCGTGCGGCAGGTCGAGCAGGCCCCCGACCTGATGGCTCATGGCATGCGCCGCACCGAGGATCGCGTTTGTGAACGCCAGGCCCGCCTCCAGCGCGGCCTGGGCCATGAGCACGCGGGCCGGCATCTCCTTGGGCCGTTCGATGGTGGTGACCAGGTTCTCGGTCACCATCACCACCGAGCGCAACGCGTGATGGTCGGTCAACTGGTTGTGCCCCAGCGACACGAACGCTTCGATGCCGTGCGTCAGCGCATCCAAACCGGTTGCCGCGTTGAGCCATTCGGGCATGGTGGTGAGCAGGCGGGGGTCGATGACGGTGAGGTCGGGCACCAGCGCGCGGCCCAGGATGGTGATCTTGGTGTTGCGGGTGGTATCGGTGACGATGCAGAACTGCGAGACGTCGGCGCCGGTGCCCGAGGTCGACGGCAGCACCACGAGCGGTGGGATCGGCATGGTGGCCTTGTCCACGCCGGCGTAGTCGAGGATGTCACCGCCGTTGGCGGACAGGATCGCGATACCTTTCGCGGCGTCGATCACCGATCCCCCGCCCAGCGCGATCAGCACGTCGCAGCCATGGGCCCGGTAGAACTCGTGGCCCGCGGTGATCTCATGGTCCTTCGGGTTGGGCGTGATGGCGCTCCAGACCTGCGGGGTCACGCACTGCTCCCGCAGATGCCCCAGCAGTTCGTCGACCCACCCCGCCTCGATCAGGCCCGGGTCGGTGACCAGCAGGGGTCGCAACCCGCCCAGGCGCACCGCGGCGTGCGCGGCCTCGGCCATCGAATCGATGCCGAACACGATTTCCGGGGCGTGAAACTTGAGCAGCCGGGTCGGCATCGGATCCGGCATGGCCTTCGGCACCGCGATCGGCGCGGACTCCACCTGCGTTATCACCTCACCACCCCGTCATGTGATCCACCTAACACGGGCAACGATACGTGGCCGACGGGCGGCTCCCAATGTGCAGGTGGGCAGGCGGGTACCTACCCGATCGGGTAGGTACAAGATCAGGCGCCGGTCACGAGAGCGCGTGCGCGAGCTCTCCGGCCCGGGCGATGAGCTGCTCGGCATCGCGGGCGACGACCACCTTGTCGCATACCTCGGCGTAGTCCGGCATGGCGCACGTGGCCTGCCGCCAGTACCGGGTGGGTTCCGGGGTGATCCAGGCCAGCCGGTGCACACGTCGCCGCAGCGCACGCAGGCTCTCGGTGCGAGCCGGCAGGCCCGGGCTGCGACCGTCGCCGACGATCAGCACGGCCGTGCGCGAATCGAGTGCGTCGGCCTGCGCGGACAGCATCTCGTCGAATACCTGCCCGTAGTCGCTGCTGGCCTCCAGATCGATCTGGGCCTCGGCCAGCACCGCGGCGAGCGCATCGTCCCCACCGGTCTGCAGCAGGATCTCGGTGACGTCGACGGGACGGTCCACGAACGCCATCACCCGGCATCGGTGCGCCCGCCGGTGCATGGCCTGTGCCAGCCGCAGCGTGAACGCGGTGACCGGACGCACCGACAGCGAGACGTCGGCGATGACCAGCAGGCGCACCCGATCTGGCCGCGGGGTGCGGGTGATGAGCCGGAACGGCACGCCGTCGGTGCGCAGAGAGTGCCGCGTGGTGCGACGCATGTCGAGGCGGCCCCGCATCTCGGCGGGCCGGGGCCGCGGTGCCCCGCGCATGCGGCGCAGCACCTCGTGGCAGGCGAGGTCGACGTCGGTGGCCACCGTTGCGTCGGTGGGGCCGGCCGGGGTGTCCGGTTCGGCGGTCAGCCCGCACCGGTCGGCCAGTGCCGCGACGAAGCTCTCGACGGCCTGTGTCAGCTGGTCGAGTTGTTCGGCGGTCAACGGTTGGTCTCCCGCGTCGTC
>Ga0180218_1001566_pt1 | contig 13464 bp, 11 predicted proteins | sample eDN3rd37CKraftBY_FD_151334 | JGI IMG/M metagenome (GOLD analysis project Ga0180218, IMG submission 151334) | Enriched backyard soil microbial communities from Emeryville, California, USA - eDNA 3rd pass 37_C Kraft BY (version 2) (version 2) | ecosystem: Environmental > Terrestrial > Soil >... | reverse complement strand
CGCACGCCCTGCCACCAAAGCGCCGCGTTGCGCCCATAAGCCAGCACCACGACGTCGCTCGAGCGGCCGCAGGCTTTCAGCACGCGCCGCTCGTCAGGCAGGCCGACTTCTATCCACTGCAAAATCGCGCCGGTCAGGTCCTTGCGCCACAGATCGGGTTCTTCCGTCTCGGACAGCCCTTTTGTGAAGCTCAGGCTGTCATCCGCGTCGGCGAACAACGCGTAGGCCAGCAAGCGGATCATCAGGCGTTCTTCGGTTTCCGATGGATGCCGCGCGACCGTGACGCTGTGGCTGGCATAGTAGCCGCGGTCGGTGTCGGCGATATGCAGATCGGCTTTGTATATGGTTGCGCGCAAAGCCATGAAACTATGCTTCGCGCCGGGCGGCCATGAGGTAGTTGACCGAGGTGTCGCCACTGAGCTTGTAGTGGTCGGTGATGGGGTTGTATTCCATGCCGGCCATGCCGCAGGGCGACAGGCCCGCGCCGCGGGCGGCGGCGGCCAGTTCGCGCGGCTTGACGAAGTTTTCGTAGTTGTGGGTGCCGCGCGGCAGAAGGCGCAGTAGATACTCGGCGCCCACGATGGCAAAGAGAAACGACTTGGGGTTGCGGTTGAGCGTTGAAAAAAACACCCAGCCCCCGGGTTTGACGAGCTGGCCGCAGGCGCGCACGATGGAGGCCGGGTCGGGCACATGCTCGAGCATTTCCATGCAGGTAACGACGTCGAATTTGCCGGGGTGCTGCGCCGCCATGTCTTCGGCGCTGATGGCCTGGTAGTCGACCGGCACGCCCGATTCAAGCCCGTGCAGCTTGGCCACCGTAAGCGATTTTTCGGCCAGGTCGATGCCCGTGACCCGGGCGCCCGCCACGGCCATGCTTTCGGCCAGGATGCCGCCGCCGCAGCCTACGTCGAGCACGGCCAGCCCATCGAGCGGGCCGGCTTGCTGCTGGATCCAGCCCAGCCGCAGCGGGTTGATGACGTGCAGGGGCTTGAACTCGCTTTCGGGGTCCCACCAACGGGACGCCAGTGCGCTGAATTTTTCAAGTTCGGACGGATCGACGTTGACGGAAGCGGACGACGTGGCGGCTGGCATGATATGGGCCCGAAAAAAGCGAAGAAGAAATGAATAAGGGCGCCTGTACGACAGGCGCCCTTATTGTAGCCGCAGCGTTCAGCGCGGGGCGCTGAACCCGGAGCCGTGGTGACGGCGATTAGCGGCGCGTACCCACGATTTCGATTTCTACGCGACGGTTGCGGGCACGGCCTTCGCGGGTGGCGTTGCTGGCCACGGGCTGGGTCTTGCCTTTGCCTTCGGTGTAGATGCGGTTGGCATCGACGCCACGGGCGACCAGGTATTCCTTGACGGCGTTGGCACGGCGCTCGGACAGGCCCTGGTTGTACTCGGCGGTACCGATCGAGTCGGTGTGGCCGACGGCGATGATGGTCTCGAGGTTGATGCCTTGGGCCTGCGAAGCGACCTGGTCAAGAACCTGACGGCCTTCGGGCTTGATGGTGGACTTGTCGAAGTCGAAGAAGGTGTCGGCGTTCAGGACGACCTTGGTGGCCGTGGGGGCCTCAACTTGGGTTTGTTGGGCAACCGGCACGCCGTCACACCCGGCGATGCCGGTGGCGGGCGTCCAGAAGTTGTTGCGCCAGCAGAGCTCGTTGGTGCCGTTCATCCAGACGTCACCGTACGGGTTTTGCCAATTATCGATAGTTTGCGCGGATACTGCACCCGAAGCCGAGAAGGCCGCGAAGGCGAGCGCTAATGCGATTTTGGAGGGTTTATTCATGTTTCTCCTCGTTTTGAGCTAGATGCTGAAAGTGGGCGCAGCGAACCTCCGCCGCATAGTAAGTAAAACGTAACCGTAACCAGTATAGCAATGCCGTGGGTTCTGTCCAAGAATTGCGCTGCAAATCGGGCGTTGACGGGCAAATCTTACGGCATTTCAGCAACGTTCGTTAAGCCTGATTCACGTCTGGAGTCCAGATAGGCGGAATTCTACCTCAACTTTCCTGCGGACGTTGGGTTTTGGCAACAGTGTTGGAAAGTTGAAGTAAGTTCTGAAATTACAGAGGGGGAAGGGCATTGCGCCGGCCGACTCGCGGGGCGGCAGGCGGGCCCAGGCGTGGTTTGAGGGCGGCCCCCCCGGAAGTGCTAGAATTTCCTATTGGCCCGTACTCGGTTTCTGTTCACGAATTTACCTTTAGACACCTCTATGGATTCCTACGCCAAGGAGACTCTTCCGATTTCTCTGGAAGAGGAGATGCGTCGCAGCTACCTCGATTACGCCATGAGCGTGATCGTGGGGCGGGCCCTGCCCGATGTGCGCGACGGTCTCAAGCCGGTGCATCGGCGCGTGCTCTACGCCATGCACGAACTCAACAACGACTGGAACCGGGCTTACAAGAAGTCGGCGCGTATTGTCGGCGACGTTATCGGTAAGTATCACCCGCACGGCGACTCGGCCGTATACGACACCATCGTCCGCATGGCGCAAGATTTCTCGCTGCGCTACATGCTGGTCGACGGCCAGGGCAACTTCGGCTCGGTCGACGGCGACAGCGCCGCCGCCATGCGATACACCGAGATCCGCCTGGCCCGCATTGCCCACGAGCTGCTGGCCGACATCGACCAGGAAACCGTCGACTTCGGCCCCAACTACGACGGCAGCGAGCAAGAACCCCTGGTTCTGCCTTCCAGGCTGCCCAACCTGCTGGTCAACGGCAGCTCGGGCATCGCGGTGGGCATGGCCACCAATATTCCGCCGCACAACCTGGCCGAGGTGGTCGACGGCTGCCTGTATTGCCTGCGCAACCCCGAGTGCACGGTCGACGAAATGATCGAGCTCATTCCGGCGCCCGACTTTCCCACGGGCGGCATCATCTACGGCATGTCGGGCGTGCGCGAAGGCTACCGCACCGGCCGGGGCCGCGTCATCATGCGCGCCAAGACGCACTTCGAAGACACCGAGAAAGGCAATCGCCAGGCGATCATCGTCGACGAGCTTCCCTACCAGGTCAATAAAAAGTCGCTGCAAGAGCGCATCGCCGAGCTGGTCAACGAGCGCAAGATCGAAGGCATCTCCGACATCCGCGACGAGTCCGACAAAGACGGCATGCGCCTGGTCATCGAGCTCAAACGGGGTGAAGTGCCCGAGGTGGTTCTCAACAATCTATATAAGAACACCCAGCTTCAAGACACCTTCGGCATGAACCTGGTGGCGCTGGTCGACGGCCAGCCGCGCCTGCTCAACCTGAAGCAGCTCGTACAGTATTTTCTGGCCCATCGCCGCGAGGTCGTCACCCGCCGCACCGTGTACCAGTTGCGCAAGGCGCGCGACCGTGGCCACGTGCTCGAAGGTCTGGCGGTGGCGCTGGCCAACATCGACGATTTCATCGCCATTATCAAGGCGGCGCCCACGCCGCCGGTTGCGCGGCAGGAACTCATGGCGCGCAGCTGGGATTCCTCGCTGGTGCGCGAGATGCTGCAGCGTGCCGACCAGGGCGACACCCCGGGCGGCCGGGCCGCCTACCGCCCCGAGGGGCTGGATGCCAGCTACGGCCTGCAAGACGACGGCCAGTATCGTCTCAGCGACGTCCAGGCCCAGGAAATCCTGAATATGCGCCTGCAGCGCCTTACCGGGCTCGAGCAGGACAAGATCGTCGGCGAATACAAAGAGATCATGGAAACCATCGCCGATCTGCTCGACATCCTGGCAAGGCCCGAGCGCATCACGGCCATCATCAGCGACGAGTTGCTGGCCCTGAAGGCCGATTTCAGCACCAACGCCAAAGACGTGCGCCGTTCGCAGATCGAGCACAACGCCACCGAGCTCGACACCGAAGATCTCATCACGCCCATGGACATGGTGGTCACCCTGTCGCAAAGCGGCTATATAAAAAGCCAGCCGCTGTCCGAATACCGGGCGCAGAAGCGCGGTGGGCGCGGCCGCCAGGCCACCACCATGAAGGAAAACGACTGGATCGACCAGCTCTTCATCGCCAATACGCACGACTACCTGCTGTGCTTCTCCGATCACGGGCGCGTGTACTGGCTCAAGGTCTGGGAAGTCCCGCAGGGTTCGCGCGGGGCTCGCGGCCGGCCCATCGTCAATATGTTCCCCCTGGTCGACGGTGAGAAAATCACCGTGGTGCTGGCCGTCAAAGAGTTCAGCGAAGACCACTATGTATTCATGGCCACTTCGCGCGGCACGGTCAAAAAGACGCCGCTGTCCGATTTCTCCAACCCGCGCAAGGCCGGCATTATCGCGGTGGCGCTCGATGAAGGCGACTACCTCATCGGCGCCGACCTTACCGACGGCAAGCACGACGTCATGCTGTTCTCCGACAGCGGCAAGGCGGTGCGCTTCGACGAGAACGACGTGCGCCCCATGGGCCGCACGGCGCGCGGCGTGCGCGGCATGTCGCTTGAAGACGGCCAGCAGGTCATCTCTTTGCTTGTGGCCGACGACGAATCGCAAAGCGTGCTCACCGCCACCGAGAACGGCTATGGCAAGCGCACCTCCATCGTCGAGTACACCCGCCACGGGCGCGGCACCAAGGGCATGATCGCCATCCAGACTTCGGCCCGCAACGGCAAGGTCGTGGGCGCCGTGCTCGTTACGCCGGCCGACGAGATCATGCTCATCACCACCGCGGGCGTGCTGGTGCGCACCCGCGTCTCTGAAATCCGCGAAATGGGCCGCGCCACCCAGGGCGTCACCCTTATCAACGTCGACGAGGACAGCACCCTGTCGGGCGTGCGGCGCGTGGTTGAAAGCGACGCCGACATCGACGACGAATCGGCCGACGATGGCGCGCCCGACGCCCAGGCCGAGTCCGCGGCAGGCGACTCGTCCGACGCCGGCCAGCCCGATGCCGGCGATGACGCAGGCCTGGACACCGGAGACGAAGACTGATGCGGCCCTGGAATTTTTCGGCGGGGCCGTCGGTCCTGCCGCTCGAGGTCCTGCAGCAGGCGGCAGCCGAAATGACAGACTGGCACGGCTGCGGCATGTCGGTCATGGAAATGAGCCATCGCGGCAAGCAGTTCATGCAGATCTGCGATGAAGCCGAGGCCGACCTGCGCGAGCTGCTGGCGGTGCCCGACGATTTCGCCGTGCTGTTCATGCAGGGTGGCGCAACAGCCGAGAACGCCATCCTGCCGCTCAATCTCATTGGCCGCAACGGCTCGGGCAAGGCCGACTATGTGCTCTCGGGCTCGTGGTCCAGCAAGTCATACAAAGAGGCCGGCCGCTACGGAGACATCGCCGTCGCCGCCAGCAGCGGCGAAGCCGCCGAGCTTGACGGCGTCCGGCAGGCGCCCTTTACCTGGTTTCCCGCCGCTGAAACCTGGCGTGTGCGCAGCGATGCGGCTTATGTGCACTTGTGCAGCAACGAAACCATAGGCGGGGTCGAGTTCGTCCAGTGGCCCGACCTGGCCGGTCTGGGCGCGCCCGACGTGCCCCTGGTCGTCGACGCTTCCTCGCACATTCTTTCGCGTCCCATCGATTTTTCGCGCGCGGGCATGATCTACGCGGGCGCCCAGAAAAACGCCGGGCCGGCTGGCGTCACCCTGGTGTTCATCCGGCGCGACCTTATCGGCCACGCGTTGCCCATCTGCCCCACGGCCTTCGACTACGTCAATGTCGCCGAGGCGAAGTCCATGTTCAACACGCCGCCCACCTATGCCATCTATATTGCGGGCCTGGTGTTCAAGTGGCTGAAGAAGCAGGGCGGGGTGGCGGGCATCGAGCGTGCCAACATCGCCAAGGCGCAGGCGCTGTACGGCTATCTGGATGAATCCCCGTTCTATGCCAATCCCGTGCATCGCCCGGCGCGCTCGCGCATGAACGTGCCCTTCATCCTGGCGGACGAGTCGCTCAACCAGGCTTTCCTGGCCGATGCCGAGCAGGCCGGCCTGCTGCAGCTCAAGGGCCATAAGAGCGTGGGCGGCATGCGCGCCTCCATCTACAACGCCATGCCGCTGGCCGGTGTCCAGGCCCTGGTCGACTTCATGCAAGATTTCGAAAAACGCCATGGATAAACTCCTGCAAAGCAAGCTGGCGCCGCTGCGCGAACAGATCGACGCGGCCGATCGCCAGATACTCGACCTGCTCAACCAGCGGGCGCGTCTGGCCCAGCAGGTGGGCGAGGTAAAGCAGCAGCTCGACGCCGACGGCCCCATCCTCAAGCCCGAGCGCGAAGCGGCCCTTGTGCGGCATCTGCAGGAAGTCAACCCGGGGCCGTTCACCGGGGCGGGCATTGCCGCCGTGTGGCGCGAAATCATATCCACCTGCCGGGGGCTCGAAAGCCCGCTGGTGGTCGCCTACCTGGGCCCCCAGGGCTCTTTTTCCGAACAGGCCGCTCTCGAGCAGTTCGGCCACAGCATCGTCAAGCTGCGCTGCGAATCGTTTGACGAAGTCTTCCGGGCCGTCGAGGCGGGCCAGGCGCATGCCGGCATGGTGCCGGTCGAGAACTCCACCGAGGGCGCGGTCAACCGCACCCTCGACCTGCTGCTCAATTCGCCCCTGAAGGTGCTGGGCGAGCGCTCGCTCAGCATCCACCATTGCCTGATGACCCGTTCGGGCGACATGCAGGGCGTTACCCGCGTCATGGCGCATCCCCAGGCCCTGGCGCAGTGCCAGGGCTGGCTGTCGCGGCATTATCCCGGTCTTGCCCGCGATGCGGCTTCCAGCAATGCCGAGGCGGCGCGTATCGCGGCCGAAGACCCCACCGTCGCGGCCATCGCGGGCGATATGGCTGCCCAGGCCTGGGATCTCCAGGTGGTGGCCGCCGGCATCCAGGACGATCCGCAGAACCGCACCCGATTCCTTGCCGTGGGCACCATGCAGCCCTCTGCCAGCGGCCACGACAAGACCAGTCTCATCCTGGCGGTGCCCAATCGCGCCGGCGCCGTTCATGACGTGCTCTCGCCCCTGGCCGACAACGGCGTCTCGATGAGCCGGCTCGAGTCCCGGCCCGCACGCACGGGCCAGTGGGAATACTATTTCTATGTCGACCTCGTCGGCCATCGCGACGATGCCGCGGTGGCGCGCGCCCTGGCGGCCCTGAAAGAACGCGCGGCGTTCTTCAAGGTGCTGGGCTCTTATCCAATGCAGTAGGGCGGCTTTCATGAGCGCACCGGACGCCGGCCCCGTCCCCGCTTCCCCGGCTCCGCCCCTGGCGGGCGTGCTGGCCGTCGTGGGCGTGGGCCTGATCGGAGGATCATTTGCCGCGGCCATGCGGCAGACGGGCGCCGCCGGAACCATACTGGGGGCGGGGCGCCAGCCCCAGACCCTGGCCCGGGCGCAGCGCCTGGGCCTGATCGACGAGGCTGTCACCCTTGAAGAGGCCGCCTCGCGGGCCGATCTCATATTGCTGTCGGTGCCGGTGGGGGCCACCGGGGCCGTGCTGGCCCGGATGGCGCCGCACTTGCGTTCCGGCACGCTGCTGACCGATGCGGGCAGCACCAAGGCCGACGTGGCGCGGGCGGCACGCCAGGCGCTGGGCGATCGCATCGCCCAGTTCATTCCCGGCCATCCCATCGCCGGCGCAGAGGCCACGGGGCCCGAGGCCGCGCGCAACGATCTCTACCAGGGGCGCACCGTGGTGCTTACGCCCTTGCCCGAAAACCGCGAATCCGACCGGCTGCTGCTGCGCCGCGCCTGGGAAGCCTGCGGCGCCCACGTCGTCAGCATGCAGCCCGAGGCCCATGACGCCGCGCTGGCGTCGGTCAGCCATATGCCGCATTTCCTGGCTTCGGTCTTCATGGGCCAGGTGGCCGCGGCCACCGATTCCGGCCAGCGCATGGCCCTGGCGGGCACGGGTTTTCGCGACTTCACCCGCATTGCCGCGGGTTCGCCCGAAATGTGGCGCGACGTCTTCCTGGCAAACCGCAAGGCCGTGCTCGACGAGCTCGCCGAGTTCCGCGAGGCGCTCGACCGGGCGGAGCAAAGCCTGCGCGACGAAGACGGGCAGAGCCTGTATGATTTTCTTGAACGCGCGGCGCTGGCGCGCCGCTTCTGGGGTAGCCGGAGCCGCCTATGAACTCTGACGCCAGCCTGTTGCTGCAGCCGCTTGCCTCCGCCAAGGGCGATGTGCGCCTGCCTGGCTCCAAAAGCATTTCGAACCGCGTGCTGCTGCTGGCCGCGCTGGCCCAGGGCACGACTCGGGTCGGCGGCCTGCTCGACTCAGACGACACCCGGGTCATGGTGGCCTCGCTGCGCGAACTCGATGTTTCCCTGACTGAAGTCGACGAAAGCACGCTCGAGATCAGCGGCCGGTGCCCGTTTCCCAACGCGGCGGCCGAGCTTTTCCTGGGCAACGCGGGCACGGCGTTCCGGCCCCTGACGGCTGCGCTGGCCTTCATGGGCGGCGATTACCGCCTGTCGGGCGTGCCGCGCATGCACGAAAGACCCATCGGCGACCTGGTCGACGCGCTGCGGCAGGCCGGCGCACGGGTCGACTACCTGGCCAATGATGGCTATCCGCCGCTGGCCATCGGCAAGGGGGCGCTGGGCGCTGATGAACCGGTGCGCATCAAGGGTTCGGTTTCCAGCCAGTTCCTTACCGCCTTGCTCATGGCCGCCCCGATCTACACCGCGGCCACGGGTCGCGACCTGGTCATCGAGGTCGAGGGCGTGCTGATATCCCGACCCTACATCCTGATCACGCTCAACCTCATGGCCCGCTTCGGCGTCGACGTCAAGTGCGAGGGCTGGCAGCGCTTCACCATTCCGGCTGCGGCCGCCTACCGTTCGCCGGGCGCAATAAGCATCGAAGGAGACGCCTCGTCGGCCTCGTACTTCATGGCCCTGGGCGCTATTGGCGGCGGCCCGGTGCACATCCACGGGGTGGGTTCGCGCAGCATACAGGGCGACATCGCCTTTGCCGACACGCTGCAGGCCATGGGTGCGCAGGTCGAGTGGCATGCCGATTCCATCGAGATATCGGGCGTGCAGGTGGCGCGGGGCGGCCGGCTCAAGGCCTTTGACGAAGACTTCAACCTCATCCCCGATGCGGCCATGACAGCGGCCGCCCTGGCCCTGTATGCCGACGGCCCGTGCACCTTGCGCAACATAGGCAGCTGGCGGGTCAAGGAAACCGACCGCATCCACGCCATGGCCACCGAACTGGGCAAGCTGGGCGCCAAGGTCGAAGAGGGCGACGACTGGCTGCGGGTGCATCCGCTTGAACGTGCCGACTGGCGCGAGGCCTCCATCGCCACCTACGACGACCATCGCATGGCCATGTGCTTTTCACTGGCTGCCTTTGGACCATGCCCCGTCGTCATCGAGGACCCGGCCTGCGTCAGCAAGACCTTTCCCGACTATTTTTCGGTGTTCCAGGCAATGGTTTCGGCATGAACTCCACCAATTCGCAGACTCCGGTCATCACCATCGATGGCCCCACCGCCTCGGGCAAGGGCACCATCGCCCATCGGGTGGCCCAGGTGCTGGGCTGGTCGGTGCTCGACAGCGGCGCGCTCTATCGCCTGAGCGCGCTGGCCTGCCTCGACCGCGGCGTCGACACCGCCGACGAGGCCGCGGTGGCGGCGGTCGCGCGCGAGCTCGATGTCCAATTCAAGGGCGAGCACGTGCTGCTCGAGGGCCGCGACGTGGCGGCGCGCATCCGCGACGAAGAAGTGGGCAACCTGGCCTCCGCCATCGCTCCCCAGATGCCCTTGCGAAACGCGCTGCTGGCCCGCCAGCGGGCCTTCCGCTGCGGCGCGGGCCTGGTGGCCGACGGCCGCGACATGGGAACCGTGGTGTTCCCCGACGCGCCGCTCAAGATTTTTCTCGAAGCCGACGTCGCGGCGCGGGCTGAAAGAAGATGTAAGCAGTTGAAGGAAAAGGGTTTTTCTGCTAATCTAGCAAACCTCATGAAAGATATGGAGGCGCGCGATCATCGCGATCGCACGCGCAGCGTTGCGCCGCTTTGCCCGGCGCCCGATGCAAACACGATCGATTCATCTACTTTAAGCATCGATGAAACGGTCAGTGCAGTACTCGACCTGTGGTCTCGAACCCCAGAATCGAAAACCGGTACCCGAGCATAAAAGCAATGCCTCGGGGTGTTTTTTCACTCCACTAGGGCGCATGCCCAGGTGTGTTTTTTTAATAGCCATCCGGCTAATGGATATTTAATGTCTGCCACTCCAACCACTGCCGCACTGGGCGGCGAAAGCTTCGCCGACCTGTTCGCCGCAAGCCTCAAAGACCAGGACATGAAATCGGGCGAGGTCATCTCGGCCGAGGTCGTGCGTATTGACCACAATTTCGTCGTGGTCAACGCAGGGCTCAAATCCGAAGCACTGATTCCCGTCGAAGAATTCCTCAACGACCAGGGCGAGCTCGAAGTCGAAGCAGGCGATTTCGTATCGGTTGCCATCGACTCGCTCGAAAACGGCTACGGCGACACGATTCTGTCGCGTGACCGCGCCAAGCGCCTGTCGGCCTGGCTGCAGCTCGAGCAGGCGCTCGAGTCCGGCGAGCTGGTCAACGGTACCATCACGGGCAAGGTCAAGGGCGGCCTCACCGTCATGACCAACGGCATCCGCGCCTTCCTGCCCGGTTCGCTGGTCGACCTGCGTCCCGTCAAGGACACCACCCCCTACGAGGGCAAAACCCTCGAGTTCAAGGTTATCAAGCTCGACCGCAAGCGCAACAACGTCGTGCTGTCGCGTCGTGCCGTGCTCGAAGCCAGCATGGGCGAAGAGCGCGAAAAGCTGCTCGAAACCCTGCACGAAGGCGCAGTGGTCAAGGGTGTGGTCAAGAACATCACCGACTACGGCGCGTTCGTCGACCTGGGCGGCATCGATGGCCTGCTCCACATCACCGACATGGCATGGCGCCGTGTCCGCCACCCCTCCGAAGTGCTGCAGGTGGGTCAAGAGATCGAAGCCAAGGTCCTCAAGTTCGACCAGGAAAAAAGCCGTGTCTCGCTGGGCGTCAAGCAACTGGGCGAAGACCCCTGGGTCGGCCTGGCCCGCCGCTATCCGCAAGGCACCCGCCTGTTCGGCAAGGTTACCAACCTTACCGACTACGGTGCGTTCGTTGAAGTCGAAGCCGGCATCGAAGGTCTGGTTCACGTCTCCGAAATGGACTGGACCAACAAGAACGTCGACCCCCGCAAGGTGGTTACCCTGGGCGAAGAAGTCGAAGTCATGGTCCTCGAAATCGACGAAGACCGCCGCCGCATTTCGCTGGGCATGAAGCAGTGCCGTGCCAACCCCTGGGAAGAGTTCTCCATCAACTTCAAGCGTGGCGACAAGGTCCGCGGCGCGATCAAGTCCATCACCGATTTCGGTGTGTTCGTCGGCCTGCCCGGCGGCATCGATGGCCTGGTCCACCTGTCCGACCTCTCCTGGACCGACACCGGCGAAGAAGCTGTTCGCAACTTCAAGAAGGGCGACGAAATCGACGCCGTCGTGCTGGGCATCGACACCGACAAAGAGCGCATCTCGCTGGGCATCAAGCAGCTCGAAGGCGATCCGTTCAACAACTTCGTCTCCACCTACGACAAGGGCGCCGTGGTTCCGGGCACCATCAAGTCGGTCGAGCCCAAGGGTGCTGTCGTAACCCTGTCGGTCGACGTCGAAGGCTATCTGCGTGCCTCCGAGATCTCGGCCGGCCGTGTCGAAGACGCCACCACTGTGCTGAAAGAAGGCGCCAACGTCGAAGCCATGATCATCAACGTCGACCGCAAGACGCGTTCGATCCAGTTGTCGATCAAGGCGCGCGACAACGCCGAAACCGCCGACACGCTCCAGCGCATGTCCGAAGCCAGCGCGTCCTCGGGTACTACCAACCTGGGCGCCTTGCTGAAGGCCAAGCTCGACCAGCAGCGCGACGACGGTTAATCGCTCGTGACTAAGTCTGAGTTGATCGCGCTGCTCGCCAGCCGCTATCCGCAACTGGCGGCACGCGACACCGACATCGCCGTCAAGACGGTTCTCGATGCCATGACCCAGGCCCTAGCCAACGGCCAGCGCATCGAGATCCGGGGCTTCGGCAGCTTCTCGCTGTCGATGCGTTCGCCCCGTATCGGCCGTAATCCCAAGTCGGGCGAAAAAGTGATGGTGCCTGCCAAGCAGGTGCCTCACTTCAAGGCCGGCAAAGAATTGCGCGAACGGGTCGACGCGGCGTTCGACGCCCAGGCCAAGGCCGAGGGCGGCCTCTCCGACGACCCATCCTATCCCGAAGGCGAAAGCCGCTTCGATGCCCGCATCATGCACGGCTAGGATGAAGCACACGCAGTACACAGGCCCCCGGTTGAGCCGGGGGCTTTTTTTTGCACCGATTCCCTTACAATTGCGGTATCCCCGATATCTGGAGTTGAGTGATGCGTTTCGTCATCTGGGCAGTGCGCTTGGTGGTATTTGTTCTGGTCTTGTTGTTTGCCCTGAAAAACACCGAACCGGTCGACGTCGGCCTGTACGCCGATCACGTCATTCGCGCGGTTCCGCTCATCGTCGTGATGCTGGTCGCCTTTGCGGTTGGGGCCGTGTTTGCCGTCCTCGTCGTCATGCCGGCCTCGATGCGGCGCCGCCGCGAGGTGGCCCACCTGCGCCGCGAAGTCGTGCGCCTGCAAGAGGCTTCGGCCCGCCGTCCCGGCGAAGAAGCCCCCGTCGCCCCCGAGGCCATCGCGCCTTTGGCGCCGCTGTAAGCCACAATCCATTTTTTAAAGGTCGATACAGTGGATTTTGAACCATGGTGGCTGATATCCGTGCCGGTGCTGTTTGCGCTGGGCTGGATCGCGGCAAGGGTGGATATCCGCCAGATGCTGTCTGAAACGCGCAATCTGCCCGATTCGTATTTCAAGGGGCTCAACTTCATACTCAATGAAGAACCCGACCGCGCCATCGATGCGTTCGTCGAGGTGGCCAAGCTCGATCCCGAAACCACCGAGCTGCATTTTGCGCTGGGCAACCTGTTTCGCCGGCGCGGCGAAATGGAGCGTGCCATCCGCGTGCATCAAAGCCTGCTTGCCCGTGCCGACCTGCCTCAAGAAGAACGCGAACACGCACAGCACGAGCTTGGGCAAGACTTCCTGAAAGCCGGCATGCTCGACAGGGCGGAACAGGCGTTCCAGCAAGTGCTTGATACGCGCTTTGCGGTTCCGGCGGTGCGGGCGCTGATCCGCATCTATGAATCCGAACACGACTGGCCGCGCGCCATCGAAGCCGTCAAGCGCCTGCGCGCCCTGGTCGACGAGCCTGTCCCGCAACTGGTCCACTACCAGTGCGAACAGGCTCAGGCGGCGCTGTCCGCCAAGCCGCCCGACCTGGTCGCCGCCAATGCCGCACTCGACGCCGCCGACAACGCCGCCCACGCCCTGCGTGGACAGGCGCGTGGCCACGCTTCCGAGGCCCGCATCGCGATGCTGCGGGCGGCCGTGGCGCGGCACGACAACAATCGCGAGCGCGAGCGGGTCTATCTTGAATCGGTGCTTGGCACCG
>Ga0180218_1001565_pt1 | contig 13466 bp, 12 predicted proteins | sample eDN3rd37CKraftBY_FD_151334 | JGI IMG/M metagenome (GOLD analysis project Ga0180218, IMG submission 151334) | Enriched backyard soil microbial communities from Emeryville, California, USA - eDNA 3rd pass 37_C Kraft BY (version 2) (version 2) | ecosystem: Environmental > Terrestrial > Soil >... | reverse complement strand
CCAGCGGCCGCGTCACAAGCGGCCGCATCGCAAGCCGCAACAGGCCGCCGCCGGCGATGCCGCGGCCGCGCCGGCTGATGCCGCGCAGCCATCCGGCGAGCCGGGCCAGCCGCAGGACGGCCGCGACGATCGCCGCCGCGACGGGCCGCGCCGCCCGCGCTACGACCGCTCCAAGCAGCGCGGCGACCGCAACGAGGGTGAAGGCGAGGGCCGTCGCGAGGGGCGCCCCGGTGGCCGCCCGCATCGCGACAAGAACCGTGACAACAAGGATCGCGGCCGCGATCGCGGCGAGCGCCGTGACCGCGACCGTGGCGGCGACCGGGTGTGGGCGCGGGCCGGCGACGAGCGGCGCGGCAAGGAGCCGGATCCCAATTCGCCATTCGCCAAGCTCGCCGCGCTGAAGCAGCAACTCGAGACCAAGGACTAATAACGCGCTTGCCAGCCCCCGTCGCGCCCGCGCTTGTTCGTCAGCGGATCGACAAGTGGCTCTGGCATGCCCGCATGGTGCGCACCCGCAGCGCGGCGGCGGCTCTGGTCGAGGCGGGTTATGTCCGCGTCAACGGCGCCCGCATCACCGCCAGCGGGCATCAGGTGCGGCCCGGCGACGTGCTGACGCTGGCGCTCGACCGCGCGGTGCGCATCGTTCAGGTCGACGGCTTCTGCGAGCGCCGGGGCGGGCCGCAGAGCGCCGCGGCCCTGTTCCACGATCTCCGGCCCTCGCGCGGCGCTTGAATTGCCGCCGCTGCCGTCTCACTTGAAAGGGGGCAGGGGGCTGCGCTAGAGCGTTTTCGCGCGAAGCGCCCCGGAGTTGCATGTGACCTACGTCGTCGTCGAAAACTGCATCAAGTGCAAATACATGGACTGCGTCGAAGTCTGTCCGGTGGACTGCTTCTACGAAGGCGAGAACATGCTGGTGATCCACCCGGACGAGTGCATCGATTGCGGCGTCTGCGAGCCGGAATGCCCGGCCGAGGCGATCAAGCCCGACACCGAATCGGGCCTCGACAAGTGGCTGGAATTGAACGCGGAATACGCCAAGTCCTGGCCCAATATCACCGCCAAGAAGGAACCGCCGGCCGACGCCAAGGAGTTCGACGGCAAGCCGGACAAGTTCGAGAAATTTTTCTCGCCCAACCCGGGCGACGGCGACTGACCGCCACCGGCCGGCCATACCGGCTATAAAAGCCTGAATTCATTGCGCTCAATGCGAGCCGGCCCCGCGCCCGGTGGTTAACCCTCGGTCGAGCTTGTGCCAAAACCGGCCAGTTCGGGAGGTGTTGCATTGCCATAACACATTGATTTTTGCGGAAAATGTGCTATATTGGGCACAATCTGATGAAAAACCGGCGAAACCAGCGCCCGCTGAAAGTGCTTCCGGCGGGAGCCTCTTATTCAGCGATCCCCAAGGACAGAGAGGGCGTGTAATCCACGCTTTACGAGCAGTGGCAGGCAAAGCGCGTCAAAAGTCGAAGAAGGCGGCGGCCGGCGTGGCCCGGACCCCGACCAAAAAGTCTGCTGCGGTGCAGCGGACCTCGCAAGCCGCGCGTGGCGCGGCTCCCGCAGCAAAGATGGCCGGCGCCCGCAAAGGGGCCGGTGAAGGAGTACTGCCCGGAATGACTGCGAATAAGAAGACCACCCAACGTCAGGGCTTCAAGACCAACGAGTTCATCGTCTATCCGGCGCATGGCGTCGGCCAGATCCTGGCGATCGAGGAGCAGGAAGTCGCGGGTGCCAAGCTCGAACTGTTCGTCATCAGCTTCATCAAGGACAAGATGACGCTGCGCGTCCCGACCGCGAAGATCGTGTCGGTCGGCATGCGCAAGCTCGCCGAGCCGCCGCTGGTCAAGAAGGCGCTCGAGACGCTGAAGGGCCGCGCCCGCATCAAGCGCACCATGTGGTCGCGCCGTGCGCAGGAATACGAAGCGAAGATCAATTCGGGCGACATCGTCGCGATCGCGGAAGTCGTGCGCGACCTCTATCGCTCCGAGACGCAGCCCGAGCAGTCCTATTCCGAGCGTCAGCTTTACGAAGCCGCGCTCGACCGGCTGTCGCGCGAGATCGCCGCGGTGCAGAAGATCACCGAGACCGAGGCGGTGAAGGAAATCGAGGCGGCGCTCGCCAAGGGCCCGCGTCGCGGTCCGAAGCCGGCCGCGGAAGAAGCGGCTTCCGAGGAGTCCGTCGAGGACGAGGCGGCGTAACGCTGCCGCAAAAGATTGATCGAAAAGCCCGGCATCGCTGCCGGGCTTTTTGTTTTCGCGCTACTCGATCACCAGTTTGACCTGGCTGCCGGGTTTCAGCGTGTCGTTGGCGCTGAGCTCGTTCAGCGCCAGGAACCGTTCGCGCTTGTGGTCGGGCAGCGCCATGCGCTGCGCCAGACTGTCGATGGTGTCGCCGGCGTGCACCGTGACGATGCTGACCTTGAGCGGCTTGGCGTCGCGGATCTCTTTCAGCGTCATGCGGCGGAACGTGCCGATCGAGGCGCGGAAGCTGCGCTCGGCCGCCGGCGTCAACTGTTTCGCCGCGAAGATGAAACGGTAGACCTCCGAGCCGAAGCGCACTGCATAGAGACGAAACGTCCATTCGCCGCCGGTCGCGGTGGCGCCGGCCGCCGGAAAGCCGTTGATCTCGAAATTCTCGGCGCTGGCCGCGTTGACCTTGTCCATCCAGCCGGAGCGCAGATAGTCCGACAGCGACTGCTCGGCCGGCACCCGCACCACATCGACGCGCATCGCCTGGCCGCCGCCGTCGCGGACGCCGAGCACGGCTTCCGCGGTGTTCTCGAGCGTGAAGTTCGGCGGCGCCTCGAAGGTGAAGCCGAGCTTGGGATGCAGGAAGCGGCGGCCGCGCACGAAGCCCTCGCTCGGGTCCTCGCCGTAGACGATGCCGTTGAGCGCGGCGAGAAACGCGGCGCGGTCGCGCTCGCCGGTACCCGGCGCGCCGAACTGCCGCGCATTGGCGATGGCGTTGCGGATGCGCGCCGGCGTCGTCGGATGCGACGACATGAACTCGACGTAATACTGGTCGGTGCTGCTGCCGGTCGAGCGCACCGAGGCGTTGCGCTGCATGCTGTTGAGATAGCGCACCGCGCCGTAAGGATCGTAGCCGGCGCGCGCGGCGATGCCGACGCCGATGCCGTCGGCCTCGAACTCCTGCGCGCGCGAGAAGCTCGCCAGCGCGAGCTTGGATTTCGCCAGCGCCAGCGCGCCGACCTGCGGGTCGCCCAGCACGTCGGTGACGACGCTGGAGATCATGATCGACTGCCGCGCCTTGTCCTCGCGCAGCGCGGCGTGGCGCGCGATGACATGCGCCATCTCGTGCGCCAGCACGGAGCCGATCTCCGAGGTGTCGTTGGCGAGCGCGATCAGACCGCGCGTCACGTAAAGCTGGCCGTTCGGCAGCGAGAAGGCGTTGATCGCCGGCGAGTTGAGAATGACAATGCGGTATTTCAGGTCCGGCCGCTCGGAGGCGGCGACCAGCCGGTCGACCGTCTTGTTCAGCAGCGCCTCGAGCTTGGGGTCGCGATACTCGCCGCCATAGGAGGCGAGGATGCGCTGATGCTCGCGGTCCGAGGCGGTCTGGGTCTGCGAGATATCGGGCGCCGGCGGCAGCGAGACCTGGCGGGTCTCCGGCACGCGCGTGCAGGCGCCGAGCGCCGCGAGCGTGACCGCGACGAGCGCGGTAACCATTTTTTGCCGGAAATGCCTCACTTCACGATCTCGATCTGCTCGGGCCGGTCCGCCGTAATCAGCGGCCCGCCGCGCCGCTCGACATAGCCGCGCACGTCGACGGTGCGGCCCTCGAGCGTCTTCGGGTCCATGCCCGCCGCGACAAACAAACGCCGATTGCGTTTCAGAATAGTGACCGTGAAATCATCCGACCAGCGGCGTCCGAAATTGACATATATAGTGGCTCCGCTCTCCCGCACCGACAACACCTTGCCCCTGACCAGGTGGAAACCGCCCGCTTCCCGGAGGATATCGGTCGGATTGTCGGCAGATTGAAGGCGAAAGCCGCCATCCGCCCAGAGCCCGCGTTTGGCGTCGCGGGCCGCGTGCTCGGCCTGCCGCAGCGCACGGGCGCAGATGGCATCGTCGATGCGCGCGCCGGCAAGCGCGTGGCCGGAGGCGACCATCTCGATTTGCAGCGATCGCGCGGCGGCGGACGCGAAGGCCACCGTGCGGCCGTAGCGGTCCGAGCTGCCGGCGCCACGGAGTTCGACGGCGTGGCTGCCGATCAGAGCGGCAAGTGTCTGCCGCGCCGCGAGCCCGGCGCGGGTCTCCGCCGGCGGCACTTCGATGCCGGCGAGCCGCACCTCGCGGCCGTCGGCGAGGACGAGCGTGCGGCCGTCGCGGACCTGCGCCACCGGTCCGCCGGCGACGTCGGCGCCGGGACACTCCTGCGCCGCCGCCGTTGGGAGGGCGCACAGCACGGCGAGGCCGGCCGCCGTCATGCGGCGAATTGCGAGACATGGCATGGCTGTCGCACTCCCGCGGCTGAGCCTCGCGGCCGGTGAAACCGTGAAACTATAATGCAGGCGGATGTCGCGCGACACGGCCCGCAGCGGTTTGCCCATTGCCGGAACGGTATTATGATCGCTCCCATCGTCACGCAGGACAACGTCACTCGAGCCACAGGCGAGCATTGATCGTGAAATACAGCCGCAAGGACGCCAAGGACTACGCCCGTCAGAACTTCAAGGGGCTTTGGGCCGCGGCCCTCAATCCCTTCAAGCCGGACGACCTCACGCTCGACGAGGCGGGTTTTGCCCGGAACCTGACGCACTGGACCACCGATCTCGGCGTCGACGGCGTTTTCGTCGCCGGCAAGCAGGGCGAGTTCTACGCGATGTCGGTGCCGGAGCGGAAACGCGCCTTCGAGGTCGCGGTCGATACCGCCCGCGGCAAGTTCGGCACCATCATGTCCTGCTCGGACCAGAACATGGACACCGTGATCGACCTCGCCAGGCACGCGCAGGCGATCGGCGCCGACTACATCGTCGTCCACGCGCCGGTCCTGCACTTCACCAAGGCGCAGGACGAGACGCTCTACGAATATTACAAATACATCAGCGAGCAGGTCGACATCGGCATCGCGATGTGGAGCCATCCCGACAGCGGCTATCTGATGACGCCGGAAACCTGCGCGCGGATCGCCGAGCTGCCGAACATCGTTGCCATCAAGTACAGCGTGCCGCGCGAGATGTACGCCAGGCTCACCCGCATGGTCGGCGACAAGATTCTGGTCTCGACCGCCTCCGAGGAAGAATGGTTCGACAACATCGTCGAGCTCGGCTGGCGGCTCTATCTGTGCTCGAACCCGCCTTACCTGTTCCAGACCAAGACCGACCGCCGCATCCGCGAGTACACCGATCTCGCCTTCAAGGGCGAGATCAAGAAGGCGCGCGCGATCCGTGACAGTCTCGATCCGGTGCGGCAGGCGTTCCGCCGCTCGCGGCCGGCCGAGAAGCCGCCGGCACACGCCAAATACTGGCAGGAGCTGCTCGGCCAGGTTGGCGGTCCGGTGCGCCGGCCGATGCTCAATCTGACGGAAGCCGAGAAGAAGACGGTGCGTGAGGCTTTCGAGGCGTCGGGCCTCGGCCGCGCGGCGCGGTCGAGCGCGGCGTAGTTCGCTGCGTCATCCTGAGGCGCGAGCCGCTTTGGCGGCGAGCCTCGAAGGATGACGGGATAATTGAGGGAGATGCGACGATGACGACCGGCCGGCTGCAGGCGTTCAATTTCAAGAAATGGATCGACGAGCATCAACACCTGCTCAAGCCGCCGGTCGGCAACAAGAAGGTGTTCGACGACGGCCAGATGACCGTGATGGTGGTCGGCGGACCGAACGAGCGCGCCGACTATCACGACGACCCGGTCGAGGAATTCTTCTACCAGCTCAAGGGCGACATGGTTCTGAAGGTCGTCGACGACGGCAAGTTCTACGACGTGCCGGTGCGCGAGGGCGAGGTGTTCCTGCTGCCGCCGCATGTGCGCCATTCGCCGCAGCGCCCGCAGGAAGGCTCGGTCGGCCTCGTCGTCGAGCCGGCGCGGCACGAGGGGCAGAAGGACGGCTTCGAGTGGTACTGCTTCGAATGCAACAATCTCGTGCACCGCATCGAGCTGAAGGTGGCCGATCTGGTCAAGGACCTGCCGCCGCTCTACGAGGCCTTCTTCAACGACGAGAAGGCCCGCACCTGCAAGAAATGCGGCGCGATCCATCCCGGCAAGAAGCCGCCGGCCGGCTGGGCGAAGCTCTAGCCGTCACCTGCCGCCGCGACAGGAGCGGTTTCCGCATCGGCTTCCAGGCGTGACGCGCGCGGGCGTTGGCCGTAATCTCCGCGCCGTGACTTACGCACTGCCTCCCGTCCATCCGACCGTCGTTCACATGCTGGCGGACGCCGCGGCGCGCGCCGGCGACCGCGTGGCGCTGCGCTGCGGCGACGAGCAACTGACCTATCGCGACTATCTCGCCTGCGTCGCCGGCTTCGCTCGCGCGCTGGGCGAGGGCGTGCGCGGCGGCCGCGTCGCGCTGGTGATGGGCAACTCCATCGATACCGCGATTGCCACCTTCGGCATCTGGGCGGCCGGCGCGCAGGCGGTGCCGCTCAACCCGGCCTATACCGCGCACGAATTGCGCGACATCGTGGCCGATGCCGCGCCCGCCGCCATCGTCTGCGACGCGGCGGTGGCGGAGATGCTGCGCCCCGTTGCCGAGGACTGCGGCGTCGGCCGCGTCATCGCCGCCGCGCCGGATGCGCGGCTGACGCGCTGGAGCGGGCAAGGGCTTGCGCCCGGCGATATGCCGAAGCCGGAAGCGCTCGCCATCCTGCAATATACCGGCGGCACCACCGGCCGCGCCAAGGGCGTCAATCTCACGCATAAAGCGATCTCGACCAATGTGTCGCAACGCGAGGCGCTGCTGCCGTCCGGCGAGGCGGAGAACATTCTCATCGTCACGCCGATGTACCATTCCTACGCCATCGCGATGGGCGTGTTGCTCGCGCCGTACTGCCGCGGCACGCTGTCGATCGTCGCGCGCTACCGGCCGGACGACACGCTGCGCACCATCGAGCAGCATCGCATCACGCTGTTCGCCGGCAGCCCGACGCTGTTCGTCGGGCTGATGGGCCACGAGGCTTTCGCCGCAACGGACTTTTCCTCGCTGGCCCTGAGCTTCTCCGGCGCGTCGGCTCTGCCGGAGGAGACGCTGCGGCGCTGGGAGAAGGCGACCGGCTGCGCGGTCTGCGAGGGCTACGGGCAGAGCGAGGCCGGGCCGGTGCTGACCTTCAATCCGCGCCACGGCACCCGCAAGACCGGCTCGGTCGGTGTCTGCGCGCCGCTCACCGAGATCGAGGTCGTCGATCTCGATACCGGCACGAAGCCGCTGCCGGTCGGGGAGGCCGGCGAGATCCGCGCCCGCGGCCCGCAGGTGATGGCGGGCTACCGCAACCGGCCGCAGGAAACCGCCGAGGCGCTGCGCGACGGCTGGCTGCACACCGGCGACATCGGCGCATTCGACGCCGATGGCTATCTGTTCGTGCGCGGCCGCAAGAAGGACATGGCGATCGTCGGCGGTTTCAATGTCTATCCGCGCGAGGTCGAGGAGGCGCTGTGCGCGCATCCGGCGGTGGCGGAGGCCGCCGTGATCGGCGTGCCGGACAGCTATCGCGGCGAGGCGCTGGTCGCCTATGTCGTGCTGCGCGAGGGCGGCGCGGCCGACGCCGCGGCGCTCGAAGCGGCGCTCGGCGGGCGTCTCACGCGCTATAAGGTGCCGCGCGACTATCGTTTCTGCGCGCAACTGCCGAAAACGGCGGTCGGCAAGATCGACAAGGTCGCGCTCAAGGCGGCGCACCGGTCCTGAACGTCCTGGCCTTGAAATCGCCCGCGTGGTTTGCGGAAATGAGCGTCCGGAGCATGTGATGGCTTACAAGGCTGAAATTCCCTACGGCGCCTATTGGTCGACGCCCTTCGCCAAGTGGCAGGGCAGCTTCGCGCATCTGCACAGCGTGCAGTTCGCCGCCCATGTCGCGAAGTCCGAGCTTGCCAAACGCAAGATCGACCCCGCCGTGTTCGACTACGGCGTGCTCGGCATCAGCGTGCCGCAGAAGAATTCGTTCTACGGCCTGCCGTGGCTGACCGGCATGATCGACGCCGCCGGCGTCGGCGGCCCGACCATCAGCCAGGCCTGCGCCACCGGCGCGCGCTCGCTGCTCGCCGCCGCGCAGGAGATCGAAAGCGATCTTGCGTCCACCGCGCTGGTCGTCACCTGCGACCGCACCTCGAACGGCCCGCATGTCGTCTATCCGAACCCCGCGGGGCCGGGCGGTACCGCCGACCACGAAAACTGGGTGCTCGACAATTTCTCCTGCGATCCGCTCGGCAAGCACTCGATGCTGCAGACCGCCGAGAACGTCGCGCGCAAATATCAGGTGTCGCGCGCCGAGCAGGAGGAGGTGGTGCTGCGCCGCTCCGCGCAATATGGCGATGCGCTCGCCAACGACCGCGCCTTCCACAGGCGCTACATGACGCTGCCGTTCGACGTGCCGGACCGGACGTTCCGCAAGAGCGCGGGCAAGGTCGAGGGCGACGAGGGCGTGATCCGCTCGACGGCGGACGGCCTCGCCAAGCTCGCGCCGGTCATGCCGGACGGCACCGTCACTTTCGGCGCGCAGACCCATCCCGCCGACGGCAACGCCGCGATGGTGGTGACGACGCCGGACAAGGCGCGCGAGCTGTCGCGCGATCCGAATATCCGCATCGGCCTCATAGGCTTCGGCCTCGCGCGCGCGGACCTGGCCCACATGCCGGAAGCGCCGGTGCCGGCGGCGAAGCGCGCGCTGGCGCAGGCGGGCTTGAGCATCCGCGACATGGACGCGATCAAGTCGCACAATCCCTTCGCGGTGAACGACGTCGTGTTCGCGCGCGAGACCGGCGCCGACCTCGGGACGATGAACAATTACGGCTGCTCGCTGGTCTGGGGTCATCCGCAGGCGCCGACCGGCCTGCGCGCCGTCATCGAGCTGATCGAGGAGCTGGCCGCGCGTGGCGGCGGCCGCGGCCTGTTTCAGGGCTGCGCGGCCGGCGATACCGCGATGGCGGTGGTGGTCGAGGTCGGCGCGCGCCCGGCCTGAACCGCTCCGGACGCCGCAACGCACCTTCCCAAGTCTGGCGAAACTTTCTATTGATGGCGCACGCGGCCCCGTAGCTCAGCCGGATAGAGCGATGGTTTCCTAAACCATAGGTCAGAGGTTCGAGTCCTCTCGGGGTCGCCACGCATTTGGGAGTTTTGGTGCTTTTCCTAGTCTCCGCTAGTTTCTCCGCTCAATGGGCCTCTTTTCAGACTAGAGATTGTCTCCGCGTGTGAGAGGATGAACTGTAGGCGCGAATCTGACCCTCGGTCTCCAGGCTGCAAAAAACGGTTTCGCAGGCAAAGGGACCGGGTGCTCGTCAATGATGGTGAGTGCGATGAGTATGAGTTAGCATCGACTGGGGAGTGCCTTTTCAAGGACACCTCTCGTGGATCTGTGAACCTGGGAGCGTAACGTTCGCATGGCGCGCGCATTTGCAGGCTGACGCCCAGTACTACTGGAATGACATTCCGATACCGCGAGAAATGATCCGCGACGGGAAGCTGTACGGCCGTGTCTGCCTGACAGCCATTCTGCACCCGCTCGTTTCGCCCCACGGCAGTGCAAACTACTTCTCTTCAAGTTGGAAACGTCGCTTCGTTTGTCGCGAGGCAACAAATGGCACTTCTTGGCGGGGTCAATGCTGGAATCGACTTTGAAAGAAGCACACGCCGGGCTGTTATTAAATTCCGGCAGGTTACATTCTGCTGCCGCCGGCGTTTGCGCTGCTGTCCAAGAATTAATCTAAATCATTCCGATTGCAACATAATTTGTCTCAGCCGATAGTTCGGCCATGCGCGGATGCGGCGCATCGGGGCGTCGAATGAGTTCGCAGACTGCCGAGTTTGTATCGGTCTTCATGTCGGAACGCGGCCGACTGACCCGCCTAGTCAGTCGTATCGTTCGCGACCCGTCCATTGCCGACGATCTGGTGCAGGAGACGTTCCTGAGAGTAAGCGGCGCGCTCGGCCGCGCGCAGTCCGGCGCATGCGTGGCGTGAGGTCGAGCAGGTCTGGGGTCTCAGCGCCCCTCCCGCGATGTCGGCCCCGGCCCCATTCTTGACGCGCCGGAGAATGCTTGCTGGCGGTGCTGCACTTGCCGCGACCGCGTTGGTCGCCGCTTACGGGCCGGAGCTGGCCCGGCGGCTGCGCGCCGATGTCGTATCGCGGGTCGCGGAATTGCGCCGCGTTGAATTGCCCGACGGCAGCAGCGTCACGCTTGGGCCGGACAGCGCGCTTCGTATCACTTTCGACGAGCGGTTGCGACGCGTCGACGTGCTCGACGGTATGGCTTATTTCGATGTGTCGTCAGCGGATGCGAGGCGACCTTTCGAGGTCCGTTGCGTGAGATCGCGGTGTCAACCTTGTCGGCGGCCTTTGAGGTCTCGGACGATGCAGCGTTGTCTTGTGCCGCGGTCGAGCGCGGCAATGTGACGGTGAGCTTGCCGGCCGACGCGACGGCCGCGTCGCGCAATCTCGAAACCGGGGACTGGCTTAGCTTCGAGGACAACAAGGAATTCGATAGCGGACGACGCGAGCCGGAATATCGCGCGGCCTGGCGTCATGGCGTTCTTGTCGTCGAACGCGAGCCGGTAAGCGCTGTGATCGCGAAGGTCGCGCGCTGGCGCTGTGGAAAGATCGTGGTCATGCCGGGGCTTGGCAGCCGCCGGGTCAGCGGCATTTACGATCTGCGCGACCCGCTAGCGGTACTCGAAGCAGTGGCCGCGCCATTTAGCGGAAAGATCAGGCAGATAACGCCATGGCTCGTCGTCGTCTCACCAGTTTGAAACGACTCTAATCATACGATTTATTTGAAAATCTGCTCGCCCCGTTCGTCTCATCAGGGGAAGCCGTGAATTTAATCGCGACGGTCAGCCGGTGCGCGAGTCGGTGATCATCAACGAGTATATCGACGAGGCGTTCGACGGGCCTCCACTGGTGCCGTCCGATCCGCTCCAGGCAGCGCGCATGCGTGAATTCATCCGCGTCTGTGAGGAGGCCTTGGGGCCGATCGCCCTGCTGACCTATGTCAAATACATCCTGCCCAAGTTGCGGAACAGGTGGAGCGACGAGGAGCTTCGCAAGCAAGCGTCGTTGCGGCCGACGAAATTCCTGCGCGACCTGCACAGCCGTGGAATTCGCGGCGAAATATCGGAGCAGGAGCTGGTGCAGGCATCGCGCGATATCGAGGTTTTGCTGGATGATATCGAGCGAAGGCTCGATCCCGGCCCCTGGATCGTGGGGCCGTTCTCGCTCGCCGACGTGACGATTGCGCCCTATATGTTCCGTTTGAGCGCCTTGGGGCAGGACCGGTTCTGGTCGCGCGAACGCCGGCCCAGGATTCATGACTGGTATCAGCGCCTGAGCGCACGGCCGGCGTTCCAGACGGCGGTATCCTGGCCGGATGAGAGTGGCGGGGGATACCAGGAAGTCGGTTTGAGCCCGACCCTCGAAAGTGCGAAGATTTAGGGAAGGTCGGCGGAATCGAATTGGTGACGCGGTTCGCGCTTCGGCCGCATAGCAGGGAGATAGAATATGACAGCCATTCGCGGTTATGTGGCGCCGACCGCCAGCCCGGACGAGTTTGGCGTGCATTCGCTCGACCAGTTTGTGCTGCAGGTCCCGGACGGCAGCGTCGCGCAGGACTTCTACACGAATTTCGGCCTCGACGTGCCGCGGGTCGGCAACAGGCTCCTGCTCAAGACCTTCGGTCACGAGCATGGCTGGGGATCGGTGATCGAAGGCGCGAAGGAGAAGCGCCTGCATCATCTCTCGTTCGGCTGCTACGCCGAGGACATCGACCGGCTGAAGAAGCGCATCGAGGGGCAGGGCTGCAAGCTCGAAAATCCGCCGCCGGGCTTCGAGAGCAACGGCTTCTGGTTCCGCAATCCCGAAGGCGTGCTGATGGAGGTCAAGGTCGCGCCGAAGGTGTCGCCGGACCAGAAGGCGCAGAGCGAATGGGTCACCGTCGGTCCGGGCCAGGCAGCGGCGACGGTGCGCGAGAAGTCGCCGCTGGTGCGTCCGCGCCGCCTGTCGCATGTGTTGATCTTCACCAGCGACGTGCTCGGCTCGATCAAGTTCTACGAGAATACGCTCGGTCTGCGGCTATCGGATCGCGCGTCGGATCTGGTGGCCTTCATGCATGGCATTCACGGCAGCGACCATCACCTTCTGGCGCTGGTGAAATCCTCCGCGCCGGGTTTCCACCATTGCAGCTGGGATGTCGCCAGCGTCAACGATATCGGTCTCGGCGCCATGCGCATGGCCGACAAGGGTTGGCAGAAGGGCTGGGGTCTCGGCCGCCACGTGCTCGGCTCCAATTACTTCCACTATGTCATGGACCCGTGGGGCAGCTTCTCGGAATATTCCTGCGACATCGATTACATTCCGAAGGAAGACCGCTGGCCGTCCGCGGATCACAAGCCGGAGGACTCCTTCTATCTTTGGGGTCCGGAGGTGCCGCGGGAGTTCGTGCTCAATCGCGAGGCGGGCGAAAGCTGAGGACCGATCGTTCTGTCGGAGAAAGAACAGGCAATGAAACTCGTTCGCTACGGCGCGCCCGGCCGCGAGAAGCCCGGCATTATCGGGGAAGACGGCAAGATCCGCGATCTCAGCAAGATCGTGAAGGATATCGATGGGGCGATGCTCGCCTCCGGCGGCCTCGCCAAGATCAAGAAGCTCAATCTCAAGCGCATGAAACCGGTGGCGGGCAGGCCGCGCCTCGGTCCGTGCGTCGGCAATGTCCGGCATTTCATAGCCATCGGCCTGAACTATTCGGATCACGCCGCCGAGGCCGGCATGCCGGTGCCGAAGGAGCCAATCATCTTCAGCAAGGCGCCGAGCAGCATCTGCGGCCCGAACGACGACACCATCGTCCCGAGGGATTCGACGAAGCTCGACTGGGAAGTGGAGATCGGCATCGTCATCGGCAAGCGCGCGCGTTATCTGACCAGGGAAAATACCAATGCTGCGATCGCGGGTTATTTCCTGTCGAACGATGTGTCCGAGCGTTCGTTTCAGATCGACCGGTCCGGCGGTCAATGGAACAAGGGCAAGGGCTGCGAGACATTCGGCCCGATCGGCCCCTGGTTCGTCACCAGGGACGAGATCAAGGACCCGCAAAATCTCGATATGTGGCTGGACGTCAATGGCGAGAAGCGCCAGCGCGGCAACACGCGCACCATGATCTTCGATTGCGAGCATCTGGTCTGGTACTGCTCGCAGTTCTTCGTCATGGAGCCGGGTGACATTATCATCACCGGCACGCCGCCCGGCGTCGCGCTCGGCATGAAGCCCGAACCGAAATTCCTGAAGGTCGGCGACGTGGTGACGCTCGGAATCGA
>Ga0180218_1001562_pt1 | contig 13483 bp, 13 predicted proteins | sample eDN3rd37CKraftBY_FD_151334 | JGI IMG/M metagenome (GOLD analysis project Ga0180218, IMG submission 151334) | Enriched backyard soil microbial communities from Emeryville, California, USA - eDNA 3rd pass 37_C Kraft BY (version 2) (version 2) | ecosystem: Environmental > Terrestrial > Soil >... | reverse complement strand
CTTGCAGAGGCCGCTGAGGCGAGTTCAGCTGCCGAGGCTCCCGCAGAGGAGGCTCCGGCGGAAGCCGCTCCTGAGGCCGCTCCGGAGGTTGTAGCCGAGGCGACCACTGAAGCGGCCGCCGAGGCGCCAGCCGAGGCAGCTGCGGAGGAGGCGCCAGCGGTAGAGGCAACTCCAGAGCCGGAAGCGGCAGCGGAGGCTCCGGCAGAAGCACCTGCTGAAGCGCCTGCGGCTGAAGCTCCGGCCGAGGAAGCGGCGGCCGAGGCGGCTCCGGCTGAAGCTTCGGCGGAAGAGGCCGCAGCTCCGGAAGCTGCGGCTGCGGAGGTCGAGGCTGAATCAACTGCTGCCGAGGCGACGGCTCCGGAAGCGGCCGACGCGCCGGAGGCTCCTGCGGAGGCGCCAGAGGCTCCGGCTGAGACGCCGTCGGAGGATGTGCCGCTCGCGGCGGCGATCGTTGCGAATGGGGCAGCCCCGGCGGAGCCTGCTCCGGCGAGCCAAACTCTCTCATAGGGTCGTTCACAGGGTCGTTTTAAACGGATCGTCCGGCCACACGCGTGCGACGGGAGCCCCGGCCGGGACAGCCGGGGCTTTTGTGCGGAGGTCACATGGTGGTGCGCGATGCGTTCAGGTGGAACTCGGCAGGGCGTGCTGAATTCGGGGATTGGAGAGCAGGCAACGAACTGAAGCCGTGGATCGAGATTGACCGGATAGAAAGCCTGGGAGGCTCAACCATGAACGCGGTCGAAATCAATAATTATGCCCGTCAGCTCTATGCGTCCGAGGGGCCCAAGGCACTCGCGGAGGCGGCGGAGATGGTGCGCCGGTACGCTCAGTGCGGAGATAAGGGGTTGGCTGAGGATTGGCGGCGCATTGAGGCGGCGCTGAGAGAATTGCGCGGTCCGATCGCGAGCTGAGGCGCCATTGGATTGCGATTGGCGACACGCGTTCCGCGAGCCGGCAGCCAATCGCGTATGCCCCTTGAGCCGCGCGCCTTACTCAAGCGAGCTTTGGCCCGATGCGCGCTGATGCCGAATAGCCGAAGCGGCTTTGGCTGAAGGCGTGCGTGCGGCCGTGGCGTTCGGCCATTTCGCGAATGACGTTTTCCAGCTCGAGCCGAGGCGTGACGCTGAAGCGGGCAAGCCACGCGCGCATGGCGCTTCGGGCTGGCCCAGGCATTCGCACCATCGTGCCGAAATCGACGATGTGGAGTTCGCCGCGCGGGCCAAGCTGCAAGAGCGCCCGGTCGATCACCGCTTCCCACGGGGGAATCATCGACAGCGCGTAGGAGATGAAAATGCGGTCGAACTTATTGACGCCGAAGAGTTCAGCCGCCGAGAATGCCGTGGCGTCGGCTTGCGCGATTACAATGTCATCGCGGGCGGGGCTACGCCCTATCGCGGCGCGCGCGGTCTTCAGCATTTCTGCTGAGACGTCGATGCCGTAGAATTGCGCAGCTGGATAAAGGTGGGCTGCCCGCAGAAGATTGCGCGCCGTTCCGCAGCCGATCTCGAGAACGGTGCCAGCGACCGGCGGATCAAGGTCATCGATGAGTTGGTCGCGGCCGAGGAGATAGTAGCGGCGCGTCACGTCGTAGATGTAGCGCTGATGGCGGTACATGCCGTCCATCGCGCTCGCGGCGGTGCCGGTCATCGTCACGCTCATGCGGTTTTGACGTAGAGGTGGAAGCCGCCGTAGATCGCCGAGCGATCCTTGGCGTGGATCTCGGCTGATTCTTCGGCGTCGTAGGCCCATTGATTGAGGATGGCGGGGGAGACCCGTCCGGGGAGGATGCTTTCCTCGCCCGCGGTCCGGAAGATGACGCGCGCGCCGGCGCGCGCCGTGCGCGTGATCTCACGCCAGAGGGCATTGAGCGTGGCGTCGTCCATCCAGTCCTGCGCGTCGAGCAGCACGTAGCGGTCGAGGCTGTCGGCCGGTTCGTTCGACAGGAAGCGGATCATGTTGTCGTGGATGACGTTCACTCGGCTGGCGCGGGCTCTGACGGCCATGAAGTTTGCTTTTTCGAGATAGGGCGGGCAGGAGCCTTCGCCCTGGGGGGCGTATCGCCGGCCGAAGGCCTGCCAGGCGAAATAGTTGTCTTTCAGATCGAAGCCCGTCGCCAAGCGGCGGGCGCGCTCTTTCAAAACGTCGGCCATCGCGCGCGTGCGCCCGTTCGACAACGCGTCGTATTGGGCCGGCGGGATGCCGAGGCCGAAGAGCGATGCCGGGTTTGACGTGATCCAGCGCAGGACCGGATGATCGAACGCGGGTGCCACGTCGCGGTCGAATATTTCGCGCTGTTCTTCAATGGTGCGAGCTTCGAGGATGCGTTGAGGATTGGCGCCGAAGATGCGCGCCGCGAGATGCCCGGTGGCGATGAAGCGTCCGAGCAGGCCGTAGCGATAGAAGTTGCGGGCAAAGCGCGTGATGCGGCGGCGGCCCGTCAGATCGCGGCCTTCCCAATAGCTGCGCGTTGCCACATCGAGGTGCGGGGCGACGAGATCATTATAGAGATGGACGTTGCGGCGATCGTTAGCGACGCCGAAGAAGCGGAAGAACGTCGCGTAGTTCGGCAGGTGCTGCGCGGCCGCGAGTTTCAGTTTCAAAAGTGCGATGTGCGTTTCATTGAGATCGATGGCGTAGATGCGCGCTGGGTTGGCGGTGAGGTAGCTCATGACGTTGCAGCCGCCGGAGGCAATCGTGATCATGCGGCTTTGCGGCGTCAGCTCCAGTGCTTCGAGATCGGCGCGCGGATCCTCCCAGATTTGCGGGTAGACCATCGAGCGGAACGCGAACGTGAAGGTGCGTTCCAGAATGCCTGCGGGGCTGAGCGCGCTGTTCTGGTGAACCGCCTCACTCAGCAGATCGACGTTTGCCGGTTCAAAGACTTTGGCAGTGACGTTCAAGGAAGGTCTCCTTTGATATTGTTTCAGGCGACTCCCGTTCCGGGAGCCGGCCGCCTGAAACGAAGCCCGTGTCGCGAGCCGGCTGCCCGGCCTGAAGCTATGCCGCTTCGATCAAGTGGTGGCGCTGAGAGGCTTCAGCGCCGCGGGTGGCGAGGCGTTCCTTCCAGCGAATGATTTCAAAGCGGCCGTCAAAGCGCTCGCCGATGGCCGTGCAGCTTTCGACCCAGTCGCCGCAGTTCAGATAGTGGATGCCGCCGATGATGCGTTCGTTGGCGTAATGGATGTGGCCGCAGATGAGGCCCTGCGCGTCGCGGCGGCGGGCTTCCTCGGCCAATGCGTCCTCGAATTCGCCGATGTAATTGACGGCGCTTTTTACTTTCTGCTTCAGGAACGCGGAGAGTGACCAGTGGCCGAGGCCAAACATGCGGCGCAAGAAGTTGAGCGGCACGTTGAGCGCGAGTGCGGCTTCGTACGAGCGATCGCCGAGGAATGCCAGCCAGCGGGCGTAGCGGACGACGACGTCGAATTCGTCGCCGTGGAGAATGAGGTAGCGTTTGCCGTTGGCGCCTTCGTGCACGGCATCGCGGCGAAGTTCGACGCCGCCGAAGTTCATTCCGGCGTAATCGCGCAGGCCGTCGTCGTGATTGCCAGGGATGAAGATCACGCGCGTGCCCTTGCGCGATTTGCGCAGCAGCTTTTGCAGGACGTCGTTATGGCTTTGCGGCCAATGCGGGCCGCGCCGCACCTTCCAGAAATCGACGATATCGCCCACCAGGTAGAGGTCCCGGCATTCGACGTGTTTCAGAAAGTCGAGGAGGGCTGTGGCTTGCGAATTGCGCGTGCCTAGGTGGATGTCGGAAATGAAGACGGCGCGATATTCCAGGTGATCCGGGTTCGGTGCGCTCAATGTCGGCCCCCCAGTCGGTACGCTTTTCACGAAAGCAGCTAAGCTTTTCATGGGAAAACGTAGGACGGGATTCATGTTACAGGCGTGTGACGATCGCCTGCGGCAGCTTCGAACGCTGATGGTAAATGTGCGGCGCCAGCAGGATTTCGAGCGCACTGTGGATGAATTCAGTCGCTTCGGGGAGCGCCTTGGATGTGCTTTAGCGCCAACGGCCGGCCCGGTGCGCGAAGTGCCCCGTCCCCCCGGACGTCCACGCGCATTCCCGGGCCGGCTGGCGCTCTCTTTCAGAGTTCGGAGCGCTGGGAAATCCGTTCCCAGGCAAATAGAAGTGCCGTGTCGATGGCGCCGACGAGAAGAAACGCCAGCGCAATCGGATATGTCGATGTTTCAGGAAGGCCCAGGTCGACTCCGCGAGTTGCGACTGCCAGGGCGGCGATAAGGCTGAGAAGTGCTAGTGAGCCGAAGACAACTTGAACGAACCTGAGCGAACGCTCGCGCTCGCGACGGATAGTTTCCATCAGGGCATTTCCTCAACGCATTACATTACACGGCTTAATCCCCACTGTTCAGAGAGCTTAGCTTGAGCACAAGTCGAGGTGAAGTGAAATTTGATGCTTAGCTATGCAAGTGCCTTGTTAGCCAGTTCTTTCAGCACAGTGCGTTGTTGTTCGGCATCGGAAGGGAAATTGTTCCCAACCCACCATTTTTCAAAGGCCTGGAGAATTCCGCCAATGGCGGGTCCCGGCGCAAAGCCAAGCGCAATCACGTCGCTGCCGGAAACCGGCATTTTGGGGGCTTTCCAGCGGTCGGGCAGCAGCGCTCTGGCGCGCCAGACCGGATCATTGGGAGACGCATCCGAGCGCGCCCAGGCGAGCAGAACGGCGCGCTTGAAATTTTCCGGGCCGAGCTTGTAGAGCGCGGCGCGGCCTGTTGTTTCAGGCGTATGCGGATCAATTCCGGGCTCGCTCGCGAAGACGGCGCCAATGCGCGAGGCCTCGGCATTGGATAGTTTGAGCTGCGCTGCCAGAAACCTGTCGTCGCCCGGATGAATGACGGCGAGTGCGGCCAAGCGCGTGACCGGATCGGGGGCTTCGCCAAGTGCTGCTTCGATTGCTGCAAACCGCTCGAAGCGATCGGGCTCGAGGCGCGTACGGACCACGAGTTGCAAGATGCCGGCTTTGTACATGACTGCCAGAACCTCCGGCGCGCCGGGCGCTGCCAGAAGTTTCAACATCTCAGCGCGGACGCGTTCGGCGGAGAGAAGGCTCATGCCTTCCTTCATCTCTTCCGCGGCAGCGAGGCCTGTGGGATCGATCTGGCCGTTGCCATATTGGGCGCTGAAACGGAAGAAACGGAGGATACGCAGGTAATCCTCGCGGATCCTTTCCTTGGCGTCGCCGATGAAGCGGACACGGCGCTTGCGCAAGTCTTCGAGGCCGCCCACCGGATCGTAGACGTTGCCTTCGAGATCGCAGTAGAGCGCGTTGATCGTGAAATCGCGGCGCGAGGCGTCCTGCTTCCAGTCGTCGGTGAAAGCCACGACCGCATGACGGCCATCGGTTTCCACGTCGCGCCGGAGCGTCGTTATCTCGTAGGGATGGCCGTCGGCCACGACCGTTATGGTGCCGTGGTCGATGCCCGTGGGATAGGCGCCAAGGCCAGCGGCTTTTGCGAGCCGCATCGTTTCTGCGGGTCGCGCGGTCGTTGCGATGTCGACCTCTTTGACAGGGCGATCCATCAGTGCGTTGCGGACGGCGCCGCCTACGACGCGCGTCGTCGCGCCGCCTTTTGCAAGGGCGGCGAACACTTTCCCGATCGCTGCGGTGCGCAGCCACCGAGCGTTCACGCGCGGCCATTTGATTGCGGCGTCTGTCATGGGTCAGGGCTTGGCCGGTTGCTGCTCAGGCTTTTCGGGAACATGGATACTGCGGGGCGGCTCGAGCTTTCCGTCCTCAAGCGACGCCGGCACGTAGACGTCGTGCGGATCGTTATTCGAGTGAGAGGAGAACGCGACGAGGGTGACAAGCATCAACGCGGCGCCGGCAAAGAACAGGCGGAACAGCGGCGCGCGGTTGACGATCGTGGGCAAGCCCGCCCATTCGTCTTCCTTGAACGCGATCCACATGACGTAGACGAGCGTCGGCAACATGAAGAAGAAGATGTTCTCGATAACGATCCGTGTCATGTGCTGAACAGTCTCCGATAGAGCGCGCGAATGATGCCCGCCGTCGCTCCCCAAATATAGCGTTCTCCGTAAGGCATCGCATAAAAATGACGCTCGGCGCCGGCGAACGTGCGGCTGTGTATCTGATGATTGGCTTCGTTCATTAAGAAAGCGAAAGGCACCTCGAAGACGGCGGCGACTTCCGAAGGATCGGGCTTCAGTGTGAAGCCGGGACGGACGAGGGCCACGCAGGGTGAAATGATGTAGCCCGTGCCCGTGCGATATGCCGGGAGGAAACCGACGGGCTCGATGAAGCTTTTATCCAGGGCGATTTCTTCATGGGCCTCCCGCATTGCAGCAGCGAGCGGGCCGCTGTCGTGCGCCTCGACCTTGCCGCCGGGGAAGGCGATTTGGCCTGCGTGCGAAGGCAAATGGTCCGTCCGCGTGGTGAGAAGCACGGTCAACGGTGTGTTGGCGACCACCGGCACCAGGACGGCGGCATGACGAAGGACCGCGTTCGCAGGCTCGCTTCCGGGATTGAGATCGTGGTCACCGGAGGTAATGGGGCCGTCAAGCAGAGGTGGGGTAGCCAGCAGCCGAGATCGCGCTAATTTCTCGAATGTTCGGGCGTCGAATTCCGGAATGTTCATATTAGTCATAATAGAGGCGGAAATCCGGATCATTGCTCGGCGTTACAGGACGTTGACGATGAGACGACCCGGATGGCCGATCTCGAACGGAATCACGGTACCTTCTAGTGGTGATAGCAAGCTGCGTCTCGTGGGCAAACTTGATGACAGGCAGGTGAGGCAGGGTGGCCTTTTTTCAAACGACATCACGATTTCGCAGCTTAAGCGCTTTTTTCGTGGCGCTGGCTTTGCTGTTTTTCATTCCCTCGACAAAAGCGCACGCGCTTTCGACGGCTGATTTTCTTGGCTCTCTGTCCTACAGCGAGGCGGACCAGTTCCAGGCGTGGAAGGCTGCGCGGCGAGCCTATCAAGCGCAACTCGACCAATACTGGGCTGCGGTGGACCAGAAGCGAGCAGAGCGCAAGCGAAAGCGGTCGCAGAAAGTTCCCTTCGCCGCCAGCGATTATGTGATGAGCTTCCCGCCGAAATATACCGGGCCTTCGCTATCGGCGGATCTCGCTGCGAAGTACGACCGCTTCCTTGCGGCCCAACGGCAAAGCGATCCGACACAGCCGAAGGAGCTTGCAACGGTGCCGGATTATCTCGCGGCCGCGAAAAGCGTCTACAACTTCGTGCCGGAGCGGGTATCGGAGAAAGAGTTCAAGGTTCGCTATGCCCGCGAGGCGGTCGCGCTTGGTCTTTCGAAGGAGCAGGTCGTTCGCGTTTATGCGCTCGAGACCGGCGGCGTCGGCACCTACGACATGCAGTCGGGCATTCATCCGACCAACAAGAACGGCAAGGCCATTTCGAGCGCGCTCGGCTATGCGCAGTTGCTTGATGCCAATTCGGTCAACGAACTTGCGCGCAGCGGGCCGATTTTCATTTCGCGCATCACGCAGAAATTGCGCGACCCGCGCAACACGCCGGAACGCACGGCGCTGTTGAAGCACAAGCTCGCGGTGCTGAAGAAGATGTACGCCAACGTCAAGCATCAGCCGTTCGAATGGACAGTGCAGCAGGCGTACGCGAAGACGCGCGAAGGCATGGGTATTCACGCGCTCAACATCGATGGCGACATCGGTCCGATGCTACAGGCGATGAAGCTCAAGACGCTGCAGGACGTTGCAGCAAAGAACGGCCGCTATGCCCTTTCGGGTGCCGAGTTAGAGCTCATGAATTTGGCTGGTCCCGTGACGGGGCTCGAGATGATGGTCGCGCCCGGATCGAACGCGCCGACGACGAACTTCTTTTCGCGGCGCGCTTACTACGTCAATAAAATGGTGATCGGGCTGACGGGGGCACAACTGCAGGCCGAACTCGACCGGCGAATGACGTTTGCCATCAACAAGCCGGGGTCGGTGGAGTTCGCGGCGGCCTTCGACAGTATTGCCGTGCAAGGCGCCGAGCGTTGAGCCCGGCGCCTGTGTTTGTGTGATGGGATCGCTTCTCAGGCCTGCGCCTCTGCCTCTGAAAGCACGGGGTAGTCGGTGTAGCCTTTGGCGCCGCCGCCGTAGAAAGTCGCCGGGTCCTGTTTGTTCAGTGGCGCATTGAGCTTGAAGCGCTCGGGCAGATCCGGATTGGCGATGAACTCCTTGCCGAATGCAACCGCATCGACGGCGCCGGAGCTGATGACCGCCTCGGCCGATTCTTTCGTGAACTTCTCGTTGGCGATGTAGACGCCGCCGAACGCCTTCTTGAGTTCGGGACCAATCCAGTCGTCGGCTTGGTATTCGCGCGAGCAGATGAAGGCGATCTTGCGCTTGCCCACTTCGCGAGCGACGTAGCTGAAGGTGCCGAGGCGATCGCTGTCGCCCATCGAGTGGGAGTCGGCGCGCGGTGCGAGATGCAGACCGACGCGGTCGGCACCCCAGACCTCGATGCAGGCATCGACGACTTCGAGCATGAGGCGTGCGCGGTTCTCGATCGGGCCGCCATAGGCGTCCGTGCGTTTGTTCGTTGAATCCTGCAGGAACTGGTCGAGCAGGTAGCCGTTGGCGCCGTGGACTTCGACGCCGTCGAAGCCGGCGCGCTTGGCGTTCTCAGCGCCGCGGCGGTAGTCGGCGATGACGCCGGGAATCTCGTCGAGTTCGAGAGCGCGCGGCACGACGAAGTCGCGCTTCGGACGCACGAGGCTCACGTGGCCCTGGGCGGCGATGGCGCTCGGCGCGACCGGGAGTTCGCCGTTCAGGTAGATGGGATCGGAGATGCGGCCGACGTGCCAGAGCTGCAAGAGGATGGTGCCGCCCGCAGCGTGAACGGCGTCCGTGATGCGCTTCCAGCCTTCGACCTGCTCATCGGACCAGATACCTGGCGTGTCGGGATAGCCGACGCCCATCGGCGTAACTGACGTCGCCTCGGACAGCATCAGTCCGGCGGATGCGCGCTGCACATAGTATTCGCGCATGAGATCGTTGGGCACGCGGCCCTCGCTCGCGCGGCAGCGGGTGAGCGGCGCGAGTACAACACGATTTTTAAGCCGGAACGCGCCAGCCTGAAGCGGATCGAAAAGTGATGCCATTGTCTCTTCCTGGAATTGACGGCGGGAAGCTGCGGATACAGGCGACTGTTACGGGTGTAACGCCGGTATGAGCAGGTCGTTGCAGGTTTCGCAAAGCTGGTAGCCGCGCGGCCGCGACGCAAGCCAAAAGGCACTGCGTTATTGACGCGGCTGCCATACCACTGCCGCTGCTGCAAAACTCATCAGGGTTCGTTTGTGTCACGGTCTCGTAAGACTGCGGCCAGGGCCAATGGCCGGTAGGTGCGTTCTTCGACACGATTGCCGCAGGCTTCGCGGATCGTCTGCCCGAACCGGGCAAAGGCGCTCTCGTCAATCTTCTCGTTCTGAGAGACATGGCCGCCGGGGAGCTTGCTCGTTCGCAGGTATCCGAGAAGGCGGCGGCGCCCGCGTGGAACGCTGCCTGTATTCTGCTGAACGAGGCGCAGATAGGGAAGGCGACGGCTGAGGCGATCGCGCCAGCCGCTGCCGGGCGCGTGTTGCATGCCGAGCGGATCCGCGCGTGACTGCCGTCGCAATTGTTCCATATCGAGCGCGAGGCCCGTGGCCGCTTGGATTTTTTCAGCCATCCAGAGCACTGCGATGTCGGAGAGGCCGGTCTCCGACCAGATGCCGCCGATGTCAGCGTGTGTTCCGGGAAACCACGCTTGTTCGACGTGGCAGTGTGCCGGCATCGCGACGTCGTGGGGAAGCGTGAACATGATGGGACGCAATGCTCCGCGCGTCTCGTCGATCGCGAGGGCATGGAGCGCGAGATCGACGATGTCCTGACAGCGGATGTCGTGATGGCTTCGCTTGCGGCGGAACACTGTCCATGGCCAGCGTGGCGTTCTCGCGTATTCGACCGTGTCCCACAGGCCGATGCAGCGGATGCGAACCGGATAATGACAGGCGCCGCTCAATTCGGCGACGGCGTTGAAATCGCGCTTGCGGTCCGGCTTCACATAGAGCCGCCAAGCCTCATCAAGGTCAAAGTCAGCATCTCTTCGCGCGACGCCGAAGAGCGCGATGAAGCTTGCGAGGCTGCGCGCTTCGTAAGCGCCGCGCGCAAAGCCGAAGAGATAGACTTCGTCGCCCGGCTCATAGGTGTTGCTGAGGAACCGGTAAGCCGCCTTGATGCGTTCGCCCATCACGGCGCCGGCGGCCTCCTTGAAGGACATCGATCCTTCCTGCGAGGCGGGAATGCCGGCGACGTAGCGAACGAGTTGTTTGACGCCGTGTGTGTCGGCGGGGAGAACGGCGCGCGTAAGCTTGGCCACGTTCGTCGATGGCAACGCGCTGATATCGTCGTTCCACGTGCCATCCATGGAGCAGACGAGGCGTTTCATTGTGCCTTCCCCCGAAGGCCTCTAACGCGCTAGCGAGGCATGCAAGCCATTAGGGCCATTTCACCACGGGGGGCATCGAGGAGAGAATGCTCTCGACGTTGCCGCCCGTCTTCAGTCCGAACATCGTGCCGCGATCGTAGAGAAGGTTATATTCGACGTAGCGGCCGCGGCGGATCAATTGTTCCTCGCGCTGCTCGTCCGTGTAAGGCATCGTGTAGTTGCCGCGCACGAGCATGGGGTAGACGCTGGCGAACGCGCGTCCGACATCTTGCGAGAAGGCGAAGGCTTCGTCCCAGCCGCCCTCGGCCTCGGTGGGCGTCAGGTAATCATAGAAAATGCCGCCGATGCCGCGCATTTCGTTCCGATGCGGCAGGAAGAAATAGTCGTCACACCATTTCTTGAACTTCGGATAATCGGCGATCGGGTGGGCCGCGCACGCGCCGTACATCGCGGCATGGAAGGCCAGCGTATCGGCATCCGACTGTGTGCGGCGCTTTTCGAGAACGGGCGTGAGGTCGGCGCCGCCGCCGAACCACCACTTGGACGTGGTGATCATGCGGGTGTTCATATGAACCGCCGGCACGTTGGGGTTGCGCGGGTGCGCGATCAGCGAAATGCCGGAGGCCCAGAATTCGGGGCTTTCTTCGGCGCCGGGAATTTGCTTGCGGAACTCAGGCGCGAATTCGCCGTGGACGGTCGATGTGTGCACGCCGACTTTCTCGAACACGCGGCCATGCATCATGCTCATAACGCCACCGCCACCGTCCGCGCCGGTGTGATCGGTGCGGGACCAGGGCTTTTGCGTAAACGTCGCGGGCGCATCCGTGCCATGCGGCGCCGTTTCAGGAAGCGAAGCTTCGAGTTTCTCGAAGGCCAAGCAAATATCGTCGCGCAGCTTTTCGAACCAGGCGCGCGCGGTTGCTTTCTTTTGCCCTAGGGTCGTATCGGGAGCGTTCATCTAGAAGGGGGTATCCCGTGTCTTGTTTTTGACGGAAAAGACCCTTAGCCCTATCAGGCACCCACTTTCAATATCCGGTCGCCGTCGCCCGTCGGGACTCCCGGCCTGCGATCATGCGCCGCTTTTTTGCTTGCGATAACAATCATGCTTAGCCGCCTCATGACGTGGGGGGAAACCCGCATCAAGCCGTTCGACGACCGCGCCATTGTGCGGCCGCCCGACCAGCTTTGGGCATTCTATTGGCATTTTATCAAGCCGCTCTGGCCCTATTTCTTGCTGCTGCTCATCGCGGGCTGCCTGGGCTCGACGATCGAAGTGGCGTTGATGGGCTTTGTCGGCACGATCGTCGATAAAATGCGCGCGGAGACCGATCCGGCGCAATTCGTCTCGAACCATGCCTTGATGCTGACGTTGATGGCGTTCGTGGCGCTCATCTTAAGGCCGGTCGTCTCGGTCGGGCACGACTTCATCAAGAACCAGATCATTGCGGCCGGCTGCACCGCGCGTATTCGCTGGCAGACGCACCGCTACGTTCTGCGGCAGAGCCTCGGCTTTTTCCAAAACGATTTTGCTGGCCGCGTCGCCAACAAGATCATGCAGACGGGAACATCGCTGCGCGAAAGCGTGGTGCAGCTCATCGATGCGCTTTGGTACGCGAGCGTGCAGTTCGTCGGTTCGGCGCTGCTTTTCGCGGCCTCCGATTGGCGGCTGACGATGCCGCTTCTCGTCTGGCTCGTCGCCTATATTGTGACGCTTCGCTATTTCGTGCCGCGCATCAAGCAGCGTTCGACGGAATCTTCCGAGGCGCGTTCGATGCTGATCGGCCGCATCGTCGACAGCTACACGAACATCATGACCGTTAAACTCTTCGCGCACGCCGAGCGCGAGGACGCCTACGCGCGCGATGCGCTGACAGAGCAGGTCAGTAAGTGGCAGGCTTCGCTGCGGCTCATCACGGGCATGGAGATCGTTCTCTACCTGCTCAACGGCGTCCTTCTTGTTGCGACGACCGGCATGGCGATCTGGCTGTGGACCTTGCAGTATGTCTCGGTCGGCGACATCGCCGTCGTCAGCGGCCTCGTCATTCGCATCGTGACGATGTCAGGCTGGGTCATGTGGACGATCTCGGACGTGTTCGAGAACATCGGCGTCGTGCACGAGGGCATGGAGACGATCTCGCGTCCGAACCTTCTTCTCGACGCGCCCGATGCCAAGCCGCTCGTGGTGCCGAAGGGCGAGATCCGGTTCGATCACATCCACTTCCATTATGGTGCGGGCCGCGCGGCTTCCGAGGACACGCCGCCGCGGGTCATCGAATCTTTGTCGCTGACGGTTCGGCCGGGCGAGAAGGTGGGGCTCGTCGGCCGTTCCGGTGCGGGCAAGTCGACGCTCGTCAACGTGCTCCTGCGGTTCTACGATCTCGAAGGCGGGCGCATCCTCATCGACGGGCAGGATATCTCGCGCGTCACGCAGGACAGCCTGCGCGCCGAGATCGGAATGGTGACACAGGATACGTCGCTGCTGCATCGCTCGGTTCGCGACAACATTCTCTACGGCCGCCTGGACGCGACCGAAGAAGAAATGATTGCTGCGGCGAAGCAGGCCGAGGCGCACGACTTCATCCTCGGGCTCGAGGATATGAAGGGGCGTCGCGGGTATGATGCGCATGTCGGCGAGCGGGGCGTGAAGCTTTCCGGCGGGCAGCGCCAGCGCATCGCGATTGCGCGCGTTTTGCTGAAAAATGCGCCGATCCTCATTCTCGACGAGGCGACGAGCGCGCTCGATTCCGAAGTCGAGTCCGAGATCCAGGCGAGCTTCGAGAGGCTCATGCGCGGCAAGACGGTGATCGCGATCGCGCATCGTCTTTCGACCATCGCGGCGATGGACCGTCTCGTCGTCATGGAAGAGGGCCGGATCGTAGAAGAGGGGTCGCATGCCGAGCTGCTGAAGCGCGGCGGGCTTTATGCGCAACTCTGGTCCCGCCAGTCCGGCGGGTTCCTGGCTCGCGAGGCGGCTGAGTAAAGGCCGCCTCGCCAGCGATATGGAACTGCGAGTTTAGTTGCTCGGGTAGCCGTTCGTCTG
>Ga0180218_1001560_pt1 | contig 13497 bp, 5 predicted proteins | sample eDN3rd37CKraftBY_FD_151334 | JGI IMG/M metagenome (GOLD analysis project Ga0180218, IMG submission 151334) | Enriched backyard soil microbial communities from Emeryville, California, USA - eDNA 3rd pass 37_C Kraft BY (version 2) (version 2) | ecosystem: Environmental > Terrestrial > Soil >... | reverse complement strand
GCTCGGGCGCTTTGCCATCATCCTTTGTTGCAAGCTTCACGAGGCGGGACGATGCGTCTTCGCCGGACGAGGTGGTGCAGGTGTCGGGTAGAAAGACGATCGGCGCTTCCAGGCCCTTGGCGCCGTGCACCGTCATGACGCGGACTTCGTTGCGCCCGTGCTCCATGTCGCGCTTCACTTCCGGGTTGGCGGCACGAAGCTGGGTCAGAAACTGCGTCAGCGATGGCGGATCACTTTCATCGTAGGACAGCGCGAGGTCGAGGAATTCGTCGATGACGTCGGCGGCTTCCGGGCCGAGGCGGTTCAGCATTTTCTCGCGGCCGCCGTCGCGGTCGAGAATGCCCGAGTAGAACTCGAACGGTGGCGTGAAGTCGGCTTTGGCGCGCCAGCGCTTCAGCGTTTCGGCGGCGTCTTTCAATGCAGGATGGGAGTCGGCGTTATCGAGCAGAGCCGACCACAGCGTGCGTTTGCGGCCGTGCGCGATTGTCAGCAGATCATCGTCGGTGAGATTGAAGAGCGGGCTTTTGAGGACGGTCGCGAGCGCGAGATCGTCTTCGGGCAGCGTCAGGAAATCGCCGAGCACCATCAGGTCCTGCACGGCGATCTGTTCGGTGAGCCGTACGCGATCGGAGCCAGCCACGGGAATGCCGCGCCGTTTGAGTGCGGCCACCATCGGCACGGCGAACGGATTGCGCTTGCGGACGAGGATCAGGATATCGCCAGCGCGGATCGGACGGTTTTCCGACAGCAGACGTTCGCTGCTATCCGGCGCGATCCATGACTTGATCGTATCGGCGATGCGATCGGCGAGGCGGTTCGCGGGCGACTGCTCGCTCGTGTCGGAGAGCGGCGTCCACGGATTGGCCGGGGTCGTATCGTCGGGAACCTCGGTCTGCCAGATTTCGACGAGGCCTGCATGTCCGGTGCGGTGGGCGGCGTGCGAGATGTGGCCGTTGGCAGCGGTCAATCCCGGCGTGCGCACCGGATCGGAGAACGCGCGGTCGACGGCGTTGAGAACGGGCGCGACGGTGCGGAAGGACAGTGTAAGCGGAACGGTTTTCCAGGCGAGGTTTGCCTCGGTCGCAAGCGTCGCGAAGCGATGGCCCATCTCGGCGAACATTTTTGGGGCCGCGCCTTGGAACGAATAGATCGACTGCTTCTCGTCGCCGACCGCGAAAACGGTGCGCGTTAATGTGCCGGCGCCGGTATCGCCGAAGAACTCGCGGGCGAGTGCGGAGATGATCTCCCACTGCTCGGGGCTCGTGTCCTGGGCTTCGTCGACGAGGATGTGATCGAGGCCGCCGTCGAGCTTGAAGAGCACCCATTGCGCTTGGCCTTCTTCGCTCGTCAGCAGTGCGCGGGTTTTCAGAATGAGGTCATCGAAATCGAGGGCGCCGGCGGAATTGCGCGCGGCGGCGTAGCGGCGCAGAACGGCGCCGGCAATCTGATAGAGGGCGAGCGACGCGTCGATCAGCGTCAGGGCTCGAGCTTCCTGCGCGAGCTTGAAGAAATTCTGCTGCGCTTCCTGGCAACGGGAGTGCAAGCCCGGCCGAGCTTTGGTCAAGTTTTTCGTCATCAGACTGGCGCGCAGCTTCTCGCCATTTTCGACGAGGAAGTACTTCGCCAGCAGTTCGGTCACGTGCTGGTGATTATCATTCTGCAGCGTTGCGGAAAGGGCTTCCAGGTGGCCGTTGTCGGTCTTGGTGCCCGTGGCGAGGAGTTCGCAGAGTTCCTTCAGTTCTTCTTTCGAGAGAACGTTCGCACATTCGCTATGCAGGTCGGCGGAGGCAATGGCGGCGCGCACGCTCAGCTGCTTGCGGAGCGCGGCGTCCATTGCCGCAAGCTCGTCTTCGATTTGGCCCGGCTCGACATGAGCAGAGGCCTCAAGCCATTTGCGCTCTTCGACCGCTTTTGAAATCAGCTGATCGAAGTGCGCATCCGCGGCGTAGCGGATGACGAAGTCGAGTGCTTTGCCGAGCTGAGTGTCCGGCGCGCCGGTTGCCTCGGTCAAGATGGCTTCGATGGCGTCGGCTTTCAGCTCCCGCGCGGCTTGGTCATCGAGGATCTTGAAATCGGGCGGCACGCCTGCTTCGAGCGGAAAGCGCTGCAGGAGGCGTTCAGAGAAAGCGTGGATCGTCTGCACCTTGAGGCCACCCGGAGTCTCGATTGCGAGCGCGAAGAGTGTTCGCGCGCGCTGCATCAGATCGGCCGTGGGCGGTCGCCCTAGGATCTTCGTCAGATCTTTTTGCAGTTCGTCGTCGCTCGCTGTCACCCATCCGGCGAGCCGGTCGAAAACGCGTTTCGACATCTCGGCCGCTGCCGCCTTCGTGAAGGTCAGGCAGAGGATGCGTTCGGGCCGCGTCCCGGCGAGCAGCAGGCGCAATACGCGCAGTGTCAGAACGTGCGTCTTGCCGGTGCCGGCGTTGGCGTTCACCCACGCGGAGTTTTGCGGATCGGAGGCGGCGCTTTGCGCTTCGCCAGTGAGTCGCAGAAGCTCTTCCGGAGAGATCCTTTTTGTTTCGAGGTTCATGACGCCGCCTCTTCATCGACGTGGGCCGACCATTCGGCGACGCGCGCCAAATGCGCGTAGGCATCGAAATCGTAGCGATAGCCGGGGCGGCGAATGGCGCGATAGGGCGTCTCGACACGATCGAACGCGGCGATCAGCAACTCGAGACCAGTGCGCGCTTCGGCTGCGAGTGCGGCGACGTCATCGCATTTGACGGTGCGCTCTTCACCGGGCGGCTCGCCGCCTGAGGCGCGAATGTAGCGTAGCGCTTCGACCGTGCGGCCGCCGAGGTTCGGGAAACCGGCTTCGCCAAGCGCGATTGCGGCTTCAAGCGGCAGCTGCGGCGAGCGTCCGGATTTGACGGCGGTGTCGCTGGGCGCGGCGCCTGTCTTGTAATCGGTAATGACGATGGCGCCGCCCTTGTCGTCGATGCGATCGGCGCGGGCTGTCAGCGTAAAGGGCTGGCCGTTCGCGTCGAGCACGAGCCTGCCCGATGTTTCGGGAATGATCGCCTTCACGCCGTCACGCCTGGCTTCTTCCGTCATTGCGAACCAGGCGAGGAAGCGTTTCAGACGCGGCAGCCAAAAAGCGGCGACGCGCGGATGACCGGTGAAAACTTCGAGCACAGTGATCGCAATGCGTTCGAGTTCGGGGAGCGGATCAGGCGGCAGGCCGCCGGGGAACTCCTTGGCGAACTGCTTCATGACGTCGTGAACGAGACCGCCGCGAAGGCTCGCGTCGGGCGCAGCGCCAAGCTCCGGAAGCTGATCGAGCTTCAACACGTGGCGCGCGAAGATCGCGTAGGGATTGCTGGTCCAGCGCTCGATCTCGGTCACGCTCATCTTGCGTGGGCGGATTTCGACGGGCGGCCTCGGCTCGGGCGGCGCAATGCGCACTTGATTTGCTGGGTCTGTCCAATCGCGCGCGCGCGCCCAAGCGAGCCACGGCTTGTCTGCTTCAAGCGCGCTTTCGAGCTTCATGCCTTTGAGCAACGCCGTCGTGCGCATCAGCCAGCGCGAGGGTACGGTCGGTACGCCGCCGACCTTTTCGGCCCGCGTGAGGTAAACGGTTTCTGCGCCGAGAAGGGACACGAAGTCATGCGCGGCGCGGCCGGTTTCTTCTTCCGGGGAGGGCAGTCCGAGTTCCGCGCGCATTGGGCGGTTAAGCCATGCGCCGGGCTCGGCGGCCTCGGGCCACGTGCCTTCGTTGAGCGAGCCGATGATCAGCACATCGGGCTGCTGCAGGCGCGCTTCGAACGGTCCCCAGATGGAAATGCGGGGATGGACAGCCGTGCGCTCACGGACGTTTTCCTTGGCGAGCAGCGTCGCGTAGAGATCAGCGTAATCGGAGGCGCGGATTGCGACGTCCGGCGTATCGGGTTTCAGCAGTTCGGTGAAGAAGCAGCTGGCGACTTCTCCGGCTTCGCCTTGCCAGAGCGGGTTCTGGCCATTCAGTGCGGTCGCTTCCTCGTCGGGAAGCGTGGCAAGCGCTTCGGCGCTGGCGGCATGGGCGCGGGCGAAGTCCGCCAGCGTGTGTTCGCTGTTGTCCGCGTAGAGATCGGTCAACGGCTTGAAGGCTTCGGCGATCTTCAGCACGACCTGGCGGGCGCCTTCTCGGTCCTCCGCCCAAAGCCGGCGCGCGGCGACGTGCTGGAACTTCCGGTCGCCGCCATCGTCGCGTTCGGCCGTATCGAGCGCGGCGAGGATGCCTTCGAGGCCGCGGCCAAGGTAGGCCGTGCGGAAGGCGGTGATTTCGAGCGCGCGCGCAAAGCGGCGAATGTCGAACGACTTGAAACCGGCCCGGCAGAGCGGATGGCGCAGCAGCGCCATTGTTTCGGCCGGTGCGAAGTCGCTGACGACCGCATTCAGTACGAGGGCGAGAAACGCGCCGGGCACGGTTTTGGCAAACGGACGGCCGGCGCTGTCGTCAACGCGGATGCCCCAGGCTTCGAGGCGGATGGCGACGCGGCGCGCGAGCAACCGGTCCGGCGAGACGAGCGCTGCGGTGCGTCCGGGCGTTTCGATGGCTTCACGCAGAATGAGGGCGACGGTTTCGGCTTCGTCTTGCGCGGATGGCGCTTCGATCAGCGAGACGCCGGCAAGCGCTTGCTCGAGTTCTTCGCGGTCGGCGTTTGCTGCGAATTCGTGCCAGCGCGCCGTCGTCGCTGAAGGGCGCATCGCCTCGCTAAAGAATGCTGCACGAGCCGTGCGCGCGGCATCGGCATGGGCGCCGGGCAATGTCGCAACGTCATCGCGCGAGATGCCGAGACCATCGAGCAGCTTACGCAACCCGAACTGCGGATGCTCAGGGTGACCGGGGATCTGGTTCCAGCTTTCATCGTCCAGAGAGTGGTCTAGTGCGGGAAGGACGATGGCGCCTGACGGGTGCTCAGCGACCGCGCGCATCAGCGTCACCGTCGCCGGAATGGAGCCCGTCACGCCCGCGACGATCACGATCTCGTCGGGCTTCAACCGCGAGATGCGCTCGGCTTCGGCATGGATCAGCGCATTGCGGCGGGCTTCGGGAGAGGAGAGGCCGCTCAAGGCCAAATAGTTCGGCCACATCTCGGTGACGATCTTCAGGAAGTCGACCGTCGCTTTCCAATGCTCGGAATAGGTTTCCGGAACGAGATTTTCGATGCCTGAGAGCGAGACGTTCTCGCGCTCGATGTCGTCCATGAGCTTGCCGAGTTCGGCGGCGAGCTGAGCGGCCTGCGCCGGGGTCGATCCGAGTTTGGTCTTGCCCGCTTGCGAAGCATTCTCGGCCATCGACTGGCGCCATTTGCCGACAAGCTGCATCAGCGTCAGCGTACGGTCGAGCGACGCGATCGCGGGTGGCTGTTCCAGAGCTTCGGCGCCTGAGGGGCCGAGTTCCGCGATGCTTTCAATGAGGGAGAGATCGCCTTCGCCTTCGGAGATCGGCTGGATGCGCGGCATGATCAGCGCACGCGTGTTTGCCACGCGGAGGAAGGCTTCGCGCGCGACGCGTGCGGCCCGGCGCGTCGGCAGAAGAAGCGTGATTTTTGGAAGCGTCAGGATGTCAGGCGGGGGCCGGCCAGCCGTTGGAAGATCGCCATTCAGAATCGCCCGGGCGAGTGCTTCGAGGAATGGCACTCCGAGCGGTAACGTGAAGACGTTGGCTTGCATCAGTTTCCCGGGTTCAGTCGGAGCTCGTCAATAACGGTTCGGTGAGTGCGGCTTCAGCTTGGGTGAGCGCTTCGGGCGTGCCGACGTGCATCCAGACGCCCTCGAGACGCACGCCGTAGAGGCGACCCTTGTCGATAGCGCGATCCCAGAGTTTGTTCAGCGAGAATGGACCCTCAGGCGCGTTCTCAAAGAGACGCGGATGAGCGATGGAGACGCCGGCGAATACGAACGGCGCGAGGCGCGGTCCGGTCTGCCGCGTCAGGTGGCCCGTCGGATCCATATGGAAATCGCCCAGGCCTTCATAGCCGATGCTGGCAGCCAGAGGCGCAACGAGCATCAAGCTGTCCATCAGGTTTTCATCGAAGCCGTTGAGAAGGCGATCGAGGTTGGAACCCAATCCTTCGATCCAAACGGAATCGGAGTTGTGAATGAGAAAAGGGCCGCCGCCGAGCTTGGGCAGCGCACGGAGCGCGCCACCCCCGGTATCGAGCAACTGGTCGCGCTCGTCGGAGAAGGTGATTTGCGGCGCGGACCGGTGTGCCAGATGCTTTTCGATTTTGTCGGCGAGGTAATGGACGTTGACTACGGCGCGCTTAATGCCCGCTGCTGTCAGCCGGTCGAGCACATGGTCGATCAACGGCTTGCCGCCAAGGGGCACGAGGGGTTTGGGGATTGTGTTCGTCAGCGGGCGCATGCGTTCGCCCTTGCCGGCAGCCAGAACGAACGCGCTCGATGGGCGCTTGGCGGACGTCATTTGAAGCTTCTCCGAAATCGCGTTAGATCTTCAGGGCTTCTGCGCGCAGGCTCCCAGGTAGGTTCTCGTCATACCATGCCTTGAGCGCGGTGAGATCCTCATGCTGCAGATCCCGTTCGAGATACCCCCAGATCCTTGGCACGTGCGCGAGATATTGCCGCTTGCCATCGCGCATGGCCAGCCTTGCGAAGATGCCGAGGATCTTGGTGTTTCGTTGCGCCCCGAGTGCGGCGTAGCTGAAGCGGAATTCGGGCAAATCGAACTGCGGGTCGCGGGCAGCGATGGCCGCAACGTATTGATCGAGCAGTTTAGTTTCCAGGTTCTCGGGCACGTTCACGCGCGCATCCTGCAGCAGCGATACGAGGTCGTAGGCGGCGGGGCCGATCATGGCGTCTTGGAAATCGATGATGCCGACGTCCCGCGGGCTCGCCCGGTCATCGAGTGCGATCAGATTGGGCGAATGGAAGTCGCGGAGCAGCCATGTCTTCGGCTGGCGCAGCACCCGCTTGAACGTGCCTCTCCAGAGCGCAGCGAAGGCATCGCGCGCCGACTGCGGCGGTGGTTTGCCGTGGAGGGCGGGCCAGTACCAATCGAGCAGCAGCTGCGTTTCGATTTCGAGAACGCCCTCGTCAGCTTCGGGAAGACCGAATTCGGTGCCGTCGGAAAGTGCGATGCTGGTTGGCGGCTTTGTGCTTTGCACGGCGACCAACGCTTCGACGCCGCGTTTCCAAAGCTCGGCTTGATCGCGTCCGCGCGCCAGTTCAGCGCCGAAGACTTTATCGCCAAAATCTTCGATGATCAGCAGGCCCGCGGCAAGGTCTTGGGCCAAGATGCGCGGGACGGACAATCCGGTGGCGAGCAGCGCGCTGTCGATGGCGACGAAGGCTTTCACACTTTCGGCGAGATGCGCAATGGCGCTGTAGGATTTGCCGTCGCGAATGGGCGGACCGTCGGGCCGCTGCGGGGAATCCATCAGGATCGCGCGCGTGCCGTTGGCCTTTTTCAGCCTGGCATAGCGGCGTGGAGAGGCGTCGCCCTGCAGGTAACTAAACGCGGTCGATGCATCGCCCCAGCCGGAACGGGCGAGGAAATCACGGATCGCGATGAAACGTTCGAGACGGACCTGCAGATCGGGCGTTGCCGCGATGACGTTGACGTTTCTGCGGTCAGGGTCTGCCGTTTCCTCAAAGTGCATCGCGAAGCGGTCGCGCGGAATGCGATCCTCGCCACGCGAGGGCCATTCGATGATGGCGATGCCCCGCGTTAAGGCGGCATCCAGGCCCAGTTCATCGATCTCGCTCGCATCCGACAGGCGGTAAAGATCGAAATGCGCGATTTCGAAACGCGGGGTTTCATAGGCCTGCACGAGCGTGAAGGTTGGGCTTGGGATTTCGAGATCCGGGTTGCCCGCAATGGCGCGAATGAGGGCGCGCGCGAAGGTCGACTTGCCGGCGCCGAGATCGCCTTCCAGCGCCAACGTATCGCCGGGCTGGAGGAGGAAAGCGACCTCCTGCGCTAAGCGCGCGACCTCGTCTTCTGTCAGGTCTTTGAATGAGGATGCCGGGTTTGTCATCGCGCTCGGTTTTATGCTGCGCGCTCGCCGCCCGCCAGCCTGTGCTTGCTGCCGCCGTTGGAAGACCGGCTCACGGGCCGTTCCGGGATGCGGACGACCACGCGTGTCCCCCGGCCTTCTTCGGAGGTGATTTCGATATTGCCGCCGTGTAGTTCGACGAGGCTTTTGGCAATTGAAAGGCCAAGGCCTGCGCCGCGGTGTTCCGAGCCGCGGCTGCGGCTTTCGAAACGCTGGAACACACGGCTGATCTGGTCCTTCGGGATGCCGATGCCGGCATCTTCCACCCGGAAATAGATGTTTCCGTCCTGGCGCCAGCAGGCGAGGTACACCGTTCCGTTGGTCTTGGAGAAGCCGACGGCATTGGACAGGAGGTTATAGAGAACCTGCCGCATGCGGGCTTCGTCCACCAGAATCTCTGACACGTCGTCGGCAATCGCGATGTCGATCGTCAGGCGCGCGCGTACTGCGCGCTCGCGAATGCCGAGGATCGCGGCGTCGATGATAGCGCGGACGCCGACTGGCGACAGCTTCAGTTCGAGGCCGCCCGCTTCGATCGTCGTCAAATCCAGGATGTCGTCGATGATCGCGAGCAGCGTGTTCGAAGACGACCTGATGTCGGCCAGGTATTCTCTCTGCTTATCGTTCAGCGGGCCGAACATCGGATTGGCGAGCATTTCCGAGAAGCCGTTGATGGTTTGCAGCGGCGTTCTCAGCTCGTAGGAGATGTGGCCGATGAAGTTCGTCTTCAGGCGGTCGGCGGCGATGAGCGCTTCGTTGCGTTCGACGAGGGCGCGTTCAGCAAGCTTCGCATCGGTGACGTCGGCAAACGTCAGCAGCGTTGCGCCATCGGGCAGCGGCATTAGCGCGAAATCGACGACGACATTGTCAGTGCGGAGCATTTGGCCCGAGAGCGTCTCGCGCTCATCCTGGAAGGCCGTGACAGCGCGGCCGATGCGCATCCAAGTACCGGCATCCGGATAGAGGTCTTGCACCGCGGCGATGATTTCGCCGATGTGAGGCAACTCTTTGAGCCGGCCTGCCTGAATCTTCCAGATGCCGCAGAACGCCCGGTTGAATAGCTTGAGGCGTCCGTCCGTGCCGAACACCGCGACGCCTTCCTTGAGGCTGTCGAGTGTTTCGCGCTGCACGTCGATGAGCGCGTTGTAACGGGCTTCGAGCGCTAAGCGATCGGTCTCGTCGGCGAAGAGGTACGTGACGCCGCCGTCGGGCCGCTGCTCGGCGATGACGTTGATGATGCGGCCGTCGGTCAGGTTCCAGATGTCTTCCAGCGGCGTGCCGGAGGTATAGCAGGCGAGAACCTGCGCTTTCCAATCGCGATGGCTGACGACGGGCGGCAGAAGGCCGATCTCGCGCAGCCGGTCGAGGATCGCCGCGTCCGTCGGCCGTGTTGCGAGCCAAGCAGGGTCGAGCGACCAGAGCTTCGCGAACGCTGCATTGTAGAAGACCAGCTTCTGATCACGGCTGAAGAGCGCAACAGCGGTTTCGACACGGTCGAGCGTGCGATCGTAGGCGGCGACCTGGCGATCGAGCTCGCCTTGCGCCGTTTCGATGTCGGTCACGTCGATGGCGGCGCCGGCGAGCATGCCGTCCACGGGTATGACGACGATGTCGTGCGGCTTGCGCTCGCCGCCTGCAATTAGGTGCACGCGCGCTTTATAGCTTTCGCCGCTGGCGATCGTCTTCAGCACGTGCTTGCGCTGACGCATTTCGAGCAATTCGATCTGGCCCTGCAGAACCTCAAGCTCGCTTTCGGCATCGACGGCTTTGACGTAGGCCTTGTTGACCCAGATGAGGCGGTTCGATTGATCACGCAACCAGACGGGCATCGGCAGCGTGTCGAGAAGCGCGCGGCTTGAGCGGATGTCGCGTGCAAGCATCGCGTGCCGTTCGTCGATGCGCGCGATTTCGGCTTTGTAGGTCGATACATCCTTGAAGCGAAGGACGGCGCGTCCGCCGGCGGCGCGGCCTTCTGCTTCGAGCGCGGCACCCGCGCCCGTTCTCACGATGATGCTGAAAGCCCGGCCGTTGGCGAAGAGGGCGTCAAGCGATGTTTTCAGCATGTCGGCCGAGGCCGGCTGCAGCCATTGGCCGAAGCGCAGGATTTCGGCGTGCTGGTCCGGCAGGCCAGGGATTCCGGTCAGCGTGTGCGAGGCGATGCGGACGGCTTGGCCTTGCTCCCAGAAGACGAGAACCTGCGGCTCGGCACGGATGATGGCGTCAGCTGCTGCGAGATTGCGACGGAGATGCTGGCTCTCTGCCTTCGCCTTGCCCGCTTCCTTGCGGGCGGCGCTGCCCATATTCCAGATGATCAGCCCGGCTACGAACACGGCGGCTGCTACGACTCCGACGACTGCCATCTGTCGTTCGGTGAGGTTGGTCGGCTCGATCTGATGTCCACCAACGAACACGGCCACCATCGCGGCAACCGATGCCATAGCCGCAAGAAGTAGAAGTGCCAGCTGAAGCCGGGCGGTCAACCGTCGGTTCTGGGCAGGCGTCGTGCGCATTGAATTCCGTTGTGGTGCAAAGCGGCACTGCACACCGTGTGCGGGCACGCCAATAGATTCCGGGCCTTGCGGCACGAATCAACCGGAGTATGCGGTGCCCGAGGCGCGGTTGCCACAGTGCTGGGGTGCCACAAAATGAAACGGCACCAGAGTGTTCCCCTGGCGCCGCGCATCTGGTCAATCCAAGCGAAGCTTGGCCATTAATACCGGTAATGTTCCGGCTTGAAGGGGCCTTCCGGCTTGACGCCGATGTAGGCGGCCTGATCGGGCCGGAGCTTCGAAAGCTTCGCGCCGATCTTCGCCAAGTGCAGCATCGCGACCTTCTCGTCGAGGTGCTTGGGCAACGTATAGACTTCGTTCTTGTACTTGCCCTGGTTGGTGAAGAGCTCGATCTGGGCCAGCGTCTGGTTCGTAAACGACGCCGACATGACGAACGAGGGATGGCCCATGGCGTTGCCAAGGTTCACCAAGCGGCCTTCCGAGAGAAGGATGATGCGCTTGCCATCCGAGAACTCGATCTCGTCGACTTGCGGCTTGATGTTGTTCCACTTGAAGTTCTTGAGGCCGGCGACCTGGATCTCGTTATCGAAGTGGCCGATGTTGCAGACGATCGCCCGGTCCTTCATCGCCCGCATGTGGTCGAGCGTGATGATGTCCTTGTTGCCGGTCGCCGTCACGAAGATGTCGGCGCGCGGTGCCGCGTCTTCCATCGTCACGACTTCGTAGCCTTCCATCGCCGCCTGGAGCGCGCAGATCGGGTCGATTTCCGATACAAGCACGCGGCAGCCGGCGTTGCGGAGCGAAGCGGCCGAGCCTTTGCCGACGTCGCCGAAACCAGCAACCATCGCGATCTTACCGGCCATCATCACGTCCGTGCCGCGGCGGATACCGTCGACGAGGCTTTCGCGGCAGCCGTAGAGGTTGTCGAACTTCGACTTCGTGACCGAGTCGTTGACGTTGATGGCCGGGAAGAGGAGCTTGCCTGCCTTCTGCATCTCATAGAGGCGATGCACGCCTGTCGTCGTTTCTTCCGACACGCCCTTGATGGACTTGGCGACGGTTGCGAACCAGCCCTTGGGCTTCTCGGCAAGCGTCTTCTTGATGAGGGCGAAGAAAACCGTCTCCTCCTCTGAGCCGGGGCTTTCGAGGAACGCGGTGTCGCCGTTCTCTGCGCGCAGGCCGAGGTGAACGAACATGGTGGCGTCGCCGCCGTCGTCGAGGATCATGTTCGGAACGCCGCCGTCACCCCACTCGAAGAGCTTGCGGGTGTAATCCCAATAGTCGGTCAGCGACTCGCCCTTCCAGGCGAACACGGGGATGCCAGCGGCAGCGATCGCGGCGGCGGCGTGGTCCTGAGTCGAGTAGATGTTGCACGACACCCAGCGGATGTCGGCGCCGAGAGCTGCGAGGGTCTCGATCAAAACCGCCGTCTGGATCGTCATATGCAACGAGCCGGCGATGCGCGCGCCCTTCAGGGGCTTCGACGCGCCGTATTCCTCACGCGTGGCCATGAGGCCCGGCATTTCGGTCTCGGCGATGGAGATTTCCTTGCGGCCCCATTCGGCAAGGCTCAAGTCCTTGACGATGTAGTCCGTGAATTTCGTGCTCATGTGGGTTCTTTCCTCATGGATGCGCCTGCAATGCCGAAGCGCTGCTGGCCTGACCCCGTGCTTAGCCCAGGAGGGCGCGCTCAGCCGTCTCAAACGTTGGCGGCCCCAACGGTCGTCTCAGCCGGTGCTATAGCGAACTCGAGGCCTGCAGGCAACAACATATAAACAAGTCTTTATGTCTCCCGACCGGCGGGAGCGCGGCCGGAGTGGCCCCAGGCACGAAGAACTTCAGGTAAACTGTAGGTAAATCCAATGCATAAAATTTGAATAAAATTGGATTTTCTAAATAGAGCAGCGGTTAATCTCATCCGGAATTCGGTATATCGGATTAATTCGTCTTAAATCATCAACCCTTCAGTGTGCATCCAACGTATTCACCGGAGGCGGTCGATGAAGTTCGCGTCACATTCCTTGCGGCATGTGCTGGGCAGCTGCGGCAGGACAGCTGAAAGCCGGCTTCGCCGCTTTGCCGCTGATACACGCGGCGATGTGGCTATTCTCTTCGGCCTCATGACGCTCGTCATCGTCATGCTGATCGGTCTTGCCGTCGATTATGGGCGTCTCCTCAACGCTCGCCATCAGACGCTGGAAGCAACCGACGCAGCGGTGTTGGCAGGGGCGCGGGCGCTTCAGACCAACGGCGGGGACCAGGCGGGTGCGATCAAGGTCGCTCAGGCCTACTACAAGCAGGCGGTCCAGAGCCGGATCCCGGTCGTCTCCAAGTCCGACACGATCAACTTCGCCGTCACCGACAGCGGGACGGCGGTCGTCGCGAAGGGCAATGCTTCGATTGCCACCCCGTTCATGAGCGTGGCAGGCGTCAAAACGCTGCCGCTGCTCCGCGCCAATGGCATGGACTATGCCAAGGCTGTGCTGGCGGTGGGCGGCAACGCCGAACTCAACCTTGAAGTCAGCCTGATGCTCGACGTCACGCGGTCGATGCAGGGCCAGAAGCTGACTGACCTGAAGGCTGCTGCGAGCGACCTCGTCAACATCGTCGTCTGGAAGGATCAAAGCAAGTTTACGTCCAGAGTCGCAATCGTTCCATTCGCCGAGGACGTTCGTCTTCCGGGTGCTGCTTTCAAAACGGCGACAGGAGCGACGTCGACCACGAACCCTTGCGTCGTGGAGCGCACGGGCTCGCAGAAATATACCGATGCGGCGCCAAAGTCCGGACAATACGTCATGGCGCATAAGGTCGAGGTGAAGCAGAACGGCAAGACGACTTACAACCCTGAATGCGATGTCGCCGCGAACGCTGAGGTGCTTCCGTTAACGAGCGATAAGAATACGCTGCTCTCAAAGATTAACGGTCTATCAGTCGGTTACTACACTGCCGGGCACATCGGTACGGCCTGGGCCTGGTACATGCTAGCT
>Ga0180218_1001558_pt1 | contig 13509 bp, 11 predicted proteins | sample eDN3rd37CKraftBY_FD_151334 | JGI IMG/M metagenome (GOLD analysis project Ga0180218, IMG submission 151334) | Enriched backyard soil microbial communities from Emeryville, California, USA - eDNA 3rd pass 37_C Kraft BY (version 2) (version 2) | ecosystem: Environmental > Terrestrial > Soil >... | reverse complement strand
TCGGATGGCGTCGCAAGGATGCCTCGCACTCTCGATGCGAGATAGGTCGAGAGCGGGAACTTGCCGCCTTCATAGGACGGCACCTTGGGATCATCGGAAGTGGCGCGCGACACGTAGAGCTCGTCCTCGACCATCGCCTCGTAGCGCAGCACTTCGCCCGCGAATACGAAGGTGTCGCCGAGCGCCAGCGTTTCGGCGAAATATTCCTCCACCTGACCAAGAATGCGCCCGCCACGTGCGATCGGGCCCGTGCGGCCGTTCGCTCCACCGCGGGAGCGCGCCAGCCGCACCTTCAGCATCACCGCCTCGACGATGGTGCCGACATTCATGCGATAGGCCTGCGCAAATCGCGGATGCGTCACACGCCAGCGGCCGGCCTTGTCCTGCCTGATCTTGGCGAAGCGCTCATAAGCTTTCAGCCCGTAGCAACGAAATCGATCGTCGCGTCGAAATCGGCCCGCGCGAGACCGCGATACGGCGCGGCACTCACGACCTCCCGAAACAGCACGTCCGCATCGAAAGGCTCGCCGCAGGCCGTGCCGAGCACGTGCTGGGCCAGAACATCAAGCGCACCTGTCCGCAACGGAGGCGTATCCTGTGCATTGTCCGCCACGGCCTCGATCGCGGCACGGCATTCCAGCACCTCGAAGCGGTTGGCGGGCACAAGAATGCCGCGGGAAGGCTCATCGAGACGATGGTTCGCACGGCCGATACGTTGCAGGAGACGCGATGAGCCTTTCGGCGCACCGACATTGATGACGAGATCGATGTCGCCCCAGTCGATGCCAAGATCGAGCGATGATGTGCAAACCACGGCGCGCAGTCTCGCCTGCGCCATGGCGTCCTCAACCTTGCGCCGCTGCGCCACATCGAGCGAACCGTGATGCAACGCGATCGCAAGCCCGTCATCGTTGATGCGCCACAGCTCCTGGAAGATCATCTCCGCCTGGCTGCGCGTATTGACGAAGACCAGCGTGGTCTTGTGTCGCTTGATCAGCTCGTAGATCTGCGGAAATGCGTGACGGGCGGAATGTCCTGCCCATGGGATGTATGAATCCGGATCGCGCGTGTCCGGCTCGAGCATCGTAACATGGGGCTCTGCGCCCGGCTTCGCGATCACAAGATCGGCGAGATTCTCACCGTCCTGCGGCTGCGGCACGAGATAGCGCCGCAAATCATCCGGCTCAGCGACGGTCGCCGACAGACCGATAGTATGCAGACCGGGCGCAAGCCGGAACAGCCGCGCCAACCCGAGCGAAAGAAGATCTCCGCGCTTCGATGTGACGAGCGCATGCAGTTCGTCGAGGATCACGCGTTTCAAGGTGCCGAACAGATACGGCGCATCGGCCGACGCGAGCAGAAGCGCCAGTTGCTCCGGCGTCGTGAGCAGGATGTCGGGCGGATCGCGGCGCTGGCGCGTGCGCTTCGACACCGGCGTGTCACCGGTGCGGGTCTCGACCCGGATCGGCAATCCCATTTCTGCGACCGGCATCTCGAGGTTGCGCGCGATGTCGACCGCGAGTGCCTTCAGCGGCGAGATGTAGAGTGTGTGCAGGCCCTGCGAACGGCGGACACCGCGACCCGTGGAAACGAGGCGCTTCTTCTCCCCTCCCCCCGGGAGCCGACTCTCTTCCCCTCCCCCCGCGAAGCGGGGGGGAGGGGTTAGGGGTGGGGGGCCACTTTCATCTGACTTAACCTCTCCCCACCCCCACCCCCGCCCCCTCCCCACCACTCGCTCCGCTCGCGGGGGGAGGGGCGAAGAAGCGGCGCCCGAGTTGCTCGCACTCAACTCCACCAGCGTCGGCAGAAAGCCCGCGAGTGTCTTGCCGCCGCCGGTCGGTGCGATCAGGAGCACCGATTTGTCCTCCCGCGCGCGCTTGAGCAATTCGAGCTGATGCGCACGCGGCGTCCAGCCGCGCGCTGTGAACCAGCGCGTGAAAATATCCGGAAGACTGTCAGCGGGGGCGATTGGCTCGAAGAGGGTCACGCCCCCTACTCTACCGCTGCGACAATGGCGAAGACGGGGCGCGCTCCGCGATCACCAGCAATCCGGGCACCGGCACGTCGGCCTCCATCCGGGTCGAGACCGGCACGAGCCTGCGGATCGTCAATCCAGCCGCCTCCAGCGCGGTCCGCACATGCGCCTCGCCATGCGCATAGCGAAGCTTCGGCCCGAGGATGACGCCGCCTTCGCCATGCGTCTCGACCGTGAATGCGAACAGCCCCTCCGGCGCCAGCACATCATGGACCAGCGCCGTGATCAGCGTCAGGTCGGCGCAATAGACGAACACGTCAGCGGCCACGACCAGATTGAACCGGGCATCGGCGCGGATGTGGCGGTCGAGGCTTTCGGTGAGATCGCCGGTCTCGAGCTTGTCGTAGAGCTTCTTCCGGCGCGCCTGCGCCACCATGCCGGGCGAAAGATCGACGCCTTCCATCCAGTCGACCACCGGCCGGAATGCGGCGCCCGAAAGGCCGGTTCCGCAACCGAGATCGAGCATCGTGGCGAAACGGCCCTGCCGGTGCGGCTCGCGGCAGACCTCGGACACGGCGCGCTCCAGCATCTCGGGCGCGGTATAGGCGAGCGCCGCCAGCGCGTCGTCGAACTTCGACGCATATTGATCGAACACCGAGCGCACATAATCCGCGGACATAGCGTGCCCGCCGATGTTGAGAAGCCGCAGCCGCAATCCTGCGCCATGCCGGTCCGCGGGGTCGGCCGCCAGGGCTCGCTCGAAGGCCGCAACGGCGCCTGCACGGTCGCCATCGAATTCGCGTAGTTCACCAAGCTCGAACCAGGCCGCGGCGAACCCCGGCGCCAGTTCGACCGTTTGCTCCAGAAGGTCGAGGGCGGATGTCAGGTCGCCACCCTCGCGATAGGCGCGCGCGATCTCGTAGCGCCGGTCGGCGATCAGATCGCCGGACGACTGAAACAGTATCTGCCCCTGGAGCGTTCCCTGCGGCGTTGACGACATTCTCGCGATTTTCCTGTCCGGAACCTATCTAGGCCACATGCGTCCCGAAGACCTGCTCCTGCCGACGCCCTCCGGCGTCTGTTGCAAGACCGGCGGCTTTTACATCGACCCGACCCGTCCGGTCGACAGGGCGCTGATCACGCATGGCCATTCCGACCACGCCCGGGCGGGACACGGCGCCGTGCTGGCCACGCAGGAAACGCTCGACATCATGCGGCTGCGCTACGGCGAGGATTTCGCCGGCAGTACGCAGGCGATCCGCTACGGCGAGACCGTGAGCCTGAACGGGGTCAGCGCCACCTTTCATCCGGCCGGTCATGTATTGGGGTCTGCCCAGATCGCGGTGGAGCGCAAGGGTTGCCGGATCGTCGCCTCCGGCGACTACAAGGACGTGCCGGACCCGACCTGTGCGCCGTTCGAACTCATTCCCTGCGACGTCTTCATCACCGAAGCGACTTTCGGCCTGCCGGTGTTCCGTCATCCCGATCCGGACGCGGAGATCGCCAGGCTCCTTCATTCGGTGACGTTGTTCCCCGAGCGTGCGCATCTGGTGGGCGCCTATACGCTCGGCAAGGCGCAGCGGGTGATCGCGCTCATCCGCAAGGCGGGCTATCGCGATCCGATCTATCTACACGGGGCGATGGAAACGCTGTCGCACTATTACCAGTCGCGCGGCATCGATCTCGGCGATCTTCGTCCTGTCCGCGACATGAAGAAGGGGGAACTCGGTGGCACCATCACGCTCTGTCCGCCCTCGGCACTCAAGGAAGTGTGGTCGCGCCGCTTCCCCGATCCGGTGACGGCCTACGCATCGGGCTGGATGCGGGTGAGGGCACGCGCGCGACAGAGCCTCGTGCAATTGCCGCTCGTAATCTCCGATCATGCCGATTGGGATGGCCTGCGCGACACCATCGTCGCAACTGGAGCGTCCGAAATCTGGGTGACACACGGGCAGGAGGACGCGCTGGTCCACTGGTGCGGCACGCAGGGACTCAAAGCGCGGCCGCTCGATATCGTCGGTTATGGCGATGAAGACGAGACGGATGGTGTGTCCAACGAAGGCGAAGCCGGAAATCCGATATGAACCGCTTCGCCGAATTGCTCGACCGTCTCGCCTACGAGCCCGGCCGCAACAACAAGCTGCGGCTGATGACGGACTATTTCCGGCACACGCCCGACCCCGAGCGCGGCTATGCGCTTGCCGCACTGACCGGCAGCCTCGTCTTCCAGCACGCCAAGCCCGGCATGATCCGCGCGTTGATCACCGAGCGCACCGACCCGGTGCTGTTCGGTCTTTCGCGTGACTTCGTCGGCGACACATCCGAAACGATCGCCCTGATGTGGCCCGTACCGGAAGTCCAGCCGAACTTCGTTCCCACGATCACCGACGTTGTCACCACGCTCAATACGCTCGGAAAGACGCAATTGCCTGCTCAGATCGCGCGCTGGCTCGATGCGCTCGATGAGACCGGACGCTGGGCCTTGTTGAAACTCGTCACCGGCGCGCTGCGTGTCGGCGTATCGGCGCGACTTGCGAAGACGGCGGCGGCCGCCCTCGGCGACAAGGACGTCACCGACATCGAGCTGATGTGGTCCGGGCTCGAAGCACCATACGAGGATCTGTTCGCCTGGCTTGAGGGACGCGGCGAAAAGCCGGAGACAACTGACCCGGCGCCGTTCCGCCCGGCCATGCTGGCGCATGCGATCGAGGGGACGGATTTCGAGAAGCTCGATCCGTCTGACTTCATGGCCGAATGGAAATGGGACGGCATCCGCGTGCAGGCCTCGGCAGGCGTCAATGCACACGGCGACCGCATCGTGCGGATGTACTCGCGCACCGGCGAAGACATCTCGAAAAGCTTCCCCGACCTGCTCGAGTCTCTGAACTTCAACGGCTCGCTCGACGGCGAGTTGCTGATCCTCCGCGACCGCCGCGTGCAGAGCTTCAATGTGCTGCAGCAGCGCCTGAACCGGAAGGCCGTGACGCCGAAGCTGATCCACGACTACCCGGCACACCTGCGCGCATACGATCTGCTCGTGGACGGCAACGAAGACCTGCGCGAACTGCCGTTCGAGATACGGCGCAAGCGCCTGCAGTCCTTCATCGCCCGTCACGCTCATCCGCGGCTCGACCTGTCACCGCTCGTGCCGTTCGCAACCTGGGACGAGCTTGCCGCAGCGCGCGCGGATCCGGCTTCCGCCGGCGCAGGCGAAGATGCCGACGCGGTGGAAGGCGTCATGATCAAGCGCAAGGATTCGCCGTATGTCCCCGGCCGCCCGAAGGGTCTGTGGTGGAAATGGAAGCGCGACCCGTTCACCGTCGATGCGGTGCTGATGTACGCACAGCGCGGCAGCGGCAAACGCTCGTCTTTCTATTCGGATTATACCTTCGGTGTGTGGACGATGATCGACGGCGAGCAGACGCTGGTACCGGTCGGCAAGGCCTATTTCGGCTTCACCGACGAGGAACTGATCAAGATCGACCGCTTTGTTCGCAACAACACGGTGGAGCGGTTCGGCCCGGTGCGCGCGGTGAAGTTCGGTCCCGATGAAGGCCTGGTGCTGGAGGTCGCATTCGAAGGCCTGCAACGCTCCACGCGGCACAAATCGGGCCTCGCCATGCGTTTTCCGCGGATCGCGCGGTTGCGCTGGGACAAGCCGCCCAAGGAGGCGGACCGGCTGGAAACGCTGGAGAAGATGCTGGCGCAGCCGGCAAAGCGGGAACCGGTTTTGCGTCCGGTCGCTCGCTAACCTAAAGTCTATTGGACGAATCTGCGGCGCCGCGTCCGGCGCCTTGCACGGCGCGGCCCCGTAACTAGATCATTGCGCTGACCGGCCCCTGCGCCGGATGGAGGGGAATCCATGTCCACCAACGAACCGCGCGCCTCGATCGAGACGTCCCGGCCTGCGAACAACGATACCATCACCCGCTTTCTCGGCGGCTCGCCGCTCGCGGTTGCGGGCCGGCTGATCCTGCTGTCGATCCTGGTCGGCTTCGTGATGGTGACGTTCGGACTCGATCCCTACAACATCATCCGCAGCATCCAGCATCTGTTCGAGGCGATCTGGAATCTCGGCTTCGACGCGATCAACTGGCTGTGGCGCTACTTCCTGCTGGGCGCCGTGATCGTGATCCCCGTCTGGCTGATCATGCGGCTGGTGAACGCGCCAAAGGGCCGTTAATTCAAAAATATTCACGGGCCTGCGCAAAACGCAGGCCCAATTTTACGCCGGCCAGCGCTGAGCAGTGATATCCGCCGCATCGATACCGACGATATCGGCGAGCGGCTGCTTCTCTGCCTGCGTCAGCATTGCGCGCTTGATGTCGTGGACCAGCGCGAGTCCATGGAACACCAGCGCGCTGTAAAGCTGCACGAGCGTTGCACCGGCACGCAGCTTCGCGATCGCCGCGTCCCCTGAATCGATGCCGCCGACCCCTATGATCGGCATTGCGCCTTCCAGCCGCACATACGTCTCCGCCAGCATCCGCGTGGACAGCGGAAACAGCGGCTTTCCGGAAAGTCCGCCCTGCTCGCCGGCCTTCCCGCGTTCGCGCAGGCTCGGCGGCCGGCTGACCGTGGTGTTGCCGACCACCATGCCCTCGACCTTGCGGTTGCGGGCGAGGCCGACAATGTCGTCGAGATCGGCCAGCGTCAGATCCGGCGCGATCTTCAGGAGAAGCGGCGTCGGAGCGCGCACGCGGTTACGCGCATCGATCGCACGCGCCAGCAAATCGTCGAGCACTTTCGCCTCCTGCAGATTGCGCAGCCCCGGCGTATTCGGCGACGACACGTTGATCGTGATGTAGGACACCACCGGCGCGAAGGCTTCGATCAGCCGCACATAGTCCGCGGTGCGATCCGTGCTGTCCTTGTTCGGACCGATATTGATCCCGACGATCCCGCCCTGATGCACGCGCGCTGCGAGCCGGCGCAGCACCGCGGCGGCGCCGTCCGAGTTCAGTCCGAGCCGGTTGATCACCGCGCCATCGGCATCGAGCCGGAACAGGCGCGGGCGGGGATTGCCGGGCTGCGGCCGCGGCGTCACCCCGCCGACCTCGACGAACCCGAAACCAAGCCGCAGGAGCGCGTCAGGCACCTCGGCATGCTTGTCGAAGCCGGCGGCGAGCCCAACCGGATTGGGAAAATTCAGCCCAAAGGCACGGACCTGCAGGCGCGAATCGTCGGGCCCGGGTGCGGGCAGCGGCACCCATCGCAGGGCCCGCATGGCCAGCCGATGGGCCTCTTCAGGGTCGAAACGATGCAGAAACGGGCGCGCGAGGCGCTCGAGCAGGACGATCACGCCGGAAAGACTCCAGTTGGGCGCGCGAACCTAGCCATCGACCGGTCGGCACACAAGAAACGCGAATGCAGGGCTGGACAGAGCTTGCAAAGGGGACTAATTCCCTAAATCAGGTAGGACAATAGTCACACCAGCCGCGCCAAGGCGCAGGGGCTGCCATGCTGACGCATGCTCAGATCTGGACTGCCATCGACCGGCTTGCCGCACGCGCCGGCCTGTCCGCGTCCGGCCTCGCCAAGAAAGCCGGGCTCGATCCCACCACCTTCAACAAGTCGAAGCGCATAACTCCGGACGGCCGCGCGCGCTGGCCATCGACCGAGTCGGTGGCGAAGTCGCTGGCGGCGACCGGCACCAGCGTGGAAACCTTCATCGCATTGATTTCGGAAACCCCGCGCCCGATCACACAGGCGGTGCCGCTGATCGGCTTTGCCGAAGCAGGCGCGCGCGGCTTTTTCGACGACGGCGGCTTCCCGGTCGGCAAGGGCTGGGACGAGATCGCTTTCCCTTCCGTCAACGACGAACATGCCTACGCGCTCGAGATTTCAGGCAACTCGATGGAGCCCGCCTATCGCAAGGGCGACATCATTGTCGTGTCGCCCGGCGCACCGGTTCGGCGCGGCGACCGCGTCGTGGTCAAGACCAGGGAGGGCGAAGTGATGGTCAAGCAGCTCGCCCGCAAGACCGCGAAGACGATCGAGTTGCATTCACTCAATCCCGACCATCCCGTACGCACCCTGGCGATGACAGACGTGCTGTGGGTCGCGCGCATCATGTGGGCGAGCCAGTAATATTGCCTCATTCCACGGCGAACGAAACTCGCGAATCTGAAAACTTGCGCCCCATGAAACGCGCTCTGACCGGGCTGGCATGAGCTACGACACTCTCTATTTCGCGGTCTTTCTTGCGGTAGTTTGGGTCGCCTTCCGTATCTTCCCTTGGGGCGGCTGGATTTTGCTGATTGCCAGTATTGTCTTCTACTCGGTTGCAGGCCTACGGGATTCGATCCTGGCCGCAACGCTGATCCTGCTAAACTACGGCTTCCAGTTTCTGATCGTCAGAAACTCCCGCTGGCTTTGGGCGATACTTGCGATCAACTTTGGTTGCCTAGCTTACTTCAAGTATCGCGTCTTCCTGGCCACGACAGCCGGCGTCAATTTCTACACAGGCGACATCGTTATCCCGCTCGGAATTTCCTTTTACGTTTTCCAGCTGTCCGCCTTCATGGTGGACATCAAACGCAAGACGGCGCAGCCATTTTATTCGCTCGCGCGCTTCAGTCTTTTCAAGCTTTTTTTTGGACAGCTTGTCGCCGGGCCTATCATGCGATGGCGTCAATTCGGCTGGCAGATCAATCACGTTTTTGAAGGCACGCTGCGGCAACATCGCCTTCTTGGACTCGGGTTGGGTCTTTGCCTGTTAGGGCTGACGAAGAAAATTGTGTTCGCCGATTCCTTTGCGCCAATCGTTGACGATATTTTCCGCGCAGGACCGGCCAGCGCCTCGGTCGCATGGCTTGGCGCATGGCTGTTCGGTTTCCAGATATATTTCGATTTCTCGGGCTATTCGGATATCGCGCTCGGCATCGCATACCTTTTTGGAATGCGCCTCGCAGTGAATTTCCGTCAACCCTATCTTTCGCGAACCCCTCAGGAGTTCTGGCAGCGCTGGCACATCACACTGTCGCAATGGATTCGCGATTATCTCTACATCCCGCTCGGCGGAAATCGCGGTAGTCGTCTCCGTGTCATCGCGGTCCTTGTCGTGGTAATGGCCCTGGCGGGGCTCTGGCACGGCAGCAACTGGACCTTTGCGATCTGGGGCATGGGCTGGGCCGTAATGATCCTGCTGTGGCGTCTTGCAGGCACGCACCTTGCGAACGTCTCGATCCTGCCATGGCTCATCACACTGACCGCCACCTTCCTGCTGTGGGTGTTCTTCCGCGCGGCCGACATTTCGTCCGCTCTCGCCTATATCGGGACGATGTTTGGCGCGCGCCCGACGGGCGGCGCCGCTCTGCCGGCGGACGGATTTGGCGGTCTCCTGATCGCGCTCGGCTGCGCTGGTTTGATCGCCCTGCACTGGATCGAAGCGCAGCTCTTTTCGTCACGCGTCGTTCGGCTATTTCGTCGCTTTGACGGGGCGTTCCTGCGAGGAGTCCTTATCGGACTGTCGCTGTGGCTGCTGCTGCTGCCGAAAGCCAGCGATGCGCCTTTCATTTATTTCAGGTTCTGACGCATGCGCAGAGTCCTCCGCGGAATTGGATACTTCGTGCTTGGTTTACTGGTCGCCTCTGCGATCGCCGAACTCGGTTTTCATACGGTCGAGGCTACACCGCTGCGTTTTGTCCTGCCGGTGTCCGAGATTGCCCTATACGGTCCCGACTCTCACACTGGTTACCGGCACCGCGCCGGCGCGCGCGGGATGTGGCTGACGGAAAACCGTGCTGACATCGCAATTTCCTCGCTTGGACTGCGTGATCGCGAGCGTTCCCTCGTACGCACCAGCGGCCTCCGCGTTGTAGTCGTCGGCGATTCGCTGATTGAAGCCGTGCAGGTGCCTCTTGAAAGCACAGCTGTGGCGATCGCCGAAAAGCGCGTTGCCGCACGGAAGCCCGGGACGGAGGTCATCAACCTTGGACTTGCGGGCGCCGGCCCTCCGGTGATTGCGGCACGGCTCCAATCATTAGGGTCAGAGCTGCAACCGGACCTCGCAATCGCGGTCGTAAATGTTTCGAACTTTGGCGCACCGATTCTGCGAGACGATAGCGCTTTCACCGGCTATCGTGCCTCGCCAGACGGCTCGGCTCATTTGTCCTACGGCTTTCGCAACGGACGCGGCTATAAGATCCGAACATCCGCGATCGGTTTAGCTCTGTACTGGACCCTCGATCATTCAGCGCTAGCGCGCGTTCTGAACAGCCGAAAGAATATTGGACTTTTTTCCGAGTGGCCCCAGCATTTACCGCAAGCTCCCCGCCAAGATGCCTGCACTTCATCGAAGACTGAACTGACGTCTTTGCTTTCGCTATGGCGTGACGGCGAGCCGAAGATCGCTTCGACCGTCATTGACGCTTTCATTCGGGATCTTGCAAAGATCAACGCCAGCAGTAAGCCAGCAGTAATCGTCATGGCTGACGGCTTCCCCCGACCGTGCAGCGATTCGTCCGAATCGCGGAACGAACTTGTAGAGATCGTAAAACGACGTTTCGCGGCGCAGGGATTGCCCTCCGCTGATCTCAATATGCTGATGGCAGGTGAGTACGGCACAGCCGAAACGTCGGGACTACGCGGCTTCAGGAGCAAGATTGGACGCGGCCACTTCAACGAACAAGGCAACAATGTGCTCGGCAACGTGCTCGCCGAACTCATCCTGCAATGGGCGCCACCCGGTCGCCGCTGACCGCACCGTCACAGGTCACGTTCAGCACTTCGGCGACGCGGGAATGACGTCACCCGCTCCGCGCGAGCGCGCCGTCGATCATGTCGATCGTGTTCTTCAGGCCGTAAGCGGCAACAAAGGAGCCGAAGCGCGGACCCTTCTCCTGCCCGAGCAGCACCTGGTAGAGCATGTTGAACCAGTCGAGCGACACGCCGGGTTTGCCGTCCTTCGCCTTCTTCTTCTCATCGAGGAACGGCTCGCGGCGTCCGATCTCGTAGACCACGTCCTGGATCGCCTCCGGCGTCGAATCGACCGGCATGTTCGAGAGCGCATCGCGCAGATCCATCAGCGCCGCGCGCTCCTGATCGGTCGGCTCGCGGAAGCGCTTCGCCGGCAGCACGAAGTCGCGGTAATAGTTCAAGGCGTAGCCGACCAGCGCGTTCAGCCTCGGATGCGTCTGCGGGCTGACACCTTGCCGATAGCGCGCGATGAAGCCCCACAGCGTCTCGGCGTTCTCAGCATTCGATGCCGTCACAAGGCTGAGCAGCATCGCGAACGGGATCGGAATGTCCGGCGACGGCGGATTTCCGGAATGGATATGCCACACCGGGTTCGACAGCCGCTGCTTGTCGTCCTGCCGCTGATACCCTTCGAGAAATTGCAGATACTCGTCGACGTTGCGCGGGATCACGTCGAAATACAGGCGCTTTGCTGACTTCGGCTCGCGATACATGAACAGCGAGAGCGATTCCGGCGACGCATAGCGCAGCCATTCGTCGATGGTGAGACCGTTTCCCTTCGACTTCGAGATCTTCTGCCCCTTCTCGTCGAGGAACAGTTCGTAATTGAAGCCTTCCGGCGGGGTGCCGCCGATCGCCCGGTTGATCTCGCCCGACAGCTTCACTGAATCGATCAGGTCCTTGCCGGCCATTTCGTAATCGACGCCGAGCGCGTACCAGCGCATCGCCCAGTCGGGCTTCCATTGCAGCTTGCAGCGCCCGCCGGTCACCAGCGTCGTGATGCTTTCCTTCGTGTCCGGGTCTTCGTAGGTGATCGTTCCGGCTTTTGCGTCGTGCGCGATCACCGGCACCTGCAGCACGATGCCGGTGCGTTCGGAGATCGGCAGGAACGGCGAGTAGGTCTGCGCGCGCTCCTCGCGCAGCGACGGCAGCATGATCGCCATCACCTTGTCGTAGTTCGCCAGCACCTGCAGCAGCGCCTTGTCGAAGCGGCCGGACGTATAGCACTCGGTCGCTGACAGGAATTCGTATTCGAAGCCGAAGGTATCGAGGAAGGTGCGCAGCCGCGCATTGTTGTGCGCGCCGAAGCTTGGATGCGTGCCGAACGGATCGCGCACCTTTGTCAGCGGCTTGCCGAGGTCTTCCGTCAGCATCTCGGCATTCGGCACGTTGTCGGGCACCTTGCGCAGGCCGTCCATGTCGTCCGAGAACGCGAGCAGCCGTGTCTTGATCCTGTCGTCGGTCAGAACGCGGAAGGCATGACGCACCATGGTTGTGCGCGCAACCTCGCCGAAGGTGCCGATATGCGGCAGGCCGGAGGGGCCATAGCCTGTCGAGAAGATGACCTCGTCCTTCGGCTTTTTCTTCAGACGCGCGACGATCTTGCGCGCCTCCTCGAACGGCCAGGCACCGGATTGCTCGGCGAGCGAGCGCAGGCTTGCAGCGTCAGTCACGGACATCATGTTTCCAGTTTACGTTCAGAACGGGCTTACCGGGAAATAGCGCAGCCACAGATCGGTGAAGCGCCCTTTTTCCCAGAGCCGGAACAGCGCCCAGTTCAGGGCCTGGCGCACCGTTTCGTTGCCTTTCTTGACGGCAATCCCGACGCCTTCCCCGAAATACTGGCTCTCGAAAAACGGACCGCCTGCGAAGGCGCAACACCCGCCGGAATCCGTGCCGTTGATCCAGAACGACAGCGCGATGCCGTCGCCAAACACATAATCGACTTCGCCGCGCCGCAACGCATCCCGCGTCGCATCGGCGGTCAGATAAGCGACCGGCTGCGCTTCGGTGAACAGCGCCTTGAGATAGGCTTCATGCGCGCTGCCGCCGACCACGCCGATCTTCTTGCCCTCCAGCTGCTCCGGCTTGAGAACGGGCGTCGCCGCCGCCTTCAGCGCCGCGAAGCGGGCGGGCACCCGGTAATACGGGTCGGTGAAATCCACGGCCTTGCGGGTCGCGGCATTGACCGCAATCGACGCAATCACCGCCTCGCCCCGGTTCTCGTTCAACGCCGGCACCAGCGTATCGAACCGGCGCATCTGGATGGTGCAGGTGATCTTCAGTTCGTCACAGATCAGCCGCGCCAGATCGACATTGAAGCCGACCGGATGCCCGTCCTGATTGGCGTAGTTGAACGGCGGATAATCGGTCTCGGTCATGAAGCGGATTTGCGACAGGCGCGACAGGTCCGGGCGCTCCGGGCGGCGCTTCGGATCCCAGAATCCCGGATAGGGCGAGGGAGCGGGCGCGAGCTCGCGCGGCGGCGGCAGGTGGGGCTGCGCCACCGCGGGGATGGACGCGACGCCCCAGGCGATCGCGGCAACCGCGATTGCAGCCGGCCATTCCCACACTTTCTTGTGGTAATGCGCTACGAAGATCGGCAATACTCGCATTCGTTGTCCGACTGGGTCAGTTTCGCGTTTTTATAGCAGGGCAGCGTCGTTCGTTAGCGTAGCATTTGTGCGGTCGTGGGGCGGCCATGCAGAGGCCTGTAGTCCATGCCGAGCCGCCTGGCCGGCATGCGCGCGATATGTCTTACGGAGCGCGGCCGGGTTCAAGACCCGATTCGGACCACGCACGGATTCGTGCCCGTCTTGCCCGCTGCCCCGAAA
>Ga0180218_1001557_pt1 | contig 13515 bp, 10 predicted proteins | sample eDN3rd37CKraftBY_FD_151334 | JGI IMG/M metagenome (GOLD analysis project Ga0180218, IMG submission 151334) | Enriched backyard soil microbial communities from Emeryville, California, USA - eDNA 3rd pass 37_C Kraft BY (version 2) (version 2) | ecosystem: Environmental > Terrestrial > Soil >... | reverse complement strand
CTTCGTGACAATCGGATCTGCGTGCCGCGTGCCGTGTCTGGACGCGACCCGGGTGTCGATTTGGTCCGGCATGGCGTGCGGTGTTTGTCGGCCGCCGAGCGACGTGCACACGCGAACCGGAGAAAGACCCATGAATCCAGCCGACGTGGCGCAGTCGGCTTTGCCGGTGACCGCCGACCTTTCGATGCTCGGCCTGTTCCTGCAGGCGCACTGGGTCGTGAAAGCGGTCATGCTCGGCTTGCTCGCCTGCTCGATCTGGGTCTGGGCGATCGCGATCGACAAATTCCTGCTGTTCCGGCGCACCAGAAGCGCGATGGATCGCTTCGAGCAGGCGTTCTGGTCCGGCCAGTCGCTTGAGGAGCTTTACCGGACGCTGTCGCAGAAGCCGACGCACTCGATGGCGGCGCTGTTCGTCGCGGCGATGCGCGAATGGAAGCGCAGCTTCGAAGGACACGCGCGCTCGTTCGCTGGCCTTCAGCAGCGCATCGACAAGGTGATGGACGTGACCATCACGCGCGAGATCGACCGGCTGGAACGCCGCCTCCTCGTGCTCGCGACGGTCGGCTCCGCCGGCCCGTTCGTCGGGCTGTTCGGAACCGTCTGGGGCATCATGAACAGCTTTCAGTCGATCGCGGCGTCGAAGAACACTTCGCTCGCGGTGGTCGCGCCGGGCATCGCCGAGGCCCTGTTCGCTACTGCGATCGGCCTTGTTGCCGCCATTCCGGCGACGATTTTCTATAACAAGTTCGTGGCCGAGGTGAACAAGCAGGCGCATCGGCTGGAAGGCTTCGCCGACGAGTTCTCGGCCATCCTGTCGCGTCAGATCGACGAGCGCGGAGTCTGATCGATGGGGGCGGGAAACGGCGGTAGCGCGGGGGTACAGGGCGGCAGCCGCCGTCGCCATACCCGCAAGCCGGTCATGGCGGAGATCAACGTCACGCCGATGGTCGACGTGATGCTCGTGCTGCTGATCATCTTCATGGTGTCGGCGCCGCTGCTCACGGTCGGCGTGCAGATCGATCTGCCGCAGACCCAGGCCAAGAGCCTCGACCAGGACAAGGAGCCGCTCACGGTTACAGTGAACACCAAGGGCGAGGTCTATCTGATGAATTCGGAGATCAAGGTCGACGAACTCGTTCCGAAGCTGAAAGCAATCACCGACGCGCGCGGAGGCGCTGACGAGCGCATCTACGTGCGGGGGGACAAGAACGTGAATTACGGTACAGTGATGCGGGTGATGGGACGGCTGTCCGCAGCGGGTTTCCGCCGCGTGGCGCTGGTGACCGAAGTAGAGCAGGGGACCTGACCGCCCGAGATGAGGACGGGACTCGCCATATCGAGTGTCGTGCATGCGACCGCTTTGCTGTGGGCGCTGCTGACGTTCACATCGACGCCGCTTGAGTCGATGCCGTCCGATTCGCTGCCCGTCGATATCATCTCGCCGACGGAGTTCAGCCAGCTCACCGCCGGATCGAAAACCGCCAAGCGGCAGGAGGCCCCGAAGCCTCTGGTCGAAAAGCAGGGCGAGAAGAAGCAGGTCGAGGACCATACCGCCAAGATTTCCGAGAAGAAGGAGATCCAGGCGACCAAAAACGAGCAGACGCCGCCCAAGCCGGCCGAGAAAGCCGAGACCAAGCCTGAGCCGAAGCCCGAGCCACCCAAGCCCGCCGAAAAGGCCGAGACGAAGCCGGAACCGAAGCCCGAGCCCAAGACCGATCCGATCGCGGAAGCCCTGAAGAAGGACGAAGCGAAGAAGAAGAAGGAAGAGCCGAAGAAGGAAGCGCAGAAGCCTGTCACGCCTCCCGAGAAGAAGCCGCCGACGAAGAAGCCGCCGGAGTTCAATCCCCAGCGCATCGCAGCGCTTCTCGACAAGCGCGATCCGACCCGTCAGGCCGCGACCGGCGACACCATCAACCGGACCGCATCGCTCGGCGTGCCGAGCGGCACGGCCGCGACACTGTCGCAGAACGAACTCGACGCGCTGCGCGCGAAGCTGCGCCAGAACTGGTCGGTGCCGCCGCTCGCCGAGAAGGTCGTCATCCGCATGGTGATCAGGCTTCTGCCTGATGGGCGCCTCGCTTCGCCGCCGCAGGTGCTGACGCGCGGCAGCGGCGCGTCGTTCGAAGCCTTCCGCGACAGCGCAGTGCGCGCCGTCATGGTGAGCCAGCCGTTCACGATGCTGCGCAAGGAAACCTACGAAGTCTGGCGCGAAATCGACATCGATTTCGACGAACGCACGATGTTTGGATTGTAGACAGAGCGATCATGACCGACACGACATTGCCGCACCGTCCGGGCCTCACGCGCCGCCGCGCCCTCATCCTTGGTGCAGGCGCGCTCGGAGCAGCCTCGACCTTCGGCCTGCGCGATGCCGCAGCGCAGGTGCGGCTGCAGATCACCGAAGGCAACTTCCAGCCGATGCCGATTGCGATTCCGGATTTCTTCGGCGGCTCGGCTGCCGATGTCGAGACCGCGCGCAATGTGTCGGCGATCGTGACCAACAATCTGCGGCGCTCGGGCCTGTTCGCGCCGATCGATCCGGCCGCGTTCATCCAGAAGCTCTCGGGCGCGGATGCTCCGCCGAATTTCGCCGACTGGCGCGCGATCAAGGCGCAGGCGCTGGTTGCGGGCCAGGTGACGCGTCAGGGTGACGGACGCCTTGCCGCGCGCTTCCGTCTCTATGACGTGTTCGGCGGCCAGCAGCAGGCGGGACAGCAATACACCACGACGCCGGAAAACTGGCGGCGCATCGCGCACATCATTTCGGACGCGATCTACGAGCGTCTGACCGGCGACAAGGGCTATTTCGACACCCGCATCGTCTATGTCGATGAAAGCGGTCCGAAGGATCGCCGCGTCAAGCGGCTCGCGATCATGGATCAGGACGGCGCCAATGTGCGCTATCTTACGCGCGGCGACGATCTTGTGCTGACGCCGCGCTTCTCGCCCTCGACGCAGGAAATCACCTACATGTCGTTCGGGCAGGGCGATCCGCGCGTCTATCTGCTCAATATCGAGACCAACCAGCGCGAAATCGTCGGCAACTTCCCGGGCATGACCTTCTCGCCACGCTTCTCGCCGGACGGCCAGCGCGTGATCATGAGCCTGCAGCAGGGCTCCAACTCGAACCTGTTCGTGATGGATCTGCGCTCGCGCGCCACCACGCGCCTCACGCAGTCGCCGGCCATCGACACCGCGCCGTCCTATTCGCCGGACGGCGCCCGCATCTGCTTTGAGTCCGATCGTGGCGGGTCGCAGCAGATTTACGTCATGCCCTCGACCGGCGGTCAGGCGCAGCGCATCAGCTTCGGCGAAGGTTCCTATTCGACGCCGGTCTGGTCGCCGCGCGGCGACACCATCGCCTTCACCAAACAGGGCGGCGGGCGCTTCGCGATCGGCATCATGCGCATCGACGGTTCGGGCGAACGCATCCTGACCGAAGGCTTCCACAACGAGGGCCCGACCTTCGCGCCGAACGGTCGCGTGATCATGTTCTTCCGCGAGGGCGGCGGGCAGAGCGGTCCTTCGCTCTATTCGGTGGACATCACAGGCCGCAACGAACAGAAGATTCCGACGCCCAGTTTTGCATCAGATCCGGCCTGGTCGCCGCTGCTGTCCTGATTTTCGCGGTTCCGGGTGTTGCGCGCAGGACATTGCATCGCAGTCCTGCGGGATAATGCGAAGTTCGGGGTCGATTCGCCGCATTTTCGGCATTAAGGCATGAGTAACCATTAACAATGGTTTGCGGCGATGCGCCGCATTTCGGGGCGCTTTGTAAGGCGCAGTCAAGGTTGACGGAAGGTTCGCTTAACGATCCGCGCTTAAACCTTTCCGGTACGTAGTGAATGGAGTCACCGGGATGATTGCTGTGAGACAATCCCTGCGCCGCTTTGATTTGCGCGGATTGGCGCGCGCCGTCGGACTGATCGGCGTGCTCGCCGCTGCGCTCGCGGTGTCGGCGTGTGCGAAGAATTCGGGCGATCAGACGGCCAATGCTGGCGTCGCGACACCGGGCAGCCAGCAGGATTTCGTGGTCAACGTCGGCGACCGCGTGTTCTTCGAATCCGATCAGTCGACGCTGACGCCGCAGGCGCGCGCCACGCTCGACAATCAGGCGCAGTGGCTGAACCGCTACTCGCAATACAGCTTCACGATCGAAGGCCATGCCGACGAACGCGGCACGCGCGAATACAACATCGCGCTTGGCGCCCGCCGTGCCCAGACCGTGCGTGAATATCTCGCTTCGCGAGGCGTGAGCCCGCAGCGCATGCGTACGATTTCCTACGGCAAGGAGCGGCCGGTCGCGGTATGCGACGACATCTCCTGCTGGTCGCAGAACCGTCGCGCGGTCACCGTGCTGAACGCGAGTTCCTAAGTCCGCAACGTGACATCGGCCTGAAACCGGCGCCCTTTCGGGCGCTGGTTCTGTTTTGGCCGTTCCCAATCCGGCCAAATCGGGTGGACAAGGCGGCGTGAACGCGCGCCTTGCCGCTTGCCAAAGTTCCAGCCGCGCGAAATTGTATCGGCCATGCTCCCGACCCTTCGAATCCTTTCGGTCCTCGCCCTTGCCGCAGCCGGCCTGCTCGCCGGATGCGAAGAATCCAATCGCTACGTTCCGCCGCCGCCGCCTCAGGTGGCGGTCGCCAATCCGCTGCGCATGAACGTGACCGCCTATCTCGAGGAGACCGGCACGCTCGCCGCGGTCAACACCGTCGATCTCGTGGCGCGCATTCCAGGCTTCGTGACCGCGATCGAGTACACGGACGGCGCGCTGGTGAAGAAGGGCGCGCCGCTATTCGTGATCGAGCCGGAGCCGTACAAGGCGAAGTTGGATCAGGCCATCGCCCAGGAAGATGCCGCGAAGGCGCAACTCGCCAATTCGCAGGCCGAGTTCGATCGTCAGGCCGACCTCGTCAAGCGACAGGTCTCGACGCAGGCGAACTACGACAAGGCGCTCGCGCAGCGGGACACCGACAAGGCCAATCTCGAACAGGCGCAGGCCAACACCGAAGTCGCCAGGATCAATTACGGCTATACCCAGGTGCTGGCGCCGTTCGATGGCATCGTGACCGCGCGCCTCGTCTCGGTGGGTGAATATGTCGGCGCCAACAACACGCCGACCAAGCTCGCGACCATCGTTCAGGTCGATCCGATCTGGGTGAACTTCAACATCAACGAGCAGGACGTGCAGCGCATCCGCGCCGAGCGCGCCAAGATGGGATTGACGTCGAACGACGTCAGCAACATCCCGGTCGAGATCGGTCTGCAGACCGATACCGGCTATCCATACAAGGGCCATCTGGATTACGCCGCGCCCACGCTCGCGCCGGGCACCGGTACGCTTGCGGTGCGCGGAATCCTCAACAATCCGAACGCTGCGCTGCTGCCTGGCTATTATGTGCGCATTCGCGTGCCGGGCTCCGGACAGGAACGACTTCTTGTCCCGGATGTTGCGATCGGTGCGGATCAGGGCGGGCGCTATGTGCTCGTGATCAACGCGGACAACGTGGTCGAGCAACGCAAGATCGAGGCCGGCCGGCAAGTCGGTCCGATGCGCGTCATTCTTCAGGGCCTGAAGCCGGACGACCGTGTCATCGTCGACGGATTGTTGCGGGCCGTGCCCGGACAGAAAGTCGATCCGAAAGTTGAGACGCTCAAAGCCCCATCGCAGAGCTGATCCGGGAGCCGAGCGGTGATCTCAAAATTCTTTATCGAACGTCCCGTCCTCGCCAATGTGATCGCGATCCTGATGGTCGTGGTCGGCCTGGTCGCGCTCATCAATCTGCCGGTGTCGCAATATCCGAACGTCACGCCGCCGACCGTGCAGGTGCAGACCCGTTATCCCGGAGCCAGCGCCCGCGTTGTCGTCGATACGGTGGCGCTGCCGATCGAGCAGCAGGTCAATGGCGTCGAGGACATGCTCTACATGCAGTCCACGAGCGCGGCCGACGGCACCTACACGCTGATCGTGACATTCAAGATCGGCACCGATCTCAACTTCGCGCAGGTGCTGGTGCAGAACCGCGTCTCCAGCGCGCTGTCGCAATTGCCGGACGCAGTGCAGGCGCAGGGCGTCACGGTTCAGAAGAAATCGACCGCGATCCTGATGTTCGTGACGCTGACGTCGCCGGACAAGAGCAGGGACAGTCTCTATCTCGCCAATTACGGCACCATCAATTTGCGCGACGAGCTGTCGCGCGTTCCGGGCGTCGGCAACGTATCGGTGTTCGGCGCCGGCCAGTATTCGATGCGGATCTGGATGGATCCGAACAAGCTCTATGGGTTCGGGCTGACGCCGCAGGATGTGATCAGCGCGCTCCGGTCGCAAAGCCAGCAGGTCACCGCGGGCCAGATCGGCATTCCGCCGGTGCCGGCCGGACAGAACTTCCAGTACACCGTCGACATTCAGGGTCGCCTCAACGAGGTCGAGCAGTACGAGAATGTCGTGGTCAAGACCGGCGACGGCGCCGGCGGCCAGCTCATCCGCATCAAGGATATCGGACGCGTCGAACTGGGCGCGCAGACCTACAGCCAGATCTTCACGCAGGACGGACAGCCCGCGGCCGCGCTCGGCATCTTCCAGACGCCCGGTGCAAACGCGCTTCAGGTCAAGACGCTGGTCGCCGACAAGATGGCGGAGCTTGCAAAAGCGTTCCCGCAGGGGATGACCTACCAGATCCCGTTCGACACCACGAAATTCGTGAATGCCTCGATCAACGAGGTCTATCGCACGCTGATCGAAGCGGCGGTGCTGGTGCTGATCGTGATCCTGATCTTCCTGCAGGACTGGCGCGCGATGCTGGTGCCCGCGACGACCGTGCCGGTGACGATCATCGGCGCCTTCGCCGGCATGTGGGCGCTCGGCTTCACCGTGAACCTTTCGACGCTGTTCGCGATCGTGCTCGCCATCGGCATCGTGGTCGACGACGCCATCGTGGTGGTCGAAGGCGCCGCGCACAATATCGAGCAGGGCATGAACGGCCACGACGCCGCGATCAAGGCGATGGACCAGCTGTTCGGCCCGATCATCGGCATCACGCTGGTGCTGATGTCGGTGTTCATCCCGGCTGCGTTCCTGCCGGGGCTCACCGGGCAGATGTATGCGCAGTTCGCGCTGGTGATCGCGGCGACCGCCTTGCTCAGCGCGATCAACGCCGCAACGCTGAAGCCGACACAATGCGCCCTGTGGCTGCGCCCCGCGGTGCCGCCGGAAAAGCGGAATATCGCGTTCCGTGCCTTCAATCGGCTCTATCTCGCCTGCGAGCGCGGCTATGTCCGCCTGATCGGCGCGATGGTGCGCCACGCGGCCGTCTCGACCCTTGTCGCGCTGATGATCATCGGCGCTGCGGGTTACGGGCTGTCGCGGATTCCGACCGGCTTCCTGCCGATCGAGGATCAGGGTTATCTGCTCGCAACAGTGCAATTGCCGGACGGCGCTTCGCTCGAACGAACGAATGCTGCGCTGGAACGTGCGGCGGAGATCGCGCGCAAGACGCCGGGCGTCGAGTCGACGCTGTCGATCGCGGGCGTGTCCGCGCTCGACAACAATGCGACGCTCGCCAATTCCGGCGTCGTCTACATCATCCTCAAGGACTGGGATGCGCGCGGCAAGGACGAGCAATTGCTTCCGCTGTTCACCAAGCTGTCGCGTGAATTCGACCAGATCATGGAGGCGAAGATCGCCGTGCTGCCGCCGCCGCCGATCCAGGGCATTGGCAATGCGGGCGGCTTCACCATGATGGTGCAATTGCGCGACGGGACGTTCGATTTCACCAAGCTGCAGGCGATCACCAATCAGATCGTCAGCAACGCGCAGTCGCAAACCGGCCTGCAGCGCGTGCAATCGCCGTTCCGCGCCGACGTGCCGCAGCTGATCGTCGAGGTTGACCGGGTGAAGGCGCAGACCCTGTTCGTGCCGGTCGATCAGGTCTTCCAGGCGGTCGCGAGCTATCTCGGCTCGAGCTATGTCGCGCAGTTCAACAAGTTCGGCCGCACCTTCCAGGTCTATGTGCAGGCGGATTCGAAATATCGCGTGCAGGCGAGCGACATCAACCAGCTGTCCGTGCGCAGTACCAAGGGCGACATGGTGCCGATCGGCACGCTGGTGAAGATCACGCCTTCGGTCGGCCCCTCGCTGATCAATCTGTACAATCTCTATCCGTCGTCGACCGTGATCGGTCTGCCGGCGCCGGGCTTCTCCTCCGGCGAGGCGATCTCGCTGATGGAGCAGATCGCGCAACGCACGCTGCCGCCGGGCTCTGCCTTCGAATGGACGGCGATGTCGTATCAGGAAAAGGCGGTCGGCAATCAGATGTACATCGTGTTCGCGCTGGCCATGCTGCTCGTCTATCTCGTGCTCGCGGGACAATATGAGAGCTGGTACGCGCCGGTCGCGATCATCCTGTCGGTGCCGCTTGCGCTGGTCGGACCGGTGCTGGCGCTGAAGGGCCTCAACGTCGACAACAATCTCTACACGCAGATCGGTCTTGTGCTGCTGATCGCGCTTGCGGCCAAGAACGCGATTCTGATCGTCGAAGTCGCGCGTGAACACCGTATGCGTGACGGAAAGTCGATCATCGAGGCGGCGATCGATGGCTCGCGGGCACGCTTCCGCGCGATCCTGATGACGTCGTTTGCGTTCATCATCAGCATGGTGCCGCTGGTGATGGCGACGGGCGCGGGCGCCAGCGCGCGCAAATCGATCGGCCTCACCGTGTTCACCGGAATGATCGCTTCGACCTGCCTTGCCGTGCTGTTCGTGCCATCGCTGTTCGTGATGGTTCAGCGGTTCGAAGAGTGGCTGGCATCGCGCAAGAAGCCGAAAGCGGCGGAAGCGCCGAAACCGGCGGCCTGAGCTGCGTTGGTTAACCGTCGGTGAATCGAATCAGTCATAATTTCGACGTGACGGCGACTATGCTGTGCTCTGAAATCTCCCAACGCTTACAGAGTTGTACATGCGGAAGCCGCATCTGATCGTCATGGCCCTGTCGTTTCTGCTCGCGGCCGCTCTGCCGGCCGCGGCGCAGATGTCTGCTTCCGATCTCGTGATGCGGCTCGAGGCGCTGGAGAATCAGGTTCGTCAGCTCACCGGGCAGATCGAGCAACTGCAATTCCGCAACCAGCAGCTCGAGCAGCAATTGCGCGCGGGCGGTGGAGCAGTCGATGCTCCGCGCGTAGCACAGCCGCCGCAACGGGCGCCGATCCAGCAGGCGCAGCCTCCGTTGCAGCAACAGATGGCGGCGCCGGGGCGCCGTCCCGAAGCAGACCTGCCGCCGATCGATCAGGGCGCCGATCCGCGCTTCGCAGGCCAGCGCGCGCCGGACGCGCGCTATGGAGTCGATCCGCGCGCACCGGCCGCAGACCCGCGCTACGCACATCGCGACAATCCGACCATCGTGCCGAACATCGCCGCTGCGCCCGCTCCGGGTGGACGTCGTGGCGATGCCTTCGACCCGAATGCCACGCCGAATGCGCCGGGCGCGCCGCGTCCGCTTGGCGCGCTGCCGCCCGGTCAACCGTCAGCGCCGAGTGTTGACGTGGACACGGCCGCGCCCGGCGCTCCGCTTGATCTGACCGTAAACGATCCGTCGCGCCGCGGCGGTGCGCTGCCTCCGCCGCCGCAACGGCAGATGAGCGGCACCGGCATGGCCGCGGTTCAGCCGTCCGGAAATTCGCCGCGCGACCATTTCGATCTCGGCGTCGGCTATATCCGCCAGAAGGATTATTCCGCCGCCGAACTGACGTTCCGCGATTTCCTGCAACGCTTCCCGTCCGACCGGCTCGCAGCGGATGCCAATTACTGGCTCGGCGAGAGCCTTTATAACCGCAGGCAATATCAGGACGCGGCGGAGGCTTATCTGGTCGTGACGACGAAATACGAGACCGCCGCGCGCGCACCCGATGCGCTGCTTCGTCTCGGTCAGTCGCTCGCCGCAATCCGTCAGAAGGAAATGGCCTGCGCGTCCTTCGCCGAGATCGGACGCAAATATCCGCGCGCGTCGGTCTCCGTGAAACAGACCGTCGAGCGGGAACAGAAGCGTGTCGGCTGCTGACACGCAGCCGGTTTCGATTGCCGAGGCGCGCGCGCTGTTCGCGCCATTTGCGGATCAGCCAACCATCCTGATTGCGGTCTCGGGCGGGCCGGATTCCACGGCTTTGCTCTGGCTTGCGTCACGCTGGCGCGCATCGCGCAAGACCGGACCCGAACTGCGTGCGGTGACTGTCGATCACGGGCTGCGACCGCAATCGCGCCGCGAAGCGGACGACGTGAAGCGCTTCGCACAAGGCCTCGGTATCGCACATCGCACCTTGCGCTGGACGGGCGCGAAGCCGAGGACCGGAATTCAGGAAGCGGCCCGCATCGCGCGCTATGCGCTGATCGCGAGGGAAGCGAAGGCTGCCGGCGCGCAGCAGGTGCTGACCGCGCATACGCTCGACGATCAGGCCGAGACCGTGCTGTTCCGGCTCTTGCGCGGAAGCGGGCCGGCCGGCTTGCAGGCGATGACGGAGCGCGCAGCCTATCCGGGCGAGTCCGGGCTTGTGCTCGCGCGTCCGCTTCTGTCGGTGCCGAAAGCGCGTCTCGTCGCGACGCTGCGCAAGGCGCAGATCGCTTTCGCTGACGATGCCAGCAATCGGGATCCGCGATTCACGCGCCCGCGCCTGCGCGCCATGATGCCGGCGCTTTCGGCCGAAGGGCTGACAGCGGAACGGCTCGCCATCCTCGCACGGCGGCTGCAGCGCGCGGAGGCGGCGCTTCGGCACACGGTCGCAGCCGCTGCCGCGCAGGTTTCGCTGACTCCCACAAACGGAGACGCGGGCGAGAGGCTTACGGTGTTCCATCGCGGGCGCTTCTCCGATCTGCCGGCGGAGGTCGCGCTGCGCCTGCTTGGCGAGGCGATTGGTCACATCGGAGACGAGGGGCCGGTCGAGCTGGGCAAGCTCGAAACGCTGTTCGAGGCGCTGCGTCAGACCCCGGAGGGGTCCGCCTTTCGTCGTACCCTTGCGGGGGCCATGGTCACGGTGCGGCCGGTCGGGATCGTGATCGAGCGCGCCCCGGCCCGCCGGGCCCCCGGAACGCCCGCTAAACGCCGTATTCCGGCCTTAACCACACGGAAAGCCGGTCCGTCCGGCGAGGTTCGGACACGCTAGAATGCTCCCGCCTGGGGGTGGTTCGATTCGTGGCGGGCCGGGTGCGGTCCGCAGGGTGACTTCCCTTGGCAGGCGGGGACGGCAGACATACATTGGCCCGGCGGGGACACGTCAGCGGACCTTTCCCGCCTTCATCGAATTCAGGCCGTTCCGGGGGTACAAAGATGTTCGGGCCGGTGCGGTTCAACAAGGACACGTGATGAACGCAAATCTTCGGAATTTCGCCCTCTGGGTGATTATCGTCCTGTTGGTCCTTGCCCTCTTCACGTTGTTCCAGTCCCCCAGCCAGCGACAGGCTAGTCAGGACATCTCCTTCTCCCAGCTTCTGACCGAGGTCGATGCCGGCCGCGTGCGCGACGTCGTGATTCAGGGCCAGGAGATCCATGGCACGTTCACCGATTTGAAGCCGTTCAGCACCTATGCGCCGAACGATCCGACGCTGGTCCAGCGTCTCTATGGCAAGGGTGTCACCATCACCGCGCGCTCGCCGCAGGAGCAGGTGCCGTGGTTCGTGCAGCTCCTTGTCTCGTGGCTGCCGTTCATCGCGCTGTTCGGTGTGTGGATTTTCCTCTCGCGTCAGATGCAGGGCGGCGCCGGAAAGGCGATGGGCTTCGGCAAGAGCAGAGCGAAGCTTCTGACCGAAGCGCATGGCCGCGTGACCTTTGAAGACGTCGCGGGCGTCGACGAAGCCAAGCAGGACCTGCAGGAGATCGTCGAATTCCTGCGCGACCCCTCGAAATTCCAGCGCCTCGGCGGACGCATTCCGCGCGGCGTGCTGCTCGTTGGCCCTCCCGGTACCGGCAAGACGCTGATTGCGCGTGCGGTCGCGGGCGAAGCCAATGTGCCGTTCTTCACGATCTCGGGTTCGGACTTCGTCGAGATGTTTGTCGGCGTCGGTGCGAGCCGCGTACGTGACATGTTCGAGCAGGCGAAGAAGAATGCGCCGTGCATCATCTTCATCGACGAAATCGACGCGGTCGGCCGCCATCGTGGCGCCGGCCTTGGCGGCGGCAACGATGAGCGCGAGCAGACGCTGAACCAGCTTCTCGTCGAGATGGACGGCTTCGAGGCGAATGAAGGCATCATCCTGATCGCCGCGACCAACCGTCCCGACGTGCTCGATCCCGCGCTGCTGCGTCCGGGTCGCTTCGACCGCCAGGTGATCGTGCCGAACCCGGATGTAGTCGGCCGCGAACAGATCCTTAAAGTTCACGTCCGCAAGGTGCCGCTCGCGCCCGACGTGAACCTGAAGACGATCGCGCGCGGTACGCCCGGCTTCTCCGGCGCCGATCTCATGAACCTCGTCAACGAAGCCGCACTCATGGCCGCGCGCCGCAACAAGCGCATGGTCACGCAGCACGAATTCGAAGACGCCAAGGACAAGGTGATGATGGGCGCCGAGCGCAAGTCGCTGGTGATGACCGAGGAGGAGAAGCTCCTCACGGCCTATCACGAAGGCGGCCATGCCATCGTCGCGTTCAACGTCAAGGCGACCGATCCGGTGCACAAGGCTACGATCATTCCGCGCGGCCGTGCGCTGGGCATGGTCATGCAGCTGCCGGAGCGTGACAAGCTGTCGATGAGCTTCGAGCAGATGACGTCGCGCCTTGCGATCATGATGGGCGGCCGTATCGCCGAAGAGATGATCTTCGGCCATGACAAGGTCACCTCGGGCGCACAATCCGATATCGAGCAGGCGACCCGTCTCGCCCGCATGATGGTGACGCGCTGGGGCTTCTCGCCCGAGCTTGGCACCGTGGCTTACGGCGAAAACCAGGAAGAGGTGTTCCTCGGCCATTCGGTCTCGCGTACGCAGAACATCTCGGAGACGACGGCGCAGAAGATCGACAGCGAGGTGCGCCGGCTTGTCGAGGAGGGGCTTTCCGAAGCGCGCAAGATCCTGACCGAGAAGCGCGCCGACCTCGAAACGCTGGCCAAGGGCCTGCTGGAATACGAGACCCTCTCCGGCGAGGAGATCAAGGATCTGCTCGACGGCAAGCCGCCGGTGCGCGAAGGCCTCACGGAGCCGTCGCAGCCGCGGGCGTCCGCTGTGCCGCCGGCCGGCAAGAGCCGCCCGCGGACCGAGCCGCCGGCCGGCGATATCGCGCCGCAGCCGCAGGCTTGATCCTCGGACAAGCGCCCGCCTCTGGCGGGCGTTTTTGCTTTGGGGCTGACTCAGATCAACGCGGAACCTCGCCCCGGTCTGTATTCTGGTCGTATGAGCATTCCGGCCGCACTTGAGCGCCGGCGCAGCTATGCCGGTCCCGCATTCTTCTCCTACGGCTTCCGCCCATTCTTCTTCGGAGGGGCGGTGTGGGCGGCGCTGTCGATCCTGATGTGGATTCCGATGCATGCGGGGACCTGGTC
>Ga0180218_1001556_pt1 | contig 13533 bp, 15 predicted proteins | sample eDN3rd37CKraftBY_FD_151334 | JGI IMG/M metagenome (GOLD analysis project Ga0180218, IMG submission 151334) | Enriched backyard soil microbial communities from Emeryville, California, USA - eDNA 3rd pass 37_C Kraft BY (version 2) (version 2) | ecosystem: Environmental > Terrestrial > Soil >... | reverse complement strand
TTCGGCCATTTCGATCGCCGCATCGCGCGTCAGCGCGGTCTCGGAAATCTGCCCGAGCGACGCGAGGTCGATGACATGGTCCTCGCCGAGGCGCTCTGCCCAGCGCGGATCAAGCCCGCGCAAGGCGTCGCGAACCGAAGGCCGCACATCCATTTCGACCACGTGCCGCTGGCCATAGGTGAACCCGACGGTTTCAACGGCTTCGAAACGTTGCAGCGCCCAGGCGAGACAGACCGTGGAGTCCTGGCCGCCGGAAAACAGAACGAGCGCGGTGTCGTCCCCTAGTCCCATTTTGGCGACCAGGCCCAGTCGACAAGCCGGCCGTCGCGCGCAAGGCCGGCGATCTCCTTCATCTCGGCATCGGACAGGCTGAAATCGAAGATCGCGATATTCTCGGCGAGCCGCTCCACTTTGCTGGTGCGCGGGATGGCGCCAACGCCCTGCTGCATCAGCCAGCGCAACGACACCTGTGCGCCGGTCTTGCCGTAGGTCTTGCCGATGCGGGTCAGAACGGAATCGCTCCTGGTGCTGCCCTTGGCGATCGGCGAATAGGCCACCGCCGCCATGCCGTGCGCGCGGCACGCCGCTAGCACTTTCGACTGGTCAAGATAGGGGTGATATTCGAACTGATTGCAGACGAGGCGCTCGCCCGACAGCCGGCTCGCTTCCTCGATCAGGGCGACGGTATAGTTCGATACGCCGATGTGACGCACGAAGCCGTCGCGCTTCATACCGACCAGCGCGTCGATGGTCTCCGCGAGCGGTATGCCCTTGTTCGGCCAATGCAGCAGAAGCAGGTCGATCTCACCCAATCGCAGAGCGCCTACCGACTCCTTGACCGAGCGCTCGAGCAGACGGGGCGCAAGATTGTCCGGCGCCACCTTGGTGGTGACAAAGACCTCCTCGCGCTTGATGCCGGACGCACGGATGCCCTCGCCTACCTCGCGCTCGTTGCCGTACATCTGCGCCGTGTCGAAATGCCGATAGCCGAGACGCACGGCCTGCTCGACGATCCGTGCGCAGTCGCGCCCGCGAAGCTCCCACGTACCGAGGCCGAGCGCAGGAAAATGTGCATCCCTGGCATCGAGATAAAGCATTCAGTTATCCCATTTCGGCGATTGCGGCGGCGTGATGATGCGGCCGTTGGGTTCGGCGAGATTGCGGATCTCTGTCATCTCTGAATCCGCCAGCATGAAGTCGAAGATATCGACATTGGCTTTCAGCTTCTCGGGAGTTGCGGTGCGCGGGATCGGGATCACGCCCTCCTGCACGAGAAACCGCAGCGCGATCTGCGCCTCGCTCTTGCCGTGAGTCTTGGCAATGCGTTCCAGCACGGCGTTGCCGGGAATGCGACCGCGGCCGAGCGGACAATATCCGGTCACGGACATGCCGCGTCCCTTACAAAAGGCAAGGATGGTGCGGTGATCGATGAACGGATGTGTCTCGATCTGATTGTTGACGATGGGCTCGTCGGCAAGCTTCTCGGCTTCTTCAAGCAGCGCGATCGTAAAATTCGCAACGCCGATGTGACGCGTCTGACCGTTGCGCTTCGCCTTGCACAATGCGGGAATGTAGACCGGCGGAGGAATATCGGGATTGGGCCAATGGACCAGAAGCAGGTCCACATAAGACAGGCCGAGGCGCTTCAGACTTCCTTCGACCGACGCTTCGAAGTTACCCGGCGCGAGATCGACGTGACGGACCTTGGTCGTGAGGAAGATCTCGTCGCGCGGAACGCCCGACTTGCGGATTCCCTCCCCGACTTCCGCCTCGTTGTCGTAGAAGACGGCCGTGTCGATATGCCGGTAGCCCATCTTGAGGGCCGCGCTGACCGCCTGGACGCACACATCGCCCTTCAGCGTCATTGTTCCGAGCCCGATGGCCGGAATTCGCGCACCCTTGACGTCGACTACTGGTACCATTCCACGCGCCCCCATGTTCGTTGGCGCGGAGAATGCCGCGCCAAACGGCCCATGCCAAGCGCGGCGCGCGCTGCCTGGGATAACCCATGCAACCGGCCGTACGGTCGTCAGTCGGAGGCCGACAGCACGCTCGATTGTCGCGCGGCCTTATCGAGCGAATCGTTTGCGGACGTCATCGTCCGCGGCGACGGTGCCGACGAAGCATTGCGGCAAACCGACGCCAATTGCCGGCCGGAGGCCGGGCCGCCGCTTACCGCCGCTAGCGCAAAGAGACCGGACGCAACCGATGATCGGGATGATCCTCGGGCTAATGCTTCTTGCCGAGAACGTGGAACGCAACCTCGGGCGCGCCTTCGATCACGCGCAACAATGCGCGTGCAGGCCCGCGAGGCGAACGCTTGCCCTGCTCCCAATTGCGTACCGTCTCGACCGGCACGCCGATGCGAGCGGCGAACTCGGACTGGGTCATGCGCGCTGCGGCGCGAATGGCCCGCGCGTAAGCGGCATCACCACCCGCAGGACCGGGGGCGGCTGTCGCAGCAAATTGCGGGAAATGGCTGGTCTCGGACACGGTCCGTTCGCTGCCATCGGGAAGGATTTCGACGATGCGGCCATCGGCCTTGAGGCGGAGTCTGAGATCGGGCTTTGCAGTCATAGGCGCAATCATGTGCGCAATCGTTCAATGAACCATTAACGCTGTTGCGCGCGTGCGCGCGTCGTCACTGGCCTACCTCGTCTTCTCGAATATCTCGCGCCCTATCAGCATCCGGCGGATCTCGCTGGTGCCGGCGCCAATCTCGTAGAGCTTGGCATCGCGCAACAGTCGGCCTGCAGGAAATTCGTTGATGTAGCCGTTGCCGCCGAGGGCCTGGATCGCCTCCAGCGCCATCTGGGTAGCGCGCTCCGAAGCGAACAGGATCGCGCCAGCCGCATCCTCACGCGTGGTGCGTCCCTCGTCGCACGCTTTCGCGACCGCATAAACGTAGGCCTTCGCAGCGTTCATTCCGACATACATGTCCGCGATCTTGGCCTGCATGAGCTGGAAGCGGCCGATCGATTGGCCGAATTGCTTGCGGTCATGGATGTAGGGAATGACGAGGTCGATCGCGGCCTGCATGAGACCAAGTGGACCTGCGGCCAGCACCACGCGCTCGTAATCGAGGCCCGACATCAGGATGTTGACGCCGTTGCCAACCGCGCCGAGCACATTCTCCTCAGGCACTTCGCAATCCTGGAAGACAAGCTCTCCGGTGTCGGAGCCACGCATTCCGAGCTTGTCGAGCTTCTGTGCCGTGGAGAAGCCCTTGAATTTCTTCTCGACCAGAAACGCCGTGATACCGCGCGCACCCGCCGTGGCATCGGTCTTGGCATAGACCACGATCGTATCGGCGAGCGGCCCGTTGGTGATCCACATCTTCGAGCCGTTGAGGATGTATTTGGTCCCTTTCTTGTCGGCGCGCGTTCGCATCGAGACCACGTCGGAGCCCGAGCCGGGTTCCGACATCGCAAGCGCGCCGACATGCGCGCCCGAGATGAGCTTCGGCAGATAGCGCTTCTTCTGATCGGCCGATCCGTTCCTGCGAATCTGGTTCACGCACAGATTGGAATGCGCACCGTAGGAGAGACCGACCGAGCCGGACGCACGCGAAATCTCCTCCATCGCCACGCAATGCTCGAGATAGCCAAGTCCCGACCCGCCCCACTTCTCCTCGACCGTGATGCCGAGGAGGCCGAGCTCGCCGAGCTTCGGCCAGAGATCCCGGGGAAACTCGTTCTTGCGGTCTATCTCATCCGCCCGCGGGGCGATCTTCTGCTGCGCGAAGCGGCGCACGCTGTCACGCAGCATGTCGACATCCTCGCCCAGGCCGAAATCGAATCCGGTCCAGCTATTCGGGATCATCGGGCGCTCCTCCGGCGCGTTGTATCCGTTGTCTACCCGCGCGCTTCTGCCGGCGCGTCGGGCGTATTCTCCATGCAGATCATGGTCGCGAGCATGCGCGCGATCAACTTCGATTGCGTACCAGTCTCCGCGTCCACATCGACTTCCACGATGGTCAGCGTCCGGCCCGAGCGGAGTACCCTGCCCTTCGCGACGAACCGGTCCCCCACGGCGGGCGACATCAGGTTGATCTTCAGTTCCACGGTCAGCGGCGCTGACCCTTCGGGCATCAGCGAGAAGGCGGAGAAGCCGGCGGCGGTGTCGGCGAGCGCCGTGGTGACGCCGCCATGCAGAAACCCGCGCTGCTGGCAAAGATCCGGCCGGGCCTTCAGGGCGACAGCACATGCGCCCGGCGACAGCGAGGCGATTTCCCCTCCGATAAGCGACATGAAGGATTGCCGCGCGAAGCTTTCGCGCACACGCGCTTCCCAATGCGGATTGCGGGGCTTGAATGCGGTCATCCGGCACATCTCGCTCGCGGGCAACGTCGCTTGACCCATACGGCAGCGTATGTTTAAATACGGTACCGTATGGTTCGAGGGTGCGGGAGTCAAGCCCGGATGGCGCGCAGGAAGAATGCTCTGGCCGAGGCCGCGTCTTCGCGTACCGGCCCGCTCGATGCCGCGGCGTGGGTCAGCGCGGCGCTGGACGTGCTCGCAACGGACGGCATCGACGCGGTACGGGTCGAACCGCTGGCCAAGACGCTTCATGTCACCAAGGGAAGCTTCTATTGGCACTTCGCGGACCGCCGCGCGCTGATCGACGCCATGTTGCAGCAATGGGCGAATGGACGCATCGCCGCGATCCGCGATCAGGCTCCGCGCGACGGCGACCCTGCCCGCGCCTTGCGGGCGCTCGCCGACCTCTACACGCGCCGCAGCAATACGCGCGGCCTTGCGATCGAGCTTGCGATACGTGCGCTCGCCCGCAACGACGATGCCGCGGCGCGCGCCGTGCAGTCCGTGGATGCGGAACGGTTACAGCGCGTAGCGACGCTGTTCGAACAGCTTGGCTGGCAACCGCGGGAAGCCGGCGCACGCGCGGTGATGGTCTACGCGTATTTGTTCGGGCAGAGCCTGCTCGACCCGAAATCGGTCAGGTCCGCCGACACCACACTCGCGCTCGACGCGCTGCTCGCGCCGCCGCGGTAGGCGCTAACGCAGACCGAACCAGAGCGTCGCGATCCCGAGGAATGAAAAGAAGCCGACCACGTCGGTGATTGTCGTGACGAACGGCCCCGATGACACCGCGGGATCGACACCGAGCTTCGTCAGTACCAGCGGGATCACGATGCCGCCGAGCGCCGCGGCTGCGAGCACCGTCATCATCGCGAGCCCCATCACGAGAAACAGATCGGTCACCCCGAACCAGGCCGCCGCCACCGCACCCATGATGATGGCGAAGCCAAGCCCGTTCATGACCCCGACCATCAGTTCGCGCCGCACCACCCGCCACGCGTTCGAATCCGACAATTCGCGTGTCGCGAGCGCACGCACGGCCACCGTCATGGTCTGGGTGCCGGCATTGCCCCCCATCGAGGCCACGATCGGCATCAGCACCGCAAGCGCAACCATCTTCTCGATCGACGAGGAGAACTGACCGATCACCCAGGCGGCCAGCAAGGCGCATCCGAGATTGGCAACGAGCCATGGAAAGCGCGCCTTGACGATGTCCCACACGGAATCGGACAGCTCTTCGTGAGCGCTGACGCCGCCCAGCGCCTTGATGTCCTCTTCCGCTTCCTGCTCGATCACGTCGACGATGTCGTCGAAGGTCAGCACACCGACGAGGCGATCGTCCTCGTCGACCACCGGTGCCGCAACGAGGTTGTAGCGTTCGAACTGACGCGCGACCTCTTCCTGGTCTTCGGTCGCGCGCACCCGCCGCCTGTCCTCATCCATCAGCTCAATCACCGGGACCGGACGCTTGGTGCGCAGCAGCCGATCGAGCGCGACCGCACCGAGGAATTTGCCCACGGGATCTGTGACGTAAAGCTCATAGAAACGGTCCGGAAGATCGGCCGTTTCGCGCATGTAGTCGATCGCCTGCCCGACATTCCAGTCCGGAGGAACCGCGATGAACTCGGTCTGCATCCGCCGTCCGGCGGACTCCTCCGGATAGAGCAGGCTGCGCTCGAGCGCGACGCGTTCGGTCGGAGGAAGCTGCTGCAGGATCTCGACCTGCTCCTGGCGATCGAGATCTTCCAGGATGTAGACCGCATCGTCGGAGTCGAGTTCCCGGACGCCTTCGGCCACCGTTTCCGGAGGCAGCTCTTCGAGAATCTCCTCGCGGACGGTGTCGTCGACTTCCGTCAGCGCCGAGAAGTCGAAGTCCCTGCCCATCAGCTCGATGAGCTGCGGCCGCAATTCCTGATCCAGCGCCTCGATCAGATCGCCGGTATCGGCCTCGTGCAGCTCGCCGACGAGATTGCGCAGGACCGCGGTGTCATGGTGGCGCACCGCATCCGACACGCGATCGAGAAAATCGGCGCGAATTGCCCCGGTCTCGTCGCGCAGCGCTTCTTCCAGCGGCGGACTTTCGCTCCTCTGGTCATGATCGAGCATCAGCGCGCCGGTGCGGGTTGGGGTTTTGCGAGTCAACGCGGCTTGTACGCGTTCGCGTTTGCGCATGCAAACAATGGACACCGTCGCGACGCGGAAGCATTTTCGACGCGGAACGATGATGCTAATTGAGGTTGTCCGGCAATATCGAGATCGCGCCACCCATGCACGACACCCTGTCCGCGTTTCTGCTGGTCTATGCCGGATTATTCCCGGTCGTGAACCCGCTGGGGTCGGCGCCTATCTTCCTCGCGATGACCGATAGCTGCTCGGATCAGGAGCGCAACAGGCTGGCGGCCACCGTCTCCATCAACAGCTTCTGGCTGCTTCTCGGTTCGATGCTGGGCGGCTCGCTTATTCTGGAAGTGTTCGGCATCACTGTTCCCGTGGTGCGTGTCGCCGGCGGTCTCCTGCTCGCAACGATGGGCTGGAAGGTGCTGAACGACGGCCATACGGGCGATGATCCAAAGTCCACGAGCGCGGACGTGACGCCAGGGCAGAGCTTCTATCCCCTCACCCTTCCCCTGACGGTCGGACCGGGCGTGATCGCGGTCGCAATCACGCTTGGCAGCCATCGACCGCATGGACCGGATTTCCTGATGCAGGTCGGCGCTGGAGTGGCCGGTCTCGTCGCGATGGCACTCACCGTCTACGTCTGTTACCGCTCTGCGGAAAACCTCGCGCGGGCACTCGGCCAAACCGGCATCGGCATCCTGATCCGGCTGTCGGCATTCATCCTTATCTGCATCGGCATCCAGATCTGCTGGAGCGGCGTCAAGGCGCTGATCCAGAGCCTTTGACCGATACACGAAACGGCGTGGACCGCTGGCCGCCCTCAGCGGGAGGCGCAGTCATCGAAATTGCTTACCGTGTGCTGAGGACCGAGCGACCAAACCGGAATCAGCCAGCCTTCCGCGGAATTGGGCGCCACGGGCCTCGCTCCTGACTTCGGACGATGAACACAGGCGCTACCGGGGGTGAGGCCCGCGTTGCGCTTCATCGGCAAGGCACGATGGCGACGGATCAGGTTGTGATCGAGTTGCGTATGGCGGCCACCGACCTCGGGCGCGAAATGAAGTCCGGCGCCTGGCTGGGGCGGGATGGAAATCCGCCCACTCAAGTCTTTGAAACTAATGGCTTTTGAATGGTGCGGCCGAGAGGACTCGAACCTCCACGGTGTTACCCGCTGCCACCTCAAGGCAGTGCGTCTACCAATTCCGCCACGGCCGCGTTTTGGGTAATGCGCCGGATGGACCGGCGTGAGGTCGGGGAGCATGTAACAAATGCGATCCGCAGCCACAAGAGCCGCCGAACGCTTTCCAATGGACTGATCCAGCTCCGGATTTTCAGCGCATATCGGGGGATTTCGGCAGGAGCCGCTTCACTTCGACCGCGATCCGGTTGCCGTTGACCACCACGGTTCCCTCGGCGACCGGCATGTTGTTGGCGAGAATCTTCACGTCGTCGTCCTCCCCGGCGTCCAGCTCGATAATGGCCCCGCGGCCCAGCCGCAGGACCTGATGCACGGGCATCAGACAGGTGCCGAGAACCACCGATATATCGAGTGAGACCTTGTCGAGTGTGGCCACGTCGTTATGTCCTTCCAACGCTTCTTGTCGGCATGACCCGGACCGAAGCACGATCCATCGGGACTCACTGCCGGAATCCGACTATCGGCATGGTCACCCTGCTATGGTGAATCAGTGGTTAACGCGCGCGACACGCTCCCCCTCGGCCTGATGGCACGCCCCGGCAGTGCGCCCGTTGCATGGCGGGTCGAGCCGCGTCTGACACCTTATGAAACCGCCCTGTCCCGCATGGAGGCGCGCGTCGCCGATATCGCCGCCGGCCGCGCGGCCGAACTCGCATGGCTTGTGGAGCACCCGCCGCTCTACACGGCCGGCACCAGCGCAGCCGAAGGCGAACTGCTGGACGCGCGTTTCCCTGTCCACCGGACCGGCCGCGGCGGTCAGATGACCTATCACGGCCCCGGCCAGCGGGTTGTCTACCTGATGCTGGACCTGAAGCGCCGTCGGCAGGACGTCCGCGCCTATGTGGCGACGCTGGAGGAATGGATCATCCGCGCGCTGGGGCACTTCAATGTTGTGGGCGAGCGCCGCGACGATCGCGTCGGCGTGTGGGTCAAGCGGCCGGACAAGGGCGATGGATACGAAGACAAGATCGCGGCCATCGGCATCCGCCTGAAAAGCTGGGTGTCGCTGCATGGCATTGCGATCAATGTCGAGCCCGACCTGTCGCATTTCGGCGGGATCGTTCCCTGCGGCGTGCGCGAGCAACGTTACGGCGTGACGAGCCTCGTCGATCTCGGTCTGCCGGTCACGATGGACGATCTCGATGCGGCGCTGAGGGCGGAGTTCGACGGATTGTTCGGGCCGCTAGACCGTAGCGATCACGCTGAAGACTTCGCTCGCACGGCGCAAATCGAGGTCTGACGACGGCGCGTCGTGTTCCTCGATCGTGTCCACGGCAGCGCTCGGTGGTCCGCCCCTGCATGCCGCGATCATGTCCAGCACGTTGTCACGTGACCCGGCGAACAGGGCCTCGACGCTCCCGTCGCTGCGATTGCGGACCCAACCCTCGATGCCACGGCGTTTCGCAACGTGACGTGTCCAGTCCCGGTAACCGACGCCCTGCACGCGGCCGCGAATGATCACACGGCGGATGACCCGTTCGCCCATCACGTCGCTCCCGGCGCAAAACGCGCGAGCCCCGCAATATAGTTCTCGGGCAGGCCGCCGTCGCGTGCTGCTGAAACGACAGCCTCGATATAGTCCGGTCGCGGCTGGCCCACCCGCGTTTCGGAACCGAGATAGACCAGAGCCTCCACGGTCTGGGCCCCATCCCGGCCGACCGGGAGCATCGCCTTGCGATAGAGGCCGCCGGCTACGTCCTCGTACTCGTCGAGCGCAAACAGGTCGCGGGGACCGATCGTCCAGAGGATGCCGTAAACCTCGTGCGCGGCGTCCGGAACCACCGACGCGTAACCGTTCGCCATGATTACGAAGCGATAGCCGCTCAGAATCCCCCGCCCCACTTCCGCGGCTGTCGGACAGCGCTCGCGCATCGGACCGCGGCACATGTTGGAGCCATAGGCGAAATACAGCATCACCCGTCCGCCTCGGTCGCGTGCAGTTCGGACGGTTGCATCGCGGCCCAGGCCGAATACCAGAACATCAGCAGCAGCGGCGCGACCGTGAATGTCGACAGTGCGGCAATGGTCATGTCCTGAGCCACAGCCGTCGGGCCGGTCGCGAGGTTGAACAGAAACACGAACGGATAGACCAGCGTACCGATCGACGCCGGCACCCAGGGCGCGGCGGTGCCCGCACTCATATCGCTCACCTGCAGAACCAGCATCACGGCAAGCAGCAGGATGGCGATCAGCGCAATCAGCGCCACCGCAGTCACGCCGAGAACGCTGCGCTCGGCATTGCGCAGCCGCTTGGCAGTGAGCGCGAACCAGAGCCAGAGCAGCGCGAGTTGCGTGACAACGAAGGGCCAGATGCCGAACGACGCCGTCACCGCGGGCGCACTCAGCATGTTGGACAGCACCGCGCCGATCAGCAGGCCCACGAGTGCGCGCGTATAGGGCGCCTGCTCGACGTCACCGGACGGATTGAGCGATTCGAAGATGGCCATGCGGATATGGTCGCATGACAGGGTGCGAGCGCCAATGCGCTCGGTGCAACGATGTTATTTGGGGATGACCTTGTCGACCGGACGCGTCTCGTTGCGGTCGATCATCTCCTCGAAATCCTCAGGCCCGAGATCCTCGATATCCTCGTCGTGGATCGGATGTTCCGGATTATCTCCATCCGGAGACGGGCTGATGCCGGCATGCGCCACATCCTCGGCGACTTCGGGCAGCGAGTCAGGCCGATCCGGGCCTGGATCGCGCCGGCGCACATCGTCCGGCATCTCCTCCTGCATCCGCGATTTCTTGGTGTCGGCCATAACAGGCTCCGCAGCTTGTCTTACGCGGACAACGGCATATGGGGCCCGGAAGTTCCTGACGGTACGCTCAGGCGAACTCCATGATAACGGCGTCGACCGCAAGGCTGTCACCCTTCTTGGCGTGAATTTTCTTGACCGTCCCGTCGCGTTCGGCGCGCAGCACGTTCTCCATCTTCATCGCCTCGACCACCGCCAGCGTTTCGCCGACCTTGATCTCCTGCCCTTCCACGACCGCGATCGACACGACGAGGCCCGGCATCGGACACAGCAGCGACTTGCCGGTATCGGCCGCTTTCTTCACCGGCATCAGCCGCGCATAGGCGGCCTCGCTTTCGGTATAGACAAAGGCTCGCGCCTGCGCGCCACGGAACGCAAGGTCAAAACCGTTCGGCACCGGACTGACCTGCACGGTCACCGGCTTGCCATCGACCGTCCCGGACCAGACCGGATCGCCCGGCTGCCAGTCCGATTGCAGCTTGTGGACATGCCCGCCGTCGCGGAACGTGACCTCGATCGTGCCGTTCGCGCGCGTGACCTCGAGCCTGTATTCGATCTCGTTCAGCCACACCGCCCGCTGGCGCTCCCGGGTGACGAGGCGATGATGCATCTGACCGGATATCTGGCGTTTGCGCTCACCAAGAACGTGGTCGATCGCGGTCGCGACGGCGGCCAGGATATGCGCGGTCTCGCCCTCCGGCGGCACGCCATGGAAACCGTCAGGAAACTCCTCGGCGATGAAGCCGGTTGAAAGGGTTCCGGCGCGCCAGCGCGGGTGCGCCATCAATGCCGACAGGAACGGGATGTTGTGGCGAATGCCACCGACATAAAAGGCATCGAGCGCGTCGGCCTGCGCATCGATCGCGCTTGCGCGATCCGGCCCGTGCGTCACGAGCTTTGCGATCATCGGGTCGTAATAGAGCGAAATCTCGCCGCCTTCGTAGACACCGGTGTCGTTACGCACCGTGATGCCGTCCTTCTGCATCTCTTCGGGCGGGCGATAGCGTACGAGCCGGCCGGTTGACGGCAGGAAGCCGCGATACGGGTCCTCCGCATAGACGCGGCTTTCGACTGCCCAGCCGACGAGCTTCACGTCGCTCTGCTTGATCGCGAGCTTCTCTCCGGCGGCAACGCGGATCATCTGCTCGACCAGATCGATGCCGGTGACGAGCTCGGTGACCGGATGCTCGACCTGAAGCCGCGTATTCATTTCGAGGAAGTAGAAGGAGCGATCCTGCCCCGCGACGAACTCGACGGTCCCGGCGCTGTCGTATCCGACGGCTTTCGCCAGCGCGACCGCCTGCTCTCCCATCTTCTTGCGCGTCGCCTCGTCGAGCAGCGGCGATGGCGCCTCCTCGATCACCTTTTGGTTGCGGCGCTGGATCGAGCATTCGCGCTCGCCGAGATAGATGACGTTGCCGTGCTTGTCGCCGAGTACCTGGATTTCGATGTGCCGCGGATCGACGATGAACTTTTCGACGAACACGCGGTCGTCGCCGAACGACGATTTCGCTTCCGAACGCGCCCGGGCAAAGCCTTCGGCAACCTCGGCGCGTGAATAGGCGATACGCATGCCCTTGCCGCCGCCGCCGGCCGAGGCCTTGATCATCACCGGATAGCCGATCTCGTCGGCGATCTTTGCGGCCTCTTCCGGGTCTGCGATCTCGCCGAGATAGCCCGGCACGGTCGAGACCCTGGCCGCGGCAGCCGCCTTCTTGGACTCGATCTTGTCGCCCATGGCGGCGATCGCCCTGGGGTTCGGGCCGATGAAGACGATCCCATTCGCTTCCAGCGCTTTCGGGAACGCCTCGCGCTCGGACAGGAAACCGTAGCCGGGATGGACCGCTTCGGCCCCGGTAGCCTTGCAGGCGGCCACGATCTTATCGATCAGCAGATAACTTTCGGCCGCCGGCGGAGGCCCGATGTGAACGGCCTCATCCGCCATCTCAACATGGAGGGCGTCGCGATCGGCGTCCGAATAGACCGCGACCGTGGAAATCCCCATCCGCCGGGCGGTCTTGATGATCCGGCAGGCGATCTCGCCGCGATTGGCAATCAGAATACGCTTGAACATTCGGCGAAAGCCCCTTCTCCTGACAGATTTCGGCGCTGCAGCAAAAATGTCAATTCGGATTCAGGCGGGGACCACAAGAGCCACCAGCCAATAGGCCAGCCCGCCGGCCGCGAAGCACAGGACGGCCATCACCGCGATTTCGATCGCGAAAGCACCCCGCCCGACCGCAGCGCCGATAGCGATCTTGCTGAGGTTGTTGGAGACCACAGCCGCGAGGATGGCGAGCGAAGCATCGCCAAGCGTCAGCGGCTGCGGCGTCAGCCGCGATACCGAGACGGTCACGGCATCGACATCGGCCAGTCCCAGCGCCAGTGCAGCGACGATCGCACCCGTAGCTCCGAGATTTTCTCCGAGGGCGCGCCCGACCAGCACGATAACGGCGAGCAGAACCGCGAACCCCAGCACCGACCAGAACCCGAACGGGTTCTTGAACTCCACGCTCTGGTCCTGATCCTCGCCGCCGCCGCGCCAATAGGCCGAGACGAACGCGAAGACGAGCGCGACCAGAATGGCCGCGGCGAGCGCGGGCGCGATCAGCTTCAGCAGTTCCGGCTTGAGCACCGTCACGATCGCGATGACGCGTCCGAACGAAACCGCCGTCGCAAGAGCAACACCAGCGGCCAGGAGGCGCGGCGTCCCCTCGCCCGCCGCCGCGCGCTTTGCGTTCGAGGCCGTCACCGCGGTGGACGACACGAGGCCGCCGGCGGCCGCGGCGAGCATCGTGCCATGTTGCGAGCCAAGCGCCTTGACCGCGACATAGCCTGCAAAGGAAACGGCAGCGAGCACGATCGCGATCAGCCAGATCTCGCGGGGGTTGACGCCCCCGAACGGACCGATCGGCTCGTCCGGAATGATCGGCAGCGCAATGAATGTCATTGCGAGCAGGATGAGCGCGCTGCGGAGCTCCTGCTCCTTGATCCTGCTCAGCCAATTGTGGAGCGGCGTCCGCAACGCCAGGATGCACACCGTGGCCACTGCCCCGGCGCCTGCCGCGCGCATGTCGCCGACCATGGCATAAGTCGCGAGCAGGAAGGTGAGCATGCCGGCGATGGCGGTCGTCGCCGA
>Ga0180218_1001554_pt1 | contig 13542 bp, 13 predicted proteins | sample eDN3rd37CKraftBY_FD_151334 | JGI IMG/M metagenome (GOLD analysis project Ga0180218, IMG submission 151334) | Enriched backyard soil microbial communities from Emeryville, California, USA - eDNA 3rd pass 37_C Kraft BY (version 2) (version 2) | ecosystem: Environmental > Terrestrial > Soil >... | reverse complement strand
GCACGACCAGACGACGGAACGGCCGGCCTTCTTCACGGCTCGGATGAGCTTCGGCAGATGCGCCTCGACCTTGTCGAAGCCGAAACGGCAGATGAGCGTCAGGCGGCCCGGCTCGTTCGTGGGATTGAGCAGGTCGATGAGGCGCAGCAAGCCGTCAGCATCGAGCGAAGGCCCGCACTTCAAGCCGATCGGATTCTTGATGCCGCGGCAGTACTCGATATGCGCGTGATCGGGTTGGCGCGTTCTGTCGCCGATCCAGATCATATGGCCGCTCGTCGCGTACCAGTCGCCGCTCGTAGAATCCTTGCGCGTCAGAGCCTGCTCGTAGCCGAGAAGCAGCGCCTCGTGGCTGGTGTAGAAGCTCGTGGTCCGCAGCTGCGGGGTATTGTCCGACGTGATTCCGCAGGCGCGCATGAACTGCAGCGTCTCGGCGATGCGGTCGGCGATCTCCTGATAGTGGTGGCCCTGCGGGCTGTCCTTGACGAAGCCCATGTTCCACTGGTGCACGCGCTCGAGGTCGGCATAGCCGCCCGTTGCGAAAGCGCGGATCAGGTTGAGCGTCGCCGCCGACTGACGGTAGGCTTCGAGCTGGCGCACGGGATCGGGAATGCGGGCTTCCGGCGTGAACTCCGGCCCGTTGATGATGTCGCCGCGGTAGCTCGGCAGTTCCTGCCCGTTCTTCTTCTCGGTCGCGGATGAGCGGGGCTTGGCGAACTGACCGGCGATGCGGCCGACTTTCGTCACGGGCTCGCCGCCGGCGTACGTGAGCACGACCGCCATCTGCAGGAAGACGCGGAAGAAGTCGCGGATGTTGTCGGCGCGGTGCTCGGCGAAGCTTTCGGCGCAGTCGCCGCCCTGGAGCAGGAAGCCCGTGCCTCCGGCGATGCCGGCAAGCTGCTTCTTCAGCTCGCGCGCTTCACCGGCGAAGACCAGCGGCGGGAACGTGGCGAGCTTCTCTTCGGCGTCGGCCAAGGCCTTCGCATCGGGATAATCCGGCACCTGCAGGATCGGCTTGCCGCGCCAGCTGTCCGGGGACCATTTCTCGTGGGCGTTCGACGCCATAGTGAACCAAACTCCTGAAGAGCAGATATTGGGCGCGTGCCCGGGGGCGGCGCCTTTCTATAGCTCTGTGGCATATTATCTCGGGGGCTTATAGGAGATATTGGCGGGCAACGCCAGCGCTTCAACCCCCACGTTTTTTGGGGCTAGAGCCCGGCCGACATGCCCCCGTCCACCGCCAGCTCCGAGCCCGTGCAATAGAGGCTGTCGTCGGAGGCGAAGAAGACCGCGGCCCCCGTCATGTCTTCGGGCCGTCCGAGGCGTCCCATGGGCGTTTTGTCGATGAGCGCCTTCTTGACCGGCGGCAGCTTCAACAGGCGGTCCGTGATGCCGGTTTCGACGTAGCCCGGCGCGACCGAGTTCACGCGAACGTTGAAGGGCGCGTATTCGACCGCGAGGCCCTTGGTCAATGCCGTGATGGCGCCCTTGGTCGCCGTATAGGCCGCGAGCGGACGAAGCCCCCTGCTCGCCATGATGGACGAGATGTTGATGATCGAGGGCGACTTCGATTTGCGCAGCAATGGCAGGGCATCGCGGGAGAGCCGCAAAATCGCGTCGAGATTGACTTCGCGCAGCTTTGCCCAGTCGGCGTCGGAGAGCTGGCGGACTTCGCCGCGAACGAGGATGCCCGCATTGTTGACGAGGACGTCGGCGTAGGCGTGGGCCTTCTCGACATTGCGAACGAGCGCGGTGATGTCCTGGCCCTTCGAGACGTCGACCACCATCGCGGTTGCAGCGCCGCCCTTAGCTTTGATTTTCTGCACCGTCTCTTCGGCGGTTTCGCCGTTGATGTCGGTGACCCAGACGTGCGCGCCTTCGAGGGCGAACCGTTCGGCAATGGCTTGGCCGATGCCGCCGCCGGAACCCGTTACGATTGCGATCTTTCCGCTGAGCCGCGTCATGTGTTCCCTCTTGGCGTGAATTCGTGCCGCTCGGTCCGGCCGGGAAAAGTCCCGGCGGACGTGGACGCGAACCCATACGGCGGTGCTTTTTCCCGATCAACCGGCCGCTTCGCCAGGGGCCACCCATTTTTCGCGGAGCGTGACCAGTTCCTCTGCGGCGGATGGATGCAAGGCCATGGTCTGGTCGAAATCGGCCTTGGTAGCGCGCATGCGGACAGCAATGGCGGCCATCTGCACGATCTCGGCGGCGTCGGGGCCGAGCACGTGGACGCCGACGACGCGATCGCTCTCGCCTTCGACAATGATCTTTACGAGCATTTTCTCGGAGCGACCGGCGATGATCACCTTCATCGGGCGGAAGCTGCCTTTGTAAACGTGCACGTCTTTGTACTGGGCGCGAGCCTCGTGCTCGGTGAAGCCGACGGTGCCGATCTCGGGCGTCGAAAACACCGCTGTCGGAATGGTCGTGTAATCGACAATCCAGGGCTTTTTGCCGAAGAGCGAGTCGGCAAAGGCGTGGCCTTCGCGGATGGCGACCGGCGTCAGGTTCACCCGATTGGTGACATCGCCCACGGCGTAGATCGAGGGCACGGTCGATTGCGAGTAATTGTCGACGACGATGGCGCCTTCCGGATCGAGCTGAACGCCGAGTTTCTCGAGCCCGAGGCCTTGCGTATTGGGCGAGCGGCCGATGGCGAACATGATCTGATCGGCTTCGAGCGTTTCGCCGTTGCTCATGGTGCCGGCGAGGCCCGCCGCTGTCTTCGCAATCTTCGTGAACTTCTGGCCGGTGATGATGCGGATGCCGCGCGCCGTCATCGCAGCGGCGAGACCATCGCGCAGGTCTTCGTCGAAGCCGCGGAGGAATTTGTCGCCGCGATAGATGAGCGTGACCTCGGCGCCGAGGCCGTTGAAGATGGAAGCGAACTCCACCGCGATGTAGCCGCCGCCGGCGATGACGATGCGGCGCGGAAACTCTTTCAGGTCGAACACTTCGTTCGAGGTGATGACGTGCTCGATGCCCGGAAGGGCGTAATCGAGGTTCGGGCGGCCGCCGGTCGCAACCAGGATCGTCTTTGCAGTGATGATGCGCGCGGAATTCTCGAGGCGCACTTCGTGCGGTGAGACGAGCGTCGCGCGTTCGGCAAACACCTCGACCTTGTGCCTGTCGAGCGTGGCGCTGTAGGCGAGTTCTAGCCGCGTGATTTCTCTGTCCTTGGCGGCGACCAGCTTGGGCCAGTCGAAGGACTCGCCGGAAAGCGACCAGCCGAAGCCTTGCGCATCGGCGAAGTCATCGGCAAAGCGGCTGGCGTAAACGAAGAGCTTTTTCGGCACGCAGCCGCGGATCACGCAGGTGCCGCCGACGCGATACTCCTCGGCGATGGCAACCTTGGCGCCATAAGTGGCGGCAATGCGCGCGGCTCTGACGCCACCGGAGCCAGCGCCGATGACGAAAAGGTCGAAGTCGAAGTTTGTCATTACCTGGCCTGACTTGAATTCTCTGCAGCTTATTGCGGCGCGGGCTGCGGCGCCTGCTGCGCCTTCATCTCCTCCGCGATCTTGTTGGAATATTTCATGCCGATTTCGGCGCCCTTCTTCATCAGTTCCGGCGTCTTGGCGACGAACTTGGCGCCGGGACCCGAACGATAGAAATCGGCGACGGCCTTCATTTCCTCAGCCGTGAACGTCTCGGCATAGAGATTGGCGAAGTCGGTGATCATCTGGTCCTGGTAGGCGAGAAGCTTCTTCATGCTCTCGTCGAACTGATCTGACATCTTCTTGCCGGCTTCGGAGGAACTGGCGTTGGCGCCTTTCGCGAAACCGCGCGTCATGGCTTGCGCCATGCCATCCATCTGCTTGGTGACGCCGGTGACTTCAAGAAGATCGCGGGCGGCGGCCACACGCGCGGGGTCGGGCTCAGCGGGCTTGGGGTCTTCAGCGAAAGCTGCGCCGGAGAAGAAAACAAGGCACAGCGCAATGATGCGGAGGGCGTGGGGCATGGTCATTCGTCCTCTTCGAAATCGTCGTCTATCCCGGATATGACTTCAACGCCTTTGGGGCCGGCAACGATGCCGACGTCTGCAATTCCCAAAAACAGGCCCGTCTCGACGATGCCGGGCACAAGCTTCAAAGCGTCGTCAAGGGCTTCGGGATCCTCTATCGCGCCAAAAGAACAGTCGAGGATGTAGTTGCCGTTATCGGTAACGAAGGGTTTGCCATCCGCACCGGTGCGCAGTTTCACCTCGCCTTCGCAGCCAGAGTCGGCGGCGAGCTTGATGACGAGCTGCTCGGTGGCGGCCAGCCCGAAGGGGACGACTTCGAGCGGCAGGGGAAAGCGGCCCAGCGTTTCGACGAGCTTGGAATTGTCGGCGATGATGACGACGCGGCCGGAGGCGACGGCCACGATCTTTTCGCGCAGAAGGGCGCCGCCGCCGCCTTTGACGAGGCGCAGATCTTCATCGAGTTCATCGGCGCCATCGACCGTCAGATCCAGAAACGGCGTCTCATCCAGCGTCGTCAGCGGGATGCCGAGCGCGGCGGCCTGAGCGCGGGTTGCTTCCGAGGTCGGAACGCAGGTGACCTTGAGGCCGGCTTTGACCTTCTCGCCCAGAAGGTCCACGAATTTCGACGCCGTCGAGCCCGTGCCGAGGCCGAGCTTCATCCCGTCTTCGACGTACGTCAGCGCCTGCTCTGCTGCTTGTCGCTTCCAATCGTCAGTGCTCATTTCGGCCTCGAACTTTGTGAAAATCAGCGCCCTCGCGCGGGGACCTCTCTAGGCTGCGGACGCGGCTCTTTCAAGCCAGCGGCTGCTGCGGGTCCTCGTGACACCGTGACAGGACCAGCGGGCGTCACTACGCTGCCTTGAAAACGCGAGGAGAATTCATGCAGGGCTGGACAATCGTCTTCGACCTCGACGGTACGCTCGTCGATACGGCGCCCGATCTTGCGGAGGCGACGAATCACGTTCTCTCGACGCTTGGCCTTGACCGCATCGACGAACTGCAGATCCGGCCGTTCGTCGGGCACGGCGCGCTGGCGATGATCGAGGGCGCGGTGAAGGCGCACGGGCGGAAGCTGTCGGAGCGGGAACTGCACGATCTGTTCGAAGTGTTCATTATCTATTACACGGCGCATCTCGCCGACTACAGCGTTCCCTACCCGCACGTGATCGATACGCTCGAGCGGCTGAAGGGCGAAGGCGCGACGCTTGCGGTGTGTACGAACAAAATGGAGATGCAGGCGCGCGCCGTACTCGAGGCGATGAAGCTCGACCATTATTTCTCGGCGCTCACCGGGCGCGATACGCTAGGCGCGTACAAGCCCGATCCCTTACACCTCACCGGTACGATCGCGCGGGCCGGTGGCGCTCCCCATGCGAGCATCATGATCGGGGACAGCGAGACGGACATCAAAACGGCGAAGGCGGCGCAGGTGCCCATCGTGGCGGTGAGCTTCGGCTATAGCGTCGATCCGGTGGCGTCGTTCGGGCCCGATGCCATCATCGACGATTACCGCCACCTGCCGGACGCTCTGAGAAGATTTCTCGGAACCGCCGTCAATACGTGAGCACCCGGCAGTCGCTCGACATGATCTCTTCTATGAAGTGCGCGGCTCCGAGCACGCCGCTGCATTCGGGGATGAGATCTTCCTTGCGCATGGAACAGACGTCGAGCCCCGGTGAGAAGCAGTAGAACTTCACGCCCGCCGCGTGCCCTTCCTTGATGAAATCGTAGATCGAGCGCTTTTCGTCGGGCTTGATGCGGATGGCCTCGGCGGCGCCGGCGCGAAGCAGCTTGGCGGCCGTGCCGGTGCAGACGACCTCGACCTGATAATCCATGCCGGCGGCGACGGCGGCCTGGAAGAGCGGCGCGCTCAACCCCTCCCCGCTCTGCGGATCGGTGTTGGCCAGAATGATCACGAGCTTCTGGGGCATCGCGGCCTCTCGTTGCCGATGACGATGCCGGTAAGACTACGCTTATGGCGCGGGCGGCCGCAACCGCCGACGCCTTATCGCAGCGCCCGCTAGACGTCGTGGCCGCTGATATAGCGGCGGTAGACGAGAATTGTCGCCGGCAGGAAGACGAGATCGGCAACGAGGGACGCCATCAGCGTCACACCGCAGACGAGCCCGAAAAGACGGAGCGACGGCAGCTCGGAGAAGACCGTTACGCCCAGGCCGAAGGCCAGAACGATGGTCGTCAGAATGATGGCGGGACCGACGAGCACGCGGGCATTGCGGATCGCGACTTCGGGAGGCACGCCCGGCTTCTCTTCAAGCCGCAGACGATTCATGAAGTGAATGAGCGCATCCACGCCCAATCCGAACACCACGATCAACGCGACGACGGAGGAGAATTCGAGCCCGCCTGAGAAGAACCACAGCATCGCGCCCGTCGTGACGACCGGGAAGAGACCCGGCAACAGGCTGATGAAGCCGACGAAGAACGAGCGGAACGCGATGGCGAGCAGGACTGCCGCGATGAGCACGCAGATCGGGATGCTCTCGTCGAGCTGCGAGATCATGCGGTGGCTGTTGCGGGCGGCAATCGCGGGCAAGCCGGTGACCGAGATCTCATAAGCCGGATAGGCTTTGCGGACCGGATCGAGCGCTTCGTCGACCTTATGGACGAGCGGCAGGATTTGGCTGGCGTCGACGTCCGGCAAGCGGCCGGTCACGAGCACGGCATCCTGCTCTTTCGCAATGAAGCGGCGGACCAGGTGGTCGGGAAGCAGTTTGACGTACTTCTGGATGGTCTCGACGTTGTCGTTGCCGTTTTCGCGGAGCCAGCGGCGGAGGCTTTCGAGCGACCAGACGTTGCCGAGGCCCGCGGCTTTCTCAAGCGCGAGGTGGGTTTCCTCGATCACCTTCAGGGTGCCCGGATCATAGAGGCTGGCGCCGTTCTTCCATTGGATCATCACATGGAAGGGATTGGCGCCGGTGAGCTTCGAATCGATGCGGCCGGTGGCGGCGAGCGCCTGCTCGCGGTCCGGCACCTGATCGGCGAGGCGGTAACGCGGCTCGAGTTGCAGATGGAGCGAGGCGAAGTAGACGAACAGGCCGATGCCCAGAAGCGTGTAGATGACCGAATGCTTGATCACGCGATCGACGATGGCGCCGACGAACGTGCCTAGCGCATCCATCATGCCGTCGGCGGGTGCGTGGTCGCGCGCCAGCGTCTTTTCATTGCGGATGAAGAGAAGCCCGAGAATCGGCAGGACGACGATCACGGCGACGAAGGAGATGCAGACGGCCATCGCGCCCGCTTCGCCGAACGTGCGGATGAGACCCGATTCGGAGAAGAGAAGAGCGAGGAACGCGAGAAGCGTCGCGCCGTGCGCCAATACGCAGGCGGGGCCGACGACGTTCACCGCGAACGTCACGGCTTGCAGCTTGCTGTCGCCCTCGCGCAGGCGGATGCGGATGGCGGACACCATCTGCATGCTGTCGGCGAAGCCCATCACCAGGATGAGCGGCGTCATGACGTTGAGGAAGAGGTTGAGCTTGAAGTTCAGCCAGCCGAGCAGCCCCAGCGACCAGCACACCGCGATGACGGGCGGCAGCGCCGCGACGAGCATCAGCGATACGCGGCGGAAGAAGAGCGCGGCGATGGCGGCGCCGAACAGCAGGCCGAGGCCGTTGTAGACGATCTGATCGCGCTCGACGGCGTTGCGGATTTCAAGTTGCATCACCGGTGCGCCGGCGAGCTTTACGCTGAGGCCTGCCGGTTCCAGATCTTCCTTCGCGGTCTGCTCGATGTCGCCGATGACGGTTTTGGCGGACTTCTCCGCGACCATCTCGCGATTGAGCGAGAGCACCATGAGCGCGAGCTGACCGTCTTCCGACAAGAACTTGCCTTTGACGATGTCGTTCGTCTTCAGCGCTTCCAGGATCTGGTCGAACTCGGGTCCGTCGGGCAATTCATCCGGTACGATGGGCGGCGCGTATCCCGTGGGATCGGGCTTGCCGCGGGCCGACAGCATCGAGACGATGCCGTTGACGCCGTCGGCCAGCTGCAGATCGGCGGCGGCGGTTGCGAAGGCCTTGAGGCCGTCGTGGGTCAGCAGGTTCTTGCCTTCGACGACGACCAGCACATCGTATTCGCTCGACGGGAAGCGGCGGTCGATCTCTTCGTAGGTCTTGAATTCGGGCGTGTTCGTGCGGAACAGCTCAGACAGGCTGTCGTCGACTTTGAGGCGCGTCAGGCCCGTGACCGCCGCGGCGGTGATGAGCGCGACGATGAGCGCTGCGAGGATCGGCGCTTTGATCCCGATGAGGCCGAGCTTGTTCAAGCCCAATGAGATCAGATGCGGGCGTTGCGGCTCCGTCGGCGTCAAAGCATCCTCCCCAACGACTTCGATCTAAGAAGCCGCCCAGGCGCCCCCTGCAATCGTCTCGTGTTTGACGGGAGACATCGCATTTTGCTGGGGCTGGGTGCAAGAACTACATGGCGGGCAATCCAGGCATATCTTCGCAGTATTGAAGCGTGCGGCGCGCAACCGACAACTTTTGCTAGAGACAGGCGTGGGTCCCGGGTGGCGTAAGTGATTCGCAGAGTTCACTTGCGTGATGGCTGCCGGTTATGGAAGAGGCTCAGTGGCGATCTCCCCCTCCTCCGGATCAAGGATCCTCCATGCTCAGATTCCCGTCTTTTCAGCTTGCCGCCGTAGCCTTCCTTGCGGCAATCGCCGTGACGTTCGCGGGCGCGAACAGCGCCTTTGCGATGAAGAAGATGACCGTCGGCCCGGTTGCGTTCGACGTACCCGACGATTTCAAAGCAGCCGCCGGTGGTGTCCCGGCCATACAGCAGGATGCTTCCGGAATTACGATCGAGGTGGCGGAGCTTCCGACGATGGCGCTGCAGGAATTCAAGGGCCAAGCGTTTCTCGATTTTCTCGCGAGCCTCAAATACACGAACGCGGCTTACGCCGACGGCGCGTTGAAGCGCGAGGGCTCCTACACGTACGTGCTGGCGGACGCCAAGGGGGACAAGGGTCCTGAGTCGCGGTTCCTGCTCGTCATTGGCGGGGAAGGCCGCGCGGCGATCGTGACCGCTTATGCGCCCAAGAGCGAGATCGAGGCCGGCCGCGCGAGCCGCGCTGCGATCGAGGCTATTCTCTCCACGGCCACGGTCGTTCCGGGTGCCGCGAAGCCGTAATTTTTGGCTGAGCGGGCAGAGGTGGGTCCCGGGTCTCGCAAGAGGGCTCGCCCGGGATGACTAACCTAGGGTTACAGAATCAGGCGGCGGGCGATCCTGGTGGGGACTCGGCCGTCCCTATTGTGCCGAGGTGGGTGAACTTGAAGCCGCTCGAATATTTCAGGCCATAGCCCAGCATCCGGTCGAAGGCGATGTGCGAAGCCCAAATGACGGCGAACCAGGGAAGCAATGAATTACCGAGGAGGAAGCCCGCACCACCCAACAGGACCGGCCCGACATAGGTGTGGGCCGTGTTGTAGACGGCAGCCCCTATACGCGCGCCCACGAGATAGCCAAGCATGCTGAGGTCAGGAACGAGGAAGAGCGCGCCAAAGAGCCACCAGGAGTTCCCACTCCACGCGAAATAGGCAAAGGCTAGGGCGATGAATATTGCTGCCGCCTCAAGGCGCAGCAGCATACGGGGCCCGGCTTCAACTGCGTTATCGATAGGCTTTGACATCAATTCGGTCCATCATCTCAAAAGAGCTGGCGCAAAATCAAACTAGGACATTTCAGGCGAGCAGACCGCTTGACAGGTCATCGCGGCGCCTCGCATATGGCGTTTCCCAAATCGGGCGGTTAGCTCAGCGGTAGAGCACACGCTTCACACGCGTGGGGTCATAGGTTCAATCCCTATACCGCCCACCATTCTTAACATCAGAGACCAGGGACCGCCTTTCGCAGCGCGATAGGGCGTATGGGCGCTTCATTCTGCCACTGAGCAGCATTTATCCCGATTTCGCCACACTCAGTGCGAATTCGGCCATGAAGCGGCGTCACTAAGTTAGCCGGGGTTCCGAGGGAGAATTACAAAATGTCTATCAAGGGAATGAGCGTCGCGCTGTTCTCACTGTGCGCGATTTTCATGTCCGTGCATGAAAGCCGCGCTGCATCCGCGCCGGAAATCGATGCGGAAGTGCATGAGACGCTGGAGCGGTTTTTCTACAAGGTTGGGGGCGCGCGCGAACTTGCGAGCAAGGCGGCAGGCATTCTCGTCTTCCCGTCGATCGTGAAAGCCGGCATCGGCTTTGGCGGCGAATACGGCGAAGGCGCCCTGCTCATCCATGGCCGCAACGCCGGATACTACAATTCGGTATCGGCGTCGTTCGGGTTTCAGCTCGGCGTGCAGGCGCGGTCAGTCATCATCGCGTTCATGACACCGGAAGCGCTCGAGCAATTCCGCCTCACGGCCGGCTGGAAGGTCGGCGTCGACGGGTCGGTTGCGATCATCACGGTCGGCGTCGGGGGTTCGGTCGATACCAACAAAATTACGAGCCCGGTTGTCGGGTTCGTTCTCGATCCCAAGGGTCTGATGTATAATCTGACGCTCGAGGGTTCGAAGATCTCACGTATTTCGAAGTAAGTCCGGAATCGTAATTTTTGGCCGGGTTGTTCCCTGCGGAACAGCCCGGCTGGTCAATTTGAGTGCAGCTTCCTCCGTTCACGATGGAGCATGCATGCGAAATTCATTTTTGAAGGGTTGCGCGTTTTGCGCGGCCGTTTTTATCGCCGTGGGCATTACAAGCGGCGCGGCGCACGCCGATCTCTATGTCTTCGATACGCGGCGGACGGAAGTCCGCTTCGTCTATACGGTCGGATTGTTCGTGAAGCAGAAAGGGCGCTTCGCGCGTGTCGACGGCAGCGTGCAATTCGACCAGAAGTCGCCGGAGCGGGCCCGGGTCGTTGCGAACATAGCGACTGATAGCCTCTCGACCGCCGAGCCGTTGATTGATGCCGAACTGAAGGGCAGCGATTTCTTCGACGTCGCGGCCGAGCCCGTGATGACATTCAAAAGCCGAAGCGTACGCCCGACCGGCCCGGATACGGCGGTGATGACGGGCGACATCACACTGAAGGGCATCACGAAGCCGATCACGTTGGCGGTTTCATTCCAGCCGGATGAGGATCCGGCGCTGAAGAACGCAGCCGACGCGGAGACGTTCGTGGCGCGCGGGCGGCTGCAGCGGAGCGCTTTCAATATGACGGCCTATCGGGCCCTGGTGGCCGATGACATCGAGATCGAGATCCACGCCATCATCCGGAAGAAGCGTTAGTCCGGATTTGAGATTTTGGATGCGCCGGTAACGAGCGCCTCGCCTGCGGCGTACGGAGCTTGTGTGCCTCGGGCGCGTTGCCTCATCGGGCACCAAACGCGGCATCAGCGCAGCCTCACTGCCGGAGTGATCCTCATGTCATTGCCCAGCAAAGCGTTTTTGAAATTCGATCGATGGTTCTACTGGCTCACGGCAACGGTCGCGGTGTTCGGCCTTTTCATGGTGCTGAATGAAACCCGGCCGGCCGCTGAGGAAGGGGTTCCTATTCCTGCGCCCATTGCCGACGAGCGCGCGGCGCCCGCGTCTGGTGCGGAGACAGCCGTTCTCGCGGGCGGCTGCTTCTGGGGCGTTCAAGGTGTTTTCCAGCACGTCAAAGGCGTGCTCAGCGCGACGTCGGGCTATACCGGCGGCAAACAGGAAGATGCTCGCTACAGTGCTGTGGGAACTGGCGATACGGGGCACGCGGAATCCGTGCAGATCAGGTTCGATCCGAAGACCGTGAGCTACGGCAAGCTGCTGCAGATCTACTTCTCGGTGGCGCACGATCCGACGTTGCTGAATCGCCAGGGACCGGATAGCGGCACGCAATACCGCTCAACGATTTTTCCGCAGACGCCGGAGCAGGCGCGGATCGCCGAGGGCTATATCGCTCAGCTCGGGGATGCCCACGTCTTTCCGGCTGCGATCAAGACGACGATCGAGCCCGGCCGCACGTTCTACGCGGCCGAGGACTATCATCAGAACTTTCTGACGCTGAACCCGACCTATCCGTACATCGTCATCAACGACATGCCGAAGGTCGAGAACCTGAAGAAGCTCTTCCCGGACAACTACCGGGCCGATCCAGTGCTGACGCCGGTTTCGAAATCAACGAACTGAAGCCGGTGCCCGCACCTTATCAGGCGTTGCGGGCGATGGGCTCGAGATCCTCGGTGTAGATCGAGTACATCGGCTCATCCTGCAGGATGACGTCGGTGTATTCGCCGTAGCCGTTGAAGCGCGTGGCCATGGCGCGCGCGTAGGCGCCGAGGTTACCGATCTCGATGTAGTCGCCTTCGCGAACGGAGGCGGGCAGCATGAAGGGTCCCTTCATGTGGTCGATCGAATCGCACGTCGGCCCCCAGAACTCGAACGGCTCAAGCGGCTCGTTCGGGTCGAGACCCGGACGGATCAAACGAACGGGGAAGATAAACCCTAAGTGCGCGCTGTCGAACAGCGCGCCGTACGAGCCATCGTTGATGAAGAGCTGATTGCCAGGCTTCCTGAGATCGACCTTCACGATCAAGCTCTCGGCTTCGGCGACAAGCGCCCTGCCCGGCTCGCAAATGAGACGGCAATGCTCGGTCACCGGCATCTTCGCCATTGAAGATTTGATGACGTCGATGAAGTCCGACAGGCGTGCGGGAACGCTGTCAGTGTAGCGGGAGGGAAACCCGCCACCGATGTCGATTGCGTCCACGACGACGCCGGCCTTCACGATCAGCTTTTTGACTTCCTCGAACGCCATTGTGTAGGCGTCGGGCGTCGTCGTCTGCGAGCCGACGTGGAAGGTGATGCCGAGTTCGTCAGCGACCTGGCGCGTTTTGACGAGCAGGCGCTGCGCGCGCTGGCCTGTGATCCCGAACTTATGTTCGAGGGGCACGCGGCTGTTCTTGGCCGGCACCGAGACGCGCACGAAGAGCTCGAGATCTTTCGCGCCTTCGGTCTCCTCGACGATCTTCTGCAGCTCCTCCTCGCTATCGAGGGCGAAGCATTTGATGTCGTAATCGAAGTAGGCGCGGCGGATCGCGTAGCGCGATTTCACCGGATGCATGAAGTGAAGCCGCACGCCTGGAATGGTCGCTGCGTCTTCGAGTTCGGCCACCGAGGCCACGTCGAACTGCTTGATGCCAGCGCCATAGAGCGCGCCCAAGAGGAAGACAGAGCTGTTTGCCTTGTAGGCGTACGCGACTTCGCCCGGGAAATTGTTGATGAACCAGCGGGCGGCGCGGCCAGCGGCATGCGGGCGCGCAGCGAAGACCGGAAGATCCGGCTTCATCTCGGTCACCATTTCGAGGGCGGTGGCAAACTTCTCCATCGCGAAAGAACCTCCTGCGGAAGAACTATCCGGTTTCGCTCGCGGCAGCCGAGCTATGTCGGCTCTGGATGCAATGTTGAAGGGGTGCATTTAGGTATCCCGGCTCCCGCTGTAAAGCCTTTCACAACCCAAACGCCTGCCAAGGTTGCCGGATTCTCTCTGCAAAGCGAGTGCATGGAGAGAATGACGCACCGGCAGATGCCTTTCGGCACCAATCACCATGACTGTTCGATGACGGGAGACACGCGTTCAGG
>Ga0180218_1001553_pt1 | contig 13550 bp, 11 predicted proteins | sample eDN3rd37CKraftBY_FD_151334 | JGI IMG/M metagenome (GOLD analysis project Ga0180218, IMG submission 151334) | Enriched backyard soil microbial communities from Emeryville, California, USA - eDNA 3rd pass 37_C Kraft BY (version 2) (version 2) | ecosystem: Environmental > Terrestrial > Soil >... | reverse complement strand
TCGAGCAGAGGCGCCCGAAGTTGGCGGGATGCTCGGGATCGCCCGCGATCTCGGCCGTGCCGTCGCCGAGCGGGCGCGCCAGTATCCCGCAGCCGACGCCGCAGTAGGGGCAGGTCGTCCGTGTTGCGCACCCGGTCATGACGCGCCTCAGTCCGAACGCGCCATCAGCGCATCGGCGTCGATGAGGATGCGGCCCTTGTCCACACGCACGCCGAACGTCCTGACCTGGCCTTCGTCGGCACCTTCTGCCGTGCCCTTCTCGAGCGAGATGACCCAGTTGTGCAGCGGGCAGGTGACCGTGCGGCCATGGACGATGCCCTGGCTCAGTGGGCCGCTCTTGTGCGGGCAGCGGTCATCGAGGGCGAATATCTCGTCGTCTTCCGCGCGGAAGACAGCGATACAGCCGATGGGCGTCTTCACCACGCGGGCGCCGAGGCGTGGTATGTCGTCGATCGCGCCGATGTCGATCCAGGCCTTTTCCATGAGCGTCATTCTGCGGCCTCTGCCCGCGTGAGATCGGCGATCGGGCGGAACTCGTGCGCATCTTTCCCTTGTGCGCGCTCTGCCCACGGGTCGATCTGCGCGAACTTCTGCGAGTAGACGAAGCGATCGCGCAGCGCATGACGTCGCTCGACATCATCGAGCACGTGCTGGCGGATCGACTCGATACCGACGCGGCGCGCCCATTTGTAGATGCGTTCGAGATAGCGGCCCTGTTCGCGATAGAGCTGCACGAGCGCCGCGATCACGTCGACGACCTCGTCCTCCGTGTCGACATGGCCGAGCAGGTCCGTCTGCTTGACGTCGAGGCCTGCTGCGCCGGCGAAGTGGATATCGAAGCCCGATTCGATGCAGATGACGCCCACGTCCTTGCACGTCGCCTCGGCGCAGTTTCGCGGGCAGCCCGAGACGGCCATCTTGACCTTGGCCGGCGTCCACGATCCCCACATGAAGCGCTCGATGCGCACGCCGAGGCCGGTCGAATCCTGCGTGCCGAAGCGGCACCAGTCCGTGCCGACGCAGGTCTTCACCGTGCGCAAGCCCTTGGCGTAGGCGGCGCCCGAGACCATGCCGGCGGCGTTGAGGTCCGACCAGACGGCGGGCAGATCCTCCTTGCGCACGCCCAGCATGTCGATGCGCTGGCCGCCAGTGACTTTCACCGTGGGAATCGCGAACTTGTCGACGATGTCGGCGATCGCGCGCAGCTCCTTGGCGCTCGTCACGCCGCCCCACATGCGCGGCACGACCGAGTACGTGCCGTCCTTCTGGATGTTGGCGTGCACGCGCTCGTTGATAAAGCGCGATTGGGAATCATCCTGGTACTCGCCGGGCCAGGTCGAGAGCAGGTAGTAGTTGAGCGCGGGACGGCACTTGGCGCAGCCGCAGGATGTCTTCCATTCGAGCGCTTGCATGAGGGCGGGAATGGACTTCAGCTCCCGCGCCACGATGAGGCGGCGCACGTCGTCGTGGCCGAGATGCGTGCATCCGCACATGGGCTGGACGGCCGCGGGATTATAGCGGTCACCGAGCTTGAGCTTGAGGAGCTGCTCGACGAGGCCCGTGCAGGAGCCGCAGGAAGCCGAGGCCTTTGTGCGCGCGCGCACGTCGTCGAGCGACGTGAGTGAAAAGGCGTCGATGGCGCTGGTGATCTTGCCCTTGCACACGCCGTTGCAGCCGCAGATTTCCGCTTCGTCAGGCAGAGCCGCAACGGCGGCCGTAGGGTCGCCGGCGTTTCCTCCCGCGAAAGCCGGCCCGAAGATCAAGGTATCGCGCATGGGTGCGATATCGGTGCCCCTGCGCAGCAGATCGAAGAACCACGCCCCGTCGGCAGTGTCGCCGTACATGACCACGCCGATGATGCGGTCGTCCTTGAGTACGAGGCGTTTGTAGATCCCGCGTGCGGCGTCGCGCAGCACGATTTCCTGTCGGTCTTTGGCATCCGCGAAGTCGCCGGCCGAGAAGAGATTGATGCCGGTGACCTTGAGCTTGGTTGCGGTGGCGCTTGGCGAGAATTGCGGCGCGGTGTCGTCGGCGAGGTGGGCGGCCGCGACGCCTGCCATCTCGTAGAGCGGCGCGACGAGGCCGAAGACCTGCCCCTCCACCTCGACACACTCGCCAAGTGCGAAGATGTCGGGATCGCTGGTGCGCAGCCCGGCATCGACGATGATGCCGCGGTTGCAGGCGATGCCCGCGTCCTTGGCGAGCGCGGTATTCGGCCTGATTCCGATCGCCATGACGACGAGGTCGGCCGCGAGGCGGGTGCCGTTATCGAGCTCGACGGCCTCGACACGCGCGGGACCGAGCCGGATGTCCGTGCCGATAACAGCTTTCGTGTTGGCCTTGGTCATGACCTTGATGCCGCGCGCCTCGACGGCCTTTTGCAGGAGATGCCCTGCTGCGGGATCGAGCTGGCGCTCCATGAGCGTCGGCATGAGATGGAGGACGGTGACGTCCATACCCTGCTCTTTGAGACCGGCTGCCGCCTCGAGGCCGAGCAGGCCGCCACCGATGACGACCGCGCGGCCGCCGGATCGCGCGGCCAGCAGCATGGCGTGCACGTCATCGAGATCGCGGTACGTGAGAACACCGGCGAGATCGTGCCCGGGCACGGGAAGGATGAAGGGGAGTGAGCCTGTTGCGATGATCAGTTTGTCGTAGGCTTCGACGACGCCCTGCTCCGAACGGACGGTCTTGGCTTCACGATCGATCTCGACGACCCTGTGGCCCTTGTAGAGCGTGATCCCGCGCTCGACATACCAGCCATCGCCGTGAATGACGATCTCCTCGAAGGTCTTCTCGCCGGAGAGCACGGGCGACAGCATGATGCGGTCGTAATTCACGCGCGGCTCGGCATTGAAGATGGTGACGTCGTAGGCCTCGGGCGCGAGTTCGAAGAGCCTCTCGAGCGCGCGGCCGGGCGCCATGCCGTTGCCGATGACGACGAGCTTCTGCCTCATGATGATGTCATCCCCGCCCACTCAGGCAGGGTGGCCCGTCCGCTCATGCGGCGTGCTGCAATCGCCGAAGCTCGAGCCTCGCGCTTGCGCATATGGGTGCCCCTGCTTGGCCTGCCTCATCACGCCACGCCCCTTCGCCTGGACTTCCTGCTTTGCGACCCCGCGGGCGCAAAAAAAGAACGCTGCGACATGGTTGGTCGACCTTCATGTGAAGGTCTTCCTTCCTGTCGGCAGCGTTGCCGGAAGCCCATCGTTGGGCTGGGGAAGTTCAAGGCCAAGGAGCTGGCTTCGATTAACGAGCAAGCAGGAACCGTGCCAGATCTTTGAGATCGAGAATTATCTCGTTCGATCAAGTTTCTATCTGGTATCCGCGTTCGTTCCGGATGTTCGGAAGCTCCGAAGCCGTCGCCGGATTTTTACGCGATTGCCCGTTTGCTGGGCGCGGCGCTGGACCCTCGATTATCGCGCCGGATGAGACTTCAGCGGAAAGCCTTCGAGATAGGCCTCGAGGCGTTCGGGGTCGAAGACGCCGCCATCGAAGAAGCGGTCCGGCCCGAGCGAGAGACGGCCGGTCGTGGAAGGCACGGCGGTTTCGGCGGCGAGTGCGCCCTCGATCTTGGCGCTGGCCGTCGGCAGGGGCACGTCGAGTGGGGCGAGCGCGGCGCGATGCAGGTCGGGCCGGTAGGTTGCGCGCGCGCGTTCATAACCTTCACTGCTCGGCGCAACATCGCCCCATCGCACCATCTGCGAGTAGAACCACGCGGCGTGACTGCTCCATGGGAATGTCGCCGCATGAGCCGCGAAGTTGAGGAACCCGTCGACGGTCGCCTCCTGTCCATCATCGAGCGCGATGCGGCGCTCGAGATTGGCGCGCAGCACAGCGACTGGCAGGTCGAAGATCTCAGGGCGCGCAAGCAGCCCCGCGAGCTCGGTGCGGTTCGCGGGATCGTCACACCACACGGACGCCTTGTGCACGGCGCGGACCAGCCGGGAAAGCCGGTCCGGATTCTCTTCGGCCCAGATCTTGCCGACGCCCAGAACCTTCTCGGGGCTCGCGCGCCAGATGGCGACATTGGTCGTCACGACGCGTCCAGTCCCGGCGAGCGAGGCAATGCGCCCCCAGGGCTCGCCGGCGCAGAAGCCGTCGATCTGGCCGCCGGCGAGCGCGTCCGGCATCAGCGGCGGCGGCACGACGACGATGTCGAGGTCGCGATTGGGCATGATCCCAGCAGCCGCAAGCCAATAGGCGAGCTGGTACTGGTGGGCCGAGTGATGATGGACGACGGCGAATACGAGCTTCGCGGCGCCGCGCCGTTTGCGCATGGTGGCCACCTCGGCGAGCGCACGGGCCGTTCCGGCAGCCTCGAGGCGCGTCGGTGCGCCAGCCGCCTTCATCGCCGACCAGAGCGTGGCCGAGACGGTGATGGTGTTGCCGCCGCAGCCGAGAGCCATGGGCACGACGAGCCGATCGGTGAGCGGCGTCAGCCCCAGATTGGCGGCAATGGGCATGGGCGCGAGCATGTGCGCGGCATCGAGGTGGCGCACGGCAATGCGGTCGCGCAAGGTTGCCCAGGAGGTTTCCCGCGAGAGCTTGATCCGCAGCCCCTCCGCCTCGGCAAATCCGAGCAGGCTTGCCGCCACGACCGGTGCGCAGTCCGTCAGCGGCATGAAGCCGAGCCGGACCACCATGGATTGAGGCGCAGGCGCCAGCGGACTCATCAGCCATCCTCCCCGCCGAGCAGGCCGGCTGCGGTGATCAGGCTCTCGGCAATGTCGACAATGCGTTTGTTCTGCTGCATGGCCGTCGAGCGGAGGAGGGCATAGGCCTCCTCCTCCGCGAGGCCGCGCGTGCGCATGAGAATGCCCTTTGCGCGCTCGATGCGCTTGCGGGCCGTGAGTTCACTGCGCGCCTGATCGAGTTCGAGGCGCAAGCGCTCGAAGGCGCGGAAGCGCCGGATGGCCGTGTCGAGAATGGGTTTGATGCGCTCCTTCTTCAGGCCGTCGACGACGTAGGCAGAGACGCCCGCGTCGATGGCCGCCTCGATCGAGGCATCATCCGTGCGGTCGACGAACATGGCGACGGGCCGTTTGGCGGCGCGCGAGACCTGGAACATGTGCTCGAGCGCGTCGCGGTTCGGGCTCTCGAGATCGATGACGATGACGTCGGGGTCGAGTTCGAGAATGCGACGCATGAGCCCGGTCGTATCGTCGACGACCGTCACTCGCGCGCCCCCCGCTTCCATGAGCCCCTCCTCGATGATGGAGGCTCGGATCCGGTTGGCATCGATGATGAGAATATGCAGCGCACGATCGCCCATCCGGGCATCTTGTGTGCGCTGCACAATGACCGCAAGGGGGCGCGGTTGCTGCTTTTTCGGGCGGGATTGGCGCGAGATCCATCAATCCCGTGGCGATGCTCAGATCCGCCAATGGCTGATGGCGAGTGCGCGTCCGGCGCCTTCGAGAGCCTCCGCAAGTGCCGCACCCGTAAGAAGCCCGCTCTGCGTGTCGATGTAGCCGACGACGGCGGCGGAGTTGAGCGCTGCGGCCCGCATGGCATCCTCCGGCGCGCGCCCTTGTGCGAGATACGTTGCGAGTGTCGCGGCATAGGCGTCGCCAGCGCCGGCAGTGCCGGCGACGGTCGCAGGCGCGGCCGGGCAGAAGCGGATCAGGTCCTTGTCCGCGAGGAAGGAGCCGGCGGCGCCATCGGTCACGAGGACGTAGCGGGCACCGGCATCGCGCAGCGCCGTGAAGAACGAGCGCAAGCCGAGATGGTATCCACCTCCCGTCAGGCCCTGCCGCGCGAGTGAGCTTGGCGGCTCTTCGCTGTCTGGACCGAGCGGCGGGCCGCCTTCGCCGATCTTTCCCGCGATCATCGGCACGAGAGCCGACGCCTCGATCTTGTTGACCACCAGAAGATCGATGCTGCCGAGCGCGTCCTGCAGCGCGACCCCGCGGCTTGAGAGCTGGCGTATGCCGGGGTTGGTCGAAAGAAAGGCACCAGTACGCTTGGCCTCGGCAAGGATCCGCGGCACGCGGTCGGCGGAGCGGTTCGACAGCGAGGAAACGTGTACGAGATCGACCTCGAAGGCATCGGGCTTGAGGTCGCCGTCCTCGAGCAAAGTGTTGGCGCCGCGGAAGGTGAAGATCGCCGCATTGCGCTCGTGCGACGAGATCATCACCGCAGCGCCCGTCGCAGCGCGCCCGTCGCGGCCGATCCAGCGTGTCGAGACGCCGGCCTCCAGGAGCCGTGTCAGGATCGTCTCCGCGCGCTGGTCGCGCCCGAGCTTGGCGAGGGTCGCGACGTCGAGGCCGAGGCGCGCCATGGCGATCGCCGCGTTGATGGCACCGCCACCTGTATGCGTCGAGATCTCGAGCGCCTCTGTTTTGTGGCCTTCCGCAAGTAGCAGAAAGGACGTTTCCGCATTGAGCATGGTCATGCGCTCGATGCGGCTCGATTCGATGATCGCGATCGTGTCGATCATCGCGCTACCGATGGTGAGAGCCTTCATTGTTCTTTTCCGGCTTTCCTTTTTGCCAACCTTATCGCGAGGCGCATGGAACCATTTCGGGGTCGTGAGCGTTCTACTTGTCGCGCGCCGGCGCCCTGCTGCCGACAGGCCGAGGCACATTCGGGATGCTTGCGTGCCCTGCCAATGAGGTCCAAACTAACATGCATAGAACGACCGCAATGCGGTGCAACTACATCTTGTGTATTGCCCGGCAGGAGCGGCGGCGCGAAGCGCGTAGATCGTTCTATCCGGCATGCTCGTAGATACGCATGACCACCCAATCGGATGCCACTCGGCACCGAATAGCCATCAAGAATCTGGGCCATCAAGAATCGGGCCGATAAAAGGAGAGCACCGTTTTCATTCCCATGACCTTGCCGATCCTGAGAGAGCCCGACAACATCGCCTTCTTCCTCGATTTCGACGGCACGCTCGTCGAACTTGCCGAACGGCCGGATGCCGTGCGGCTGACCGAGCGGACCCGCGACGCCCTCGCCCGCCTCACTGATGCCACCGGAGGAGCCGTTGCCGTGATCACAGGTCGCGAGATCGCCGATCTCGACGAGATGCTCGCACCCCTGCGGCTGCCGGCCGCAGGTGTTCACGGACTGACGCGCCGGACGCTCGCGGGCGAGAGCCATGCAGCACCGATCGACGAGGAATTCCTTCGTCACGCCGAGCTTCTTCTGGCGCCGCTGGTGCTGAGCGAGCCGGGCTTGCTGCTCGAGCGCAAATCGAACGCCGTCGCGCTCCACTATCGCGCGCGTCCGGATCTCGAAACAGTCTGCGGCGATGCCATGGATGAACTCGCTGCGGTCACGCGCGGGATCCAGATCAAGCGTGGCAAGATGGTCTTCGAGGCCAAGCCTGCGCTCGCCGACAAGGGGACGGCCATTCTCGACTTTCTCAAGGAGGCTCCTTTTGCGGGGCGCCGTCCGTTCTTCGCCGGCGATGACATCACCGACGAGGATGCCTTTGCCGCCGTGAACAAGCTCGAGGGCATCACGGTCAAAATCGGACCCGGCGCGACGATCGCGCACTACCGGGCGGAGGCCACACCACTCTTCCTCGACTGGCTCCATGCCACCTCGTTGAGATTCTACGGTGAGGTGTCGAATGACTGAGAGGCCGGGCTTGCACAACAATACGCTCGATCTGGCGCTCGTCGGCAACTGCGGCATCAGTGCGCTCATCGATCGATGTGGGCGCATCGTGTGGAGTTGCTTTCCGCGCTTCGATGGCGATCCGGTATTTCACGCGCTGCTCGGGGGGCCGACCGGCGAGCCCGGCGATGGCAGCTTCGAGATCGAGCTCCTCGATGCGGCGTCCTTCACTCAGAGCTATGTCGGCAATACGGCCCTCGTGCGCACGGTGATCGAGGGGCCATCCGGCGCGATTGAGATCACGGACTTCGCCCCGCGGTTCACCTGGATGGGACGGCGCTTCCGCCCGCAGACACTCGTCCGGCGCGTTCGCCCCTTGCGGGGCAGCCCGCGCATCAGGATCAAGGTCAAGCCGCGCTACGATTACGGGAAGACAGCACCGCTCGTCGCTTACGGCTCGAACCACATCCGCTACATCAGCTCTGGTGTCTCGCTGCGCCTCACGACCGATGCGCCGATCGACTATATCGTCGCCGAGACCGCCTTCATCCTCGACGAGTCGCTCAACCTGATTTTCGGCCCCGACGAGACCTTGACGACGGGTGTCGCCGAGACCGCGCGCGATTTCGAGGAGCGCACGATCCAATATTGGCGCGAGTGGGTGCATCGGCTGGCCCTGCCGCTCGAATGGCAGGACGCCGTCATCCGCGCCGCCATCACCCTCAAGCTGTGTAGCTACGAGCCGACGGGCGCGATCGTAGCCGCCATGACGACGAGCATCCCCGAGGCTGCGGGCTCGGCTCGTAACTGGGACTATCGCTTCTGCTGGGTGCGCGATGCTTTCTTCGTCGTGCGCGCTCTCAATTCGCTCGCGGCCGTGCGCACGATGGAGCTCTATTTCCGCTGGATGATGAATATCGTCGCCGATGCGCGCGAGGGCCACATCCAGCCGGTCTACGGCATCGGCCTCGAGAAGGAGTTGACGGAGAAGGACGTCACCGCGCTCCCCGGCTATCGCGGCATGGGCCCTGTGCGCTCCGGCAACCTCGCCCACAAGCAATTCCAGCACGACACATACGGCAACATGATCCTCGGCGCGGCGCAGGCCTTCGTCGACCGTCGCCTCTTCATGGAGGCCGGTGCCGTAGAATATGCGCGCCTCGAGACCGTCGGCGAGCAGGCATTTCTGCTGTACGACAAGCCGGATGCGGGCATGTGGGAGCTCAGGACGCGGGAACGCCCTCACACCTCCTCGGCGATCATGTGCTGGGCGGGGTGCGACCGCCTCGCCAAGATCGGACATCATCTGGGTTTTGCCGAGCGCGCGCAGATGTGGCGCCAGCGCGCGGATCAGATCAAGGCGACGGTGCTCGAGCGCTCCTGGTCGGACAAGCGCCGGGCGTTCGTCGAGAGCTTCGGTGGCCGGCATCTCGACGCCAGCGTACTGCTCATGGCCGAGGTCGACATGATCGATCCGAAGGACCCGCGCTTCGTCTCGACGGTCGATCAACTCGAGAAGACGCTCGCGCGCGGGCCCTTCATGATGCGCTATGAGGAGCCGGACGATTTCGGCGCGCCCGAAACTGCCTTCAACGTCTGTGCTTTCTGGCGCCTCGACGCGCTCGCGCGCATCGGCCGGCGCGAGCAGGCGCGCGAGATTTTCGAAGGGCTGCTCGCGGCGCGCAATCCGCTGGGTCTCATGTCGGAGGATACCGACGCGGCGACCGGCGAGGCATGGGGGAATTTTCCGCAGACCTACTCTATGGTGGGGATTATCAATGGAGCCATGAGGCTCTCGAGACATTGGGAGTCGACAGTATGAGCCGGCTGATCGTCGCCTCCAACCGCGTTGCGGACATCGACAAGGCCGTGCAGTCGGGCGGCCTTGCGGTCGCGCTCGAGGATGCGCTTCAGCGTGGGCGCGGCCTTTGGTTCGGCTGGGACGGCACGACCGTCGACGAGGACGCCTCGCTCGGTATCAAGCTGCAGCAGCACAACGGCATTCGGACGGCGACCATTCCGCTCACGCGGCGTGACTACGAGGAGTACTATCTCGGCTTTTCCAACCGCGCCTTGTGGCCGACTTTCCACTACCGCCTCGATCTCGCGCACTTCGAGCACGCTTTCGTCGATGGCTACCGTCGGGTCAACCAGAGGCTCGCACAGTCTCTCGCGGCGCTCATCGAGCCCAATGACCTGATCTGGGTGCACGACTATCATCTGATGCCGCTGGCCGAGGAACTGCGCCAGCAGGGTGTGAAGGACAAGATCGGCTTCTTCCTGCACATTCCCTTTCCCTCGCCCGATTTCTTCTCCGCCATTCCCGAGCACGCATGGCTGGCGAAGGTCATGTTCTCGTACGACGTCGTCGGCTTTCAGACGTCGGGCGATACGGCAAACTTCATTCGCTATGTGGTCGAGAATTTGGATGCCGAGATTGTCGGAAATGATCGCGTGCGAGCTTTCGGCAGGACCATCACGGCGCGTGCCTTTCCGATCGGGATCGATCCCGATTCCGTCTTCGAGATGGCGCATACGCCCGAGGCTGACGCGCACATGGCGCGCCTGCAGCGCCGCAGCATGGCGAACATGTTCGTCCTTGGCGTCGACCGCCTCGATTACACGAAGGGCCTCCCTGGGCGCATGCGCGCTTTCAGGCGTCTTCTCGAGCTCTATCCCGACTTGCGCAAGCGGGTGACCATGATGCAGATCGCGCCGCCGACACGTGAGGAAGTGGAGGCCTATACCGACATTCGCCAGGAGCTCGAGGGCCTTTCGGGCTCGATCAATGGCGAGTTCGGTGACTTCGACTGGACGCCTGTGCGCTACATCCATCGCGCCATTCCGCGCGCGACGCTCGCTGCGCTCTTTCGGGCGAGCCAGGTCGGTCTGGTCACGCCGCTCCGCGACGGCATGAATCTCGTTGCCAAGGAATACGTCGCCTCCCAGGATCCCGAGGACCCGGGCGTGCTGGTCCTGTCCAAGTTTGCGGGCGCGGCCGAGGATCTGGTGGAGGCCATCGCGGTCAATCCCTATGACACGGACGAGGTGGCGGAGGCTCTTCATACGGCCCTCACCATGCCGGCCGCCGAGCGCCGCGAGCGCTACGAGAGCCTGATCGTGCGCGTCAGGACGAACAACGTGGAGCGCTGGCGCGAGGCCTTTCTCGACGCGCTCAAGGAGGCGTCGCCGGAGGACGCATCATGACGCGCCGCCGGATTGTCGCGGATGTGGGCGGCACGAACAGCCGCTTCGGCATCAGCGCCGGTCCTGGCGATCTCGGCGAGGTTCGGATTTATCCGACGTCGGGTGAAGCGGCGTTCACGGACGCGCTAGCGACCTATGTCAGCGATATTGGCGCGCATGTAGCGTCGGGATGTTGCGACAGCGTATGCATTGCCGCTGCGGGGCCTGTCGATGCGGGCTCGGTACGGCTCACGAACGCTGCGTGGTCCATATCCGCTCGCGAAGTCTCGCAGTTCCTCGGTGGGGTGCCGGTTGCGCTCGTCAACGATCTCGAAGCCGTCGGTCTTCTTCTGCCGCATCTGCAACCGTCGCAGGTGGCACCCGTCGGGGATACGGGGAAGGCCGCTCTCACGGGGAACCGCATTGCCGTCAATGTCGGGACGGGCTTCGGCGCGGCAACTGCGGTCCGCTCGGGCGAGGGGCGATGGGCCATCGCCGCCGGTGAGGCCGGGCACATGTCGCTTGCGCTCGCATCGGCGGAGGAAGCTGCCGTTCTCGGCTCGGGCGCGACAATCGAAGATTTCGTATCGGGCGCGGGCGTCGCGCGCCTCTACGCAGCCCACCTTCAAGAAAAGAAAAGCGAGACCGGCCGCTCGGCTGATGCGATCTTTGCGGCTGTCGGGCGCGACCCTGCTGCGGCGCGGACGGCTGCGATGCTTTCGAGATTGCTCGGACGTGTTACCGGCGACCTCGTGCTGGCGACAGCGGCCTGGGACGGCGTCTTCCTTTGCGGCAGTGTTGCGCGGGCGTGGCTCGACATCGCCGATATCAGGGTCTTCCGCTCGGCCTTCGAGAACAAAGGCCCGATGCGTGACCGCATGGCCCGTGTTCCGACATTTCTGATCAGCCAAGCCGAGCCGGCGCTCATGGGGCTTACGCACGCGGAGGTCGCGGCGCGCTGAACCCGTGGCATTTGGCTTTCGCTGCCCTATATCCTTTCGTGCCGGGGACGACCCCGGTCTTGCGTGTCTCGCATCGGGGACGACCCCGCTCAACGGAGATCGTCACCATGGCTTGGGGTTTGCTCGTCGTCGCCGGCATCCTCGAAATCGGCTGGGCTATCGGCCTCAAATATGCGGACGGGTTCACGCGGCTCTGGCCGTCCGTCTGGACCATCGCGGCCATGGTCCTCAGCATGTACCTGCTGGCGCTTGCTGCAAGGACGCTGCCCATCGGCACGGCCTATGCTGTCTGGGTCGGGATCGGCGCTGCCGGCGCAATGGTCCTCGGCATCGTGCTCCTCGGCGAGCCGCGCTCGCTCGCACGGGTGGTCTGCGTGGGTCTGATCGTCGCCGGAGTCATCGGCCTCAAGCTCGTGGATCCGGCCTAGTATTTTTGCTCGTTCCGAACCTTTTGAGGGGCCCGTCCGACAAAGTCGGGCGGGCCTCTGCCTCCTGTGTGAGCATTAACTGCATCGATCCGGATTCATGGCATAGGATGGGCAAGCCCGCATATGGCAGGCGGGGAGGGCTTGAGGGTCGGCGGCAAGGATTTTTCCGCTGAACTGAATGAACCAATTTTCATGTCGCTGCGACAGAGCAAATAGATCCAGGTTGCGCAATGCAGGACCAGACGGACGACCGGACGCTGATCACTCGGATCGCGGGCCAGGACCAGGCGGCACTGCGGGCGCTGCTCGGACGCCATCAGCTGCGCGTCTACCGGTTCGTGCTGCGTATCGTTCGCCGGGAAGCCGTCGCCGAGGAGGTGACAAATGAGGTTTTTCTCGAGGCTTGGCGCAGTGCCGGTAGCTACGAGGCCCGATCGTCGGTCGGCACATGGCTGCTCTCGATCGCGCACAACCGCGCGGTCAGCACCATGCGACGGCGCCGCGAGGAGGCCATCGACGACGAGACGGCAGGCGCGATTGCCGATGACGGTGACGATCCGGAAGTGGCCACGCAGAAGCTCGACAAAGCTGCGCAGATGCGCCGATGCATCTCAGCGCTTTCGGCTGAGCACCGCACGATCATCGATCTCGTCTACTACCATGAGAAATCGATCAACGAGGTGAGTGAAATCCTGGGCATCCCGCTCAATACGGTGAAGACGCGGATGTTCTATGCACGAAAGAAGCTCTCGGAGCTGCTGGCGGCAGCTGGAATAGACAGAGGGTGGCCATGAGCGGGATCGACGAACATCTATCAGAGCGCGAGGAGATCGAAATGCTCCTCCCGTGGTACGTGACCGGCAGGCTCGATGCTGCCGACACGGCCCGCGTCGAAGCTTATCTCGCGCAACATCCGGACATGCTGCACCAGCTCGCGCTCATTGCCGAGGAGCAGACCGTGACCGTCGAGGACAACGAGGCCATCCGGCCGCGCCTCACCTCGGCGGGAGCGATCGTCGCACGCACACAGGCGCCTGGCAGCGCGATGCGCGCCTGGTTCGACGGTGTCGTGGACAGCGTGAAGGGCCTTTTTCAAGCGCCGACACCGGGCGCCGTGCGCTGGGCGGCGGCTGCGGCGGCAGTGATCATATGCTTGCAGGCGGCAGCTCTCGGCACATTGCTGACGCAGAATACGGGCGGCTACCACACGGCCTCGCGACCGGGCATCGAAGGCGAGCAGGCGCCTGTTGCGCTGATCGCCTTCACGGATCGGGCACCGATCGCCGATATTGCACGGGTACTGGCGGAGAACCGCCTGCGGGTCGTCGATGGACCGCTGCCGGGCGGCTTCTTCAGCGTCCGCTTCGAGGATCATGCGACGGGTGAGGAGCAGAAGAAGCGT